>Ga0209254_10002543_pt1 | contig 16609 bp, 16 predicted proteins | sample FrelakmetDIP11DI_FD_187148 | JGI IMG/M metagenome (GOLD analysis project Ga0209254, IMG submission 187148) | Freshwater lake sediment microbial communities from the University of Notre Dame, USA, for methane emissions studies - DIP11 DI (SPAdes)... | ecosystem: Environmental > Aquatic >... | reverse complement strand
ACAAGATATGAAGAGCCGAGAATAACCAACTCTTTCATCATTTATGCATATGTATTGTTGGGTATAGCCATACTCATCACCCTCTTCTTTACTGTCAGGAATTTTGTTCTTAATCCTAAAGGTCTCAGGCTTTCCCTGATCGCACTGGGCCTTGGCGTCGTTCTTATAGGTATAGCAGCATTGCTGGCTGATAACACTGTCCTTGACCTGCCTCATTATAAGGGCAAAGACAATGTACCACGCACACTCTTTCTGACTGACATAGGGCTCTATGTTGCGTACTTCCTGTTTGCCCTTTCCTTCCTGGCTATAATCTATACCGTGATATCCAGGTATTTTAAAAAATAACCGAATGATCCGCCACATACCGGATTAAAAGATATATCAGATGGCAAGAAAAAGAAGGGAAGTACCGGAGATAAATGCGAGCTCGATGGCTGACATTGCGTTCCTCCTTCTAATATTTTTCCTGGCTGTTACAACATTGGACACAGATACGGGACTGATGCGTCAATTGCCAGCTATCCCGGATCCCAATGTGCCGCAGGACGTCAACAAGATCAATGACAGGAATATCCTTGAGGTGAAAGTCAACAAAGACAACCTGTTACTGGTAGAGGGAGAACTGACTGAATTCAGCCAGCTGAGGGAGATTGCCTTTAGGTTTATTGTAAACGCTGCCAATCAGCCTAATATGCCTGAGAAAGAGATAGTTAATATTCCCTATTTCGGCGATGTGCCGGTGACAAAAGCAGTAATCTCACTGCAGAACGACATCGGAACAAAGTACGGGGTCTATATTGCAGTACAGAACGAGCTTATTGCTGCAAGGTCAAAACTGCGTGAGGACCTTGCAATGCAACAGTTCGGCGTTCCCTACGAAAGACTAGACGAGGACAGGAAAGGCGCTGTGGATGACTTCTACAAGGTGCCCATCTCGGAAGCTGAACCAAAAAGGATAGGAGAAAAATAAGATGGCCAGGTTCGTTAAAACAGGTGAAAAATCAGTGAAGGCGATCAGCACCGCCTCTCTCCCTGATATAGTATTCATAACACTCTTCTTCTTCATGGCTATCACTACGATGCGTGAGACGGATGTCATGGTAACAGTAAGGCTTCCTGAAGCTACTGAAGGTAAAGTGCTCGAGAAGAAATCTCTTGCCAGCTTTATCTTCATCGGCGAACCTCTCGGTAACTTTCAGGCCTTGTATGGCTCTGAGCCCAAGATCCAGCTCAATGACACCTTCAAAGAGATAAATGATATCCAGGATTTCATTGCCCAGGAACGTGAACAGCTCAGCGAAGCTGACAAAACGAAGATGATTGTTGTACTAAAGATCGACAAGGACGCCAGGATGGGTATTGTCACGGAAGTCAAACAATCCCTGCGCCGGGCCAGCGCACTTAAGATCATGTACGCCGACACCAACGTCGACCAGATCATATTTCAGCAATAACATTTTATCTGTCATAAATACCGTAGAGACGTTGCATGTAATGTCTCTGCTAATAAACATTTGCAGATAATTGATTTATACAGTAAATTAGGATAAAAATTTATCTATTAGGTGTTTATCTCAAATGATCAGACCAATGAACCGACTGAAGATTAACCTGTTTTTATCAGTTATGATGGCTTTGATGACTGTCAGCAGCTGCGAAATCTTCTCAGATGAAGAAACCGATAAAAAGTGTAAGGAAAATGAACTGGATGGTGTCCTTCCATGGATCATAAGTGTTGACTATCAAATCAACAGGCATGATAATAAACCGAATGAGTGGCACAATCTGATGGACGCATATCAGATAGATTTTATCGGAACGGTAAGGCTAATGGATTGCAGAGACAATGAAGCTGAGTACAGAGATTTTACTGTATCCTCTTATCCTGCAGACCATACAGGCGGACAAAGTTCCTATATTTGTCAGGTAGATGATTTTCAGTTCTTGTTTGCAAATAAACTGGAATACGTAACTATTACTTTCCATCTGCAAGCCTATTTTAAGGATACAAAGATTTACTACTCAGGCGACTTATCAAAAGCCTCATTGCGTATCAGAGACTGGGATGCTGGTGCTGATCATTATTTTATGAATTTTTATGGAGCATCTGACTGGTATGATATGTCAAAATAGGTCAATAAGTACGTGAATAAAAAATCATATGAGGTTTGTAAGTTAAGAGGGTGTCTCAAAAGTTACCTCCTCCCCCTGACGCTTACGGTCAGGGTACTCCTCCTTATCAAGGAGGAGAAAGTTAAAATATTTAAAATCAGACATTTCCCATCCTTTATAAGGAGGGGTGTCCGCCAGCTGGCGGACGGGGTGGTAAATATACTTTTGAGACTGCCCCTTTTTATTTGATTTTGGCACACAGAGAACAATCTTTGGTACGCATAGCAAAGTCCGATAACTAATTAAAATCGAACTTTGAATATTAAAACAGATGTCAAAATAAACTTGACTTCGGCTTCTTAAGAGAATACCTTTGTGTTAGTACCAGGTTGTAAATCAAAAGGAGAATTTATATCGTACAATTTTTTTTTTACTAACTAAAACATATCAGCTATGAAAAAGTACTTTTTGTCACTGGCGTTTATTCTTTTTGCAGTAATAATATCCGGGCAATCATTCGAAAAAGGAAACTATGTGGGTTTTCATGTTTTGACCATAAATCTTAATCAGGATGTTACTATGGATCAATATCTTGATGAATATATGAATAAGGTAATGCCTGCATATGAGAAGAATTTTCAGAGCAACTGCTATTTAGTAAAAAGCAGTCGTGGGGAATGTGAAAATTGCGTCGGTTTATTCCTAGTCTGGAAATCTGAAGCAGATTGGAGTAAATTCTGGAATAAAGAAGGCGGGGCAACCGAGTTAGGACAAATCGCTTTGGATAAGTCACAGCCACTAATTGACGAAATAAAAAAGTTAGGTACCTACACTTCAAAATACACTGATTGGGTAGTGCAGTAGTATTTTATTTCTATGTTGTATCGAAGCTCCCGGTAATCAGCCCCGGTGTCTTTATGTTTATTCCGTGCACCAAAGAAAATGAGCGCGGCCCATTTTTACATTAATAAATTAACCGCTGTAAATCAATTATTTACAGCGGTTAGCGTGATCCCGGGGCGACTCGAACGCCCAACCAACAGAACCGGAATCTGTCATTCTATCCATTGAACTACGGGACCATTCAGGCTGCAAAAGTAACCCGACATCAGCACTTTTCAAAACTTATACCATAAATATGACTCGCTCATCCCTCCCTTCTGATGCTTTTTTGCCAAACTTTCCTAATTTTGCGAGCCATAAGCCCAAACCTGAAAAAGGACATGAAGGATTATAATTTCAGCGAGATCGAAAAAAAATGGCAGGAGTACTGGGAAAAGAACAGGACTTTCAGAACCACTGATGATTTATCAAACCCAAATAAGTTCTATGCCCTTGACATGTACCCCTACCCGTCAGGTGCAGGATTGCATGTAGGTCACCCTGAGGGCTACACCGCAACAGACATTGTTGCACGTTACAAGCGCATGAACGGATTTAATGTCCTTCACCCCATGGGCTGGGATGCATTTGGCCTCCCTGCCGAGCAATATGCCATACAGACCGGTACTCACCCCTCAGTCACCACCAGGCAGAACTGCGACACCTTCCGCAGACAGATAAAAGAACTTGGCCTGAGCTATGACTGGGAACGCGAGATAAACACCACAGACCCGGGATATGTCAAATGGACACAGTGGATCTTCATCAAACTCTATAAGACCTGGTACCATCCGGAAACAAACCGCGGCCGCGATATCAATGAACTGCCCATTCCGCTTGACGTTCTCAAGGCCGGCGATGAGGCAAGAAAAAAATATATCGATGCAAAAAGGCTGGCATATTATGACAATGCCCAGATATGGTATTGTCCCTCATGCCGTATCGTCTGCGCCAATGAAGAGGTGCTGAACGACGGAACGCATGAAAAATGCGGTAACATGGTAGTGCGCCGCAACCTTAAGCAGTGGATGCTTCGCATCCCGGCTTACGCCGAAAGACTCCTCAGCGGGCTTGATGACCTCGACTGGCCCGAAGGCATCAAGGAGATGCAGCGTAACTGGATAGGACGGTCAACAGGCGTCGAGGTCGATTTTAAAGTCGACGGACAAAATACAGTCATAAGCGTCTACACCACCCGTCCCGACACTCTCTTCGGTGCCACTTATATGGTTCTTGCCCCTGAGCACCCGCTGGTTGCGGAAATAACAACTCCGGAGAAGAGCAAAGAGGTGGAAGCTTATATCAGTGCAGCCTCGCTGAAGTCTGACCTCGACCGCACTGATCTCGCCAAGGAAAAAACCGGCGTCTTCATCGGGGCATGGGCAATCAATCCTGTCAATAACAAAAAAATATCTGTATGGGTAGCCGATTATGTTCTGATGGGTTACGGCACAGGTGCGATCATGGCTGTACCAGCCCATGACGAGCGCGACTTTGAGTTTGCAGAGAAGTTCGGCCTGGAAATAAATTGCATCCTCTCCCCCGATGTCACTGACGAAGCACAGAAACAGAGGATAATAGCGGGAAGGGAATGCTGGACAGGCGACGGTGAATATATCAACTCATCATGCAGTGAGCTGGGCATCACTCTCGACGGTCTCAACATGGAAGAAGGAATAAAAACCATCACCGGCTGGCTCGAGCAGAGGAATATAGGAATGCACAGAGTCAACTACAAACTGCGCGACTGGCTCTTCAGCCGCCAGCGGTACTGGGGTGAGCCATTTCCCGTCATTCACTGGGACGACGGCCGCATTACGCTCCTCGATGAGAGTGAGCTGCCCCTTAATCTCCCTGACCTTGAGGTGTATGAACCGGGTGAAAGCGGTGAATCACCCCTGTCAAACGCCACCGGATGGCTGTATGTCACCGATAAAGACGGCCGCCGGGGCAGACGCGAGACGAACACCATGCCGCAGTGGGCAGGCTCGTGCTGGTACTACCTGAGATTCATCGACCCGAAAAACGACAAAGCCATCTTTGACAAAGCCAAAGAAAAGTACTGGATGCCTGTCGATTTATATATCGGCGGAGCTGAGCATGCAGTGCTGCACCTTCTTTACAGCCGCTTCTGGCATAAGGTGCTCTTTGACCTGGGCATAGTTTCTACCGATGAGCCGTTCTCCAAACTGTTCAACCAGGGAATGATACTGGCTTTTGCGTATGAGACACCGACAGGCGCCAAGGTGTCATCAGATCAGATCACCGAACGCGACGGCAAATATTTCAATTCGGAAACGGGCGAGGAGCTCAGGCAGATTGTGGCCAAAATGTCAAAGAGCCTCAAGAACGTCATCAATCCCGACGATGTGATCAAAAACTACGGAGCTGACTCATTGCGCCTCTATGAGATGTTCCTGGGTCCGCTCGAAGCCACAAAGCCGTGGGACGAAAAGGGAGTCAAGGGAGTGCTCGGTTTTCTCTCAAGGGCATACCGTTTGATTGCAAACAGTGAGAATATCATTGACGGAGAAGAAGATCCCGAAATACTCAGATCGCTCCATCAGACTATTAAAAAGGTGACTGACGACATTGAGAATCTGCACTTTAACACGGCGATTTCAGCAATGATGATATTCCTGAACACTGCCATGAAAAAGGGAAAGATTACCCGTGATACTGCCCTGACTTTCATAAAGATAATGTCACCATTTGCTCCTCATCTCGGAGAGGAGCTCTGGCATCTGACAGGAAATAAAAATACCCTGGCATACGAAGCCTGGCCGCATTCTGTGGAAAAGTACCTTAAAACCGACACCTTCGAATGTCCGGTATCAGTCAACGGGAAAATGAGGTTTAAGATCGAACTCCCAGTTGATTTGCCCCAGGAAGAGGTCAAAAGGATTGTGCTGGCAGATGAAAGAGCCGTCAGGTGGATTGGCACTGCCACGCCAATAATAATTGTAGTTCCCAATCGTATAGTAAATATTGTCTTATGAGGATGCCAGAGATCAGAATCTTCCTTCTTGCAGTCACCTGCCTTACTCTGTATTCATGCCTCCGGACCGCACCGGCCGAGGTTGTGAAGGTGTCGGGCGGGGCCGATTCGGCCATCTCAGCTGCTGCAACGCCAGATACCGTTAACCTTATCCATGGCATCCCGGTTGATTCTTACAATGTTGTGACAGGAAGGGTGAAGAGGAACCAGTTCATAGCTGAGATCCTGGCATCCTATAACGTGCCGTGGAACACCATTGAAGAGCTCCTGAGAGAGAACAGGGAAGTGTTTGATCCAAGGAAGGTGCGCACCGGAAGCAGCTACTCGGTGTTCCTGACAAAGGACACTGTAAACAGGGCAGATTATTTCATATATGAACATGACCCGACTGTCAGTTATATTTTCTCGCTTAAGGACACTCTTACCGTTTTCAGGTACGATGCCGAAGTGAAGAAGATACTCAGGTATTCATCAGGTTCTATCTCAACATCGCTTTGGGAAGCGGCGGTGGAAAACCAGCTCAATCCCAACCTCTCAGCTGAGCTGTCAGAGATATATGCATGGACAATAGACTTCTTCGGCCTGCAGCAGGGCGACAGGTTCAAGGTTATTTACGAGGAGGAATTCATCGGCGAAGGAAGCATCGGCATCAGAAAGATACATGCCGCTCTGTTCGAGCATGCCGGCAACTCAATATATGCAATACCGTACATTCAGGACAGCACGATGTCATTCTATGACACCACGGGTGCCAGCCTGCGTAAGGCATTTCTTAAGGCACCTCTTCGGTATTCGCGCATCAGTTCACGCTTCTCAGGGGCAAGATACCATCCTGTTCTGAAGATAGTCAGGCCGCACCACGGAGTTGACTACGCCGCACCGGTTGGCACACCTGTAGTGTCAATCGGCGACGGCAGGGTAACACAGACAGCTTTCGAGAACGGATCCGGAAGGATAGTGCGTGTGACACACAACAGCGTATATTCAACAGCATATATGCACCTGTCGCGATTTGGACCGGGAATAGCACCCGGTGTCTATGTGAAACAGGGGCAGGTGGTCGGATACGTTGGGAACTCGGGATTATCGACCGGTCCTCATCTTGATTTCAGATTCTATCGTAACGGATATGCTGTTGATCCGCTAAAGGTGCAAGCACCGCCTGTTAACCCTGTCGCACCGGAAGAAATGGCCGAATTTGAGAAGGTGGCCGAGGGTTATATGAGCCTCTTCGAGACAATAAGTTACTAGCCAGGCAGAGTGTCAATAATTCTGCTTATCACAGCAGGATAATGCTCATATTCAAGGGCATGCACCCTCGAGGCCAGAGTATCTGCATCGTCACCGGGTAAAACAGGGCACCTCGCCTGAAAAATTATGTCCCCTGAATCATAATGTTCATTCACGAAATGAATTGTTATCCCGCTCTCGGTACAACGGGCGTCAAGCACCGCTTTGTGCACCCTGTCACCGTACATTCCCCTGCCTCCGAAACCTGGCAGAAGAGCAGGATGGATATTGACAATCCTTCCCTTGTAAGCTTCAATTATTTTTGATGGAACAAGCCACAGAAAACCCGCCAGTACGATCAGATCAGTGTTCCTCCTCTGCAGGATAAAGAGCAACTCTTCAGTATCGTAGAATTGTCTCCGGTCGAAAAAAAATACATCAACGCCAAGTGCGGCAGCCCTTTCCAGTACCTTAGCCTGAGGCTTGTTCGACAGAACAAGTACAACTTTTGCTTTCTTTTCGTTCGAAAAGTATCTGATTATGTTTTCCGCATTGGTTCCGGCTCCTGAGGCAAAAATGACTATGTTCTTCATTGTCTGGCATTTACTATACTAAATCGCTTAAGGAGCCGCTGTCTCATTTTATAAGTAAAATATTGAATTACTTTGGCTTATATTTGTGCCGATATAAATTTCCGGCAATTTGTTTGAATAATATGGTACAAATATATTTCTTTGCGTAGTTTTTAAAACGAGTATTAACGTAAAATTGAATAGTATGTCTGACATTTCAACACGGGTAAAAAAGATCATCGTTGAGAAGCTTGGCGTTGACGAAGCAGAGGTTACCACTGAAGCCCATTTCACAAATGACCTCGGAGCAGATTCTCTTGACACCGTTGAGCTGATCATGGAATTCGAAAAGGAATTTAATATCGGTATTCCGGATGACCAGGCAGAAAGCATCAGCACAGTAGGCGAAGCTATCAAGTATATAGAAGAAAACGCAAAGTAGTTTTCTTCCAATAACCTATAATGAGGCGGGTCGTAGTTACCGGGATGGGGGCCCTTACCCCCATCGGCAACACTCTGCAGGATTACTGGAAAGGTCTTGTTGAAGGGGTCAGCGGCGCTGGCCTTATCACTCATTTTGACGCCACCAGGTTCAAAACAAAATTTGCCTGTGAAGTCAAGGGCTTTGATCCTGCAAACTTTTTTGAGAGGAAAGAGGCCCGTAAAATGGATCGCTATGTCCAGTATGCTTTTGTTGCTGCTGACGAAGCAATTAAAGATTCAAAACTTGATCCTGATGCTGCTGACAGAGACCGTTGCGGTGTAATATGGGCATCAGGCATAGGAGGTATTGAGACATTTTATGAAGAAGTGAAAGCATTTGTAACGGGCGATGGAACTCCCCGTTACAATCCTTTCTTCATTCCTAAAATGATCAGTGACATAGCAGCAGGGATGCTCTCCATCAAGTATGGTTTCAGGGGCCCGAATTTTGCCACAGTGTCAGCATGTGCATCTTCAACGAACGCTTTGATAGACGCCTATTATTATATCCTCCTGGGGAAGGCTGATGTTTTCATTGCAGGAGGCTCTGAGGCAGGCGTTAATATTGTCGGGGTAGGAGGATTTAACTCCATGCAGGCCCTGTCAACCAATAATGAAGAGTTTGCCACAGCATCGCGTCCTTTCGATGTGACCAGGGATGGCTTCGTCATCGGCGAAGGCGCCGGAGGGCTTGTCCTGGAAGAATATGAACATGCCAAAGCAAGGGGTGCCAGGATCTATGCTGAAATCATAGGAACAGGCCTGACAGCAGACGCATTTCACATCACCGCTCCCCATCCGGACGGCAAGGGAGCATACAATGTGATGAAACAGGCTATCCTTGAGGCAAAACTCACCCCGGCAGATGTTGATTACGTCAATGTCCACGGTACCTCAACACCTCTGGGTGACATAGCAGAAACAAAGGCTATTTTATCGGTCTTCGGGGAAGATGCTTACAAGCTGAATATCAGCTCCACCAAATCAATGACCGGGCACCTCCTGGGCGCTGCCGGTGCCATTGAAGCTATTGCGTCAATCATGGCAGTGGTTAATGATATTGTCCCTCCAACTATCAACTTCAGGAACCCTGATCCTGCCATAGATCAGAATCTGAACCTGACTTTAAACAAGGCACAGCACCGGCCAGTGAAGGTGGCGCTGAGCAATACCTTCGGTTTCGGAGGGCATAATGCCTCGATTTTGATCAGGAAATTCGAAGAATAGTGTTCCTCCTTCGCAGGAAAGAAAACGACACTCTTATACATGACCGGCGTGACTTTCGCTTGCGCCTGAAGAAACTGCTTGGCTGCAAGCCGTCAAACCTGCGCCTGTATGAAATGGCTTTCATTCATCGCTCCGCATCATTCACCATGCCCGATGGCACCAGGATAAACAACGAAAGACTCGAATACCTCGGAGATGCTATTATTGACGGTATTATCTCCGACTACCTTTTCCATCATTACCCGGAAGCATCTGAAGGCTTCCTGACAAAGACCAGGGCACGTATTGTCAGCAGGGAGAAGCTAAATCAACTTGGCATCTCAATGGACCTCGACAACCTGATAGTATCGAACCTGTCATCAGCAATCACGCCGCCCAACCTGTTCGGAAACGCTCTCGAAGCACTCATCGGGGCACTTTTTATTGATAACGGATATTTACGAACCCGGCGCTTCTTTATTGAGAAAGTCCTGAAGAAGTACCTTAACCTTGATGAAGTGCTGACGTCGGAGACTGATTATAAGAGCCTTATCCTTGAGTATTGCCAGAAGAACAAGCTGAAGCTTCACTATTCGTTTCAGGAGAGTACTCAGCAGAATAATACCAATCCCTACTTCATGGTTTCCCTCGACATCGACAACGAGACGGTAGCTCATGGTGAAGGAGCATCAAAGAAAGAAGCCGAACAGCAGGCATCAATGATTGCCTGGAACAAAACCGTAACAGCACAGATATGAGCCCGGCAGGAAAAATAACAAAACACATCATCAAAAGCGAAGAGCCACCCGCATTCCTTTTCCTGGGAATTGTCTCCACTGAACCGGACTACCGCCTTTCGGTGATGCTGAACAGGCATCTCGGAATCGATCTGCGGAAAAAACCGGAAGAAATAACAGAAACCTCCGGTGAGAAAACTCATTCCTGGTCGGTCTTTACTACCGCGCCTTCAACATTCTCACTTATTTCGAACAGGAGCATGGGGGCAACTCTTATAAGGAAACTTAAAAATATTGACTTTCTGCTCCAGATACACGGCAAGCCGGACAGGAAGCAGGCAGAAAAACTGGCAGCCTCGTTAAGGAGCATCCCGGAAGTAACGGCAGTATTCCTGTTTGACAGCAGAGATTCAGGCGATAGAAACATCGCCCTACTGGTACAGTAAAAGAGAAAGAGGAGACAATTTCTCGCCTCCTCTTCTGTGTTAACCCTAAAACTAACCTAACCTATGAAAAAAACTCCAAATACATTATTACAATTTTCGTGCCATTAACGATGCAAATATGAAAATAATTTCACTTCTTCTTTCTTAAAGATATGTTAATTTATTGATCTTTAACACTTTCTTAACTTTTATAGCACCCCAATTTCCCCCGTAATATTTGTTAAAATTCGTTAAACCACTGTATTAAGGCTCTTTAAAGTTACATTTGACATAAGATGAAGCGCGAGTACACAGTCCTTTTAGCAGTTTTTTTCTTTTTAGCCATTTCGGCCCTGGTTTTCATCCAGGTCAGGTGGATAAACAGTGTATCCGGCGCTGAAGACCAGGCCTTCAGGTTTGGCGTCAACGATGCGATGAAAGAAGTTGTATCGGAACTTGAAAAAACAGAGACCTATAACCGTATAATAAATGAAATCAACCCGGCTCCGCAGGCAGATACAGGCGATGATTTAAGCAACGAGGCTGAAGAACAGTCGGCGGAGGCAAGACTTCTGGAGAAATATGGCTTCCATCCTGGTGTCAGGGCGGTAGTTGTAAGCAGGGCAGGGCGAACTTATCTTTTGCGTTCCGACAGTATACCTTCTGAATCTACATTGGGGGACACCGAAACTGAATCGCTGAACCTTACTGCCGGTGCCACTGCCCGCATGACCAGCAAGGTTGTATCCATTGAGAACATCGTCAGCCGTATCCTGCATGAGACACCTCCGCTGCGCGACCGTTTCACTTCCGATGAACTTAACCGGCAAATAAGAAAATCCCTTGACGCCGTTGGCATCCACCTCGGCTATGAGTGTGCCGTCAGGGGCGATTTCGGCGGAATAATATACCGGACTCCCAACTACAGTGAGAGATCCGGGGCTAACAAATACCTCCGCCAGCTCTTCCCGAATGACCCTGTTCCAGGCAACAATATCCTGTCAATATATTTCCCTGACGAGGAAAAGTATAAATTCAGCCATATAGCCTTCATGGCTATAGCATCAATGCTCATTGCTCTCCTGCTGATTATCCTCTCAACAAGCACATTCATTGTCATCTTCCGGCAGAAAAGGCTCTCTGAGATCAAAGGTGACTTCATCAATAACATGACACACGAGCTGAAGACCCCGATAGCAACCATCTCGCTTGCATCGCAGATGCTCGCTGATCCTAAAATTCCGGAGAAATCAAGAGACACGCAAGGACTTGCTTCCGTCATCTATGAGGAGAGCAACAGGTTGAGGATCCTGGTTGAAAAAGTGCTTCAGACCGCAATTTTTGAAAAGACGAAGATTGAGCTGGAAAAGAGCAAAACGGATATTCACGAAGTGATCATCAGAGCTGTTGATGCATTTAAACTGCAGGTTAGCGGCCGTGGCGGAGTAATATCCACCTTCCTTGACACAACCGATCCCATGGTGTTCATCGATGAAACCAATTTCTTCAATGTTTTTATCAACCTCATCGACAACGCTCTCAAATACACCACCCGGGTACCTGAGATCACGATTTCCACCGGAGCTTATAACAAGGGCATAATCATCACTGTTTCTGATAACGGTATCGGCATTCCAAGAGAACATCAGAAACATATTTTTGAGAAATTCTACAGGGTACCTGCAGGCAATACCCATAATATAAAAGGGTTCGGACTGGGTCTCAGCTATGTCAGGAAAATCGTTGACGAACACAATGGTACTATAAAAGTTGACAGCCAGATCAACAAAGGCACCAGAATAATTATTCATCTTCCAAAAGACCAGCCAAAATGAAAAGAGTAAGCATTTTACTTGCTGAGGACGATCCCAATCTGGGTCAGTTGCTGAAGAATTACCTCTCCGTGAAAGAGTACGAAGCTGCGCTGGTCACTGACGGAGCCCAGGCGCTGAAGCTTTTCAGAAAAGATAAATTCAACATCTGTCTTCTTGATGTGATGATGCCTGAAATGGACGGTTTTACGCTGGCAAAGGAGATAAGAGCGATAGACCCGAATATCCCGGTTATTTTCCTCACGGCCAAGAACCTCAAGCAGGATGTCATAGAAGGATTCAAATCAGGAGCTGATGATTACCTGACCAAGCCATTTTCCATGGAGGAGCTTGTGTACCGCATCGAAGCCATCCTGCGGCGTTCATCCAAACGTGAGACCGAAGCCCCTTTGGATCATTATACCATCGGGGGATTCACTTTTGACGTCGCAAAACAGCTGCTGACATTTAAAGGACAATCACATAAACTGACCACCAAGGAGTCCGAACTCCTGGAACTGCTGTGCCGTAACCGGAATCAGGTCCTGGAACGCAATTTCGCCCTTAAGTCGATATGGATTGATGATAACTATTTCAATGCCAGGAGCATGGATGTCTATATCACCAAGTTGCGGAAGTACCTGAGCAAGGACCAGAAGGTCGAAATATTGAATATTCACGGCAAAGGATACAAGCTGCTCTGCTAAAAAACCCGTATGAAAATATCACACAGGGTATTATTTCAGGACAGCCTTATCTCAGTCTAACTTCAGCACCGCAAGAAAAGCCTGCTGAGGCACCTCCACATTCCCGATCTGCCTCATCCGTTTCTTACCCTTCTTCTGCTTCTCAAGCAGTTTTCTCTTACGGGTGATATCGCCTCCGTAGCATTTGGCAGTGACATCCTTGCGCACAGCCTTAACAGTCTCCCGCGCAATGATCTTTGCCCCGATTGCTGCCTGTATGGCAATATCAAATTGTTGTCTCGGGATAAGTTCACGGAGTTTCTCACACATCCTCCTGCCAAAATCATAGGCATGGCCGCGGTAAATAAGGGTTGAGAGAGCATCAACCATCTCGCCGTTAAGAAGTATATCAAGCCTTACAAGGTCTGCTTTCCTGTAATCCGTGAGATGATAGTCGAATGATGCATAACCCTTGGATATGCTCTTGAGCTTGTCATAGAAATCAAACACTATCTCTGACAGCGGCATATCGAACGTCACCTCCACCCTGTCACTTGTCAGGTAGACCTGGTTCTTCATGGTGCCTCTCTTGTCGATGCAAAGCTTCAATATCGAACCGAGATACTCTGATTTTGAAATGACCTGGGCGTAGATGTATGGTTCCTCTATCTCATCAATAGTGGTTACCGGAGGCATCCCCGATGGGTTATGCACATCGATGATGTCACCTTTTGTCGTCAGAACCCTGAATGAAACGTTAGGCACAGTGGTGATGACATCCATATCAAACTCCCTGTCGAGGCGTTCCTGGACAATCTCCATGTGCAGCAAACCCAGGAAGCCGCACCGGAAGCCGAAGCCAAGAGCAGCAGACGATTCCGGGACAAAAGTCAGGGAAGCATCATTGAGCTGAAGCTTTTCTATTGATGCCCGGAGATCTTCGTAATCATCGGCATCAACAGGATAGATACCGGCAAAGACCATCGGCTTCACATCTGCAAATCCTGATATTGCCAGCTGACATGGACGGTCTACATGAGTAATGGTATCGCCCACCTTTACTTCGACTGAGTTTTTTATTCCTGAAATAATGTATCCCACATCGCCGGCGCTGAGGACATCTCTCGGTTCCCGTTTTATCTTGAGCACGCCTATTTCATCAGCTTCATATTCACTGCCGGTATTTACAAATTTCACCTTATCATGTGTATGCACAGTGCCGTTGGAGATCTTGAAATATGCAATGATGCCCCTGAAAGAGTTGAATACCGAGTCAAAGATGAGTGCCTGCAACGGAGCCTCAGGATCACCCTTGGGAGGGGGTATCTTCGAGATGATATCTTCCATGATACGGTCAACCCCCATACCTGTTCGCGCACTGGCTTCGATGATGTCGTCACGCTTGCACCCGATAAGATCAACTATCTGGTCTTTGACATCTTCAGGCATAGCGCTGGGAGAATCCATCTTGTTCAGCACTGGTATTATCTCAAGTCCGTGCTCAATGGCCATGTAAAGATTGGAGATGGTCTGCGCCTGGATGCCCTGCGTGGCATCAACCACCAGCAAGGCACCTTCACAGGCAGCTATCGACCGTGATACCTCATACGAGAAATCTACATGCCCCGGGGTGTCAATGAGATTAAGAAAGTATTTTTTGCCATCCTGCTCGTAATCCATCTGTATGGCATGACTTTTAATTGTGATGCCCCTTTCCCTCTCAAGATCCATATCATCCAGTACCTGGTTCTGGAAGTCACGCGCATCAACTGTCTTCGTCTTCTCAAGCAGCCTGTCGGCAAGAGTGCTCTTGCCGTGATCAATATGTGCTATGATGCAAAAATTGCGTATGGTATCCATCTGGCCTGGCCGGTTCATTTCAGGTGCAAATATAGATAATTTGACCCTTTATTTATTGACTTCGGCAACGGAGATACCGCAGTTCAGCTTCCTCAGCTCATTGCGGAAGAAGATGTAGGTGACTACGGCAGCTACAAGGTCTGATACCGGATTGGCTATCCAGACACCCTCTGCACCCCAGAAATGAGGAAGCAGGAGTATAAGAGGCAACAATACTATTATCTGTCTCAGAAGAGACAGGAAGGTAGCAAGCTTAGCCTTGCCGATAGCCTGAAAGTAGCTTGAAGCGATTATCTGGAAGCCGACAACGGGCAGGACGGAGCAGTAGATGCGCAGGCCCATGACACCGGACTCCCGGAGCTCCATATTATCATGGTTAAAGATACTTATCACGAGTCCCGGGATCAGCATGCATATCAGCCACCCTCCGGTGGCAACCATAGTGCCGTATTTGATCGCCTTTACTGCCGTCTCCTTGACACGACAGTAGAGCCCTGCACCGTAATTGAACCCGATAATAGGCTGGATAGCCATGTTTATCGATATTATTGTCATCACCATCATCATGGTGGTGCTGCTGACGATACCCATGGCGCCTACGGCGATGTCACCGCCGTACTTGATGAACTGCGTGTTCATTATGGCAGTGACAAGACTCGCTGCCACATTCATGGCAAAAGGAGCAAAACCGATTGAGATAATATGTTTAATAATATAAGGATCGGGGTAAATGTTTGGAATATTTAGTTTTACTATGCTCTTTTTGCCGCGGAAATGAATCAAAACCCAGGCAAAAAGAACGAACTGCGAGAATACTGTCGCATAGGCTGCTCCCCTGACACCCATATCAAAACCGAAGATAAGTATAGGATCGAGTATGATATTTATCCCGGCGCTGATGAAAATTGATACCATCGCAATGCGTGGATTACCCTCTGCCCTGATGATGTTGTTGAGCGCATATCCTGTCATCGCAAAGGGTATTCCGATCAGGATTATGGCAAAATAATCAGACGCATATTTTAATGTCTCCGGTCCTGCACCAAATATCAATAGAATCCTGTCACGGACTAAAAATCCTGTTATCATCAGAATAATGCCCAGGCTGAATGCAAGGAACAGCGCGTTTCCCAGTATCCTGTTCGCCCTGTTATAATCCTTTTCCCCAAGGCTGAGTGAGATGCGCACTGCCGACCCAATACCTACAAGCATCCCGAAAGCCATTATTATGATCATTAGGGGGAAGATCACGCTGAGACCCGAGAGGGCAAGTGCGTCAACGCCCTGGCCTATGTAAATCCGGTCGACGATATTATAGAGGACGTTTGCCATCATAGCGGCAAAAGCGGGAACAAAATAATTCCACATCAGCTTCCCGATTTTTTCAAACTCGAGGTCTTTTACCTGCCGCGGATCTGCCATGAATAAAAATCAATTCCGCAAAGATGAGATGAATTCCTGAACAGAACAAACAATAGTTTGTGAGCCTTGCGAACCCGGTTATTAATAAAAATAGCTGCCCCGTTCCCGGAGCAGCTATTTTATGAATTTATCAGCTGTTACATCATGCCAGGCATGCCGCCGCCCATACCCGGGTTCGGAGC
>Ga0209254_10002542_pt1 | contig 16610 bp, 11 predicted proteins | sample FrelakmetDIP11DI_FD_187148 | JGI IMG/M metagenome (GOLD analysis project Ga0209254, IMG submission 187148) | Freshwater lake sediment microbial communities from the University of Notre Dame, USA, for methane emissions studies - DIP11 DI (SPAdes)... | ecosystem: Environmental > Aquatic >... | reverse complement strand
GGCTGGTCCTCACCCGCTTCATCCCCGGCCCTGGGTCCAGGGAGATCGCCCTCTTCAATTCCACCGATGGGGGGCGCACCTGGTCCAAGCACTCCAGCAACTATACCTACATAGACCACCCCGTCCGGATGGCCGTCTCCCCGACGGGGATAGTCGTACTGGTGTACCGGGATGGACCGGAGATATCGGTGGCCACACATGGTAACGTGACGGTGCCCAAGGCGGTGCGGCTGGACACGGGCGCCGAAGCGGACTCTCCGGATGTGACCATCGACACGACCGGCAAGGGCCATTGCGTGTTCATAATCGATGACGGGAGAGGTGGGACCGACATCATGCATTCATGGGCGGCGCCCCCTTACGATGACTGGTCGACGCCCGTGTCCATCATGGGAAGCGATCCTAGTGACGACAGGCTGCTCTTCGGCCCACGCCTGGCCACGAACTACTACGGCGAGCTCCACTTGGTCTTTCAGGCCGTGGAGAGTGGTCAAGGCAACATCTACTGGGCCAAGAGCACCGACGGTGGGGCCACCTGGTCCCCGGACGGCGGTAAGATCATCGGATACGATGCGAAGAACGAGCACAGCCCGGATGTCGCCGTGAACGACTACGGATACATCTTGGCGGTCTGGACGTTGGACTTTTCTGCGTCCCCTGCGGACACGGACATCATCTATGCCTTCTCCATGGATGGCGGAACGAGCTTCACGACCAGCAACGCCTACTCCAGCACCATGAAGGAGGAGATGCCGAGCCTGGCGAAGCAGGTCTCCATCGATGGGTTCTTCCATTTGGCCTTCAACCTCAATGGGGCGATCTACCACTCCACCTACGATTGGTCGATAGGCTGGTGGGCCCAAGGATACGTGAATGGGTCAGCCGCTTCCCCAGAGGGCTCCCCGACGGTCGCGTTCTACACGCTCATGAAGCCAATTGGCTCAAGCGGCACGATGTACACCGAGGTCCCGGTCGTGGCCTGGACAGACGGCAGGAACACCTATCCCGACATCTATGCCACCACGGAATACAGGATATGGATAGAAGGGTCCGTGTCCTATGCTTGGCCGGCGAACACCGAGACGCACGTCCAGTTCAATTCGCAGGTCCTCTTCGGACAAGCCCCCTTCGAATTCAATTGGACCTTCGGCGATGGCGAAAACAGTTACGAGCAGAACACCACTCATACCTACAGGACCCCAGGATACTACCAGGCGGAGCTTCGGGTGACGGACGCCTACGGTTGGACCGATTTCTACCTGTCGCCCACCATCACGATCCTGGAGCATCTGGAGGCGGAGATAGCCGCCTCGCCTGTCCCCACCGACGTAGGCATCCAGGTCGCGTTCGACAGCACCATCTTGAACGGCACTCACGGCCCTCTGAGCTACTATTGGGAGTTCGGGGATGGGGGGACGACCAACGACCAAAGCCCGGCCCATTCCTACGATGCGCCGGGAGCCTACCAGGTCAACCTCACCGTCGTGGACTTCATGGGGGCAATAGCGCATGACCAGATGACAATCCAAGTGAACCTGGTCCCATCCCTGGAGGTGAGCGCCTCTCCCCTCGAGATCGACGTCCATCAGCAGGTGGAGTTCCACTGCACAGTCCACAATGGCACCCCTCCCTTCGCCTTCTGGTGGGACTTCGGTGATGCCGGGACGAGCTCATTGGAGGACCCCGCACACATCTACGACATCCCTGGCATCTTTTCGCCCTCCCTCTCCATGACCGACTCTGCCGGTGCGGTCGTCGTCTGGCACGAGCAGAACGTCACGGTCAATCCCTCGCCCAGCTTCACGGTCACCGCCGAGCCGGAATGGGGCATCTCGCCTCTGGACGTCCACTTCACCTGCTCGCCCGCGGATGGGACCCCGCCCTACACCTTCGAGTGGGATTTCGGGGACGGGGGGACAAGCACGGAGCAGAACCCCATCCATCAATACCTGCTCCCTGGTGTCTACATGGGGACACTGTTGATGATGGACTCAGTGGGCACGACGAACACGCAGTACACTCCAACGATCGAGGTCTACCCCCCTCTCACCATAGTGGCGTCGGCGGACCGGGACCAAATCGACATCGACCATCCAGTGAGCTTCAACTGCACAGTTACCGGTGGCGCCCCTCCATATCACTTCCTATGGGACTTCGGGGATGGGGGGATGAGCGAGCTGCCGAACGTCACCCATGCGTACTCAGTGGAAGGGAATTACTTGGCGAGGATGACGGTGAACGACAGCCTCGATCCCAACACCACCGCGAATCAGACCATCTCCATCAAGGTCAACGCTCTTCCCGAGGTGGTCGGCGAGCTGGAGCGCACAGAGCTGAACGTCTTCCAGCCGCTAGCTTTCAACTGCACCGTCTACAACGGAACCCCGCCCTTCCAATACCTCTGGGATTTCGGGGATGGGGACACTAGCGGTCAACCTGCCACCGAGCATGGCTATCAGATTCCGGGCGTGTACAACGCCACCCTCGTCATCACGGATGCATTGGGGGAGGAGGCCACTTGGACCTCGCCGCCCATCAAGGTCAACGCCTTGCCTGTCCCTATAGTCCTCACCTACATCACTAGTGACCTCACCCCAGCGAATGTATGGTTCAAGTGCGTGGTCCAAGGAGGGACCTCACCTTACAATTACACCTGGGACTTCGGTGACAGCGGTCAGGGCTTCGGCAACTTCACGAACCATACCTACCTCGTGTCGGGAGATTACCTCGCCACCGTGCTGATCATGGACGCCGCGGGCAGCCAGGCGTCGGCAGGGGCGTCGGTCCTGATCTTCGACATGATCTCCGTCCAGGCCACCGTCTCTCCGATCGTCGTAATAGTGAACGAGGAGGCGTGGTTCAATTGCACCGTCAGCGGCGGGCTTCCCCCCTACTCGTATCATTGGGACTTCGGGGACGGCAACACCAGCAATGAGAGGAATGCCACGCATGCCTACTCCGCTCCTGGATTCTACGAGGTCATCCTCAATTACTCGGACTCGAACGACCCTCCCTATTACTCCTCTTGGACTGAATCCGTGCAGGTCATCCCACCCCCTGTCCCGCCCTCCGCACCCTTGAACCTGACGGCGATGCCCGGAGACGGCTTCGTCAAGCTGAGCTGGTCCGCGCCGACGGATGATGGGGGCAGCCCGATACTCGGATTCAACATCTATCGTGGCAGCGAGCCTCCCCTAACCTACCTGACCAATGTCTCCGCCAGCACCCTCTTATATAACGACACGCAGGTTCTCAACGGCCTTACATATCATTATCATGTAACGGCCGTCAACTCGGCTGGCGAGGGGGAGCCGAGCGATACCGTGAGCGCGACGCCTCTCTCACCCGCGGTGCCTCCTGGCGTCCCGACCGGACTGCACATCGTGGAAGGTGAAGGCCAGCTCACTTTGAACTGGACCGCCCCGAGCCATTCAGGGAGCTCCTCAATCACCGGTTACAGGTTGTACCGCGGGACCACCTCTGGCTCTCTCGAACTCCTGACCAATATCACCAGCACCACCTATATCGATCATAACGTGACGACCGGCCAGTCGTACTTCTACCAAGTGTCCGCGGTCAATGCGGCGGGAGAGGGCGCTTTATCGGCGCAGGTGGAGGGGGAGGCGCAGGAAGGAAACCCGCCTCCCGCGATCCCGATGGATTATTGGGCGCTGATGATCGTGATATTGGTGACGGCGCTAGCCGTCGTCCTGATTGCCGCAATGATTGTGCGCAACGCGAAGAAGAAGGCGGCGAGAATGAGGCAAGGTTACACCAACTGCCCCCGGTGTGGAGCAGAGGTGCCTCCCACAGCAAACAACTGTCCCCAATGCAGCGCGCACATACGTGGACCTAGATGAACCCGGAGGGGACTAAACACCTCACCATTTTATTATTCATGATGCTTCCGAAGAACAGCATATTAAGGCGCAATCGAGGCGTTTTGCTCTATCGAATTCGTCAAGTTCTTCGAAATTCAATAGAGCGGGTTCACGAGTGATTTTAGCCTCAACTTCGCGCTTCCTCGGCCAAGGCCCGGTCCACGAAGTTCCGCTTGCGGAGGGCGACGCGCGTGGAATCGAGCAAGATGACGATGACTATGAGCTGCAGGACAGCGCCGATTATCCATCCATACTCCCAGTCGATGAACGGCTCCCCTATGGAATTCTTATTGGTGAAAAGGAGGCTGAGCAGCAGGGGGACGTAGATGAGCAGGCACCTCATCACCAGCCATCGGTCCTCAACCCCCCAGATGAGCAGGAGGGCGATCGGGAGCGTGTAGTAACTGGCAGTGGTGCGAGGATAGATCAGGATGAAGGCGGTCAGGACGATCAGCATGCCTTCCAAGAGGGTGCGGTTTCTCTTCAATCCGAGGTAGTAGGCGAGGAGCATGACACCGATGGTCAGCACGAGGAAGAACCATGAGGGGAGCTGCAGCCCGCCCATGCTCAAGAAGTCCCATATGTTCAGGTTGGAGGTGGGTGTGTCGCCCGATCCAGAGTTGAGGAAGTAATAAAAGGGGAAACTGAGGAATTCTTTAGGGCAGACGATCAGGAAGGGCAGACATATCAAGAGGGACAATCCGAGGACGATCCCTAACAGGACTAGCCTCTCTCTCCCGGGCCTCGCAGCTCTCCACAGGAACGGGAACAGGAAGGCGTTGAGCAGCTTGGTCCAGATTCCGATGGTCGTGGCCACGGCGCTCCAACGCAGCCTTCCGATGGCGCCGAGGAGGATGGATAGGACGAAGATCCAGACCACGATCGCCTCGTCCTGGAGGCCGAATACGGTCTCTATGGTGCTCACCGGAACGAAAAGGAAGATAAGCGCGACCCAGAAGGCCTTGGCATCATCGTAACGGCGAAGAGCCCAGTATAATGTGAGCGAGGTCAGCAGGACGAACAGCGAGAACCATATCTGGTAGGCAAGGTTACTCCCGCCCGCCAGCTGCGCCGGGACCATGAGATAGACGATCAGCGGCGGGGACTCGCATGGTATATCGCGGTATAGCCATAGGCCATTGAGGACGCCCTCGGTCCTTTCTCTGAAGTAAGAGATGTCGACCGGCTCGCCGATATGGGTGTCGAGGAAATTGCGGAGATAGAGCGCATCCAGGGCGATCAATGCCCCGAAGAAGAGGGCCCAGACCAGTATCAATAAGTAGGCCCGCCTCTCCGGTGGGATGGAGCGTAGCCTGCTATTCAATCCCTGGACGAGGCTCTGCGGCATCCGTGAAGGATATCAATGGGCGTTATTTCAACATTTCCAGAAAGGGCGTGTTACCCCAAGGGCAAAATCACCATTAGCTGGTCATTTCCGTGAGTCGTAATCTATTCTCTTCGTCGCGGAAGACGTCGATCCCGCGATACCTTCAGAAACGGACGGGTCCATGGAATCTGGAATCCTGGATCCATGATCTTCGAGGACGGGCTGCTCTTCCTTTTTCGGTCGACGTGAAATAAAGCGCTTGAGCGAGGGATGCAACTCGAGGCTCTCTATAAACCCCTCACAGGTATGGCTCTTGAGGTAGAACCTTGCAGACACTGTTACCACGAGGGCGGCAGCTGAGTTGCAGACCATGTCCCTTATGGTGTCCCAAGGGCTGTATTGCATGTTGATTCCCGTTAACGTGTCAACGACGAGCTCTAGGACCTCCCAGTAGATGCTGAACGTCATCACTATCAGGGCGACGAGCAGCGGGATCCACCTCGGGCCGAACCGTGTCTTGCGGTCGAATATTTGGACTGCCATCAAGGCGTAGAAGACGCATAGCCCCACGGCTATGGTTGAGAACGTATGTGTTACGGTATCGTACCACACGATGTCGTCGTACCTCATCAGAAGGACGCCGTACGCATGGGCGAATATCGCCACCTCTATCAGCACTATGAACGCCAGCGGCAACTTCATGACGCCGGCATGGCGGAAGAGCATCGGTATCAAGCAAAACAGGGCGCAAAGGATGCCAGTCCAAAGCTTGTAGGCTGTGCGGTCCGTCCCCACCGCCGACAGTATTGTCATTAACAGGAGTATCGCCGCGGCGAACATGCAAACGAGGTCGGAGAGATCGATCTTCTTCATATCTCCCCTCCAGGGCATAATCGGGATAATTCTAGGGAGTCCACGCGCTTCAGGTACTCGTTGAAGACCACGGCATAGACGATCGTGGCGAACGTCGTCACGGCCATCGGGAGCATGAGCATCATGTTGACGACATCGTTCTCCAGCGTGTTGCTGAAGTCGCCGTTGTACAGTGGGTATCCTGTGCTGGCCATCCAGTAGATGGTGGAGAAGGTGTAGAGCACCGATATCGAGCAGGCGAAGGTCAATGCGAATACGACCACCCACCTTCTTGGCAGGGAGATCTCCGTCCTTGCGTTCAAGAACACGGCGATCATCATTCCGAATGCCATGCTGGCAAATGCCTGGATGGCTATGGACACCTGGTAATAGTACTCGAAATCTAAGAACAGGTTCGCCACGAAAAGGACGATGAAGGCGACCAGCGGGATGACGGCGATGGCCATCAGATGCTTATCGTACCCTTTGTTGGGGTCGCCCGTCACGATCATGGGTGCTAAAACGACAGCGATGCCTATGACGGGAACGATGAGGCTATCCCAATCCCCCCTCCATACGGACATGGATGCCATGGCGATGGCGAGGACGAGGATGACGAGGCTGTATCGGTTCATCTGGGATTCTCTCCGATTCAATAAAATTTACATATAATAACTTTTACCCCTAGGTAAGTCCCAACCATTTCCATTCTTACTTTCATTCAACAGATTCGTACTAGGATGACTTGATGGCATATTAGTGACCGTACTACCATATCGAATTAAAGTCCATGATATCCAGCAGGCTACGGTCGCTACTGGGTGGTGTTCAACAACCATCTTTATTGATCCTCATTTGGGCGTGATGCAGTTATTATAAATGCTCTCCCTTACACCAGCAGAAGATGGCATGAGACCGCAACCGAATGATAATAAGGACGACATCCTCCAGACGATAGGCAACACCCCGTTGATCAGAATCAACAAGCTCAACCCGAACAGGAACGCTACGATATATGCCAAAGTAGAGGGGTTCAACCCGACGGGCAGCATCAAGGACAGGATCGCGCTGAGCATGATCCAGCAGGCCGAGGAGGAGGGGTCGCTCACCAAGGGCAAGACCATCATCGAGCCGACATCCGGGAACACCGGGGTGGCCCTGGCGATGATCGGGGCCATAAAAGGGTACGATGTGGAGATCGTGATGAGCGACGCCGTCTCGGTGGAGAGGCGGCAGATGATCAAGGCCTTCGGCGCCACAGTAACCTTGAGCGAGGGGAAGTATGGCACGGACGGCGCCATCAGGAAGGCCAGGGAGCTGGTGAAGGCGAAACCTCAGAAGTACTTCATGCCTGACCAGTTCTCCAACCAATACAACAAGAACGCGCATTACAAGACTACCGGGGACGAGATCTGGAGGCAGACCGGGGGCAAGGTGGACTACTTTGTATCGGCCCTAGGCACTTCCGGCACGATCATGGGCGTGGGCAAGGCGTTGAAGGAACATAACCCGAAGATCAAGATCGTCAGCGCCCACCCGGTCAAAGGGCACTACATCCAGGGATTGAAGAACATGGAGGAGGCCATCGTCCCGGCGATCTACGACCCCACCCAGATCGACACCACCATCATGGTCGAGACGGAGGCGGCCTACGAGATGACCCGCCAGATCGTCAAGCAGGAGGGCATCTTCGTCGGCATGAGCAGCGGCGCCGCGATGTACGCTGCCATCGAGATGGCCAAGAGGATAGAGTCCGGGGTGATCGTGACCATATTCCCCGACCGCGGGGAGAAGTACCTGAGCACGAAGCTTTTCCCGAAATGAATCGCCGATGCCTTCAGCGAGAATGATGGACCTGGCTTGGAAACCGTTCGTATGACTTTGACCATGTTATTAGAGGACCTTCGTCCGTTCCTTTTGCATGATGGGTTTAACGCGCGCAGAGCCCGCATGCCTTTCGGCTTATCGACTCCTCGAACACCGTATATCCAGCTGGGCTCAGAGGAAATACCTGCCCTCGGTGTGGGTGGTCCTCCCATCATTGCGCACTGCATCGAAGCGCAGGTGTTCCTTCCGGACCTCCACCCTCCTCCTGCAATGGGGGCAGGTCCTGGTGGACTTCTTTATCCTGGCCAGCTCGAACTCCTCGACCGTCGCGAACCGAAGGTCGGTCCTGAACCACCTCCCGCAGACCTGACAATGCGCATAGGTCATGGTCTCGGTCTGCAACTCTGGGTGGTATCCTCCGCTCGGCATGTACATCGCTTGTGTCATCCCCTCACCCTTTCCCCCTTCTGGGCAACCGATCACCGGTTCCGATATTCATATTGAAGGAGCCAGGTCAAAAAGCTTGGCCACAAGGTTTCTTATGAAGCGCAAATCTGGTGTCGCAGGTCGCTGTGGCGAAGGAAGAAGTCAGCCTTTTGCAGTTTATTTTCCCTATGGACTTCTTCAAGGATGCCGCAAGGTTCAGGTTATCCAGCTGTATGGCGAGGTGTTGAACCTGGCACCTTGATGAGCCAGATGGTGCTAATTCGGGTCCAAATAATGATGAGGAGGAAGAGGTGGCCCATCTCGGCCTCTTACTTTAATATCGCCGCGGAACGGGATGGGCAAGAAAGTACCCCATAGGCGACGGTCCAGCCGACGACGGTCCCCCAGACGAGGTGGGGGAGCAACGAAAAGGCTATCACGCCGAGGATCGGCTGAGAGAGCCATATCGCGAGCGGTATACAGCCCAGGGGGATGGTCACGGCTCCTGCGGCAAGGCCGAGCAATAATCCCTTCCTCCTGCTATCGATGCGCAGAGGCTTGACGGTCAATACCAGCAGAGAGAAGACGACCCCTCCGGCGAGGCCTATGAGATTGTGGACCAAGACCCCGACCGATGCCCCGTCGCCGAGCTTCTCTCCCACCATGGTGAAGAAGGCGTCCGCCGGCTGACCTGCTATTATGAACGTCAGCATCATGACCATGTCCATTAGGAACGTGCCCACAAGCCCGCCGATGGCGCCGAAACCAATGACCCTGAGAGATGCTTTTTCGAGCATGTCCTTACCTCGATGGACCCTGCCATCACCCGATTGATCGCGACATGAATCATCCCATGCGGCCCATCACTTCCCTCGCGAACGCCCGAGCTCTTGCCAGCCTGGTCTCGTCTGGTTGCCCTTGGCTGTGATGATTCTTCGCAAAGAACCTGATCTCCTTCTTCGGTGCAATCTTCATGATCGTCTCTATGCTCTTGGCCAGCTCGCCTTGGCAATCGAAGAACCCGACCAGGTTCGCGCCAGCGGCGGCTTGCTTGAACTTCGACATCCACTCAGAGAGATCTGGTGCGTCTTCCGGGGCACAGTGCGTCACGAACAACGCCACTTTCCGTCCATCCTTGCATTGCCCCTCCAAGAACTCCTTCGCCTTCTTATCCGGACCGAACTGGTGGGTTGGGAAGCCGAGGAAGGAGAGATCATAGGGCCCGATGTCCTGCACATCCTCGATCCGCTTGAGCTCCTTCTCCGTGGTGATCTCACCGAAGATGGCCTCGGCGACCTTTTTGGTATTGCCAGTCGACGACAGATATGCGACAAGGACTTTCATTCCTTTCCTCCCCAATGATGTCCCATTGGGAGGGGCGCTCTTAATACTTATCGAGTAGGCTGTGACCTACTGGCGGCATGATGCTCTTCGCTCCGCATCAAAATATTTGAGCTTAATTCAGAGGTATTTGCCCTTGAGCATCTTTTTTCACTCTTTATTGAAATGGATTTGCAAATACGTTTTTTATTAACCTATGGTGGTTAGTGTGCTCAACCAAGTCTTGTTCCATTAGGAACCTGCCTCTCAGGAATCGCAAGGGCGGGAAGTATGGCATGAAACCTCGGACCCAAGGGCTTGGTCCCAACATAACCTTGAAGCATTCCCAGAAGCGCTTGGCTCACCCCAAGGGATTAAACCGAAAAAGAGCGTTGCTCTTCATCGAACGGATTTGAAAACGGTCGATCTGCTGCTCATAAACCCTCAGGTCTCGATGAAGAAGGGGCATGACCCTGTCGAGCTGGAGGCCGCCCGAATAAGGGCGGAGCTCTGCCAGGCTCTGTTCGAGAGATATTCCAGGGAATACTCGTTGTCATCATTGGGCGATTGCGCCGGCAACGAACTTATAGACCCCCCGACCGGCCTGTTGATCCTCTCGAGCATCGCCAAGAGGGAGGGGTTCGACGTCTCGTTGATCGATCTCAATGCCATCCAGGCTTCGAGCGGCAGGACCCTCACCGATGCCGAGATAGAGCGTGAGCTTCGTGGTCATGACCCGGCCGCGATAGGCATCACATCGTACACCCACAACCACCATGAGGCGATGAGGGCCCTCAGGATAGCGAAGGACCGCTTCCCGAATTCGGTGACCGTGTATGGCGGGATCCATGCGACCTTCACGGACCTGGACGTCCTCAAGGCCCACCGGTTCCTTGATTGCGTCGTGAGGGGCGAGGCCGAGACGGTCATCTCGCCGCTGTTGAGAGTGATCAAAGGGCCAGGACCATCGAGGGAACGCCTGAGGGAGATCGATGGAGTGACCTTCAAGATAGAAAAAGGCGACGCGGCGCCCTCGATCGTCCGCAACCCCGACAACAATGCGAAGCCTGACCTGGACGACATCCCTCTGCCCGACTACGAGATTCTGAACAAGGAGCAGTATCGGGCTTCCCCCTTCTTCCATGTCTTTGGCCAGAGGGGGTGCCCCTATGATTGCGCCTTCTGCGCGAACGTGGGCTTCTTCGGCCGCTCCACCGTCCGCCGCAAGCGACCTGAACGGGTGATCGAGGAGATCAAGCTCGTCCAGTCCTTGTTCGGGAACAAGATCTTCCTGATCAATGATGACACTTTCACCTCGTACAAGAAGTACGCGATGGAGCTCTGCCAGGCGCTGGAGCAGGAACGGCTCGGGACCTGCTACCAGGTGCAGTCCCGGGTCGATAGGATTGATGGTGAGCTGCTTGAGGCGATGGGCAGAGCCCAGGTGGTCTACATCTGGCTGGGATGCGAGAGCGCCGACCCTTCCGTCCTGAGGACGCTGAATAAAGGGATCAGCCCAGGACAGATCGAGGACGCGTGCATCAAGATCAAGGACCATGGCTTGGATGTAGGCGGGTATTGGATCGTCGGAAGCCCGGGCGAGACCTTCAGCTCCATCCAAAGAACCCGCGCCATGATCGCAGATTTGATCGAAAGGGATCTGATGGATGTCTATGAGCAGTCGATTTTCGTCCCTTACCCTGGCACCGCTGTGTATGACGACCCGACGAAGTTCAGTGTCAGGATATTGACCCATGATTTCAGGAGATATCGGGAGGACAGTCTGCCAGTGGTGCGTTTGGAGGGCCTGACCCCGGAGGATGTCTATGCGGAATGGCTGAAGACGACCAGAATGGCCAATGAGATCCTCGATAAGAAATTGAAAGCCCAGGACCGAAGGTCATCGTCTTATTGAGGCCTTGGGCATAGAGGCCTTTGGTCAAGAAATCCTCCAGATACTCATTGATGCCATGGCTACGAACCGGAAAATGGTCGAAAATGGATGCCGCGAGGCTCGGGATGTCGGATTCGCTCCAGTTCGATGCATTTAGATAATGAGCAGGTCGGGATGATTTTTGAAGATGATGGGGCGGGATGGCTATCAGGTGTGCCTGCCGGCCATCGAGTTAATGCATGCTTCCATCAATTCGATCCAGAGGCGGGCCATACTGGATTCGTGATTCCGGTTCTAAATTCGATTAAGGTTAAATATGCGCTGCAGGGTGGGAGCGCATCGGATGCTCACTGGCTCACCTATCATCACCGTGGATGGCATCACCAAGCGCTTCGGCAAGCGGAACGAGATCGAGGCTCTAAAGGGGGTGACCTTCTCGGTCCGGAGGGGGGAGGTCTTCGGCCTGCTGGGGCCCAACGGCTCCGGGAAGACCACCCTGATCAGGATACTGAATTGCATCTTCGAACCTACCTCTGGTACTGCCATGGTGAACGGCCACGACCTGCGGGACAAGGACGGCGTCAAGCGGAGCACGGGCCTGCTGGCGGAGAACCCTGGCCTCTACGAGCGGCTGAGCCCCCGGGAGTACCTGGAGTTCGTGGGCGCCCTGTACGATGTGGACAAGGCCGCCCTCAGAGAGCGCGTCCCCAAGCTCCTGGCCATGTTGGGGCTGGACCAGCGGCCGGACGACCTCATCGAGGGATTCTCCAAGGGCATGAGGCAGAAGGTGCTCATCGCCTCGGCATTGGTCCACGATCCCCCCATCATCTTCCTGGATGAGCCGACCTCGGCCCTGGATCCCCGGGCATCGCTGGTGGTCAGGGACCTGATAAGGGACCTCTCCTTCCAGGCGGGGAAGACCGTCTTCGTGAGCAGCCACATCCTGCCCATCATGGAGGAGGTCTGCGACCGCATGGCCATCATCAACGAGGGGAGGATAGTGGCCCTGGGCACCGTGGAGGAGATCGTGGCCAAGGTGGGGGCAACCAGCCTGGAGCAGGCGTTCCTGGAGCTGACCGGGGGCAGGGAGAGGGTCGATCTCCTCTCATGGAGGGACCCGGTTGGCGAGACCTAAATGGCTCATCATCGCCAAGAACGAGTACCTTCTCAAGACCAGCGGGTTCCCCGGCTGGCGCAGGGTCTTCCCCATCCTCGTCATCGCCGCGGTCCTCCTCTACGTGCTGGTGGTCGCCCCCTGGATGTCGTCCTTGGTCTCCGGCCTCACCGCGTCCTTCCTCCTCTCCGACTCGGCATTGGCTTTCATGCAGGTGATGCTGTTCATCATCTTCGTGAGCATCCTGACCATCCCGATAATGCAGACATTGCAGGACACCAACGTCGCTCCCCTGGAGACCTTGCTGTCGGCGCCGGTGAAACCGAGGGATGTCCTCCTGGGCAGGTACCTGGGGTCGCTGCCGCTCTACGCCATCGTCATCTCGATCATAGCCAGCACATTCCTGGCCTTGTTCATCCCCTTCGGCATCACCCTGGACCAGGTGCTGCTCGCCGTCATGGTGTTCGTCCTGGTGGTCATGATCGCCCTGTGGCTGGGCGTGCTCGTGGCCGCCGTGCTCAAGGCTTGGCTGGGCAGGAGCCTGCGCGGCCGCGAGGCGGGCCAGGCCATCGCCCTGCTCATCTCCCTGCCCCTGGTGGCGGTCATGTGGACGGCCATGAACGGGGACATGCTGAGGGCTTTGCAGGGCCAGGGCGGCTCCCTCTCGGGGCCGTTCTCGGTGCTCCCCAGCTCGTGGGGCGCGGACGTTATCCTGCGGATGCTGACGAACCCAGGCGATGTGGGTTTCGAGCTCGGCCCGACCCTGCTGGGCGTCCTCGGCCTGGTGGCGTTCCTGCTCGTCTCCATCCTGGTGGGCATGGCCCTCTCTGGATGGGCGTACGACCTGGAACCAGTGTCCTTCTCCGTGTCCCGGGCCAGGCCTGAGGGCAGGTTCTACAGGTATGTCAGGGGGGTGAGCGCGGGGGGCTCGCTGGCCGCCGTGGTGGTGACGCTCCTCAAGGACTACGGTCGCCGCATGGAGAACCTGTCCCGGGTGATCTACATCCTCGGCTTGGTGGTGATGATGGAGGCTTTCATCCTGGGCTCCCTGCCCCAGGGCAACTATGTGAGCGTATCGCTGCTCACCATCACCTGGATGATGGCCTTCCTCTGCGTTTTCGTGGTGGGGGAGGTCACGGCCAGGGGCAAGGAGAACCTCTTCGTCTACCGCAAGGCCCCCAAGGGAGAGTCCAGGCTGGTGCTGGGGAGGGTCATCCAGGGGTGCATCGTGGTGCAGCCAGTGGCGGCGGTGTCCGCGCTCATAGTGCTCCTGCCATCGAACCTGCCTTTGCTCGATGTGGCCCTCCTGACCTTGGCGGTGGTGGCTATAGCCACGGCCTACGTGGTCATGTCTATAGGCCTGTTCCTGCTCTCTCCCGCGTTCAGCGAGAAGCCTTCTGAGATGGTGGGGAACGCCGTCTCCGTGCTGGTGATCTCCTTCTTCCTGTATGTTGTCTGCATCGTGGCCTATGGAGAGCCTTGGGGGATCCTGGCGCTGCTGTTGTTCAGCTCGTGCATAGGCTCGGTCCTGCTCATGGCGGGAGCTCGCCGCATCAAGTCCATAGAGTGATCACGAGGCACCTATCAATTCATCGAGCCCGCTTCAGGCTTCTCTGGGCCAAGTACATGACCTCTGCAACCCCCAGGCAGAACCCAGCGATGATATTGAAGACCAAAACACTCTTTGGAGCATACGTATTTAAGAAGGCTCCTGCGATCGCCAGGGCGATCTAAAAGGCAAGGAACATGATCATGCAATAGAGCCTGGCCTCGCCTTGGTCCATCTGTTTCCAGAGAATAACCTTGCCTCTGAACCTGGTCTCTATTGAGATCGGGAAGGACTTCATGTTCAGCCATGGTAGCGCGAAGGGGGGAACAACGCCCCGGGCTTAGCCAGATGTCTCGTACGATGCTTCAATCAAGGGGTTTTTGCACCTGGGCACTCCTAAACCCTTTCAATTTTTTATTCCTTGGAGGACTCGCAATATCTGTCAAAGAGCCGCCTACTTGAATTACGAGAATGCTACCTCTTCCTTCTCATGATGAGGGCTCCTGCCCCTATTCCGGCGATGGCGATCATTGCGACAATCGCAATTAAAACATACGTATCAATGCTAAATGTCGCAGCCGAATTGGGCGTCGCTGCAACAACCTCTGTGAAATTACCTTGACCTGCGGAGCTCACCGCTCGCACTTGGTAATAGTAGACTTGGGAGTTCTGCAATTCAGTGTCAATATATGTGGTAACATTCTTGCTCAGAGATGCGATTTGAGCGAGGGAGCCCGAGGAGTTGCCGCGATATACCTCATAGCCGGTGATGTTTGCGGTCCCATAGTCCTCTGGCATAGTCCAATTTATGGTCACACTCCCATCGCCCGCTACTAAGTGCAGCCCTGAAGGGGCCGATGGAGGTCGGTCCTCGACCCTTGGGTGGACTACCATGCCGGTGATAATGGAGTCGAAGTCGGATTCAAACAAGTCAAAGGTAGAAATCGAGGAAGCGCAAGCCACAACCCAAACGGTATGGCTTTCCTCATCCACCAGCACCATCACTTTCTCTGTGATGAGTGGGTCGACCAGGTCGAGCATGAAGATGACCGCGGGTTTGCCGGACACATTTGTGTATACCTCCTCCCTTAGGGTCACGCCGACACCATGTCCGGTAAGAATCTCAACGGCTTCCTGCACTTGGGCCCCTAAGAAGGCACGGTCCCCGCTGGCAGAGCTGTTTCTCTCGGACATGACCACGAGGCCCGCCCGGTAATCGTCCAGGATAGGCCCCCAAGCCGTCAGATCCACGTACGACCCGCTGAAGAGGGTAATATTCTCAGCTGTGTTCCAAGTGTCCGGAATTGGGATGGTGAACTCGCCCCAGTAATCGTATTCTGTCAGAAGTGTATGGTTCGCTCCAGATAAGAGGGTGAAGCTGCTCTCCATGGCATCGAACAATTCCCCCAGCCAGAAATATTGGCCATCATTGACTGTGAAAGTCATGACCCAAAAGCGATGGCTATCCTGGTTGATCAGGATCACCTGTCTCTGAATGATGGGCAGGTCGTACCACTGGATGGAGTATTGCACCGCCATATGCCCAGAGAGCTCGACGATCTTCGGGCTTTCCATCATTCCGCAGCGCACGCCTGATGATTGCAGTGCGGCCACGATCGAATCTGCCACTTGCAACATGGAGGACGAGTTCTCAAGCATGGTCCAGTTAATGAACGACATCACATTCACGTTCGTTAGCACATCGTTAAGCGCTGGGCCAGTGGCCACTATATCGGCCATCATTCCCCCCATCTCAACGTCCTTGGAGCACGTCCAGGCCCCCGGTACAAACATTCTGAAGTCTTGGTTGTACTGGCGTTGCACGAGGGCGTCAATGGTGAACTCCCAATCGGCCTCCATGTCTCCCAAACTGGTGGATACTACGATCCGCACGTTGTGTGACCCTGGCTCTAAGGAAGAGCTCAGGTTGGCCCCGATGAAAGCCTCATTCTCGTCGAGCATTCCGAGATAGTATGGGTAATAGGTGCCGTCCACCGAGACGGATATGTTATTGATATCGACATGCGGCCTCCCGAGGAACATCACTGCCTCGACATGGCTCGGGGAGGATGGTAGAATCATGCCCTGGCCAGGGTAATTGTAACTTATGCCAGGGTCCTGCTGCCAAGTGAAGGACCAGCTATAGTTGTGGCTTCCTCCCATCCAGGTCATTTGAGCCGTGACGTTGTATACCCCGTAGCTCATGGTCCAGTAATAAGGGACATAGCCATAGACTGTCCCGGGCTGCCATTCTTGGGTGTACTGAGTCATGGGGAAGCCGTTGAAGAATAGGTAGATGTTGGTAGACAACGGTTCTGGCACGCTCAATTGATAGGAGATGGCGACGGAGCCTGGCAATTCATGTACATGACTCCCGGGTGCAGGCGATATTAGATTCACGGAGGGGAATATGGCCATAG
>Ga0209254_10002541_pt1 | contig 16611 bp, 15 predicted proteins | sample FrelakmetDIP11DI_FD_187148 | JGI IMG/M metagenome (GOLD analysis project Ga0209254, IMG submission 187148) | Freshwater lake sediment microbial communities from the University of Notre Dame, USA, for methane emissions studies - DIP11 DI (SPAdes)... | ecosystem: Environmental > Aquatic >... | reverse complement strand
GCCATCAGGACTGAAGATGCTGGTCATCCCGATTTTCTTTCCGATAATACCTTTCATTGTATAATTTTTATACCCCTTTCGGTTATGAGGACAGTGAGGTAAGGATAACCTCAACTTCAATCCCAGTTTGCCGTTGACCTTTTCCTTTGACCGTCGAAGCCATAGCGTAGGCGGTTAATTCCGCCATCAGCCTGCCTTCAATATCCTTTTGGGATATCCGCCTTCGCTAAAGCTTAGGCGGACGATGGAAGTACCAACAGTAAACAAACCTCGAAGGGCTTGTTCATATTTAACTCCCGCATTTGCGGGATTTTTGTTAGACTATCAGCGCTCCTACTTCTTCCTTTTTTATGGGAAAATTGGGAGATGATTAAAAAGAACTTATTTGGATCTGTTTACCCTTTGGCAAACAGACTAAAATCATGCTTTGATCTCAACATCCACACCACTGGGCAGGTCAAGCTTGCTCAGGGCATCCACTGTCCGGGAAGATGACGTGTAGATGTCCAGTAAACGCTTATGCGTACACAACTGGAACTGTTCACGTGCTTTCTTATTTACGTGTGGTGATTTCAACACAGTAAATATCTTCTTTCTCGTAGGCAGCGGAATAGGACCGGTAACTACAGCGCCGGTACTGCGTACGGTTTTAACGATTTTTTCTGCGGATTTATCCACCAGGTTATGGTCGTAAGACTGTAGTTTTATTCTGATTCGCTGAGACATATTATATAACCCACTTTTCAATGGGAGTGCAAAGGTAAGGGCTTAAACAATACGAGCAAAAGATTTGATGCAGATTTTCTAATATTTTCCGCAATCAGAAATCTTCAAATTATTTGTAAAATTTTTAAAATCACAAGGCCACAATGCCAATAATCTTACAATAATTTAAAAGAATGGGTATTTTCTGGAATAATCTAATAAGCACTTGACATTGGTCTTACGTTTTTTTCAGGTTTTTAGGCTTAATAGTCTGGAAATAAAAAAACCCCGTATAAACGGGGCTTTTTCCTTAAAAATATTCAAATTTAGGCGTTTACTTTTCCTTTCACCTTAGCAATTACTTCTTCTGCAATACCGTTAGGAGCAGGAGAATAGTGACTGAATTCCATAGTTGAAGTTGCACGCCCTGAGGATAATGACCTCAGTTGTGTAACGTAGCCAAACATTTCACTCAGCGGCACCTTAGCTTTGATAACCTGGGCACCAGCGCGGCTATCCATTCCTTCGAGCATCCCCCGACGGCGGTTGAGGTCACCGGTAACATCACCCATGTATTGTTCTGGAGTAATAACCTCGATCTTCATTATGGGTTCAAGTAATACAGGTTTTGCCTTACGGGCAGCTTCCCTGAAACCACCTTTCGCACATAATTCAAATGACATGGAATCCGAGTCAACCTGATGGAAACTACCGTCGAAAATTCTCACTTTCATATGCTCGACAGGATAATTTGCAAGTACGCCATTAGACATAGATTGCTCAAAGCCTTTTTGAATGGCAGGAATGAATTCACGTGGAATCGAACCCCCAAAAATATCATTTACAAATTGCATTTGCTTGCCTGGGTTTTCTTTCAACCATTCTTCATCTGCAGGACCAAAAGAAAAGACGATATCCGCAAATTTACCACGACCGCCGGTTTGTTTTTTAAGTGTTTCCCTATGATCGATAGTTGCCTGGAAGGCCTCTTTGTAGGCAACCATTGGAGCTCCCTGGTTCACTTCCACCTTGAATTCACGCTTCATACGATCCACAATGATCTCCAGGTGCAGTTCGCCCATACCACTGAGTATGGTCTGGCCGGTTTCTTCGTCTGTCCTTACGCGTAAGGTTGGATCTTCTTCCACCAGTTTGCCAATAGCCATCCCCATCTTATCTACATCAACCTGTGCCTTTGGCTCTACTGCAATGGAGATAACGGGTTCAGGAATAAACATGTTCTCCAGCACTATTGGATGATCTTCGTCACAAAGCGTATCCCCGGTTTTTATTTCTTTGAAACCAACAGCAGCACCAATATCACCAGCCTCAATAAATTCAATCGGATTTTGTTTATTGGCATGCATCTGCATAATCCGGCTTATTCGCTCATTCTTTCCACTGCGCATATTTTTAACATAGGAACCTGCATCCAACTTACCACTATAACAGCGGAAAAAAGCAAGGCGGCCTACAAACGGATCGGTCATAATCTTAAAAGCCAATGCAGCAAATGGTTCTTTCGAATCCGGCCTGCGGGAAGTTTCTTCACCAGTTTCCGGATTGAGACCGGTTACAGCTTCAAGATCCATCGGACTTGGCAGGTAACGTACAACACAGTCAAGCATGGTTTGAACCCCTTTGTTCTTAAAGGCAGAACCGCAGAGCATTGGCACAATTGACATATCAATAGTTGCTTTCCGGATAGCATCGTGAACCTCAGTTTCACTGATTGAATTTGGATCTTCAAAGAATTTCTCCATCAGGGTATCATCATACTCAGCTACGGCTTCAATCAACTGGCTTCTCCAGTATTCAGCTTCTTCCCTTAAATCTGCAGGAACTTCAATTTCCTCATAGGTCATCCCATGGGAAACTTCCTGCCAGATGATTCCTTTCATTGTAATCAAATCAACCACACCCCTGAAATCATCTTCCGCACCAATGGGTAATTGAAGGGGGACAGATTTAGCTCCCAGCATTTCCCGTACTTGCTTTACTACATTCAGGAAATCGGCCCCGGCACGATCCATTTTATTTACAAATCCTAAACGGGGTACTTTGTATCGGTTTGCCTGGCGCCAGACAGTTTCAGACTGAGGTTCAACACCATCAACTGCCGAAAACAAAGCCACCAGACCATCCAGTACTCGCATGGAACGCTCTACCTCTACGGTAAAGTCCACGTGACCCGGGGTATCAATGATATTGAATTTATATTTCTTGGTATCAGCAACTGGTTCACCCTGTGCCGTTGGAAAATTCCAAAAACAGGTTACAGCAGCAGAGGTAATGGTGATTCCCCGCTCCTTTTCCTGCTCCATCCAGTCGGTGGTAGCTGCACCATCATGAACTTCCCCTATTTTATGGGATACACCGGTATAATACAGAATACGTTCTGTACAGGTTGTTTTACCTGCGTCAATGTGAGCCGCTATACCAAAGTTTCGCTGAAATTTTAAGTCTGCCATGACTATTGTAGTTGATAATTTATATATGATGCGGGTCTTCCAGTTGGCCCTACCCTCCTTTTTTTTGCCCTTGTCCTGCTTAATTCAGTATAATACTTCACTAATCGGTTGATTACCAAGCTACAAAAAAGAAATATGGGGCCAAACCCATTTTGAGGGTGCAAAGGTAAAAATAAAAAACCATATATGCTTAGGTGTGAGAAAATTGATCACTACACGTTAACAAAAAAAAGGAAATTAGTCTTGGTTATGCATTTCCAGTTAAACTGTCAGCCAACCTGCAATTCATTTTAGGAATCGAAAATCTGATTGTCACCGCCCTCGCAGCTTCATTGTGCCCAATTACCTTATCTTAATTCCATGTCTTTTCTGATTAGCGGGTAAGCAAAACATAATTTCCGGATTTGGTTGATTCCTTTGAATTATCCTGGAGTTCTGATCGTAAAATAAAAGTTTGAATGTAGAATTGCTTTCTTTGCATTTGATTTATTTCTTTCTCCTCTAGCCATATTAACCGAAGATACAATCCACACATTTGGGCATTTTTTTTTCTGCGATCTGCATTTAATAAAAAGGAAAAGCTATATGAAACAAAAACAAAACGAATGATTTTGTAATATCTGGAGCAATAGCATCAGGTGTTCGTTACAGTTATAAAACAGCATCCTATTTAAAATTCAATGGGAAAATCTTGCCATGACCAAAATTTTAGCCGCAAGAAAGAAATTGCAGGCAACGGAAGATTTGTCAATGCAGACAGAATCGTTCACAAAAGTTCAATAAATCACTTCAATTTTTGAGCTCAGTAAAAGTATAGAATTACCATCTTTAAATATTACCAGGTCATCAAAGGTGGAAGGAGAAAAACAAATCACCAATGATCATCCTCCGTATGAAAAAAAGGGACTTATTCCTGTAAGCCCTGTTAAATGAGTTTGAAAATATAGTGCATCAATTTCTAAAAAAGAATGTTTGAACATTTAACATTTAAAGGAATACAACCTCTCTTGTTTCAATATACCCGCATGTTTTTTGAATAAATGTATATAAATGAAAAAAGCCAGCTGGTAAATTCCCAACTGGCCTTGAAATATTTGTATATGAAATACTTATATCCTGAAATGCGCAAAAGCCTTGTTGGCTTCAGCCATACGGTGAGTGTCTTCTTTCTTTTTAAATGCGCCACCTTCACCCTTGCTGGCCGCTATAATTTCATTTGCCAGTTTATCGGCCATGTTGCGGCCATTTCTTTCGCGGGCAAAACGAATGAGCCATTTGATGCTCAATGATGTTTTACGATCCGGCCGAACTTCGGAAGGAATCTGAAAAGTTGCACCACCGATACGACGGCTGCGCACTTCAACACCGGGAGTTACATTTGAAAGTGCTTTTTTCCACACTTCGTATCCGTTTTCGCTGGTCTGCTTGGCAACTTTCTCTACAGCGTCATAAAAAATTGTCAGAGAAGCGCCTTTTTTACCCTGCCACATGAGATTGTTCACAAAGCGGCTCACCAGTACATCATTGAATTTTGGGTCTGGAGCCAGGGGTAATTTTTTTGCTCTTGCTTTCCTCATTATTAAAAATTTCTAATATTTAAATTTTACTTCTTTTTGGCTGCACCCTGTTTTTCACGTTTAGTGCCATATTTTGAGCGGCTCTTCTTCCTGTCTTTCACACCAGCCGTGTCGAGACTGCCCCTAACTATGTGGTAACGTACTCCCGGCAAATCTTTCACCCTTCCACCACGTATAAGAACAATGGAGTGTTCCTGTAGGTTATGCCCTTCTCCTGGAATATAAGCGATCACCTCCAATTTATTGGTCAATCGAACTTTGGCCACCTTACGAAGAGCCGAGTTAGGTTTTTTGGGGGTTGTTGTATATACACGAGTACATACTCCACGGCGCTGCGGACATGCATCCAAAGCCCTTGATTTACTTTTGGCACGGATGATTTCTCTTCCCTTTCTTACTAGTTGCTGAATAGTTGGCATTCTACCCTTATTTTAACGGGACGGCAAAGGTAGGGGTAAAAAAGTAATTAGCAAAAACGAGATACCAAAAAATGCCTGGAATTTTGGAAAATTAATTCGAAAAGGCTTCAATTGCGCATCGTTTCGCTTTAATCACACTTTAAAAAGCCAACCGTGGGTATCGGGTAACTTCCCTTCCTTAAGGTCGGCCATACTTTTCTTCAAAGCGCCAGATATTGGACTGTCATCTGTATTAAAGAGCATGATCTTTTCTTTGAATTTAAGTTCTTTTATGAGCGAAACTGTTGCCGCAGTGCCCGTTCCGAATACTTCGGTAAGCTTCCCTGAATCATAGGCTGCAACCACTTCATCGATTGAAATCGGCCTTTCTTCAACTGTAAGCCCTGCTTCCCTGAGCATGGTTATGGCGCTATCACGGGTAATGCCAGCCAGGATGGTTCCGGATGCCAGATCTGGTGTAATTGCAGTATTACCTATTATAAAGAATACGTTCATAGTACCTATTTCCTGAACATATTTATGTTCCAGGGCATCAGTCCACAAAACCTGATCGTAGCCTTGTTTTTTTGCCTGGGCGGTTGCATACATTGCTGCCCCGTAGTTTCCTGCCGCTTTGGCAAACCCTACCCCGCCAGGAGCTGCCCGAACATACTTCTCCTCCACATAAATCCGCATTGGGGCTATATAATATGGACCTGTAGGACTTAATATGATCATGAATTTATAAGAATCTGATGGTTTTACCCCGATAATATGATCACTTGAAAACATAAAAGGCCTGATATATAAGGAGTGATCATGAATCGCCGGGATCCAGTTTTGGTCGATCCGGATTAGCTGGCGCATGCCCTCCATAAAAATTTCTTCAGGCACCGCCGGCATCTGCATCCTTTCTGCTGAAATATTAAACCTTTTGAAATTTTCAAATGGCCTGAAAATGGTTGAATTTCCATCAACATCACGATAGGCTTTTATTCCTTCAAAAATGGCCTGGCCATAATGCAGTGCTGCGAGCGATGGCTCCAATAATAAAGGCTGATAAGGTTTGATCTCCACATTTTTCCATTCCCCGTTTTCATAATCGGCCTCCAGCATATGATCCGAAAAATACTTCCCAAAAGGGAGGTGATCAAGGCTGATATCCTGTAGTTTTGATCTTTCTGCGAGGGTAATCTTCAAATCCATAACTTCAATCATTAGCTTTGCATTTGGCACAAAGAAACAAAAAAAAGGGAGAACCTTTTGCCTATTTCGTTTCCAATAATCAGTTCCTAGATATGAATTTTGAACAATTTCACCTTCCCGGCTTTCTTCTTAGGGATTTATATAAGGAATCCCTTGTTGAATTAAATGATATTCAGCAGACAACGGAGGATCCTTTGAAAATTCAAGAATATGTACTTGGGAATAACCTCAAAAAAGTGCTCATACTGGTTAGTTACACAGGTCAACCTCTTATAACCGACCCGGATCTTAGCTTTCTACTTGCCATCCTGAAAGCCTGTAAACTTAGTTTAAATGATGTGGCTATTTTAAACATGGCTCAACTCCAGGAAATTAAATACCAGACACTTATAAAGGAATTCAACCCTAAAGTGATGCTGCTTTTTGGTGCACAGCAATTCGATATCAGCCTTCCAGTTGTTTTCCCGGATTTCCAGATTCACTCCTTTAAAGAGATCAGTTTTTTGAGCTCCCCTTCTTTACCAAGCCTTCAACTTGATGAAATGACAAAGCGGAAATTATGGGAATGCCTAAAACAAATCTTTTTATCGTGAATCAAATGGAGAAAATCATATTCGCAACCAATAACCAGCACAAAGCAGATGAGATCAGGCATGTGTTGGGAAACATTTTCCAAATCATGACACTGAGGGAAGCAGGAATAAATATTGACATACCCGAACCCCATGATACCCTCGAAGAAAATGCCCGCGAAAAATCCCTGACCATTCACCGGCTTACAAAGGCCAATTGTTTTAGTGAAGATACGGGCCTTGAAGTTGAAGCATTGAATGGCGAACCAGGCGTAAAATCAGCGCGTTATGCTGGGGAGCCCTCCGATCCTCAAAAAAACATTGAAAAATTGCTGGATGAACTGAAAGGGATTGAAAATAGGAAGGCACAGTTCCGCACAGTCATTTCTCTAATTCTTGATAAGGAGGAATACCAGTTTACAGGCATTTGTAAAGGAACAATTACAACGGCAAAAAGCGGCATGCAAGGCTTTGGTTACGACCCTGTTTTTATCCCGGAGGGTGGAAACGACACTTTTGCTGAAATGGATACAAAAGGTAAAAGCCTTTACAGCCACCGTCGTAAAGCAATGGATCAATTTATCCTCTTTTTACAAAAAAAGTTGAAATCAGTCTAAATTCTATTGGTTATCGGCTAATAATGAGTTTTTTTGCATCTCATGAACTATACAGGCAACCAAAATATACCGGAAACCGACTTAATACAGGGTTGCATAGAAGGAATCCCTAAAATGCAGGATGCATTATACAGGCAATATTCGCCGAAGATGTATGCTGTATGCCTTCGTTATTCAGGTCATGTAGAAGATGCGCAGGATATCCTGCAGGAGGGTTTTATTAAAGTGTTCCGAAACCTGGCCAGATTTCGGAGCGAGGGATCATTTGAGGGATGGATGCGCCGGATATTTGTGAATACAGCAATTGAGCATTACAGGAAATCAATTAATCTATACCCCGTTTCAGAATCACAGGAGAACAAAGTTGAGGATAAGGAATGGACGGCATTTGACAAATTAGCAGCAAAAGACCTCATAAAACTTATTCAAACATTGTCACCCGGGTATCGAACAGTTTTTAACCTGTATGTGGTAGAAGGATATACACATCGTGAAATTGCCACGATGATGGGGATTAGTGAAGGAACCAGTAAATCACAATTAGCGAGGGCCAAAGCCATCCTCCAAAATTTAGTCATCAAACAAAAAAATCAGGCACCTTAGCCTTTCCAGGTATGCAGTGGCAGAATAAATTATATTACCATGAAGAACTTCCTCCTCCTGCAATTTGGGATGAGATAAAAACAACTCTGGCCGGAGAACCTTACCAGTTGAGGCAATCACTTTTTGACTACACAGAAACGCCTCCGGAAATCATTTGGGAAAATATTTCTTCAACCATTGAGAATAGTGAAACAGAAAAAATACAACCCCTCTATAAAACCTTTCGCCGAACAGCTCTTTCTTATGCTGCGGCAATTGTCGGCTTTGGCCTATTTATCTCCATGTTAGTATACCTGCTTAATAATAAACCAAATCAAGTTGGTGTAAAAGACCTTGCTGCTGGCCTTAATTTTAAAGACAGCCCCCTCAATAGCAATGACCAAAAAGAAGTTGCACAAAACAAAAATCAGAACCCAGCGCAATCCCAGAATAATAATGAAGGCTCCGATAAAGAAAGCGCCACAATCTCAACAAACTCAGAAGTTCTCAAACCTGGAACTGAACCAGATATTTTAAGAAAACAAAATCCTGTCACAGCCAGTGTTTCAGGTACTGCTAAAGCAATCTATAAAAAGCAGTCTAAAGCAATTGCTTCAAAAAATAAAACCGGATCACAAGTCAGTTATTCAGACCCTAACTATATTGTCATTTTCAATACCAGCGGAGAACCCAGCCGTGTATCCTATAAACTGGCTGACATGGTTCAAATCCTCCGGGAAGATACCAATAAATCAATGCCTGCATCAAACGCAACCCGTCATTGGAATCAGGTAATTTCTGAATGGAAAGAGAAACTGGGACAATCGAGTTTTATCCCATCAGGTAATAATTTCTTTGACATAGCTGAAATGTCAGAAATGCTGAATAGTGGTAAGTGATAGTCTCGCTTAAAAGAAATTGTCATCAACAACTACTCTTAACTGTTAGTATCCCACAATCTGTGTTATACTTGCCCAAACAATCAGATAAATCAAATTTATTAAAAGATAACTTGTTGTGCTATTAAATTGACAAATTAAAGGGCATTAAAAATTCAAAATAAACAAATTAAAATTTGCCGCTCCTGGTATTCTGGCGAATCAAACTTGAAGATTTATATCCTAACTGGATTGGATTTACTTTTGATATAGCATTGAGGCTACATTGATTTGTAATTATAATTGAAATAACGAGAAAAATAAACCTAAAATACAAGGCCACAGAGGGATTAGAGAAACACAATACAGGATTTATTCTGTGGCCCTCCGTTTTTTCTCTGTAGCTCTGTGAGCTGAAAGTTTTCATGAGCCAGGAGCACGACAATATAGAATTCTTTACATCATTGATTTGGTTTTGCATAAAATTTAATAGCACAACAGGTTAAAAAAGATAAAAACAAATAAAATCAGATTCCGGAGAGTTTTATTTTTCTGATCCTTAGATGGAAGAGACACAAATTCACAGGCAATATTGCCTCTACTTAAAAATGCTTTGATTCAATAATGGAAAGAATTCTGTCCCGAAATGGAGAAACTATTTTTCACTATCAGTTGTCCAGATTTTCCAACTTTCCTCAGCTTGTATAACCAGCATCTCTTCACCGTTTTGAATAAACGCACCCTGTTCTTCCCCTTTTTTCAGGAAGACTGTTTTGGCAGGATTATAGATGAGGTCAAATAAAAAATGATCTGGTGTAATAAATTCATAGGGTATCTCCGGGGCTGCCTCAGCAAGAGGAAACATGCCCTGCGGTGTTGTATTGATGATCAGTAAATGTTTACCAATCACTTCTTCATCCACGCTTTCATAACTAATCATTCCTTTACCCGGATTCCGGCTCACATGTAAATAAGAAATTCCATTTTTCTCAAGTACGTACTGAACCGCTTTGGCTGCACCGCCGGTACCCAGGATCAATGCAGCATTGTGGCGGTGATGGAGATTTTTAAGCAGGACATTTTCGAACCCGATTACATCTGTATTATAACCTGTTAATTTGTCCCCGCTTTTTTTGATGCAATTGCAGGCGCCTGTTTTCAGTACAACATCCGAACTGTCGGTGAGATAGGTTATTACTTTTTCTTTGTACGGAATAGTAACGTTAACACCCCTTAGTTCCGGGTTTTTCTTCCATAGTGCCGGGAATGCTGAAATGTTTTCCAGCGGGAATAGTTCATATCTATAATCTGAGATTCCTTCCCGGCTGAATTTATTGGTAAAATAACGTTTGGAAAAAGAATGGCTTAGGGGAAATCCTATCAGGCCAAAAACGTTCATGACGCATTTTCTTTGTTCAGGAAGAGGTGGAAAGTATCTCCTCTCAAACCAACCCGCATAGTTTCAAGCGGCAGGATTTCTGATGGTGCGATATTTCCCAGGTTTACGTTACAACCGAGGAGTTCAATAAAATAAAGTTGTTGCGCTTTTTGTGGCGCTTCCCAAATGATTTTTTCTCCCGGAATCTGTGTAAGGATTTCCTGAACCAGCCCTTCCCGCACTTCACCGCTCCCCCTGTAAATACCGACATTGCCCGCTTCACGCGCTTCCGCAATAACATAGGTTGATCCTGCTTCCAGTTCTGCACGCATGAGTTCAATCCATTTATAAGGTGGGATGATATGTGCCGCATCCTTGCTGCCTACTTCACTTAAAACAGTACCATATTGAGTAAGCTTTTCAATATATCCGCATTTCTCAGCGTGCGGGATTGTGATGGAACCATCACTTACTTCCATATAATCGATCTTGTAATCTTTACAGATATTTATATAATCCTGGAATTGGTTTCTGATCAGAAAAGCTTCAAAAAGGGTGCCGCCAAAATAAACGGGAATATCATATGACTGGTAAACTTCAATTTTTTCCCGAAGGTTTGGTGTTACGTAGGAAGTGCCAAATCCTAATTTGACAATGTCTACATGGGGATGAGCGATACTCATAAAATTGCGGGATTCCTCATGACTAAGGCCTTTGTCCATTATCATGGTAAGTCCTGATTTCCTGGGCTTTCGGATACGATCTGGGATCTGGCTAAGATTGAAATTCATGCAGCTTAGGGTTAAATTGCGGCAAAAATAAGAAAGAATGCCGGAACAGCCTTCGACTTGTTTCACTGTATGAAAGAAATCAGATTGATTTATTCCTTTTGAAGCGGGCAACGACATCTACTACCTGCTGATGTTGAAGGATTGCAGGGTTCAGGTCCATTAGTTTTTTGAGGAGCCTTGGCGCTTTTTCCATTGCCGCTTCCAATACCAGCAAGCCTTCTTTGGATTTTCCGTTGGCAAAGAGAATTGCGCTATGGTAAAATTTAAAAATGGGTTTACCACTTGTTTCGGCTAATGCCACCTGCACTTGTTTTTCGGCCTCTTCCAAAAAGCCAGCATCGTATAAACAACGAATTAAGGCTTCCCATCCGCCGGCATTTCGGGGCCGCATTTGTACAACATTGGTAAAATGCTGAATGGCTTCTTTTGTTCTGTCCAGGTGCATAAGAGCCTCACCAATAGCAAGATTGAATTCGGGATTGTTCCGGTTGAGCCTGAGGGCCAATTCCAGGTATTTAACCGATTGGCTCCAGTTTTTTTCATTTGAATAAGTCCCTGCAATTTTAAAAAAAAGTTTCGCATCTTCTGAGTTCAGATGAGACGCTTTACGGTAAAAAAACCTTGCCTGGGCATAGTTTTTCAGTTTATCGTAACAATGGCCTATTGCTTCATAAATGACGTCTTCTGGCCTTGCCAGTTCAATAACTTTTTCCAGTGACTCAATGGCGTCTTTATACATACGAAGCCTGATGTAGGCATCGGCCATATTCCGGTATGCGTAATCAAATTTCTCATTTATGACTAGCGCATATTTGTATGCATCAATAGATTTTTCAAAAAGCTTTAGACCCTGGTATGCTGCGGCCAGGTTGAACCAGGCCAGTTCATTGTAAGGATATTCATCTATGATCAGGAGGTGTAATCGGATACTTTCTTCATTTCTACCAGTGAAATCTGTCCAAAAGCAAATTTTATAGAGAGCCTCCTCATTGTTAGGATCATATTCCAGGATCATTTTAAGACAATCGAAGATCTTGTCGAATTCTTCATAATCGTCGTAAACATCGGCCAGTTCAAAAAGAAGGTTCAATCTGTCTTCCCCTTCAAACTGGTCAATTGCCTCTTCCAGGAGTTTTACCGCTTTATCCTGCTGATCAAGTGCCAGGTAAGCATCTGTCCGTAAAATATAAATGTCAATATCAGTACTATCCAGAATTTCTGCCTGATCAAGCAAGGTAAGGGCTTTGCCGTATTTACGCGTAGCGATCAGCAAATCAGCCTTTTTTACGAGCAGGGACGCGGAAAAAGGGTATTGCTCAATTCCGGTCTCAGCAGCTTCAATAGCCATTGCCAGATCGTCCATATCATCAAAATGGTCGATAATCCGTTCGAAAGATTCTTCGTTGATAAAACTATGGCTGCGGCCGGATTTGAGGTTATCGTATTGGCGGAGTAGTTCTCTAATGTCTTCGTGTTCCTGGCGGTATGGATGTAAACTCATGTTTTTGCAGGTTACCGAAAGTTACCATATTCCGGGGAATCAGCCAATTTTGGCATGATATTTATATTTTAAGTTAAGGAATTACTAAAGTTTGTGATAAACGGTTGACAATTCTGGAGAAAATTTTATTATATTTGTAAATCATGTTTACAAAAAGCAAATTCAAATCAATGCGGGTCTTCCGGAAAATTATGGTCGTAATGACTATTTTCGGAATGACACAGTATGTATTTGCTGTAGACGGAACTTTGAATGGAGGAGGTAAAAGCAAGGCTAAAAACAGTACCTTTTCCAACATTAAAAAAGACCTCAATATCTCTCTTAAGGCAGGTTATAACTTTAGCAACAATAAATCTTTTGGATTTCAAAAGAAGGGCAAGATTTCCATGTTCAACAGCATGATTTCTTATCAAAAGGGCAATGTTACTTATTTTTTCCCTTCCCGGAATAAGCCCGTCTTGCCAAAATTCAAAACTCCTTCAGCGCCTGTTATCCGCTAATCAATTACCTGGTAATTTTTTTGTGCTTTCTTCATAAGTCATTTCCCGGTAGCCAGTCTTGGGTATATCGAATTTCTGCATTGGAACCGGATCAAAACTAATTTTTGAAGCGGAGTATTTTATTTTCAGGTTACCGGCAACAGCTTCATATTCCAATGCTGTACCAGGGAGAGATTTAAACTGTGGATCATAATCATTGTCTTCGGCTACTACTTCTCTTGTGAAAAAAACAGTGAACATGCTTCCATCTTTCAAAATCGCCTCAGCCTTTTCACAGGTATAGCCAGCAATCTTTTTTGTTTCACCTGTTGGTTTAAAAACAATCCCTTCATACTTCTTATTCTTATCCGCCCAGTTGTCTTTATTCATTTTAATGAGCAGCTTCTGGGTCCCAAAATCACGCAATACGACACCACTCCCCGCCCTGTGATCGTAGATGGTAGTGGTGCTGCCTAATGACATGCTTAGTTCAGAACGACTAAGGCTTCCCCGCAGAGAAAGGGTTGCTTTGGCACCATCGAACATATCAGCCATTTGTGGCTCGCTATTACCGGTTTGCACAGAAATATCGAAATAAATAGTGCCTTCGGAAAGGGTTTTTTGAGCCCTGATTTCCGATGAGAAAATCACTGTTAACAAAAAGATGAATAAGGCGTTTCTTTTAACCATTTCAATTTATTGTTTTGAAAAAATGCAAATTCCGATTTTAAGTATTCATATAAAAAAAATCAACCTTACCATTCTCCAATTCAGCTTTATTTACTTACTAAAGATAACGAATAACCCATGCCGGTTGCAGGGTTAATGTTAAAAAAAGACCCGGTTGTTAAGACCGGGTGCATTTTGAATATTTAAGAATCACTTTTTCTTTGTTTTATTTTTCATATCCTCAACTTTTTGTTGGGTTTGTTGCATCTGCTCAAGCCTCTCCTGCCATTTGGGTTTGGATTTCGGTTTTTTCTTATTCTCTTCCAACTGGCTTAATATCTTATCATGGTCTATAATATAATTCTGAATAACAAATTGGAGAATCAGTGTAATAAGGTTTGATACGGTATAATACCAGGTCAATGCAGAAGGCAACCCGTTGAATACCCCTAATAAAAGGACCGGGAAAATATATGGCATGTATTTGAGTACCGGATTATTTTGATCCGGTGTCATACTCATGCTATAAAGTGAGATTATCAAACTGGTCAATACTGCAAGAATTGTAAAAAGACTCAGGTGATTTCCAATAAAAGGTAAATGTGTTTTCCAGGTGATAATTGCATCATAGGAGGATAAGTCTTTTGCCCACCAGAATTTCTGGCCCCGTAATGCAATATTTGAATTAAAGAAACTATATAAAGCAAAGAAAATCGGAATTTGCAATAAGGCCGGTATACAACCACCTAAAGGGTTTACCCCTGCCGACCTGAATAATTTCATTTGCTCCATGCTGAAAGCCTGTTGATCATCTTTAAACTTCGCTTTTAGAACATCCAATTCGGGCCTGAGGGCCTTCATTTTGGCACCACTAAGGTAACTTGTGTATACCAGGGGAGATGTAAGCAGACGAATAAAGATCGTCAGCAATGCGATAACCAGTCCATAACTGCCTATCATTTTCTCAAAAAAATGAAAAACCGGTAATACGATCCATCGGTTGATATATTTCACAAAAGCATAGAAACCCTGGCCCAGGTTTACCATATCTTCCAGATCCATTTTATAACTCTTCAGGATTTTATAATCATTGGGACCATAATAAATCTGAAAAGGAATAGATGCCCTGGTGCCCGAAGGAAAAGTGGCTTTCAAATTGGCAATAGAGGTAGCCACGATTCCGGTAGAATCGTGCGGTACATTACAAGTGATATCGGCAAATGAAAACCCATTTTTTGCTATCAGGGTTGTGATAAAAAATTTCTGTTTGAGACCAATCCAATTTACGCCTTCTTCAAATTTTTTGTTCAACCCCTCTCCCATCGTGAAATAATCAAAACCGCCTTTTTCCATTAAGCCGATCTGAGTTTCCCTTTTTTCACTCTGGATATCTGTTTCATGCTGCTTTGCTTCCACCTGCCAGAGCAGGTTCAGGCTATTCTGGGAAAAGAGCTTATCAGCACCCTCGAGGTCTAATTTCCAGTCAATCATATAATCCTGCGGCCTCACTGTAAATTGATGTGTAATGGATTTACCGGTTGAGTCTGCAAGTATATAAGTGATGGTCTGACTGCCATCGGCGTTCTTAGTGATATCCCCGCCAGTATAAAACAGGTCGGTGCTATTTGCCGTTGCATTTGGGCCGGTATTCAGGATATAAGAAAATTTGTCAAATCCATTTGCTACCAATTTAACCGGCAGGCTGTCAATCGAATTATATTTTTTCAACTCTACTATCTTAGGCTGTGCGCCTTTGTTGGTAAAGGTAATTTTAAGCAGTTCTGTTTCGATGATTTTCAACTCTTCCGTTGCAGACCCCGTTTGGTTAAACTGCCCCGCAACTGCCGCCGGCTTACCGGTTGAATCCGATTTACTCAAAGTAGAAATTATGACAGATGTATCTTTTGGCGGAGCCAGTTTGGCCAGTGAATCCTGTACCTGTTTTTGCTTTTTTTCCAGTTCGATCTGTCCCTGCCGGGTGAAATAAAAATATCCGAAGAATAACAAAGCCAATAACACAAAGCCAATCACCGAATTTTTATCCAGTTTCATATCAGAATTTTGAGCCGCAAAGGTAACAAAGGATATGGATATTGGCCCAATGATTTGGATATCCGGATATTGGGGATGTTTTAACAGAAATTCAATACTTTATAATTAATTCTCCCGTTTTTCCACTTAGTTTTAGGATTCTTCTTCAACCTGTCAGTTATTGCTGATCCCGTCTGTTGAAACGAAATTAAACAGACTAAAACATGGCTACAAACCACTTGTCGGTTTCCCAGCGGGAAACCTATGACCACGGAACCTTTACGCATTTTCTCTGGTGGCTCTCTACGGCAGAAAAAGAACTCATTACCGACTGCACAGTAGACCGAAACCGGTATTCCATTATTGGCTTCATTGTGCTCACTACCTGGCTCTTTGCAACCGGTGCATGGACCTATTTTTTTTCAACGGCTATTGACAACCCCTGGGTCTATATTCCCCTTGGACTATTCATGGGTTTCATAGTTCTCTGTATCGACCGGGCGCTCATTAAAGGCATCAATCGGCGAAACCGAAACAGGTTTACCCCATTTCTTTTCCGCGGACTGCTTGCTCTGACCATTGGCTTGTTTATGGCTCAACCGGCCATACTCTTTCTTTTCGACAAGGAAGTAAAAGTGCAAATATCTCTGGACAATGAAGCACGGAAAGCACAGAAAAGGAATGAACTGGATTCTCTTTACGGCCAGCGAAAAAAAGAATTGCTACAGGCAAAAGAATCCCTTCAACAGCAGCTAA
>Ga0209254_10002540_pt1 | contig 16612 bp, 15 predicted proteins | sample FrelakmetDIP11DI_FD_187148 | JGI IMG/M metagenome (GOLD analysis project Ga0209254, IMG submission 187148) | Freshwater lake sediment microbial communities from the University of Notre Dame, USA, for methane emissions studies - DIP11 DI (SPAdes)... | ecosystem: Environmental > Aquatic >... | reverse complement strand
TCAGAAGTTGATTGAATAGGAAAAGTTACACCTTGACCGTTCAATATCCAGAAACCATCCGAAAAAAAGTAATATCCAATTCCTACGAAATGGTGTTATAGACTCCAATGTCAGTCAACTTCCTTTTTTCCAATTCCGTTTGAACCCGTTTTTAAGTCCAACATCCAAATCCAATATTTAACCGGAAGAACCAGGCCTTTACCTGCCAAATGGTAACCAAATCCATTATCCCGAAGAATACCAAAAAGTCTTTTGTCCTGAAACCATCCGAAATCCAAACCTATCAAAAGATCACCTGAAACCTTCAAACTCTTTGTTTGATCCAGTATCCAAGGTAAAACCAAACTATTATCCAATTGTCCAAGAGCCATCGAATCCAAATCCTGATGACAAAACTATCCTGACAAACCATCCGTAAGCAGGTAAAGCCTGCAGATTTTCAAGTCCTATGCCTAAAAACCAGAAAGATTGGCCTCTGACAAAATGATTGTCCCGGTGAAAACACCGGGACTTTTTTTATTTTAGATCAGAATTACAAAGAATGTATAACACTATCGACCAGATAGGGCAAGAAATATCTCTCACGCGTTATCCTAAAAGGATCATTTCACTGGTTCCATCTCAAACCGAATTACTCTATGATCTGGGCCTTTCTCAGGAAACTATCGGCATAACCCGGTTCTGTATTCATCCCGAAACATGGTTCCATTCAAAAACAAGAATTGGTGGAACCAAAGATCTGGCCTTGAATAAAATCAAAGCGCTTCAACCAGACCTTGTGATTGCCAATAAGGAAGAAAATATTTTAGCACAAGTGGAACAAATCAGGCAATTCTGTCCGGTATGGACAAGTAATATCAGCAATCTCTCATCAGCACTGGAGATGATCAGGGAAGTCAGTCGAATCACTAACCGTGCTAATGCCGGCTTGAGCCTTGTTCAGGAAATCGAAAACAGATTCCATGATCTCCCTGCGAAATCTGTGCCCGAATCAGCTGTCTACCTGATTTGGAAAGATCCATATATGTCCGTAGGAGGGGATACTTTTATCAACGACATGATGCGAATTTGCGGATTCAGAAACGTCTTTGAACAAAGCAGCCGATACCCGGAAACGACGATTTCAGAAATTGCTACGCTTAATCCCGGCTTTCTTTTATTATCGTCAGAACCCTACCCTTTTAAAGACAATCACGTTAATGAACTTACAAGTCAACTTCCAGGGACAAAAATATTGCTGGCCGACGGAGAAATGTTCAGTTGGTATGGCAGCAGGCTTTTGCATTCCGCCGCCTATTTCAATGAACTAAGGAAACAATTATAAGTGATTCCGCATCCTGAATCTATTATGTTTTAACCCTTATATTTGCTAAAACCTAAACGCAGATGGCGAACAAGAACATCCTTGAACTCCTTGGTGATAAAGCCGAATTCTTACTCGGCCACGAATGCAAAACGATTGCAAAATCAAGCATTCAGCTACCATCTCCAGATCATGTAGATAAAACCTGGATCAATAGTAACCGCAGTAATAATGTTTTAAGAAATATCCAGTCATTGCTTAGTCACGGCAGGCTGGCAGATACCGGTTACTGTTCCATTTTCCCGGTAGACCAGGGAATTGAACACAGCGGTGGCTCAGCTTTTGCTCCCAATCCAATTTACTTTGATCCGGAAAATATTATCAAACTCGCAATGGAAGGCGGGTGTAATGGAGTGGCATCAACTTATGGTGTATTAGGATTGATGAGTAGAAAGTATGCACACAAAATTCCCTTTATAGTAAAAATAAACCACAATGAATTTCTAAGCCTTCCTAACAAGTTCGATCAAACCATGTTTGGCACCATTAAGAGTGCATGGAATATGGGGGCTGTTGGTGTGGGTGCAACTATTTACTGGGGTTCTGCCGAAAGTACCAGGCAACTTAAAGAAGTGGCCGAAGCATTTGAAATGGCGCATGAACTGGGGATGCTTACCATACTTTGGTGCTATACCCGGAACAATGGATTTAAAGTGGATGGAGTGGATTATCATACATCAGCCGACCTGACTGGCCAGGCCAATCACCTTGGAGTTACCCTACAGGCCGATATTATTAAACAAAAACTACCAACCAATAATGGCGGCTACCTGGCTACCAAACATGGCAAAACTTCTCCGTTGGTTTATGAAAAACTTACCTCCGATCATCCCATTGATCTTTGCCGTTACCAGGTGTTGAATTGTTATGGCGGCCGTATAGGCCTAATAAATTCTGGTGGAGAGTCAAAGGGTATGGCCGACAAAGCTGAGTCGGTTTATACAGCTGTTATTAATAAAAGAGCTGGTGGCATGGGACTGATCCTCGGCAGGAAAGCTTTTCAGCGGCCTTTTAGTGAAGGTGTGGACATTTTGGGAGCTACTCAGGATGTTTATCTTGATAAAGACATAACGATTGCATAAAAATGCCATTTTTTTTGGTTTAAATAAGGGTTTCCGGAACATTGCCACAACACATTGATTTTACGTAATTTCGTATCCCTGACCCAACACTAAGAAAGATTTCCGTGTTTCTTAAAAAGAGAATTTGTTGAATAGCTGACCAGTTTGAAACACCGAAAAAAATGAATAAATTATGGCATTAAAATATGAAGAAGACTTTGACGACCAGCTTTCCGGGGAAAACGAAAAGGAACATGCCAGCTGGTTTAAAAGAATAAAAAAAGGCATTAGTACATCAACTTCAGAAAAGAAAGAAGCGCCTGACGGCTTATGGACCAAATGCCCTCAATGTAAATTCACCTGCACAACACTTGAACTAAAAGAAAACTTTTTTGTCTGTCCGGAATGTAATTACCATCACCGGATTGGCAGCCTTGAATATTTCGAGATCCTCTTTGACGAAAAACAATTCACTGAATTATTCAGCGGGGTTCATTCAATCGACTACCTGGGTTTTAACGACCTTAAGCCTTATAAGAAAAGATTGGAAGAAGCATATTTCAAAACAGGACTACATGATTCAATTACAGTAGCTGTGGGTAAAGTGAAGGAAAACGACCTGGTAGTTTGCTGCATGGATTTTAATTTTATTGGCGGCTCATTAGGCAGTGTGATGGGTGAAAAGATTGCACGGGCTTCCGATTATTGCCGCGAGCATCGTATTCCTCTTATGATCATCAGTAAAAGTGGTGGTGCGCGTATGATGGAAAGCGCATTTTCATTGATGCAATTACCCAAAACCCTGGGTAAACTCGCGCAGCTTTCTGACGCTCAAATTCCCTATATTTCTCTCTGCACTGATCCAACATATGGCGGCACAACCGCATCCTTTGCCATGGTGGGTGATATTAATATAGGTGAACCAGGGGCCATGATAGGATTTGCCGGGCCAAGGGTCATAAAAGAAACCATAAAAAAAGATCTGCCACCGGGTTTCCAGAGCTCGGAGTTTGTCATGGATCACGGTTTCCTTGACCTGATAGTCAGCCGAAAAGAACTCAGGGATCAAATAGCGACATTACTTACGCTCTTTAAAAACTAAGCGCAGAACAGGTGAATAATGGGTTTTTGCAGCAGAAAACATGGAAATCAAAAACAGATCAGCTTCTTTTGAATACTATATCGATGACACCTTCGATGCCGGCATGGTATTGACCGGAACAGAAGTTAAATCCCTACGCGCCGGAAAAGCCAGTTTTAACGACAGCTATTGCCTGATGAATCGTGGTGAACTCTGGGTTAAAAGCCTTTACATTGCTGAATACGATTTTGGCACTTATGCCAATCATGTTCCAACAAGAGAACGAAAACTTCTCCTTAAAAAAAAGGAGCTGAAAAAACTCGAAAACAAGCTGAAGGATAAAGGTTATACTATTATCCCACTAAAAATTTATTTCAATGAAAATGGTAAAGCTAAAATCAAAATAGGGCTGGCAAAAGGTAAAAAACTGCATGATAAAAGAGCATCGATAAAAGACCGTGAATCCGAGAGGGAAATAAAAAGATTTCTTAAATGATGACTTTCATTATAAGCCAAATTGTTCTTTATCAGGCTGCAAAAAAATACCTGTCAGAACATTTTCATAAATCTGGTTTAGCTTCTTTAATGGCATGATATTTTCACTTATTTTGGGTTGATGAAAACATTTATTACTATTTCCCTGGTCTGTTTTTTCTTTTTTCCCCAAGCTCAGGAAATCAGTGGCAGTTGGTATGGCAATGCTGATGTGATGATGCAGGGTAGCAATGACAATTACCTGGCAGAAATGGTAATCAAACAGAAGGGTAAAGATGTTGAAGGTGTGATGGGCTATTATTTTAAAAACACTTATCAAAGCTTCATTGTTAAAGGTACTTACGATGCCAAAACCAGGATTCTCGAAATCAGGAATATCCCATTGATGTATTTCCGTTCTGTACTTTCCCAACCCAATGTAACCTGTATTATGGATTTCCAGGCACAGTTAATTGTTTCCAAAATCAAAACCCAGCTCAAGGGAAATTTTCTTCGCGATGAGAAATACAAATACACTTGCCCCGACCTTGAAATAGCCTTTTTTAAAGATTTCTCTGAATCAAATACAGATAGTTTAGTAAAAGAAGCTACTGCTCAAAAAAAAATCTGGACACCTTCCCTGGAAGAAAAGGTAGTTACTCCAACTCAAATTGCTGAAATAAAAGAATCTCCGCCAGAGCCGGTTCTAAAAAAATTTGAAGAAAGAAAACCTTTGCTGATAAAAGAAATTGAAGTGGAATCTGATTCCCTCCGGGTTACAATATATGATAATGGGGATATAGACGGAGATACCGTTTCTGTATTCTACAATAATGTCCCTATCCTGAAACACCAGGGATTGAATGCCCAGGGTGAGAATATCTATATCCAGCTTGATCCATCCACAGCTGTACACGAGATCAGCTTATTTGCAGAATCCATGGGATCCATACCACCCAACACTGCTTTGATGATAATAACTGACGGCAAAAACCGATTTGAATTGTTTTTCACCAGCAATGAAAAGTTAAATGGAACCGTTCGTATCAGGCGAAAGAAAGTTCCTTAATATTTTTAAATAAGAAGGTCTCTCCTGCCTTTTATTTTCGACTTTCGATTTTCGATTTATGAATTCAGAATAGTTCCTGTTGCAGATTTTCCGGCTTATGAATCCATTCCATTTCAGTGCTCTTGGTGTAGTCTGTTAACTTATTTCCCACAGCTTTCCAGCCCATTATTTCGACAAAATCAATCAGTTTTACTTTGGTAACCCTTGCCTGCGAACCCCTTCCTGATTTAACTGCAACGATGGGTTTTTCAACTGTAGTAACAGAATCAAGGTAGTTTCCTTCACCTTCCCGAATAAAGAAGAATTTATTATTGATGGTTGTGGTTTCTATATGGAACCGTTTAACATTAAACTGCAACTTTTCTTTGTCAAGGTAAATAGCGGTGACCACCCTGTCAGTGTCGAATTTTTCTATCTCAATGATCTGGTCCACATCGAATCGCTGTGTTAATTCTGTTTCACGAATTTCATAACTGCCATCATGATAAAATACCAGTAAGCGGTCTTCCGGTTCAAAACTGCCAAGGTACTCACCTTTTTCCTCGGAATTCAAGCGACCAACAGTATCATCAAACCAGAGTTTCCTGCCGCTTAATGTCGAGCGTCCGGACTCTTTAAACTTCACATTTTTTATCGGGTATTTGGTAACCTGGTTTCCGAGAACTCCACGGGCTTTGATATCAAGTTCTTCAAAATAAAAGTCTAAGAACTTATTTCGTGCAGAACAATTAGGGCTCAAAACAATAGTCACCACTTCGGCTTCCCCATTAGGATTGACACTGAAATAATTTACTTTGCTTTTATCCGACCCTTTGGTCAAATCATATTCTTTATCACGGGTGATACCTGTTACATTGAATCGCTTGGCAAATGAAATGCCCGTTGCACCATCTGAATAAATCATATTATAGGTCATGCGTTCATCCGTTTTCTGAAAAACGGCAACATGAATGATGTCTTTGCCGATATATACTTTGTCACCCGCCCTTACTACTTTCATGATACCCCGTCTCGTAAAGGCAATGATATCATCAAGGTCAGAACATTCAGTTACAAACTCATCTTTCTTCAGACCGGTTCCAACGAAACCCTCTGCCTTGTTAACATAAAGTCTTGCATTGGCAATGGCCACCTGGCGGGCCTGGATAACATCAAAAGGCTTAATCTCTGTTTTGCGCTGGCGTTCTTTGCCATATTTCTGCTGCAGACCCTCGAAATACATCACTGCATAATCAACAAGGTTTGCCAGGTGATTTTTTGTTTCTTTAATTTCCTTGTCAATTCCCCTGATCTGTTCAATCAGCTCATCAATATCAAGCCGGTAAATCCTGCGTACAGGCTTTTCCGTTAGTTTCAGGATATCTTCCCTGGCGATATCACGTTTTAGTTTTTTCAGAAATGGCTGGAAGGCTTTATCAATGGAATCAAGTACTTTTTCCCAGGTTTCATGTTTTTTCTCCAGTTCCTTATATATCTTTTCTTCAAAGAAAATTTTCTCCAAAGAAGTGAAATGCCATTTGGCTTCCAGTTCCTCCAGTTTGATCTCCAGTTCCCGCCGAAGCAATTCCCTGGTATTGTCTGTTGAAATTCTGAGCAATTCCGGTACACCCAGGAAAACAGGCCTATCTTCTACAATAACACAGGCATTAGGGGCAATGCTCACTTCACAATCGGTAAAAGCATAGAGTGCATCGATGGTAATATCAGGAGAAATACCGGGAGCCAGTTCCACCGTAATCTCAACTTTGGCGGCTGTATTGTCTGTTACTTTTTTAATTTTTATCTTGCCCTGGTCGTTTGCCTTTACAATCGAATCCATTAGTTGTGTGGTGGTTACACCATAAGGCACATCGCGGATAACGATGGTTTTCTTATCCTGTTCTTCAATATGGGCCCGGCAACGGATGCGCCCTCCCCTCTTACCTTCATTGTAATTGCTCACATCAATCATACCGCCGGCAGGAAAATCTGGGAAGATCTCAAATTTCTTTCCCCGCAGGTATTTTATCGATGCATCGATCAGCTCGTTAAAGTTATGCGGCAGAATTTTAGTAGAAAGGCCTACAGCAATCCCGTCTGCTCCCTGAGCCAGTACCAGGGGAAATTTCATGGGAAGGGTAACGGGTTCTCTTTTACGCCCGTCATAGCTTAATGCCCATTCAGTAGTCTTAGCATTAAACGCTACTTCCAATGCAAACTTGCTGAGCCGGGCTTCAATATAACGGGGAGCCGCTGCATCATCGCCGGTTCGCATATCGCCCCAGTTTCCCTGAGTGTCAATCAACAGGTCCTTCTGGCCTATGTTTACAAGTGCATCCTGGATACTGGCATCTCCATGAGGATGGTACTGCATGGTTTGGCCAATGATATTTGCGGCTTTGTTAAGCCTGCCATCATCCATTTCCTTCATCGCATGCAGTATCCTGCGCTGCACAGGCTTCAGGCCGTCTTCAATTGCAGGAACTGCCCTTTCAAGGATTACATAGGATGCATAATCCAGGAACCATGTTTTATACTGACCATGTACACCGGAATCAATACCGGTTACTTCATTCAATTTCTGCTTGGGGGTACTCATTGATCCTTTCTTTAAAATTGACTATTCCTGTGTCGCTCCGGCGGATACCTGTGATTTTGACTTGAGTTCGAAATCCTTCATGAACTTCAACTCGCCCTGGACATCAAAATCACCCTGGGATAGCAACTGCTTCAACCGCCAAAGAAGGTATGCATCTCCGGTAGTCTGTTTATTCTTATGCAAAAACTGGGATATGATTTTTGAAGCTTTCTGCCAGTCGGTGCCAACAAATTTTTTCAGGTCCATATCATAAAAATCATACCCGTACTGTGCGAGTTTTTTCCCGCCTTCCAGTATCCTTACTCCTTTTCCCTCCTGGCATATCTTCGTCCATTCGTCAGGGTCAACTTCAAACTCACTAAGGGTAATCGGCCGGGCAAGTTTTTTAGCTTTAAGGAATTCCTTTGGGGGAATTTGACTTAACCAGTCGGGATAAAAAATATGTCCCTTTTCATTAATAAAGGGCAGATTGTTCAGGTATAAAATAAATACACGTCCCTGCAGGTCTTTCAACTGGCTCATCAGCCAGAAATATCCGCTTACATCGTGCTTATTCTGAGCCGCCCAGATCCAGATGATCTCATCGGGATTTTCATTCATCCGTTTCAGGAGTCCATCTACAACAAGTGGATCATTGACCTTACTATCTTCTGTAAGGATTGCATAATCTCCACCGGCCAGAATCTCTTTCCACCAATTCAAGCGTGTTTCCATTCCCTGGGGAGAGTAAATATCGCCCAAAGGGCCAACGGCATAATCATCCCTTATTAACAGTACATCACCCTGAAGGCTTTCATCTAATTCAATAGCCTGCCGCAGAACAGTTACATCGGGTTCATTAAAAACAATATGTATCATGCGAATTAAGAATTATGAATTGCGAATTACGAATTACGAATTAAAAAAATTCTCAATTGTTAACCTTAAACCGATTCTTCTTCCACCACATCCATTTCAATTTTCAGGTTAGAAACAATGAAGTCCTGTCGTTCTGGAGTATTTTTGCCCATATAATATTCCAGCAAATACTGGATATGGGTATGAAGTTCCAGGAAAACAGGTTGTTTGCGAATATCGGCGCCGATGAACTTGCCAAATTCTTCAGGCGAAATTTCTCCCAGTCCCTTGAACCTTGTGATCTCCGATTTTGCCCCCAGCTTACGGATGGCATTTTTCTTTTCCTGTTCACTGTAACAGTAAATGGTCTCCTGTTTAGTACGCACCCGGAATAAAGGTGTATCGAGAATATATACATGTCCATCCCTTATCAGATCAGGAAAGAACTGAAGGAAGAATGTCATAAGCAACAGTCGGATATGCATACCATCAACATCGGCATCCGTAGCAATGATAATATTGTGGTAACGAAGTCCATCATTGCCATCTTCAATATTCAGGGCATGCTGCAAAAGATTAAACTCTTCATTTTCATAGACTACTTTTTTAGTAAGGCCGAAACAGTTCAATGGCTTTCCCCTTAAACTGAAAACAGCCTGTGTTTCCACGTCACGCGATTTTGTTATGGACCCACTGGCTGAATCACCTTCGGTAATGAAAATAGTACTCTGTAATTGTTTCGCAATGAATTCCTCTTTGCCTTTTGCTGGTACATCATCATTGCGATGAATACGGCAATCTCTTAATTTTTTATTGTGCAGGTTTGCTTTTTTTGCGCGCTCGTTGGCCAGTTTTTTTATTCCTGCAAGTTCTTTTCTTTCCCGTTCACTTTGTTCGATTCGTTTTTTAAGTGCTTCTGCTATGGCCGAATTTTTATGCAGGTAATTGTCGAGTTCTTTTCCAAGGAAATCAGTCATGAAATTTTTCATGCTTGGTCCGCCCTCATACACTACCTGGGAACCCAGTTTTGTTTTTGTCTGCGATTCGAAAACGGGCTCCTGAACCCGAACCGATATTGCTGCCACTATGCTCTGGCGTATATCGCTGGTATCGTAATCTTTTTTATAGAACTCGCGTATCGTTTTTACGAAGGCTTCCCGGAAAGCCAGGACATGCGTACCGCCCTGGGTGGTATACTGGCCATTTACAAAACTGTATAAATCTTCACCATATTCATTATTATGCGTAAAGGCAATCTCAACATCTTCCCCTTTAAGATGAATGATGGGATAACGGATTTCATCATCATTGGTCTTTCTCTGCAACAGGTCCATCAGGCCGTTCTTACTTACAAACTTTTTACCATTATAATTGATGATCAGGCCCGCATTCAGGTAACAGTAATTCCAAAGCTGGTTTTCCAGATAATCAGGTATAAAATGAAAATTGCGGAATACGGATTCATCGGGGATAAAACTTACAAGCGTACCATTTGATTCGCCGGATTTGGCTTCTTTATATTCTTTTATGAGAACGCCTTTAGCGAATTCCGCGGTTTTTTCTTTTCCATCACGAAATGCGGTTACTTTAAAATATTCACTCAATGCATTTACGGCTTTAGTACCCACACCGTTGAGGCCCACGCTTTTCTGAAAAACTTTACTGTCGTATTTGGCGCCTGTGTTAATCTTACTTACAACATCAACCACTTTACCCAGGGGTATCCCGCGGCCAAAATCCCTGATACTAACAGTTCTCCCTTCAATATTTAGTTCAATCTGTTTGCCATAGCCCATTGTATGTTCATCAATACAGTTGTCCATGACTTCTTTCAGCAGTACGTAAATACCATCGTCGGCACTACTGCCATCACCCAGCTTTCCTATATACATTCCCGGCCGAAGGCGAATATGCTCCCGCCAGTCAAGGCTTTTAATAGATGCTTCATTGTATTCAAAAAGGGTGGATTCTTTTTCTTTTGCCATAAAGGTTAAACAGGTTTTTACAGCCAGCTGCCGGCTTTTCTAAAACAACTTAAAAGCATGCAAAGCTAAGATATTTAGCAATTCAACAAGCTGGCAAATATAGTTAATGCCATATGTTTAAGCCAGCCCCGGTTATCAACCAGATGTGAATAAAATATTTGCTTCCCAAAAGCTATTATTAAAATGCTCTGGTACCGCACCCGGATATTAGGGCCCAATGCCTAAAAAATACTTCTCTTAATAGTGTCAATTTTCAATAAAAAATGCAGTCCTGACAAGATTTTTAGCAAAATATGCGATTACAAGACCTTTCAGATCCTGGCTTACTAATGAGTTCTTAATTACATTCCTTAGAAAAAAAATATGTAATTTATTCATTTTCAATTTATTATAAAATATTTTTTGAAAATATCGATTTATTAACGAAAAGGTTCTGGAAATTTTGATTTGAAATTGTAACTTACATCAAGACAACTTACCAGCCCCACCCCATTTACCTATGAAACCAAGCATCCAATCTAACCAACTTCACAGCCTGTTAAATTCTTGTTAGCCCATTACCGATTTGCGTTATGATGACTGTTTTATTACTTTAAAACTGGTAGACTATGTATGCTTATGAATTGTTGGAGAGTGGTTGTTATTACCTGGTGCAGGAAAAAGAAAACGACCCTATTGTCCTTATTAAAATAAATATGTCGAGTGATCATTGTGTGTATGTCTCCTATTTTGGCATGGAGGAAGAAATGAAGTGGAAGAAAAAGACTGATACACTCTTTGATATCATTGAACTGCTCAGCGACGAGGTTGTAAGGGCTTGGGAAGCGAGTTTCAACAACAATGCCTTTAATTACGAGGAAGATGAGGAATAGGGAATTGGCCTGAAACCTTGTTTTAAATATCTTAACGAACCGTTAGACGGATTTAACAAAGATTCCACAAATTTTTCAGGGAAATTTGCGTTATGACATGGTAGCCTTATGGAGAATTTGAACCCCAAATCCATATTTGCAGAGAATTTCCTGCTGCATACGGTAGGCCTGCTAACGGTTATACCTCTGGCTCCGTTGATCAATCGGATTGTTCCCCCTATAGTGCTTGGCGGTTTTAATGCTGATATGCTTCTTTCCATTTTGCTTGCTTATGGATTCGTTCGTTTTATTCTCTGGATATTCAAGCCGCTGATAATACCTGCTTTTGTTATGGTTTGCCTGATCATGGGTTTCAATGCTTTTACCAGTTCCTATAACCTGAAGAGCATGTTGAATGATTACCGGAACCTGGTTCAGCAAAACTGGCGGAATAAAGACAAGAAACAGAAAGAACTCTTTTTGGTGAAATCTTCTTTGTTTGATACGGAGGTGGAGATGGCAGTAAGAGGGATCAAATCAAAAATCTTAGTCCGGGATTCGGTTGTTAGAAACTTTGCGGTGACACATTCCCTGGATTATTTCGATGAGTATTATCCCAAGTACGGATATTATGTTCGCTTTCTTTCCTTATTCAAATATATCAACTCCCAGTTCAAATACGTGGCAGACGCGCAACGGGACGAATATTATGCAACTGCCAGGGAAACCATAGGATCAAAACTGGGCGGGGATTGCGACGATCATACGATACTGATGATCTCCACCATGCAATCCATTGGCGCCCAATGCCGTATGGTTCTTTCTACAGACCATGTTTATCCTGAACTGAATTGCGGTGATAAAAAAAGCTTCCTGAAGTTACAGACTGCCATAACTGAGTTATTTGCAGATCAACCTTTCTCCGGGTTATATTACCGTGAAGAGAATGGAGAATACTGGATTAACCTTGATTATTCTGCCCGGCATCCCGGAGGTCCTTACGTTGACAATAAGGCTTATGCGGTAGTTGAATTCTGAAATAGACACTCAAATTTAAAGAAGCATCTCTCAAATTTGCAATGGGCAAAAATTTCAATTACCTTAACTTGCCTGTATTAAAACAACTCACATGAAAAATATCATTTTTTCTCTTGGGTTATTATTTTCTGTCCTAAGCCTGGTTATCACTTCAGCAAAAATAAACCCAGCCGAAAAATCTGCCATCCGGCAATACCTTGCAAAAAGGAAAATGAGCGCTATTTCCTGTACTCCGGACAGGAACGAGCTTGGTATCTTATTCGACAATCCAAATGAAATGATTCCCTTGCCCGGATGGGGTAATTATACATGGAAGATCGGGACAAAAATAGATAGTGCACAGTTCTATTTTGACCAGGGCATAAATATGTATTACAGTTTTCACATCATTGAATCTCAAGCTTCATTCAGCAAGGCGGCTATCCTTGATCCGAAGTCACCAATGCCTTTATGGGGAATGGCTCTGGCATATGGCCCGAATATCAATGACGTTACGTACACGGCTACCCCAAAGGCACTGGAGGCCATCAATAAAGCAAAAACCCTTTCAAACGGATCCAGTTCTTTTGAAAAAGGATTGATTGATGCAATGCTTCTCAGGTACTCGGCAGACACAAGTAAAAAAAGAAAAGAACTTGACATCGCTTATTCCCGTTCAATGAAAGAACTCCATGACAAAAACCCTGCGAACCCTGATGCCGGTGCTTTATATGCCGATGCCCTGATGCTTTTACACCCCTGGGATCTGTATGACCAGCAGCAACAACCAAAAGCATGGACACCTGAAATTGTAAATTTGTTGGAAAAAATACTTAAGACAACTCCCAACCACCCGGCAGCAAATCACTATTATATTCACGCGGTAGAAGCTTCATTCAATCCGAACCGTGCACTGGCCAGTGCAGATAAATTAGGGTCACTACTGCCTAAAGTATCCCATATGGTTCATATGCCTTCTCATATTTACATACGTACCGGAAATTTTGAGAAAGGGGTGCTGGTAAATAAAGATGCTATCGAAGGTTACAGACAATATAATAAACTGTTTCCAGCCGCTGAAGGTGGCAGCTTTCTATACCTGTTTCATAATATCCATATGCAGGCTACCTGTGCTTTGAATAATGGTATATATACTGAAGCACTGGCATCCTCACGACTGTTAAAAGAAAATATTCCGGCAGAATACCTGCAATCAACGCCACCGGATGCAGAATATCTTCAATACATGTATATGACTGAGTTGTTTACTCATATCCGCTATGGCAAATGGGAAAAGATCCTGAAGCATGAGGAGATATCAGACAGCCTTATATATGCTAAAATCCTCCTTGAATTTGGCAGGGGTGTTGCGAATGCCCGCTTACATAATCAAATCGAAGCCAGGTCCTCATTGCAAAAAATAGAACAACTGATGAAGGCCAATCAAAGACTGAAAATAAGGATGGGTGCTTTCAACACGGCCTATGCCGGCGGAGAAATATCCGCTGCTATGTTGCAAGGTATTATTGCTGAGGAAGAAAACAAATTGGATGATGCAATACAATGGCTTACACTTGGCGTGAAACTTGAAGACCAAATGATTTATGATGAACCCAAAGATTGGATACTTCCTGTTCGTCAATTTTTAGCTTCCGTGTACATTAAAATGGGGCGTTTGGCTGATGCGGAATCAGTGTTAAGAAAAGATCTTATAATTAACCCTCAAAATGGCTGGACATTAACCGGCTTATGGGTGGCATTGAAAGGCCAGGGTAAAATTAAGGAGGCAAATGAAGTTAAAAAGTCCCTTGAGTTGTTAGGTGCAGGCAAAGAATTCAATAAAACAGGCCCTGTTTTTTAAAAAAGACGGTTTCATTGAAAAAAAATTTCGATATTTGACCCGAAAATTACAATGTATGGATAAAAGAATCTCAACCCTCATCTTCATTTTTGTTATTTATTTCATCATAGCCGTATCCATGTTGTTATTCGCACCTGCCCAGAAATTTCTGACAGGCTTGTTTTTCAGCTTTACCGGCATACTGCTTTTCTTTGTATTTTTTTCTCTATGGTTATTACACCGCAAAAATTAGACTAACCAAAACTAACTGCAATAAAAAGCCCTCTCATTTAGAAAGGGCTTTTTTAGTATTTGACCGTCTGGACACGAATACCTGCTATTAAAATCACAAGACCAGTTTCCAACCATCGCGATATTCCCTTTTAACAAACTGGTTAGCCTCATCAAAATTGGTGATCTTCATATTTTTTGCATCCCATAAGAGTTTCTTCCGGCCCAGGTATTTATCATCCCAACCTTTCAGTTTGGGGTTCTTGATCAAATAACTGCGAAGTGCCAGGTTGCCGATGAGAATGCTTTCAGTAAAGGGACCAGCAAACTCAAACGGGGAACTTGTTTTGCCTTTTCCATAACCTTCCATACAGGCATTCACCCATTGTACATAGTGGCCTTCCGGAACTCGTGCTATTGTTTCAGCGGGCAGGTTAGTTGAGGTCATTAGTTTTGTGGGCAATAATCTCGGATTTGCACCATAACAGTCTGCCAGCAATTTTCCCTTACTGCCTTCAAACAAGACGCCTCCATCCCAGTTACCAAATGCTTCACCAGGTTCAAGTTCATCAGGCCGCTGAGGCAGTAAACCACCATCATACCAGGATACTTTAATATTGCCCTTATTGTCTTTTCTCGGATATGTCAGGTGAATAATGGAAGAAGGTGGGCAACTGTCAAGGTTTTGAGTATCGTTCCACATTTCGCGCCAGACTGTAGCCACACTGCATTCCACATCAGTTGGAAAGTCAATTGGCAGGCAACGAAAAACCGGGTCCATAATATGACAAGCCATATCCCCCAGCGATCCGGTACCAAAGGCCCACCAACCACGCCAATTGAAAGGCAGATATGCCGGGTTGTAGTCAATCATTTTAGCCGGTCCGATCCAAAGGTCCCAGTTCAGTTCTTTTGGTACCGTAAAACTACCAGTCGGCGTTGCAATACCTTGTGGCCAAACAGGTCTGTTTGTCCAGCACTTTACCGAATGTACATCACCAATGATTCCGCTTTGGATAAGTTCCTGGGTGCGCCTTACGCCATCACCTGATCCGCCCTGGTTACCCATTTGTGTAACCACTTTGTATTTCTTTGCCGCTTCCGTTAGGATGCGTGCTTCGTAAATATCATGGGTCATTGGTTTTTGAAGATACACATGCTTACCCAGTTGCATAGCCGCTAATGCAGCAACAGCGTGTGTATTATCAGGTGTGGACACAGAAACTGCATCGATATTGCCTTTTTCTTTTTCGAGCATTTCGCGGAAATCCTGGTAGAGTTTTGCCTTGGGAAAACGTTTGACAGATCCTTTTGCCTGTCTTTCGTCAACATCCGCAAAACATACAATATTGGCTTTTGGGCTCTTGGAGAATTCAGCCAGGTCGCTCTCCCCTTTTCCGCCAGCTCCAATACCGGCAATGTTTAGCTTATCGCTTGGTGCGAGATAACCTTTGCCCAGGACATGACGGGGGACAATGGTAAATGCCGCCAGGCTTAATGAAGCATCCCTGATAAATTGACGACGCTGATAATTTTTCTTGTTTTTTTGTTTTGGCATGGCTTTACGTTAATGGTTAAACGCTGTTTTACAGCATATTGATCAATCAAATTTTACACATTCTTTGAGTTCTTTCTCGGTATATGCGAGCTTGTACTGAGCCAGCACATCATCCGGTACGCCTTTCCATTGATTCGGGCTGTTTCCCACATATCCAATATCTTTTACCCCCATTTGAGAAGTGTAAAAACCGGTTGCAGTAAGATTTCGCATCAGGTTAAAAAAAGCCACGCCTTGCGCCATTTCGGGTTTAGCTTTTTTGGGGTAGGCAATTTCATCAACAATGGCAAGTTGTTGGTCTGAGCTGCAGTCTTTGAAAGCTTTTTCATACCTTTTATAAGACTGCAAATCCAGCCAGCGAAGACCACCGCGCATAGGTGTCTGGTGATCCGGCATATCCTTTACGATAAATTCAATGAATTCTGGTACACCTGCATCTGAGGCACTGCCACTCACTTCATCTTTGGGAATGATTATATCGCCCAGTACGGTTATTGTTGCCAACTCATGTGGGGTGAAAAAAGTAGTTGATGTAACTTTCTTATAATGCTCCAGCTCTTCGGGCTGTCGGTCAAGGGTAAACGTAGTACCAGCTTCCTTAACTGCCGTTTTAGCCGCTTCTGCCTGGTCCTTTGATTTGCAGGCATCCAGTAAAACGCCCGCAGAA
>Ga0209254_10002539_pt1 | contig 16613 bp, 14 predicted proteins | sample FrelakmetDIP11DI_FD_187148 | JGI IMG/M metagenome (GOLD analysis project Ga0209254, IMG submission 187148) | Freshwater lake sediment microbial communities from the University of Notre Dame, USA, for methane emissions studies - DIP11 DI (SPAdes)... | ecosystem: Environmental > Aquatic >... | reverse complement strand
GTCTCGTTTGATATTCGTTTACCAAAAGGTAGTTACGAGTACAAGGCGACACTTGCAGGCTTATTGGACGATAAACCATCTATTTCAGGTTCATTTTTGATAAAACCACGTGAGACTTCAACAATCAATTGTGCTAAAAATCCAAAAGTATCAATTATTTCTTATCCACAAAATGCTGATATTTTTCTTTCGACAGGTGAGAAGCTTGGCGTAACACCGCTTGTCATTGAAATGCCACCAGGTGAATACTCCTTCCGTTTTGTTTATCGTGGAGCTGAGGTTATGAAAGGTCCACTATTGTTGGGACTTGATGAAGAACCGATTGTTGAAGGTATCTTTGGTGTTATTCCACAAACTGGTTGGAAGAATTCTCACAAGCTCTACATAGGCACAGAACCTTATTTGATGAAAGTTTTTGAGGGAACAGACCTAGTTGGTTTGACACCAGTCTCGTTCGAGTTTCCGGGCAAGTACACATTGAAGTTTGGTCAGTCCAAGCTTGATTTGCCAAGCACTTTTGACAAACAATATACATTTGTGCGGTTTTGGAAAGAACCGCTTATGGCAATATCAAAGGAACCCTATGCTTTCTCAACAGGTTCAATGTGCGTAAATGGTGGATTTTTTAGTATAGCTCTAGAAGACGTCAGCCTTGTTATAAGAACACAGGACTTACCAGATAGGCGAATCAATGCCCCTGATTTTGACATACCAGTTCATCTCATGTCACAAGGTGGAGGATTCACATTTGTTTTTATGAAGAATGGCGTCTTAAACTTCACCACATATGATATAACCTCTGGCAATACGATCACATCAGCTCCAGCACGAGATTTCCTTCGCGATTTTGTGACAACGCTCCAAAGCGAAGACGGTAAGAAAAACAGGCTGTTTTTCACTCTCCTTGGCACTCTCTTTGAAGTAGACACAGCAAGCTTTGAATGTGTTGAACTTGGCAAAGTGCCTCTTGATAGCCATCTTCGACGCATTGGTTCAACCGAGGATTTTGCCATTGGTGTATTCAACTCCAGTGGACACTGCCTTGAGCTGCTCTCAAGACGTTACACACTTAAGTTTGCAGGCAGGACTTATGCAGGGGAAGCCCAAAAAGGTCACCCAGAGGTTTTTGCATTTCATACTAGCAAGAAAGCTTTTGGAATAGATTTGACTAATGGTGAGATAGTATGGGAAAGCATCCTGAAAGCTGACATATTTGAAACCACGTATGATCTTGACTCAAACACTTGGTTTTTCGATACGGGTGATCCAGAATTTTTCACACCAATTGAGGCCATAACAGGTACAGTTCGTGGTGATATAGCAAGAAAAGATATGCCTGTAATATCAAGACCACAGATTGGCCAGTTTATTGGATTTAATCAAGTAGACAACGGTATGGTAAGGTTAATAAGAACTGGTGAGCGCACTTATACCGCTTACAATCAGGATAACCGTGAGATATGGAGCCACGATTTTGAAGGAATTTTTAGCCCAACAGGCTTTTCATCAAATCAGGATTTCGGAAGGTTGTTAGTTGAGGAAGCTGGTTTTATAAAACTCTTAGACATTAAAACTGGTACTGCTTCACTAATTTTGACAAACAATCTATTAGCATATCTACCTGGCGACATGCTTATTTCGGACGATGGTGCTTATGTTGGAGATAAGCGTATTGTGTGGGGAGCATGTTCCATTCGAGTGTTTGAAAAAGGCGTGCTAGCGACCTGGACAGAAGGTGGCTCCTGCTTTATAATGCCCTATTAGATGGATAAAGAGGACGTTTTCCGGCTTACTGATTACGCCTCGTGTGCTGGCTGAGCAAGCAAGTGGGGGCCGTTGGCTCTACAACAATTGCTTGAAAAGTTACCTCATTTTGTCTCAGAAAAACTTGTTACTGCTGATGTTCAAAAGGCTGACGCGGCTGTATATAAGCTCACTGATGATATGTATGGTGTTTTCACAGTTGATGTTTTCTCACCAATAGTAGATGACCCTGTTATTTTTGGTAAAATAGTCCTTGCAAATTGCATCTCTGACGTGTGTGCTATGGGCGGAACCCCTGTTTTAGGCTTGAACTTATGTATGTTCCCAAAGAACCTAGAGATTGATGCTTTAGGTGAGATACTAAAAGGTGCTTCACAAGCGGCTATAGAAAACGGTGTTCTAATTGTTGGTGGCCACACAACAGACGACAAAGAAATCAAATATGGTCTTTCAGTTTTTGGCTTGGTTTCACCTAAAGAGCTTAGATTGTCAAGCAACGCAAAGCCCGGTGATCATGTCATCCTGACAAAAGCTCTTGGCACCGGCATTCTTTACGAGGCAAAAAATCATATGGCAGTGGATTTTGATTTTGCTGTCAAGTCAATGATTCAATCGAATAAAACAGCATCAGAAATTTTAAAAAAATACAATTGCGACTGTTGCACCGATGTGACTGGTTTTGGTCTTGGCGTGTCAGCGTTTGAAGTGGCTAGAGAGTCCGAGGTATCCATAAGTATTCATGCCATGAAACTTCCACTTTTACCAGGTGTTTTGGAGGCATCAAAGTTTCACACTTGCCCAGTGCTGGCAGCAAATATAGATATGTGTGGCAAGGATTTCATAAATGATGGTACAGAACCACACTTTGTAAACATATTGTTTGACGCCCAAACATCAGGCGGTCTATTGGCATTTGTTGATGCTGGCAAGGCTGATGAGTGCGTCGTTGCCTTAAAACGAGCTGATTATGAAGCATCTGACATTGGCGAAGTTTTTGATGCAAAACCACCTAAGATATTTTTGCGTAGCTAGAGTTTTTAGTTTTCCTTTGGTTTGGAAAACCTTAGATAAGCATCTCTAATCCAAACCCAATTGAAGATCACGTGTAACAAGATAGCTCCCATAAATGATAATCCTATATATCCATGTGACCCTTGAACTGCATCGTGGAGTGCCTCACTGTGAAATCAAAAAACATAACAATACCCGAGAATGTTTGCCACAAGAAGAGACAGATGATTATAAGGATTCACTAACTCCAACCACAACTTCTTGTTAATAAATCCTCCTTAGGTATATTGTGACTCATGCAAGATGATAGCGAAAATACATCTTCAATCAATGATACCTATTAGCCTTCCATTGTGCAATTGGTTTGAATCTTCTCAAACTCATCAGCGATTAACATTTTAAAATGGTTGTATGTTTTTGAGGGTTTAGCAATGCTACTTCTAAGTTCAACTATACCTGAAAAGGTAAGATGTACCATAAAAGTATCAAGTAATCCGATATTACTTAAATTTATTATGGATAGATCGACATCAAAATTGTTCTTTGTTCGAATATCCTTTAAAAACTTGTAATATTCCTGTATAAGACTTTCCTGATCCCTTTCTATGCTACTATTACTATATGGAAACCTTGAGAATTCTTTTTTACTGCTCAAAAACTCATCAATCTGCATTGCAACAAATAGATCTTCCATAGACAGTTTGTCTAATATACTTAGATATTTTTCGTATTCGTCAACACTTTTATAATAATCTTCAGATGAAGCTTTTCTCAACATTCTTGCGAACATTTTAATCTTATCTTCTCGACGTGTTCGCATTGCAGCATTAAATGTTATGAAAGAGCAATGTATAAAATCTTCTTTTTTTTATAATCTCAGGAGTTAGACGGATTTCGCCTTTCGCAAACTCGTCAAAGAAGATTTTTGCCCTCTTCTGGAAAATTTGTGTTAGAGTCACATCCAAACCATAACCGAATATTCCAATAGCAATCCCATAGTCACCTAAACAAAGACAGATTGAAGATATTGATTGAACCAAACTCTGAATTACCTTGTTGTTACCATAGCTTATAGCGAGTTTGTCTAATGGTGATTCGCTCATTTGTAATAATCCCTTCTCAAAATTGCATAACTTGACAGGTCAACAAACTTTCCATGCATGATCATCTGTTCCCGGTGCAATCCTTCTTTAGTCATCCCTATTTTTTGCATCACTCTTATTGATGCTATATTTTTGGGGATTGCTCTGGCTTCAATGCGGTTTAGCTCCATTTCATCAAAACCAAAACGAACTACTTCATTTACAGCCTCTGTCATGAGACCTTTGCCCCAAAGTGGTCTGGCAATGGCATAAGCCAGCTCTGCTCGTCCCCACTCAGTCATCCACCACAAAAAACCACATGTACCAACAAGTTTTCCTGTCTCTTTGAGTGCGATGCCCCATTCACCGACTTGGCTTTTTTTATACTTTTCAATCGTTTTTTGAATGAAAACCATCGAATCATCAATTGTTTTGTGGGCATCCCAAGTCACAAATGGTGTCATTTCTTCATCACTGCAATATTCAAACATATCTTGAGCGTCTTCGACCTTAAGTTTTCGTAGAACAAGTCTTGAAGTTTCAAGCGTTTTAAGGTCAGCAAAGATATCTTCTATTTTAATCAAAAAATCCCTCCGGTTTTGTATTGTTACATGATAAATATCATTTCAAGTCTTCATGTTCATAGAAAAAATAGTGCTTACTTTTGAGGGGAGTTAGTCTTGATTCCAAATATGTTGTTTTTTACCCATCCCCAGTTTAGAATGAGGTGAGTGGTTGCAAAGATGACTATGGCAATGCCTGTAAAGTAGTGTGAATTATAAACCACCATTGATGCAGCACCTGCAAAGCCATAGTGAGACATCACACCAGAGATAATTTGCCAGAGTAAGACAAAAAACATAATTGTATTTATGATTTTAAGCCAAGCAGTCTTGTTCATATTTTCCTCCTGAGGATGGTTTTATATTCATTCTAACTTAACTGTCAACCCGTTCGCTAAGTTGAGATGGTATCGTAAGGGTAATCATTTTTTCAAGCTTCTGGTCAGTGTTGCAGACCGTTCTTTGGAGTTCCATTCTACTATCGCACCCATGATTTCACCAATAAAACGTAATGGGATGAATGTGCGACCTTTTTGAATCTCAGGTGGGGTGGCCAAGTCCAGCTGTTTGATCGAACTATCTGACTCCTCGATGATAGCCTTTTTATAGCCGATAACTAGGCGTAAAAATCTGTTATCGCCAAGATTTATGATAACTGTATTCAAATCTTTTACCCACTCCACTTCAAAACCAAGACCTGTTGAGATGAGTCTTAGTGGTACCATTGTAGTTCCTTTGCTGATATATGGCGCAGCATCGAGTTTTGTTTTCAAATTATTTATGAAGGCATCAAAACTGCCAATTGTAACCTTTACCGTGAGTTTCGATCTTTTTATGATGCCAATAATTTCAATCTTTGCTTGAACCTCAACGCCTGAAATCTCTATGGTCTCTTGAATAGTCCCAACTGAGAAAATGCCTTTGATGATCTCGACCTTAATTTCTTGTGATTGCTTTGGCTGTATGAAGATCTTTTCAGGCGTCAACTTAATGCCATTTGGTGGTTTAAGCATGGCTGTAAGAAAAGCATCACCGTCGTTTCTGATAGTAAAATACTTTGGTTGTGATGTCTCATCATCCCAAAATTCACCAAAATTGATTGTCTTCTCTGATAGGTTGATGATTGGAAAGAGTTTTTTTACCTCAAGTGTTAAAGTAATGTCTTGGATTGTCTTTTCTTCCTCATTTGTATAGAAATGCAAACTAGCCTCGTACTTGCCGGGCTGTGCTTTGCCACCAATCTCAATTTGCTTGCTCTCACCCGATTCGAGTTTTGTGTCGTATTTTGTAAGTGATAACCAATCACTGCTCGTTTTGAAGCCTATCTCAAGAGCGGTATTTATTTTATTTTGTCGTGCGTTTGAGAAGGAGAGATTGAATGAATAAGAGCCATCAGTTGAAACAAATTCGGTTGGTTCAACCTTGACCTCAGCTTTGGGTGCCTGTTCAAAGCGGTAAACTTTGCCATCGAATGTTATACATACTAGGTATCCATCACAGATTGCAGCAGAACCCTCCATCCCATTTGGTTTATCTGAAAGCTTGATTTCACCAAAAGTTTTACCAGTCTGCGTGTCAAGAATGTAGAGAAAGCCGTCACGACTACCTATATAGCATACACCCTCTGAGATGATAGGTGATCCATTAACCCAGCTCTCAGTCTGTTTTTTCCAAATGATATTTCCATTATCCTCAGCATCCAGACAATAAATATAAGTGTCACGACAGCCTACTATAACATGTTTGCCGTCTGTTGCAGGTGATGACCATATTTCATCTGGTAAGTCAGTGATCCAAATTAGGTTTCCAGTTTCATCATAGCAACTTACCCGACCCTTGGTTGGTTTTTCCCAGGTGTAACCGGCAGATGTTATGAATATTAAGCCATTTGATGTTGCTGGCGTGGCTTTTATGCTTCCTTTGGTTTGCTTTGGTCCCCATAATTTCTTGCCCTTTGTGTCAAGACAATAAAGATTGCCCTCATCATGTTTACCTTCACTTTCTGGTTGCCCATAGGTGCCGACATAAAGACGATCGTTCATGAGGGCAATTCCGGTTTGAATCTGACCATTGAGTTTTTCTGATGACCAACCATCTACTTCTTTTCCTGTCTGCTTGTCCAGAGCATGCACACGGTTGTCATTTGCACCAAAGATGATGAGGTTATCAAACGGAAGTGGTGATGAGTTAACCCAACCGCTCAGTTTGAATGCAGGCCAAACTGGACTGCCATCCTTCATATCCAGACAACTGAGTTTGCCCACCTTATCACCCTCACCAATGAAACAAAAATCCTCATCAATTAGTGCTGTTGCCCTGTGAGTGCCTTCAGATCTTATCTGCCACAAAGTTGAAAATGTTTTAATGTCTAGCGCATAAAGGTTTCCAACGGTTGTGCCTATGACTATAACACCATCTTTGATTACTGGTGAGGCTACGATGCGTTCGTTGTCATCCATAGGCAGTTTTCTAAACAGTCTATTTGAAACGAAAAGCGGAGGAGTAAAAATTTCTTGGCTAAGTCCACTTCTACCTGGTCCACCTCTGTCAATACACCAATTGGTCGCTATAAGTATTATGGCAAGCAGCACCCTCACAAACCTATCAAACCACCAAAACCGCTTAAAGTCAACAGGTTAGGTTGTTTCTTGCCTTGGCTTAGAATTCAGATAAAATAATTTTGATGAGCAGAGGTTTTAATATATTTCTAGTTTTGATCTTTTCTGTATTGCTGATTATAAATCCTTTAAATTTAAGCACAGCAATAACCTTTAAAGACACAATTATTACAATCAATTCGGATTTTAAAAGTAGCTTTTTATCGATTGATGTCACAAGCTTGATTGATAGGTTTGGAATCGAATTTTTAAAAACCGAGATTGCAAAAGATTTTATTCAGAAAGAAATCAATAGAAATCTTGACCATTTTGACGGCATCTCAGATGGCCCGATGGTAGTACTCACAAACAAAGGCAGATTGGTAACTTTTAATAATAACCTAAAAAAAATGTCTCAAAATCAAGCTCCAGAAGGCCATATCACATTTGATTATGATAACGCCATTGGATTTGATGGTGATGAACTTGAGTATATTAAGAACTTTATCGAAGGCGGTGGACCGTTTACCTTTGGGATGAGGAATTGCATAGAAAGAGTTTTCGGTAAACCTTTTTTTGACCTCATTATAAAGCTTGAAATGCTTGATACTGCGACATCATCTTATAATATGTCAACTCAAACCATCACTCTTCAGCCAAAGATATCAAAGGTGAACGATCTCTACCCAAAGCTTGAGACGCTTACACATGAAATAATCCATGCCTGCTCAGACATTCTCTCAAAACCAGCCAACTGTTTTGACGAAGGAATGGTTGTTGTGCAGACAAATCTAGCCTGTAAGCTTTTTTGCGATTATAATGGGGTAATGGGAACGACAAGCCGAATTTTTGATGGAACGACTTCAGGCGTAAAAAGCTACGATCTTGACAATCAGCCATCGATGACAGCTCAGAATGGATTTTTTTGGACAACTTCAAGCATAAAAAGAATCATAGAATCAAGCCTTAGATACAGTATGTCTGCTTCAGCTTGGTTCAAGGTTTGGCGTGAAACTGTTCCTGAGAACATAAGCGCCTTAAATTACAGGACATATGGTTCTGACACGTTCTTTGTCGATTTCAACAGACGATATTTTGAAACATTTAAGCCTTGGATTGAGAGTGGTCGTCCTGTTGTTTATGATGTCCAAACGCTAACGCTGGTCAAAGCGCTCATTGCAGATACGCTTTCAAAGGATGTAGATAAAGGAGGCCAATCAACAGTGGAGGGTGAACCTTTTCTGGCCTGGTTTAACAATCAGTTTATCCTAGGGATGAAACCAGAAATGGGGACAAAGCTGTTTATATCACCCTCGTATTCAGTCGCCAATACACCAACAAAAGAAACTATAATAAAAGGCCAGGTTATGAGTTTTACAGCGCAGTTTTTTGATGTTGACACAAAAGGAAATGAAATTGAGTTGTTTGGTAACATGACCATGTTAGTGAAATCGCTTCACGAAACGTCTGATCTGAATTTTTCCGAAGATGTGACTTGTAATGTCAGATATAGCATATCAAACGTCGTTCTACCAACAAACTGGGTTGCACTTGTCAACCCTGATGATGTGATTGCAACATTTAACAAAGGCAAGATAAAAGGTGCACTTGACTTTTCAAGCCTTCCAAAAGGCGCTTACCAGATTGACTTTATTGCCATGACCTTTGATGGTTTCAAAGTTGCCACACAAACAATCTTCTTTTCAAACAAACTTGATTTGTCACAAAGCAATATCTGTTTTGGTGCAATTGCCTACAGAAACAAACCTTTTGATTCACTTACAATCAAGAAAAGTTCAGCATCTGAGTCTGTAGAAACAATGGTTCTTGAAGGTGATGGAACCTATTCATTCTCATTCAATAAGGCAGATATCATTACTTTCACTCATATGCGTTTAGATGAAAACTTCAATCCAATTGTGCGAACCTGGATGTGCAATGCTGGTTCGCAACTATTGGTCAAAAATCTCCGTTGACAAAAAAATTTACCTATTATACCATGACCATTAAGGAGGACTTATGAGCCTATTAAACACAGACAGCTTGGCTGCTACTGTTGATGCCATTAACGAGCAATTATTTTTTGGCAAACCTATCAAAGAAAAGGATAAGATCGAGGTTATCGCTTGGGTTTCGTCAAGACAAGGGGGAAAAGGATCTTATTGTGGCATGTTTGCTCCAACCGAGATGGATTTTGTTGAAGGTATCAGGCTTTTTACAGGCGAGAGAATGACTAGCAAAGGTGGGTCATCTCACGTCTTGGGGGAGGAGACATCAAGAACATTGAGGCTTTTGGGCGCCAAAGACAAGACTTCAAAAGAAGCGCTTGTAAAAGCTGACCAAGGGATGCGCACAAAACTTAAAGAGTACGAAGATAGCACAGGAAAAACCTGTGGACTTTATTGTTGTGGAACATGCACTGCTGCATATTGGAGAAACATCACATCTGGAGGTCTTGGCAAAAGTGTAGACAGACTATCGTCAGGATTAAAAGAACTCAAATCTCTACGAATTGGAAATGGCAAATACAAGCGTTTCCCTTTTTACTACACCATGCTGGCTCTTTACGAGATAGATTTGCACGAAGCAATTGAGGAGATGCGATATGGCGCCCCTTCACTTGAAAGACTTGTGAAAAGAGCACCAAGTGATAAATACGATCTCAGACGCCTTGAGCTTGCAAAGCGTATTTTGGCGAGAACTTAGTTTTAATTTTTTCTTTAAAATAGAAATATAAATAAAAAAATTATATTTGCTTTAAAAAATATTGAAATAAACTATCAACACTACAGATGTGTTGTAGATGGCGTGCAAAGCAAAGCAAGCCCAGATAGATTTTGTCTTTTCAAAAACCAATGCCAGTGTGCAACCAATGATTATTCCGACAATTATTTGAGGCAGATTTAGGTGAAGAATGGCAAAAATAATAGCTGAGGATATGACTGAAAAACTAACGTTGTAGTATCGCCTGAACCAAGTGTAGATAGCGCCTCGAAAGATTATCTCCTCACCAAGTGGACCTATTATGCCAATGCCTAGGATTACAATCCATGCTGGGAAATATTTCATGAGGTCATTGAATAATACCTCATGGCTTTTGCTTCTGCCGATTTCAAAGATGTCCTTGCCAAAAAGTTTTTGGGAACCTGTAGAGACAAGATAGATAACTACCAATGCTGTGACAGCGATGGCGATAGTAATGAGAATCCACCACCACTTGAACCTGATAGGGTAAAAACCAATTTCAGAAAGCGATATTTTTCTAGGTTTTACTCCATAAAAATAAAATGTGAAAACGAAACATACGGGCAACACTGTGATAAGAAGCAGACCAAACCAAGATAAATTGACAACGCCAAACAGAAACAATGCCATAAAAGCAAGAAAAACAGGCAGAGTGAAAAGAAGTGGCAAGAATATGTAGGAAAGGAGTTCTCCCCAGTTTTTCTTTATTGGTTTATCAGTAATCTGAATCAGTTCGTCCATGAAAAGGATTATACTCTTCTTGGCAAGAGGGCTTAGTTGTTTTTTCTGCTATGTTTTCTAGCATTGATGAGAGTTAAACCAAGGATTGAAAGGATGATATGGCAAGAATTAAAGCTACACAAACTCAGGTTGCAAGATATATCACCCAGGCAGTGTTCCTATTCTATCTTATATCTATTTCCCTAACGCACATGTACCGTTGGCCCGGATCCTCTGCTGGTTCGCTTCATGTCTATTGCCCAATGGGAGGACTTGAGACTCTACCATCGTTTGTGGCAGGCGGTCAGATAACGCTTGGAACAAATTTCAATGATTTGATTCTTCTGGGAATATTAGTTCTTGTGACTGTGATCTTTGGTGGCGGATTTTGTGGCTATATGTGCCCGTTTGGCACCGTGCAAGAGTGGCTTTACAAACTAAGAAAGCTCTTCTTTAAGAAAGATTTGAGGCTTCCTTTGAAGGTTTCCTCAATACTCTCAAACATTCGCTTTGTGACACTGATTATGATCATACTTGTCACTTTTTTAAGAGGAGTCCAGACTTTTATCCCATTTGCAAGTGTCGATCCTTATGTTATTTTTTTCCATTTTGGACGAGAAACAACAACACCTGACTTTGTTTTACTTTTGACCATCCTACTCTTTTCCCTAATCCTTGAGCGTGGGTTTTGTGCATATCTGTGCCCCCTAGGCGGGTTTGTTGGTCTCATGTCATTTGGCAGTCTGACCCGAATATCAAAGACGAATGATAAATGTATATCATGCTCGCTTTGCGATAAAGCTTGTCCAGTCAACCTTACCCCTTCAGGTATCTTTGAGATTCATCGTTGTATCATGTGTGGTCGTTGTGTTGATGCTTGCCCTGACAAGATTGCAACACTTGAATACACGTTTGCCGGAAGATCTTGGAAATGATTTATTTCAATAAAATTTTTTGTGAAGTGTCAAAATCGAAATCCAAATGGAGGTTTTTTTATGAAAAGGGCTTTTGCCTATCCGATTCTAATGATATTCATAGCATTGGCGCTCATGGTGGCATTTCGTATCGTCAGTATCTCATCCTCATTGCCTGAACCACCTGTGACAATCGAACCTGTTAGAAACAATCCGTAGGCAATGGATTACCTTGTCTAATTGAAGCTAGATATAAACATTGATTATGAATCAATCTTGTATTTCGTAAGTTAGCTTATTATCAAACCAATTGTTAGGAGCAATCCTGTCAAGAACTGACTGGCAACAGTTCCAGCCGATGTTGGAGTAAGTTTTGTAACATCAGATAGGTTTTTTCTCAATTGAACGTGTGTCATGATAAGTATTGGCAGTGTTGCAAAAGAGAGAAGTCCCCATACTGGAACTGTCCCCAAAGCAATGGCTATTGCAAGGGCTAGATGTGGAAGAAAGAGAACCCAACCATGAATTTTTGAAGCTTTTTCAAATCCAAGCCTAACAACCATGTGAACCTTTCCAGACTTTTCATCAGCTGCTGCATCTGGAAACTCGTTGACATATAGAATAAGTGAAACAAGAAATGAAAGTGGAAGAGTCACGATAACGGGAATCCAAGAGATTGTTCCTGTTTGTATATAATAGGTTGCCAAAGCGACAAGAACACCACAATCAAGTCCAGCTATTAACTCGCCAAACCCACGCGATCCTAAAGCAACTGGTTTGGCTGTATAGAAATAACCAGTAAGGATGCCAAAGGCACCAATGGCAAGAGTTGGCCATCCAGAAACGTAGGTCAAATAAGCGCCGATTAATGCTGCAAAGCCAAACAAAATAAAACTGAATACTAGAACGCCTTTTGCGGGCAACAAACCTTTTTGGATGAATCGGCTACCTCCAGTGAATGGTCGGATATAGGTAGTGTTGTATTCATCATCGCTTGTGATGTGATCCCAGTAGTCGTTTGCTGTGTTGGTGCCAGCATTGACAAGGATTGCGGCCAGAAGCGTCAATAAAAGATTGATCCAGTTGATGGGTCTTCCTTCAAACTTAAGCAGACCGGCTACAACGACAACAGACATAGCTGGAGCCGTGTAAAACTCAGCTCTCAATTCAGCAAGCCATATTAATAATTTATTCATGACAAGCAATATAGCCTTTAAAAATTTTGTTTCAAGAACTTCTCAAAAGTATTGAAAACAGAGATAAAATTACCAAACCAAGTTGCAATTATTCTGTTTTGTCTTAAAATTTGAGAAGTTTACAAAGAAAAAATATGAATCGAAATCTTAAATTTGTTCTAGTGACATTGCTGGCCTTGAATGTTTTATTTCCGATTGGGAGTAAGATTCAAGCAGGACCACCATGGTTTATTGGTGACAGACCTGTTCCAGGTCCTCTTCCACCATCACTATCGACTGCATTTCCAACTTTGGATACTAAGATTGGTGTAACATATGGTGTGACGTCAGGTGGTGTCAAACTTTTGCTTGATTTTGCCAAACCTCAATTATGCCGAAATCAAAAGGTTCCTCTAGTAATTTATGTCCATGGTGGATGGTGGGTCGGTGGTTCTAGAACTGGCATGATAAATTCTTCTCAAGCAAAAATGTTCTATCAACTTGGTTTTGCTTTTGCTTCGATTGATTATAGATTGACTCCAGCCTATCAATACAAGGCAATCATTGGCGATTGCAAACTTGCTGTGAGATATTTGCGTGCCAATACCGACCTGTTCGGTATTGATGGGAACAGAATAGGAATCTGGGGTGGGTCTGCTGGAGGTCATCTCGTCTCTTTGATGGGAACAGCAGGTGATGGCGATGGCTTGGAGGGCCCAGATTATGTTGGTTTGTCAAGCAGACCGTCAGCAGTTGTCAATGATTGTGGAATTACTGATTTGACATCCCCATGGGATGCAACCTCGCAAACGATCATATCATGGTTTCTAGGTTGTTCTCCTAAAACATGCATGGATAAAGCAAAACAAGCCTCACCAGCATGGCAAGCCTCTTCTGATGATCCCCCAGTCATGACTTTTCATGGCGATCATGATCCGACAGTAAGTTATTCTCAGGCACAAACCTTTGCCAAATCACTCCAGAAGGCTGGAAATGCTGGTGTTTTCATTCAAATCGTCAACGGCAATCATGGTTTTGGTCCATATAAACCAGGTGTTATTGTCTCACCCAATTACACAAGAATCTCATGGCTTAGAACGGGTCACATTGCAAGATACATTGAGCCTGGACTTAGATGTGATTTGAATATGGATGGCCAAATAGATTTGACTGATGTTAACGAATTTAAAAGCCTTATGGGATTGAATGGTTTTGGTCCTGATGGTACCCCAACGACAACGCTCTGGAATACCTTAGCTGATCTCGTTCCTGACGGTAAGATAAACTATAAAGATTGGCAGTCTTTTTGTGCTGGGCTTGATCCACCAATAACTATAGAGAAAACAATTACAAGAAACGAAAATAAAAGGTTTGAGTTTAGAGTGACAGTAAAAAATACTGGCAATCTAACCTTGACTGATCTTTTACTTACAGATTTTTACCCGAAAGAACTCACTCTCACAGGATCCTCTGAGAGCACAAGTTCTGGTCGTGGATCAGTTTTTATCAAGATACCAACATTGATACCAAATGAACAACAAAGGTTTACTCTGAGTTTTTCGTTAAACAGTAATATTATTATCCCAGACGTTGGGTTAAACCTTGAAAACAGGGCAATGTTGAGTGGCGCTGAGATTCTTACCATCGAGTCTAAGGTTGTATTTGGTGTGCCAGGTATTTCTGTAAGAAAGTTTGCATCCAAATCCGTTGCCATGCTTGGTGACAGAGTCGAGTTTACAGTTGTTGTCTCAAACCCAAGCAAACAAGGTTTGACAAATGTATTATTAATCGATGCCTACCCTAAGGAACTCGAGTTTATATCTGCTAGACCTCAAGGTGTCACTTCAAATGGAAAAATTACTTTTGAAGTGGGAGTTTTGGATTCAGGCGAATCACAGCGTTACAATTTGATTTTTAAGATCGTAAATATCACTAGAGATAGTGTTTTATTGACAAATACCGTTCAGGTGACATCTAATGAATGTAATCCTATATCAGACTCAGCCTCGTTGACTGTTAAATTCAAACAACCAATAGAACCTCTTTCAATGAAAATCAATTGGAAAGGCATAATTGCAAAGACAGGCGAGGTCAAACTTGGGCAAGCAGTCTCACTTGAGATTGATCCAGATGGTGGTTCATCTCCTTACCTTATTAGCATCAACTGGGGAGACAAGTCAAAAAATTCTACAGCAACAATTGATGATGGTGTGGTGAAGTTGACTCACAGTTATGAAAACCTAAATGATTTCAACATTATTATCACATGCTCAGACAGATTTGGCAGTTCTTATAGGATTGAACGTATCATTCATGTGAAATGAGACAGACACTAGACACTTGATTTTATCGTGTTCTGTTGTAACCTTTAGGCCGTGGACAAGGAAAAAGCTAACTTTTATCGTGGTAAAAAAGTAACAATTTTAGGTATGGGTCGCTCAGGTCGAGGTTTGGCTAAGCTTTTAAAATCAATTGGTGCAAATGTATTTTGTTCAGATTCTGGTGAATTAAATAATTTAGAGAATCTAGATTACCCGTTTGAAGTTGGCGGTCACACAAATAGGGTTTTTGATGCAGATCTATTAGCCGTTTCCCCTGGTATCCCCGTCAACTCAGATGTTATCAAAAAAGCACAGATGCTTGGTATTAAAGTAAGGGGAGAACTAGACCTATCTGCTGAACTTCTCGACTGCCCTTATACTGCAGTAACTGGGACATCAGGAAAATCCACAACGACATCGCTAATCGCCTATATGCTTAACGGATCTTTGATAAAATCGAAGCCAGTTGGCAATATTGGTGATGCTTTGAGCAACTATGTCAAAGATGTTGATTCAAAATGGATTTTATCTATTGAGGTTTCTTCATTCCAGTGTGAACTTATGGAAACCTTTCATCCAAAAAGTGCCGTTTTTACAAACCTTGGAGAGGATCATCTCAATCGTCATGGTTCAATGGAGATATATGGAACTCTTAAACAAAAGATGTTGCAGTGCATGGATGCTTCAAATCTCGTTGTACTTAATGCTGATGATGCTTGGAGTTCGTCATTGTCTTCGAAAACGTCAGCCAGATCGATCTTTTTTTCACGCTTAAATCCGAATGCTAATGCCTATTTTGATGGAGATAATATCAATATCGATAGCAAACATGTTGTTAAATTTTCTGATTTTAAACTTTTTGGCTACTTCAATGCGCTCAATCTCATGGCAGCAGCATTAGCGGTCACTGCTTGTGGTGTCGATCCAGCGAAAGCATTAACATCAGCATTAGACTTTACCCCTCTTCATCACAGAATGGAATTGGTTGGGATTTTCAATAACATACGTTACATCAATGATTCAAAGGCAACAAAACCTGATGCTACTGTGCTTACGCTTAGTGCCCTGGAAGGTCCTTTTATTCTCATCCTTGGCGGATCAGAAAAAGGTTCTGATTTTAAAATACTCCTTCCAGCCATGAGCAAGGTCAAACAAGCTATAATTCATGGCGCAACTGCTGATCATATAGCAAGAGCTTTAACAAACGGTGGCTTTAAGAGTTTTATTGTCGTCCCAACCCAACATGATGCGATTATTAGAGCTTTGAAAATTGCTAAAAAAGGAGATACAGTCTTGCTTTCTCCGGCATGTGCAAGCTTCGACCAATTTGAAGATTATGAGAGGCGTGGTGAGATTTTTACAATGGAGGTAAGAGAGCTTGCCCAAAAAAAGCTATAAAGTTGATCTTTGGCTTACAATTTCAACTGTATCGCTTGTGGCTATTGGACTGCTCTCTATATATTCAGCATCAATGGGTCTTGTCTTCACTGGCATGATAGCATCGCCATTGTTTTTTTTCACTAAACAGATTGTGGGGCTAGTGCTAGGTATAATTGTAGCTTTCTTAGTGTTTAAGGCAAATCCAGCTTTTTTGAGAGTATTGGCTTTTCCTATCTATATGCTATCTGTCGGTCTGCTCATTCTCGTTTTTATGCCTGGTGTTGGCATTCAGGCAGAAGGATCGTTTCGATGGATTGAGATTGGTGGATTTTCCCTACAAG
>Ga0209254_10002538_pt1 | contig 16613 bp, 18 predicted proteins | sample FrelakmetDIP11DI_FD_187148 | JGI IMG/M metagenome (GOLD analysis project Ga0209254, IMG submission 187148) | Freshwater lake sediment microbial communities from the University of Notre Dame, USA, for methane emissions studies - DIP11 DI (SPAdes)... | ecosystem: Environmental > Aquatic >... | reverse complement strand
TGAGCTGGTCGGGCGAGATCACGTGCACGCCCGGCAGGTTGCGCACGCTCTTGGCGCCGACCTCGTCGCTGCGGCCGATGACCACCAGCACCTTGGTGTTTTTTCCGGGCGTCCGGTCAGGAACCAGCGTCCCCAGGAACGCCTTGGCGCTCTTGGTCGACGGGGTCTGGCCGATGACCAGCTCGGTGATCGCATGGATGCGCTCGTTGCGGGCCCGGTCGGACAACGCGCCGCGCAAGGCGGCGGCGATCATCTTCTTCGGGGTGCGCTGGCTGTAGTCGCGCGGCTGCGGGCCGTGCACCACGCCACCACCGGTGAACTGCGGCGCACGGATCGAACCCTGACGGGCGCGGCCGGTGCCCTTCTGCCGGTACGGCTTCTTGCCGCCGCCGGAGACCATCGCGCGGGTCTTGGTCGCGTGGGTGCCCTGGCGCTTGGCGGCCAGCTGGGCCGTCACCACCTGGTGCATCAGTGCGACGTTGGCTTCCACGTCGAACAGGTCGGCGGGCAGCTCGATGCTGCCGTCCTTCGTGCCACCGGGAGTGTGGACGTCAATCTTCACAGTCATTACTTCTCACCTCGTTTGACCGCGGTGCGAACCATCACCAGGCCGCCGGTGCGGCCGGGGACCGCACCCTTGATCAGCAGCACGCCGTTTTCGGCATCGACCTTGTGCACCAGCAGGTTCTGCGTGGTGACGCGGTCGTTGCCCATCCGGCCCGACATGCGGGTGCCCTTGAAGACCCGGCCCGGGGTGGCGCAGCCACCGATCGAACCCGGCCGGCGGTGCACCGCCTGGGCACCGTGGCTGGCGCCCTGGCCCTTGAAGCCGTGGCGCTTCATGGTGCCCGCGAAGCCCTTGCCTTTGCTGGTGCCGGTGACGTCGACGTAGGCGCCGTCGGCGAAGATGTCCGCCGTCAGCTCCTGGCCGACCTCGTACTCGGCGGCCGCGGCCTCGTCGTCGAGACGCAGCTCGGCCAGATGCCGGCGCGGGTTGACCCCGGCGGCGCTGTACTGACCGGTGACCGGCTTGTTGACCTTGCGCGGGCTGATCTCGCCGTAGGCCAGCTGGACCGCGCTGTAGCCGTCGCGTTCCGTGGTACGGATGCGGGTGACCACGTTCGGGCCGGCCTTGACGACCGTCACCGGGACGACGCGGTTGTTCTCGTCGAAGACCTGGGTCATGCCCAGCTTCGTACCCAAAATGCCTTTTCTAGCCATTTCTCTGGGTCCCCTACTGGATGTTCACGTCGACGCTGGCCGGCAGATCGATGCGCATCAGCGCGTCGACCGTCTTCGGCGTCGGGTCGAGGATGTCGATGAGCCGCTTGTGAGTACGCATCTCGAAGTGCTCCCGCGAGTCCTTGTACTTGTGCGGGGAGCGGATGACGCAGTACACGTTCTTTTCCGTCGGCAGCGGCACCGGTCCGACCACGCTCGCGCCGGTACGGGTGACCGTTTCCACGATCTTGCGCGCCGAGGCGTCAATGGCCTCATGGTCGTAGGCCTTGAGCCTGATGCGGATCTTTTGTCCCGCCACGCTTCTCCTACCTTCACTCCTGCTTGGTCCCCGCAAGGGGACACGGTGGTCATGCGCTACGCCCTGAAGCGTCACGCTGGCTGTCGCCGCCGCTCTTTACCTGTCCTGGTACACCGGCCCCCGCGGTCGGGTGTGTCGCCCTCGCGCAGCCCCGAAGGCGCGGTGAAAATCCGTCGCGCTCCGAGGATGGGACCGGACGCGCCCGTTCGGGCGCCGGTCGTATGCCCTGCGCAGAACGCTCCCGACTGGGGGCGAAACCCGGCTCAGGGCAACCCGAACAGTATGCCTTAGATCGCGGCACCAGCCAAATCAGGTCGAAGCCTGATCCAAATTGCTGCACTGCCTGCTCAGCGTGGGTGCCCGGCGCAGCGGCGATCGGGCCCGCGGGGCCATCTTAGTGCGGATTAAGGTGGCGTGCCATGACGCCGACGACCGGGACCTATCGGGTCTGGCAGCGACTGTCCGGCCTACCGGGTGGCACGTGGGCGTTCTCGGCCGCCGCGGCACTGCGCGTGCCGTTCTTCGTGGCCATCCTGCCCCACGTCGTCCGGATGGAACCCGGCTATGCCGAGGTCAGGATGGTCAAGTGGCCACTGACCTATAACCATCTGCGCACCGTGCACGCCATCGCCATGTGCAACGCGGCCGAGATGGCGATGGGCATGCTGATGGAAGCGACCGTGCCGGCCACCCATCGATGGATCCCGAAGGCGATGACCGTGCAGTACCTGCACCAGGCCACCACCTCGCTGCGCGCCTGCGCCCGCCTGGATCCGCCCGACTTCGACGCAATCGGCGACGGCGCCGAGCTGATCGTTCCGGTCAGCGTCTACGACCGGCACGGGACCGAGGTCCTCCGCGCCGACATCACCACCTGGGTCACCCGCACCCACCCCTAATGACAGTTACTGCCACATCGGCATAGCATGCCGAGCATGTACAGAGTCATCCAGTGGGCCACCGGCGGCGTGGGCAAGGCCGCGATCCAGGGCGTGCTGCGGCATCCCGAACTCGAACTCGTCGGCTGCTGGGTGCACAGCGACGGCAAGAACGGCCGCGACGTCGGTGAGCTCATCGGCCAGGAGCCGATCGGGGTGCGCGCGAGCACCGACGTCGACGAACTGCTCGCGCTGGACGCCGACTGCGTCATGTACTCCCCGCTGCTGCCCGACGATCAGGTCGTCAGCAAGATCCTGCGCTCGGGCAAGAACCTGGTAACCCCGGTCGGCTGGGTGTACCCCGACCGCGAGAACCCGGCGGTGCGCGCGATCGAGGAGGCCGCCCTGGCGGGTGGTGTGACCCTGCACGGGTCGGGCATCCATCCCGGCGGCATCACCGAGCGTTTCCCGCTGATGGTCTCCTCGCTGTCGTCGGCGATCACCCACGTCCGCGCCGAGGAGTTCTCCGATATCCGCACCTACAACGCACCGTTGGTGGTGCGCGAGGTGATGGGCTTCGGGCTGACCCCCGAACAGGCGATGAGCGGACCGATCGCCGCCCTGCTGGAGGCCGGCTTCAAGGCCTCGGTGCGAATGGTCACCGACCAACTGGGTTTCCGCGCCGAACCCCGGATACGGTCCACCCAGGAGGTCGCGGTGGCCGTCACCGGCAGCGACGAACTCGTCGTGCCGATGGAGCCGGGCACCGTGGCCGCGCGACGGTTCCGCTGGGAGGCCATCGTCGACGACGAACCGGTGGTCACCGCCGCGGTCAACTGGCTGATGTGCGAGGTCGAGCTGGATCCGCCGTGGACGCTCGGCGACGAGGGTGAGCGTTTCGAGGTGGAGATCACCGGTGATCCCCACGTGTCGCTGACGTTCAAAGGGCTGCAGCCGGAATCGGTTGCCGAAGGTCTCAAGCGCAACCCGGGCGTGGTGGCGACCGCCAACCACTGCGTCAGCGCCATCCCCTACGTGTGCGAGGCCGAGCCGGGCATCAAGACCTATCTGGACCTTCCGCTGATTGCCGGCCGGGCGGCCCCTGACCTGGCTCGATGATGAAACCGCTTGACGACCTTCGGTTTTCGCACCTGGTCGTGGGCGTCACCGACATGGAGCGGGCACTGGCCTTCTACCGAGGACTGCTCGGGATGGACGTGGTGTTCGACCAGTCCCCGTTCGAGATCGCCGGGGTGCGGATGTTCTTCCTCAGGGATCCCGACGGCACCGCGGTGGAGTTCATCGAATTTCCCGGCGCTGCACGGTCATCCGAGGAACTCCACCGTGGCACCCGATGAGCGCCCGAGGTACTGGCACCCGACCTCGCTGAGCGGCCGGCGCGCGATCGTGACGGGCGCCGCCCAGGGCGTGGGCAGGGGCATCACGCAGGCGCTCCTGGAACGCGGCGCGGCGGTGTTGCTCGTCGACCGCAACCCCGCGGTGGCCGGCGTGACCGAAACCCTGGTGGCCAGGGGGTATCACGCTGAGCACCTGACCGCCGATCTGCGCGACCACTCCAGCTACCGGCACATCGTCGACACCGCGGTGCAGCGATTCGGTGGTCTCGACGCGTTGGTCAACAATGCGATCGCGACCAACGAGCCCAAGGGTTTCACCGACATCACGATGGACGACTTCGATCTGGTCTTCGACACCGGACCGCGGGCAACCCTGTTCCTGATGCAGGCCGCCTACCCGGTCCTCAAGGCGGGCGGCGGCGGATCGATCGTCAACCTGGGCTCGGGCAGCGGCACCGGCGGCCAGGTGGCATTCGGCGCGTACGCCGCCGCCAAGGAAGCGATCCGCGGCATGTCCAAGGTCGCCGCACTGGAGTGGGGGCCGGACAACGTCCGGGTGAACGTGGTGTGCCCGTTCGCCAATTCCGATGGTGTACAAGGCTGGAGCCAAGCGTTCCCGGAGGTGTACCGCGGAGTACTCAAAGGCAACCCGCTGCGCCGCATCGGCGACACCCACGACGACATCGGCGCGACGGTGGCCTTCCTCCTCAGCGACGACGCGTCCTATCTCAACGCCCAGACCATCCACATCGACGGCGGGATGGGGTCGTTCCGGTGACCAGCTCGCCGGCCGGGCGCCCACCGAACCTGCGTGACCGCCAGCGTGCGGCGGTGCGCGCCGACATCCACGCCGCCGCGTACCGGCTTTTCGCCGCACAGGGATTCGCCAATGTCACCACCGACGACATCGCCGCCGAGGCCGCGATCTCCCCCAGGACGTTCTTTCGCCACGTGGCTACCAAGGAGGAACTGCTGCTGGCCGCGGTGCAGCGGGGCGGGGCGGCGATCGCGTCGCTGCTCGAGCGCCGACCGGATGCGGAGCCGCCGGACGTGGCGCTGTCCGCGGCGATCGTCGGCCGCGTCGAATCCTTCGACGACGTCGACCTGGAGAGCTGGCGCAGCGCGATCCTGACCGCACCCGAACTGCTCGACCGCGTCTCGCTGCTGGGCGCCGCCGATCGCAACCGATTGATCGACCTGATCGCCGTGCGGATGAGAACCGACCCGGTGGAGGACATCAGGCCCGGTCTGCTGGTCCAGTTATCGCTCGCCGCAGCTGATTTCGCGTTCCAGAAGTGGGTGCGCGATCGCGGTGCACGCAAGCCGCTGGCCTCCGCCGTCACCGACGCACTGGCCGTCGTCGGTCACCCGAGGTGGCGGGACTAGCGAGGGCCCGCCAGCGTCACCCAGAACGGGCACTGGTGGCGCGCGGCGTAATCGGTGGTGATCGACAACTCCCCGGTCTGCAGCGACAGCCGCGGCCCGGTCGCGGCGCCGGCGGCGAACTGCGGCCACTGCGGCTCACCGTCGACGTCGGGGGCGCCGGTCTTCACGAACTGGCTCCAGTAGTCGATCATCTGCTCGGACAGTCGACGCTGAGCGGGATTGAGCGGGGGCGCCCCGCCCATGTCGAACAGGTAGCGCAACTCGAGTCCGTGGCTGGCGCCGACCGGGAAGGGCACCTGTTTGAACGGATCGGGCGCCGGGGCGGTGCGGTCGTTGAACTCGTAGGCGTAGACCTGTGCGCTGCGGGCCAGTCCGGTGGCCATTCGATCTGCGGGACAGGCGAATTCGCCGTCGGTCACCGCCGCCGCGTAGGCCAGCCCCGTGCTGTCCCCGTAGCGCTGGGGCGGATAGTGCGCGGCCACCACCGCCGCGTCGGCGCCGAACGTCTCGGCCAGCAGCGTCGAATACGGCGGCAGTCCACCGTTTTTCAGGTACTGCACGGCGGCGAAGAGAGTGAACTCGTCGGTGTTGGTGCCGATGAGCACCGGAACCCGCGGAACCCGGTCGAGCGCGATCGCGGACATCGGGTCCTCGGGCACCCGATCGGTGCCGGTGACCGGGCCGGTGAGCCGGTCCGCGCCGAAGCCGACGTATAGCGGCGGACGTTGCAGCCGGTCGGCCGGAAGGGCCCGCAGGCACTGTGCGGCCGTTGCGGGGTCGGCGCAGCCGACGGTCGCGGCGTAGTCGAGGCTGACGCGCTGCGCGGTCGGTCGATCGGCCTGCGTCTGGCACGGGCCGCTCTGCAGGATGGCCGCCCGGAACAGGCCGGCGGACTGCGGGGCCACGAGGTGGTCGCACACCGCCATGGCGCCGGCCGACTCGCCGGCAATCGTCACCTTGGCCGGATCCCCACCGAAGCTGGCGATGTTGTCCTGCACCCAGCGCAGGGCGGCCTGCTGGTCGGCCAGTCCGTAGTTGCCGATGTCGCCGCCACGGCCCAGTGCCGGGTGGGCCAGGAAACCCAGTGTGCCGAGGCGGTAGTTGACGGTGACGACGACGACGTCGCCCCTGGTGGCCATCCAGCGCGCGTCGTAGATGTCCGCGCTGCCGTTGAGGAAGCCGCCGCCATGGAACCAGACCAGCACCGCACGGGGGTTCTCCGGCGTGGCCCCGCGCGGCGTCCAGACGTTGAGGTTGAGGCAATCCTCCCCGGTGGGCCGGCCGTAGTCGGGGTCGACGCGGGTGTCCTGCGGGCAGCGCAAGCCGGGTTTGGTGGCGTCGCGCACGCCCTGCCAGGGCGCCGGTGGCGCCGGGGGTGCCCAGCGCAGCGCGCCCCCCGGGTCCGCGGCGTACGGGATGCCGTCGAACACCCGGTAGTCGGGGTCGACGACACCGCGCACCGCACCCGAAGCGGTCTCTACCACCGCGGGCTGAGCGGCTTCGGCGGGCTTCGATTCGCCACCGCCCCGGACACAGCCGGCGACCAACACCAGCAACACCAGAAGCGCCGTCACCGCCCGGGATGGTCGGCGATTCGATCGGGGCGGCACGGAAATCGAGCGTACGCGGCAGCCGGGACGCGCCGTTCGCCAGGCAATTGCCCGAAATGGCTTCCGCTATCGGCGCGGATCGCCCACACTACTAACCTGACACCCGTCAAGTTTTTGCGTCACAGTGAGCTAGGAGACCCCGTATGACCACCCGGATCATGGACCCGGCAGCCCGCGTTCTGGCCGATCCACAGGCCTACACCGACGAGAAGCGCCTGCACGAGGCGCTGGCTCATCTGCGCGCGCATGCTCCGGTGTCCTGGGTCGACGTCGACGAGTACCGGCCGTTCTGGGCGATCACCAAGCACTCCGACATCATGGACATCGAGCGCCAGAACGATCTGTTCACCAACTTTCCCCGCCCGCTGCTTACCATCGCCGAGGCCGACGACGCGCTGCTTCGGGACCTGGAGGCGGGCACCGGGCTGCGGACACTGATCCACATGGACGATCCGCATCACCGCGACGTCCGCAAGATCGGCGCGGACTGGTTCCGACCGAAGGTGCTCAAGGCGCTGAAGGCCCGCTGCGACGAACTGGCCAAGATCTGGGTCGACAAGATGGCCGAGAAGGGGCCCGAACTCGACTTCATGACCGAGATCGCGGTCAACTATCCGCTGTACATCATCCTGACGATGCTGGGCCTGCCGGACTCGGACTTCCCGCGCATGCTCAAGCTGACCCAGGAGATGTTCGGCGGCAACGACGAAGAGTTGCAGCGCGGCGGTGACGTCGACGACATGCTGGCCGTGCTGATGGACTTCTTCAACTACTTCGCCGCGCTGACAGCATCCCGGCGGGAGAACCCGACCGAGGATCTCGCATCGGCGATCGCCAACGCGAAGATCAACGGAGAACCGTTGTCGGACATGGACACCCTGTCGTACTACGTGATCGTGGCCAGCGCCGGGCACGACACCACCAGCGCCGGCATCGCCGGCGGCCTGCGGGCACTGCTGGAGCACCCCGACCAGCTGACCCGGCTGCAGAACGACATGTCGCTGATGGGCACCGCGGTCGAGGAAATGATCCGCTGGGTGGTGCCGGTCAAGGAGTTCATGCGCACCGCGCAGGAGGACACCGAGGTGCGCGGGGTGAAGATCGCCAAGGGCGAAGCCGTCTACCTGGCCTACACCTCCGGCAACCGCGACGACGATGTGTTCACCGATCCCGACAAGTTCGACATCGGGCGCGACCCTAACAAGCACCTGTCGTTCGGCTATGGCGTGCACTTCTGCCTGGGGGCATCGCTGGCCCGCATGGAGATGAACAGCTTCTTCTCCGAGCTGATCCCGCGAATCAAGTCCATCGAACTGACCGGTGAGCCCGAGTTGATGGCCACCACCTTCGTCGGTGGCCTCAAACACCTGCCGATTCGGGTCGAGCTGAAGTGACGTCCGCCCCCTGGGGTTTGCGGTGCACGGCCAGAAATCCGTCGACCGCCTTGCGGGCACACTCGCGGTAGTCGAAGTCGGTCAGCGTGCTGATCCGGCCGGCGATCAGCGGGCCGATCAGCAGCATGATGGCCTGTGCCCGGTCGACGTCGCCGAGTTCGGCCTGAGCGTCCGGGCTGTCGAAGATGGCGTCGAAAGGGGCGCCGTACTGCTGGGCGATGCGCTCCCGCAATGTGCGCACCTCGGGACTGTCGCCGGTGTCGGCCCGGCCGGGGATGCGTTCCATGTCCGGTCCCATCGCCAACCAGTAGGTGGCCGTCAGCATGACCGGCGTCTCGGCGATCAGCTTGGCCTCCCCCTGCACCAATGCGACCAGACGGTCACGCAGCGACCCGGTCTCCGGCGGCATCGGCGCCGGTGGGATGAGGCTGTTGAAAGCGGCCGCCAGTAGGTCGTTTCCGCTCGGGAAGTGGCGATAGAGGGTGGCCCGGGCGACGTTGGCGCCACGGGTGACCGCATCGACGGTGACCGCGCTCGGACCGCCGGCGCGCAGCAGCGCGGTGGCCGCGTCGAGCAGCCTGGCACGTGAACGCGCAGGTCTCGGGTCGCTGCGTCGGCCCGCCATCGTTTCTGTCCTCCCGTGCCATCCAGTCTCGACCCTCGACGGTAACCGAAGGCGAGCAGCTCAGACCACGAACTCGGCGGCGCGGTGTCCGATCATCGCGATCGTGGCGTGCGGTCCCCGGCTGGTGATCCGGGGCAGGATCGAGCCGTCGACCACCCACAAACCGTCGATGCCGCGAACCCGGCACCGGGGATCGAGCACCGCGTGTTCGTCACCGTCGGCGCCCATCGGGGCGGTACCACAGAGATGCTGGGACGTCGACCACATCGGCTCCCCGAGTTGGGTTGTCGCTGAGACGATCTCGGCTGCGAGCTCACAACCCCGGCGAAGCGCGGCCACATCGGCGGGTTCACTGTCGTAACGGTGCTCGATCCTCGGCGCCACCGCGGGGTCCGCCGACACCAGGGAGACCCGGCCCGTTGCACGCGGTCGCATGAGGGCCACTCCTAGGTGCGGCCAGTCCGGCCGCCCGGCCGTCCCGTCCCCGACCATCGAGATGAATCCACCTGTGTAGGGCCGGATCTCGACATCGCCGTCCAGCAGCAGCGCCTCCAGCACCGGACGGCCGGCGGCGACGGTCCAGGTGGTCGGCATCACCCACTCAGCGTGATCCCAGGTGCGCTGCCCCACTGGCAGATCGGCGATCGGCGTGACGCCGACGGCCCGTAGTTGGTCCGCGGGTCCGATGCCGGAGAGCATCAGCAGGTGCGCGGACTCGATGGCACCGGCGGAGAGCACGATCCGGTCGGCCGTCAGTTCGACGGAACCGGTGGGCCCACTGGCGTGGACTCCGACCGCGCGGGTACCGAGCATCCGCACGCCGGTCACCGTGGTTGCGGAGAGCACGGTGAGGTTGGGGCGGTTCATGGCGGGTTCCAGGAAGGCCGCTCCCGGGCCGCTCCGGATGCCGTCGACGATGTTCAGCGGAACCGCACCCACCCCGGGTGGGGTGTTGTCACCGACCGGTTCGGCGTTGAGGTCCGGCAGCCACCGGAATCCCGCCGCACCGGCCGCGTCGACGAATGCCGCTGTGCTGCCGATGAACTCGGCGGTGCGACGAATCCGGACGGGGCCGCCGTCGTGCCGGCCGGGAAAGTCGAGATCGGTCTCGAGTGCGCGGTAGTGCCCGACGACCTGCGCCCATGACCAACCCGGCAGCGCCACCTCGTCGAAGTCCTCGGGCAGTGCCCGGCAGAAGTACCCACCGTTGACCGCACCCGAGCCGCCCACGGTCGCGCCCCGGACGATGTCTGACCCGTGGCCGGCAGTCAGCAGTGTGCGGTATCGGCGCACGAGCGGGCTGGCCGCCCCGATCGGCAGCTGCAGCCCGTTGGCGGTCAGGCTCCGCACCCCGGGGTCGGCGGGGCCGGGTCCGGTCTCCACCACCGTGACATGGCAGGCAGGATCGGCCGAGAGACGCTCGGCGAGCACGGATCCGGCGCTTCCCGCGCCGACGATCAGAACGTCACTGTGCGCGATGTGGCCCGACCAACCCGTCGTTCACGTCTTGATCTGCGGCTTGAGCGGGCGCAGCGTGCGCTCGCGCACCACACCCGTCCAGAGCCCGGCGCCGTAGGCCAGGTCATCGAGACGCTTGAGCAACAGATAGGCCAGCAGACCGATCCGTTTAGCCTCACCATCGGCGGCACGGTTGCGGGTGAACCAGTCGAGCGCACCGTCGAGCACGGCCGCGATCAGCACCGCCTGCCGGCACCGCCCCGAAACGAGCGCGGCCAGCAGAGCCAGGGGCCAGTAGTGCCGACAGATCGCGGCAGCCAGCTGACGGGCCGCGGCGCCGATGCCCCGCAGGGCCAGGACCGCCACCTCGCGCATCCCGGCGTCGGTGTTCGCCATCGCCTTGGCCATCCGCCGGGTGGTCACCCCGGCAAACACCAGGGAGGCCAGGTAGCCGAAGACCGAGCCGAGCGCCAGCAGCAGCCAGACCAGCAGACTCCAGGCCGAGATCACCACCGGTGCCGTCTTATCGGGATGCCGGATCGACAACGGTGCCGCCGAGCTCCCGTAGAATGCCTTGCGCCCCAGCCAGTCTCGCATCTGGGTGCGGTGCTCGTGGGCCACCACGGCGATCGGCTCGTAGCGCAGCCGGGAGCCGGACTCGATCAGCCGCCAGCACAGGTCCACGTCCTCGCCGGAGTGCAGCGTCTCGTCGAAGCCGCCGACCTCGAGCAGCGCCGAGCGCCGGCAGATGATCGCCGCGCTCGGGACGTAGGACACCGGCCCGTAGGGCACCACCGGAGCCTCTCGCTCGCCGAGGTCGAGCGACGATCGGACGGCTTCGTAGCGGGCGACCAGTTGGTCGCTGTGACCGAGGCCGACGATGCGAGGAGCGGCCAGCACCACCGCCGGATCACAGAAGTGGCCGAGCAGCGCTTCCAGCCAACCCCGGCGGGGCACCACGTCGGAGTCGAGGAAGGCGACGAAGTCGGTGCTGCACGCGGCGAGCCCGGTGTTGCGGGCCGCCGCAGGTCCCTTGCTTCGCGGGTGCCGGACGACCTCGACGTCGCACCGCGCGCCGTCGAAGTCGCTGGGGGTCACCGGAACCGAGGAGCCGTCGTCGACCACCACGACCCGGATGCCGCGCAGCGACATCACCAGCCGGTAAACCCCAAAAGCGTTGTCGCGAACCGGGATCACCACGGTGACGTCGCGATGGGAGGGGCCCCCGGCGGGCCTGGGGTGAGCGACGGTGGCGTCCAGCAGCGTGCGGGCGAGTTGGGCGCTGACCGCGTCGCGCACTTCGAGCCGGCCGCCGTCGAGAAGGGTCTGCGCCGCCGGCGCGAGGCGCAGCAGTCGGGTCGGTGAGCCGCCGAGCAGCGCCGAACCCGCCCCGAACGTGCGCACCCGGCGGTCGACCTGGACGGCGAACCCGTCGGGCAGCCGCGGCTGGGTCATCTCAGCATCCCGTCCGGGTCAGGGCTCCACCGATCGATACGCCGGTGACACTCATCGACCATCCCGGTGAAGATACGTGCGCCGTCCGCGGCCGTCGCCGTCGTCGGGTCACCCAGCACACCCACCTCGCTCACCGCGGCAACTCCCCCGTTCCGCATCCGGGGCATCAGGTTAACCAGTGGCTCCTGGTTCCCGCTACACCAAGCTTCGCTATGAACGTCGGCCGGCGAAATATGTAGCAATACAGAAGTTTCCGTGTGGCCGGCGTGGGCGTCGCCGTCCTCGGCCACGCAAGGGCACCAGGCGACGTCACGTCCTTCCGACCGCAACTGGCTGACCGCCGAGCGCAGCGCCTCGAGGTTGCCGCCGTGACCGTTGACGAACACGATCCGGCGTGCCCAGCCGCAGGCTGAGCGGCCGTACTCGACCAGCACCGCCGTGAGGGCCTCGGTGCCGATCGAGACCGTCCCGGGAAAGCCTTCGTGCTCACCGGAGGCTCCGTAGGCGATCGCGGGGGCCACCAGAAGGTCGTCGCGGGCCAGCTCGTCGGCGGCCGCCGCGGCGACCGCGGAGGCGATGCGGGTGTCGGTGTCCAGCGGCAGGTGCGGCCCGTGCTGCTCGGTCGAACCGAGTGGAATCAAGATCGTCGGCGTGGTGCCACGCAGCTGTCCCGATGTCGAGTGCCCCAACGCGCTCCGAAACGCCACGGCCCGATGGTAAGCCGAATTCATCTGGTGTGCGCCGGATGTGCGCCGATTGTTCGGGGACACGACGTATTTCTTTCGCATTCGGGAGGTTTCAGCGGCCCGCCGGGTCACCGCCGTCCCGCCCGTCACGCCAGTACCAGGGGCGGTCAGGCTCCGGCCGGGGGCACGCCCAGCGCACGGGTGAAGCCGGGGGGCATCAGGACGTCCTCTGGTGTCAAGTCGTGCACCGACGCCTTGCCGAGGCCGCGCAGTGCCGAGTCGATACCGCCGTTGAGGATGTCGAGGACGTTCTCCACCCCGGCCTGACCGGCGGCGCCCAGGCCCCACAGGTAGGCGCGGCCGATCATGACCGCCCGGGCGCCGAGCGCCAGCGCCTTGACGACGTCGCTGCCCCGCCGGACACCGCCGTCGAGCAGCACCTCGATCTGGTCGCCGACCGCGTTGGCGATCGCCGGCAGCGCCCGGATCGTCGCCGGGGTGCCGTCGATGTTGTTTCCGCCGTGGTTGGACACCGAGATCGCCGAAACACCGGCGTCCACGGCACGTTTGGCGTCGTCGACGCGCATCACGCCCTTGAGCATGAACGGACCGCCCCAGTACTCCCGCAGCCAGGCGATGTCGTCCCAGGTCGGTGGCGGCGTACCCATCCACTCGCCGTAGACGTCGAAGAACGGCGGGCCGGGTTCGCCCTTGGCGGCCTGGTTCGGCACGCTCAGCGCCGGCGGGCGCAGGGTCTTGGCCCATTCCAGGAACCAGCTGGGTCGGGTAATGCCCTCCGGCATCATCTTGATGATCGTGCGCAGGTCCATCCGCTCGGGGATCTTGGGGCTGCCCCAGTCCCGGCCGTGCGAGAAGCTCCAGTCGGTGGTGACGATCAGCCCGACGGCTCCGGCCGCCTTGGCCCGGTCGGCCCGCGCCGCGATGGCGTCGCGGCCGCCGAGCCAGTAGATCTGGAAGAAGGTCTTGGGGTTGGCGGCGATGACCTCTTCGATGGGCTTGCTGGCGAACGAGGACAAGCCCATCGCGGTGCCGCGGGCGGCGGCGGCGCGGGCCACGGCCACCTCGCCGTCCGGGTGCACGGCCTGCACGCCGGTCGGCGAGATCAGCACCGGCATCGAAACCTGTTGACCCAGAACGGTTGTGGCGAGATCACGCTTCTCGCAGGCGCCGATCACGTGCGGGGCGAAACCCAGCTCGCCGAACGCCTCGACGTTGTCGGAGACCGTCAACCCCTTTTCGCTGCCGGCCAGCAGCGCGGAGTACGCGGACTTGGGCAGGCGCTTCTTGGCGCGCTGCTGGGCGATCGAGACGGTTTCGAACCAGGTATCACGTGCCATGACTAGATCGGACTTTCGTTGCAGGGCTTGGCCGGCGGTCGCGTGGACAACGTCAGCATGATGGGCTTGCCGCGGGAGTGGTCGGCACTCGGGCGCGGCTTGTCACGATTGGTTGCCAGCGCGTGGGCGCCGTAGCCCTCGACGCACTCTGGGTCGGGGCCGTCGAGCGGAAGTCCGGTGAAGAACTTCGCCGCCATGCAGCCGCCGCGGCAGCTGTCGTAATGCCCGCAGCTGCCGCAGGCACCGGCGGACTGCGGCTCACGCAACTCGCGGAACAGCGGGGCGTTCTTCCAGACATCCTGGAAGCGGGTGCCGAAACCGCCTTCTGGCGCGATGTTTCCGGCCAGGAACCGGTCGTGGATGGCAAACGGGCAGGCGTAGACGTCGCCGACCGGGTCGATCAGGCACACCACCCGTCCGGCGCCGCACATGTTCAGGCCCGCCAGGGCGCCGGGCGCGCCGAGGCCGGCGAGGTGGAAGAACGAGTCGCCGGTGAGCACCCGCTCGCCGTTGGCCACCAGCCAGTTGTACAGCTGCACCTGTTGTTCGGCGGTGGGATGAAGCTCGTCCCAGACATCGGCGCCGCGGCCGGACGGACGCAGGCGGGTGATGCGCAGGGTGGCGCCGTAGCGGTCGGCCAGCGCCTTGAAATCGTCGAGCTGGTCGACGTTGTGGCGGGTGACCACCACCGAGATCTTGGCGTCCGAGAAGCCGGCGGCGGCCAGGTTCTCCAGCGCGCGTACCGCCATCGCGAACGAGCCCTCGCCGCGGACGGCGTCGTTGACCTCGGCGGTGGCGCCGTCCAGCGAGATCTGCACGTCGACGTAGTCGCTGGCGGCCAGCCGGGCCGCGACCTCGGGGGTGATGCGCACGCCGTTGGTGGAGAACTTGACGCCGACGTGGTGTTCGGTGGCGTAGTCCACCAGCTCCCAGAAGTCCGGGCGCACCGTCGGTTCCCCGCCGCCGATGTTGACGTAGAACACCTGCATGCGCTCGAGCTCGTCGATGATGGACTTGCACTGCGCGGTGGACAGCTCACGCGGGTCCCGCTTGCCCGAGGAGGACAGGCAGTGCACGCAGGCCAGGTTGCAGGCGTAGGTCAGCTCCCAGGTCAGGCAGATCGGCGCGTCCAGACCGCGCTCGAACTGCTCGATCAGCCGGGGTACCGGTGCCACTGAGGTCATTGGGAATCCTTGCAGATCAACATGTTCGACGTCACCAGAATGGCCAGCGCGTGCAGGTACGGCGGCTCGGCTTGGGCGTCGACACCGGCGGCCCGCAACGCCGAGCGGGCGTCAGGGTGATCGGCCAGCGACTCGATAACGGCCAGGATCGTCCGGTTCTTCAGGAACGACAGCTTCCGGGTGCCGAAGTGGTAGAGCAGGGCGCCGAACGGCTCCGGGCGCACGGCTACCTGCGGGTGCAGACGCCAGCTGCGGGCCGGGTCGAAGTCCGACCCGGCCACAGCCGGATCACCCACCGCGTGGGCGGGCACGGTCAGTAGACCCCGCACATCCCGTCGATCGAGACCTCTTCGACGAGTGTCTCGGTGACCAGCTCGGTCTCCGCCTCGGTGTTCTGGCTCGGCTCCATGAAAAGCGCCCTTTCTCTGCCTGGGTTCTCGACAATTGTGATCGAGATCGCAAGAATATGGCATCGAGTGCCGAAAAGAAAGGGGCCGGTCGATGGCGGGTGGTTCGGCGGGTGCGCCGGGGGCCCGGGTCGGTCGGCGGCGTTCGACCACTCAGGACCACATCACCGACGTCGCGCTCGACCTGTTCGCCACCTACGGCTTCGGGGACGTCAGCGTCGACGACGTCGCGCAGGCCTCCGGCATCGCGCGGCGGACACTGTTCCGCTACTACCCGTCGAAGAACGCCATCCCCTGGGGTGACTTCGGCTCGCACCTGCAGCACTTCCGCGACCTGTTCGACCAAGCCGGCCCCGAGGTGCCGATCAGCGTGGCGCTGCGCTCGGCGCTGCTGTCGTTCAACACCTTTGACCCATCCGAGACCGAGCGGCATCGCCAGCGGATGCGGGTCATCCTGCAGACCGCCGAGTTGCAGGCGCACTCGATGACGATGTACGCGGGATGGCGCGGCGTGGTCGCGGGATTCGTCGCCGGACGCATCGGCGCCAAGCCCGCCGACCTGGTGCCACAGTCGGTCGGCTGGCTGATGCTCGGCGTCGCGCTGTCGGCCTATGAGTACTGGCTCGGCGACGAGTCAGTGGCATTGCCGCAGGCACTCGGTGACGCGTTCGACGTCGTCGCCCACGGCCTCGACGGACTCGACCGCCGCTGAGCCCTCGACTGTGCGCTGACCGCGCCACCGCCGAGGACCTCACGTCGGCCAGTTCTGGCCCACGCCTGCGCGAACGGCCCGAGGAGCGTGCGGAGAAGCTAGCCGAGCACGTCGGCGATCGGCGCGCCGGAGGCGATCTTGGCTCGGCTCTTCATGACCTTGCCCGGCATGCCGCCGCCGACCACGCCGGCCACCACGCCGTCGCGCTCGTAGTAGGCCAGAAACTTGCGTCCGTCGTCCTCGACGAGATGGACGACATCGGTGGCCTCCGGCTCGCCCAGGCACTGGATCTTGACGTCGTACTGGTCGCTCCAGAAGTACGGCACGACGATGACGTCGGGTGCGGGCTGGCCCAGGATCGCCGGCACCACGACCCGGGCCTGCTCGGCTACGTTGCTCCAATGTTCAACGCGCGCTTGATGACCCGTCGCGTCCCGCCACGAGGCGACATCACCGAGCGCCCACACTCCTGGCGCGCTGGTGCGGCCGGCCTCGTCACAGATCACGCCGTTGTCGACCTCGACGCCGCTGCCGTCCAGCCAGTCGGTGGCGGGGCGAGACC
>Ga0209254_10002537_pt1 | contig 16614 bp, 16 predicted proteins | sample FrelakmetDIP11DI_FD_187148 | JGI IMG/M metagenome (GOLD analysis project Ga0209254, IMG submission 187148) | Freshwater lake sediment microbial communities from the University of Notre Dame, USA, for methane emissions studies - DIP11 DI (SPAdes)... | ecosystem: Environmental > Aquatic >... | reverse complement strand
GTCAGTCCTTGCCGACGATGACCTCGGAGGACTTGATGATCGCGTAGGCCTTGTCGCCGACCTTGAGGCCGAGGTCGTCGACGGACTCGACCGTGATGGCTGACGTCACCACCACGCCGGGCGCCACCTCGATCCTGACGTGGGCGGTGGTCTGGCCGCGGGTGATGCCGACGATCTTGCCCGGAAAGACGTTGCGTGCGCTGAGTTTCATGCGGACTCCATGGTCAGGGGGACTTGACGGCCTCGAAGCCGTGACGCGACAGGATCGCCTGCGCCGGGGCGGACAGCACGAACTGCGCGAAGCCCGCACCTTGCGGCGCGGCACCCTGGAGCACGGTCAGGCCATAGTCGGCGCCGACCGCGAGCGCGGCGGGCACCTGCACCACCGACAGACCGGGCTGCTCGCGCTGCGCCGCGATGGCGTTGGTGCAGTAGGTGAGGAACACGTCGGCCTTGCCCTCGGCGACGAGCACGCCGTACACGCTGCGATCCCTGGGCGGCGCCGGCGAATTCGGCCCGCCGGTAAGCTGGAGCGCCTTCGACTCGAGCGCGGCGCGCGCGCCGGGCCGGAGCGCATCGGCCTTGCCGAACAGCGCCCACGCGTAATCGCCGGAGGGATCCGCCTTGGGCGTGGAGATACCCACCTTCACCGCCGGATCGAGCATGCGGTCGAGCAGGCTCTCCGTCGTGATCCCGGCGTTCGGCGCGGCGAGGGCGCAGAGGCGGTTGCGTGCGAACAGGCTCACCGGCCCGGCACGGCCGGCCGAGGCGAGCGCCTGCGGATGCTCCATGTTGGCCGAGGCGAAGACGTCCGCGGTCTCGCCCTTCGCCAGCCGGTCGCGCAGCAACCCGGAGGGCCCGAACTCGCCGGCCACCTTCACGCCGGTGGCCTGCGCGTAGGCGGCGCCGATCTCGTTCATCACGCCGCGCAGGCTGCCGGCGGCGAACAGGCGCACCTCCTGGGCGGAGACGGCCGAGCTCACGGCGAGCAGCGCGGCACAGGCGAGCGCCTTCATGCGCCCGACTGGCCGGCGTTGGGGAAGAAGAGCTGTTCGCCGCCGATCTTGAAGCTCTCGATGGCGGCCTGGCCCTCGGGCGACACGATCCAGTCGACGAACGCCTGTCCGAGGTCCTTCTTCACCGCCGCGTGCCTGGCCGGATTCACCAGGATCACGCCGTACTGGTTGAACAGGCGCTTGTCCCCCTCGACCAGGATCACGAGGTCTCCGCGGTTCTTGAACGAGAGCCACGTGCCGCGATCAGCGAGGATGTAGCCGTTCATCGAGGCGGCGGTGTTGAGCGCCGGGCCCATGCCCTGCCCCGTGTCCCGGTACCACGGCCCCTTCGCACCGTCGATCTCGATCCCGGCCGCCTTCCAGAGCGCGAGCTCGGCCATGTGGGTGCCGCTTTTGTCGCCGCGCGAGACGAAGGGTGCCTGGGCGGCCGCGATGCTCTTCAGCGCCGCGGTGACGTCCTTGCCGCCGCCGATCCGCGCCGGGTCGCTCTTCGGCCCGATGAGCACGAAGTCGTTGTACATCACCGGGATGCGCTTCACGCCGTGACCCTCGGCGATGAACTTCTCCTCTGCCGCCTTGGCGTGCACGAACACGACGTCGGCGTCGCCGCGGCGCGCCAGGTCCAGCGCCTGCCCGGTGCCCAGCGCGACGACGCGCACCTGGATGCCGGTCTTCTTCTCGAAGATCGGCAGGATGTGCTTGAACAGCCCCGACTGCTCGGTGGAGGTCGTGGACGCGACGGTGATGAACTTGTCCTGCGCGAAAGTCGGCAGCGCGAGGGACGAGAGCGCGGCGGCGCAGGCGGCAAGCAGTAATCGGCGGGCATTCACCACAGCAGTTCTCCTCTTAGGAAAGCGGCGGCCTCGCGGGTCGCGGGCCGGTCGAAGAAGGCATCCGCGCGCGAGCATTCGGCGATGCGCCCGGCATGCATGAAGAGGATCTCGTCGCCCAGGCGGCGCGCCTGGCCGAGGTTGTGCGTCACCATCACGATCTTCGTCCCGCCCGCGTGGATGGCGCCGATCGCCGCCTCGATCTCGCGCGTGGCCGTGGGGTCGAGCGCCGAGGTCGGCTCGTCGAGGAACAGTACCTGCGGCACGAGCGCCCAGGCGCGGGCGATGGCGACGCGCTGCTGCTCGCCGCCGGACAGCACGCGCGCGGGCCGGTCCGCGAGGTGCGCCAGCCCGACTCGCGCCAGCGCGTCGCGCGCGCGGGGCTCGTGCTCGGGCCGCGGCACGCCGGCCGCGGCGAGCGCGTACTCGATGTTGGCAAGCGCCGAGCGGCGCAGCATCACCGGGCGCTGGAACACCATTGCCTGCCCGCTGCGGTGGGGGGAAAGGTGCGCGGCATTCCACAGCACCCGCCCCGACGTCGGCTGGAGCAGCCCGTGGCACAGCCTGAGCAGCACGCTCTTGCCGGCGCCATTGGGCCCCACGATCATGGTCCGTGGACCGGCATCCAGTGTCAGCGTCACGCCGTCGATGATGCGCCGTCCGCCGGCGTCGAACGCCACCTGGAGGAGCTGGAGCGGAAGCAGCGAGATCGGCGCGCGCACCGGTGCGTCATCCATACCGGCGCTGCGCCGTGTCCTTGATCAGGTACGCGGCGGCGTTGAGCAACAGCACGATGCTTACCAGCACCATGCCCAGGCCGAGCGCCAACGGCAGGTCGCCCTTGCTGGTCTCCAGCGCGATGGCGGTGGTCATGACGCGCGTGACGCCATCGATGTTGCCGCCGACGATCATCACCGCGCCGACCTCCGCGGCGGCGCGCCCGAACCCGGCGAGGACCGTGGTGAGCAGCGAGAAGCGCGTGTCCCACAGCAGCGTCAGCGCCGCCCGGGCCGGCCGCACGCCGAGCGAGCGCAGCTGCTCCTGGTACTCGGTCCAGGCATCCTCGATCGCCTGGCGCGAGAGCGCCGCGATGATGGGCGTGATGAGGATGGCCTGGGCGATCACCATCGCCGCCGGCGTGAACAGGATGCCCAGCGCCCCGAGCGGGCCGGCGCGCGAGAGCATCAGATACACGAGCAGCCCGACGACGACCGGCGGCAGGCCCATCAAGGCATTCAGCAGGATGATCAGCGCCTTGCGCCCGGGGAACCGGGCCACCGCGATGAGCGCGCCCAGCGGCAGGCCGATTACCGCCGCGACCAGGACCGCGGTGAGACTCACGCGCAGGCTGAGCAGCACGATGCGCGCAAGCTCGGGATCGAGCGCGACCACGAGCTGCACGGCTTCGCTGGCGGCCTGGGCGATGGTGCTCATGGCGGGAAGGTTCGGTAATATGCAACTTTCGGCATATGAATGCCGGATGCTACTCGCACGCGGAGCCTCATTCTACGGGCCGCCCGCGTGCCCTGAAATAAGCGGAAACCTGCATATATGCGCCTCCTCCCGCGGATTGTCTGGACTCCGGACGACGGCGGCGCGCCGCTGGACCCGCGCCTGCCGGTCCTGCTGGCGGCGGTCGCCGAGCGGGGCTCCCTCGCCGCGGCCTGCGACGCCGCAGGCCTGCCCTACCGCTCGGCCTGGGGCCTCGTGCGCGACGCGGGCGAGCGGCTCGGGCGCCCGCTCGTGACGATGGAGCGCGGCCGCGGCGCGCGGCTCACCGCCGACGGCGAGGCTTGGCTCGCGGCGCATGGCGCGGCCCTGCGCCGGCTGGGCGACAACGCACTTGCTCTCGGCGATCGGCGGGCGGCGGTGCTGCCCGTCCTGCGCATCGCGGCGAGCCACGACATCGCCCTGGCGCAGCTGCGCGACGCCCTGCCCGCTTCCGGACCGCTGCGCGTCGATCTCGCCTTCATGGGCAGCGTCGAGGCGCTGGATGCCTACGCCCGCGGCCGGGCCGACCTCGCCGGCTTCCACGTCGCGCCGGAGCTGCTTCACGACGCGGCGTTCGCGGGCTTGCGCCGCGCGCTGCGGCCGGCGCGCGACCGCCTGGTGCGCTTCGCCCAGCGCGATCAGGGGCTGATCGTTCCTGCGGGAAACCCGCGGCGCGTGCGCAGTCTGGCCGACGTCGCCGCGAAGAGCTTGCAGTTCGTGAACCGCCAGCCGGGCTCGGGCACGCGGCTCCTGGTCGACGCCCTGCTCGCGCGCGAGGGCATCGCGCCCGACCGCATCCGGGGGTACGCCACCGCCGAGCTCAACCATGTCGCGGCGGCTGCCGCGGTCGCCTCCGGAGGCGCCGACGTCGCCTTCGGCTTGCGCGCAGCCGCCGCCGAGTTCGGGCTCGGCTTCGTGCCGCTTGTCCGCGAGCAATACCGGTTCGCGGTGCGCGCGCGCGCGGTGGCGGCGCCGGCGGTGGCGGCATTCCTCGCCGCGCTGCGCGGCCCGCTGCTCGCCCGCAGCGCGGCGCAGCTCGCCGGCTACGACGTGTCGCGCGCCGGCGCCGTGGACGCCGTCTCGCAGCTCGCTCGCTGACGCCGGGCGCGCAAAGACCCTGACGCCGTCGTGCATGGCGAGGCCGGTAGAATTCCGGTCATGCTCTACGACCTCGCGCGACCGTTCCTCTTCCAGCTCGACCCGGAAACCGCCCACGAGCTGGCCCTGCCCTCCTACCGCCTCATGCAGCGCATGGGCGTTTCCGGCCTCCCCGGGCGGGCGCTCCAGGGCGCGCCGGTGCGCGTGATGGGACTCGACTTCCCCAACCCCGTCGGACTGGGTGCCGGGCTGGACAAGAACGCCGAATACATCCGGCTCCTCGCGGGGTTCGGCTTCGGCTTCCTCGAGATGGGCACCGTCACGCCGCGGCCGCAGCCGGGCAATCCCAAGCCGCGGCTGTTCCGCCTCGTCGAGGCGCGGGCGATCATCAACCGGATGGGGTTCAACAACCACGGCGTGGACGCATTCGTGGCCAACGTCGAGCGCGCGCGCTACGAGGGCATTCTCGGCATCAACATCGGCAAGAACTTCGACACTCCGGTGGAGCGCGCGGCGGACGACTACCTCGCCTGCCTGCGCAAGGTGTATCCGCACGCCTCCTACGTGACCATCAACATCTCCTCGCCCAACACGAAGAACCTGCGCCAGCTCCAGCAGGCCGGCGAGCTGGGCGCGCTGCTCGCGCAGCTCGCAAGCGAGCGCGAGAGGCTCGCGCGCGGCGCCGGGCGCCGCGTGCCGCTGGCGGTCAAGATCGCGCCGGACCTCGACGACGAGCAGATCGACGCCATCGCGCGCCTGCTCGTCGAACATGGCATCGATGCGGTCATCGCCACCAACACGACCGTCTCGCGCAGGGGCGTCGAGGGCCTGCCGCACGCGGACGAGGCCGGCGGGCTGTCGGGCGCGCCCGTGCGCGCGATGTCCACCGAGGTGCTGCGCAAGTTCGCCGCGGCGCTCAAGGGCCGTCTGCCCATCATCGGGGTCGGCGGCATCCTGTCGGCCGCGGACGCGCGCGAGAAGATCGACGCGGGTGCGAGCCTCGTGCAGGTGTACACCGGCCTCATCTATCGCGGGCCGGTGCTGGTGAAGGAGATCGTCGACGCGCTCGCCGCGCAGGCGAAAGCGGCATGACGAGCGCCGCCCCCACGGCCGACGCGATCGACGCCCTGCTGCCGCAGACCCAGTGCACCAAGTGCGGCTTCCAGGGCTGCCGGCCGTACGCCGAGGCGATCGCGAGGGGCGAAGCGGAGATCAACCAGTGCCCGCCGGGCGGCGAGGCGGGCATCCGGCTGCTCGCGGCGGCCACCGGGCGCCCCTACATTCCGCTCAATCCGGTGCACGGCGTGGAGGCGGCGCGGCGCGTCGCGTTCATCGACGAGTCGCGCTGCATCGGCTGCACGCTCTGCATCCAGGCGTGCCCCGTCGACGCGATCGTCGGCGCCGCCAAGCAGATGCACACCGTGGTGGTCGAGCTGTGCTCGGGCTGCGACCTGTGCGTCGCGCCCTGTCCGGTGGACTGCATCGCCATGGTGCCCGCGACCGGCGCGGACGCGGTATGGGACCGCCCGCGCGCCGATGCCGCGCGCGCCCGCCACCAGGCGCGCAACACCCGGCTCGCGCAGGAGAAGCGCAGCCGCGAGGAACGGCTTGCACGCCAGGCCGCGGCCGCGCGAGCCGCTCCGGGTGCCGATGCCAAACGCGCCGCGATCCAGGCCGCGATCGAGCGGGCGCGCGCCAAGCGCGCCGCGGTGACGCCGCGCAACACCGAGGATCTTTCGCCGGAGGTCCGCGCGCAGATCGAGGCCATCGAGGCGCGACGCGCGGCCAAGAGCGGAGACGGCTCTTGAACCTCGCGAAGCGCACCGAGATCTTCACGCGGCTGCGCGCCGCCAACCCGCACCCCACCACCGAGCTCGAGTACGGCACGCCGTTCGAGCTCCTGGTGGCCGTCATCCTGTCCGCGCAGGCGACGGACAAGGGCGTGAACCTCGCCACGCGCAAGCTGTTCCCGGTCGCGCGCACGCCGCAGGCGATCCTCGCGCTGGGCGAGGCCGGCCTGATCGATTACGTGAAGACGATCGGCCTGTTCCGCTCCAAGGCGAAGCACATCATGGCGACCTGCGGTGCGCTGGTCGAGCGTCACGGCGGCGAGGTTCCGTCGGACCGCGAGGCGCTCGAGGCACTGCCAGGCGTCGGCCGCAAGACCGCCAACGTGGTGCTCAACACCGCGTTCGGCCAGCCGACCATGGCCGTGGACACCCACATCTTCCGCGTCTGCAACCGCACCGGCGTCGCGCCGGGCAAGTCGCCGCTGGAGGTGGAAAGGCGCCTCCTCAAGTTCGTGCCGGACGAGTTCAGGCGCGACGCCCACCACTGGCTGATCCTGCACGGGCGCTACGTCTGCAAGGCGCGCAAGCCGCTCTGCCCGAAGTGCCTGATCAGCGACCTGTGCGAGTACCGCCCGAAGACCCGGCCCGACGAACTGAAGGACGGGGATGTTCAACCCGACGCGTGACCAGGTCCGGCAGTTCTTCTTCGACGCGTGGCGCAAGTACCGGGAGGGCGCGCCGCTCGCGGGCCTCGAGCCGGTGGCGGTCGAGATCGCGTTGCTGCATCCGGAGTACCACGCGGCGCTGGAGGACCCCGCGCGCCACCTCGACCGCGAGTACACGCCGGAAAGCGGCGGCGCCAATCCCTTCCTGCACCTGTCGCTGCACATGGCCATCGCGGAGCAGCTCTCCATCGACCAGCCCGCGGGCATACGCGCCGAGTTCGAGCGCATCGCCACGGCGCGCGGCGACCGGCACGAGGCGCTGCATGCCGTGCTCGAATGCCTGGGAGAGGTGGTGTGGCGGGCGCAGCGCGATTGCGCCACGCCCGATGCGCAGGCCTACCTGGAGTGCCTCAGGAAGAGCGCCTGAGAGCCGCGGGCGCGGTCAGCGTACGACCTTCAGGGGGCCCGACTGGCGCGCGTAGTACGCGGCGAGGTTGCGCATGTCCGCATCCGACAGGGCCTGCGCCTGGCCGCTCATGATGGCGTTCTTGCGCTTGCCGGTCTTGTAGTCCAGCAGCGAGTGGTAGAGGTAGTCGCGGTACTGTCCCGCCAGGATCGCGGCCCCGGGCACCTTGGCCTCGGTCCCGGTCTCCCCGTGGCAGGCCGCACACACCTGCTTGGCCTTTTCCGCGCCCTTGTCGGCATCCCACGCGTGCGCATGCGCCGCCAGGCCGAGAGCGAGAACCGTCACACCGATACGCATCATCATGACCTTCCCCTAGCGCGACGCGCCGCCGGCGGCGGCCGAGTAGTACGCGGCGAGGTCGGCGATGTCCTGCTCCGACAGGCTCTTCGCGATGCCCTGCATGGACGGGTGCAGGCGCTCGCCGGTCCGGTAGGCGTTCAGCGCCGCGGCGATGTAGTCCGCCGATTGCCCGGCGATCTTGGGCACGTGGTAGACCGACGGGAAGGCCGTCCTGTAGTCGGGGATGCCGTGGCAGCCCACGCACATGGAGACCTTGACCTTCGCGGCCTCGGCATTGCCCGCCTTCGCCGCCTGCTGCGCGGAGGCCGGTGCGCCGAAGGCCAGGGCGAGGACGATGAGTCCGAGCGTTCTGTTCATGCAGGCACTCTTGGTGAGGGTTCGTTCGGATCGCGCGGACACGGGCAAAACGACCAACGCGAAGTCGCGCGATTCTACCCGAGCCACGGGAGCGGGGTCAAAGCGCGCGCCCTATAATCCGGCATCTTCCCTTCACCACGGCAGCGCGCATGCGATTCACCGGCTCGTCCACCTATGTCTCCACGCAGGACCTGACGCTCGCGGTCAACGCAGCCGTCACCCTGCAGCGCCCGCTGCTGGTGAAGGGCGAGCCCGGCACCGGCAAGACCAAGCTCGCCGAGGAGGTCGCGCAGGCGCTCGGGCTGCCGCTCCTCGAATGGCACATCAAGTCCACCACCAAGGCGCAGCAGGGCCTTTACGAGTACGACGCGGTGAGCCGGCTGCGCGATTCGCAGCTCGGCGACCCGCGCGTGAAGGACATCGCCAACTACATCGTGCGCGGCACGCTGTGGCAGGCATTCACGGCGGATACCCCGGTCGTCCTGCTGATCGACGAGGTGGACAAGGCCGACATCGAGTTCCCCAACGATCTCCTGCGCGAGCTCGACCGGATGGAGTTCTTCGTCTACGAGACCCGCGAGCTGGTGCGCGCAAAGCACCGGCCGATCGTGTTCATCACCTCCAACAACGAGAAGGAGCTGCCCGACGCCTTCCTGCGCCGCTGCTTCTTCCACTACATCCGCTTTCCCGACAAGGAGACGATGGAGAAGATCGTCGAGGTGCACTATCCGGGGCTCAAGAAGGCGCTGCTGCGCGAGGCCATGGAGGTGTTCTTCGAGCTGCGCGAGGTGCCGGGCCTGAAGAAGAAGCCCTCCACCTCCGAGCTGCTCGACTGGCTGAAGCTGCTGCTCGCCGAGGACATTCCGACCGAAGCGCTGCGCTCCAAGGACCGCAAGACCATCATTCCGCCGCTGCACGGGGCACTGCTGAAGAACGAGCAGGACGTGCATCTCTTCGAGCGGCTGGTCTTCATGGCGAGACAGAACCGCTGAAGTTCCCGCCGCCGCCATGCTGATCACGTTCTTCCTGCGGCTCAAGTCCGCGAAGCTCCCGGTCTCCATCAAGGAGTTCCTGACGCTGATGGAGGCGCTCGCGCGCGGCGTGATCGGACCGTCGATAGACGAGTTCTACTATCTCGCCCGCGCCGCGCTGGTCAAGGACGAGTCGAACTTCGACAAGTTCGACCGCGTCTTCGGCGAGTACTTCCACGGCATCGAGACGCTCGCGGGGGTCGAGGCGGACATCCCGCTGGAGTGGCTGCTCAAGCAGGCGGAGCTCAACCTGACGCCGGAGGAAAAGGCGATGATCGACTCGCTCGGCGGCTGGGACAAGCTGATGGAGACGCTGAAAAAGCGCCTCGAGGAGCAGAAGGGCCGTCACCAGGGCGGCAACCGCATGATCGGCACCGCCGGCACGTCGCCCTTCGGCGCGTACGGCTACAACCCGGAGGGCGTGCGCATCGGGCAGGACAAGTCGCGCAACCGCACCGCGGTGAAGGTGTGGGACCAGCGCGAGTACCGCAACCTGGACGACGCCGTGGAGCTGGGCACGCGCAACATCAAGGTCGCGCTGCGGCGCCTGCGGCGCTTCGCACGCGACGGCGCGCCGGAGGAGCTCGACCTCGACACCACGATCTCGCGCACGGCGCGGAACGCCGGCTGGCTCGACCTCGCCATGCGCCCGGAGCGGCACAACGCGGTGAAGGTGCTGCTGTTCCTGGACATCGGCGGCTCGATGGACGACCACGTGAAGCTGTGCCAGGAGCTGTTCTCGGCCGCCAAGACCGAGTTCAAGCACCTGGAGTACTTCTACTTCCACAACTGCCTGTACGACTACGTGTGGAAGGACAATCGCCGCCGCCACGCCGAGCGCACCCGCACCGCGGACGTCATGCACAAGTACGGCCACGACTACAAGCTGATCTTCGTGGGCGACGCGACCATGAGTCCCTACGAGATCCTGCAGCCGGGCGGTTCGGTGGAGTACTCGAACGAGGAGGCGGGCGCGGTCTGGATGCGGCGCATCCTCGACGTCTACCCGAAGGCGGTGTGGATCAACCCCGAGCCGGAGCCGCTCTGGCCCTACCGGCAGTCGGTGGGCATCCTGCGCGAGATCATGGGTGGAAGGATGTATCCCACGACCATCGACGGCCTAGAGCGCGCGATGCGCTACCTGTCGAAGTAGCCCGCGCGCGGCGCCGCTAGCCGCGCTTCGGGAAGGTCACCACGTTCTCCAGCCGCAGGAAGCGGCGTTCGAACTCGCCCGCCGGCATCGGCTCGGCGCGCAGGTGGCCGGAGTATTCCTCGCAGCCCATATCGCGCAGCAGTGCGAGCGTCTCGGCGTCCTCGACGCCCTCGGCCACGGTATTGATGCGCAGGCTGCGCGCCATGTCGATGGTGGCCTTGACCACGATGCGGTCGTCGGGATTGGAGACGATGCCCCGCACCAGCGAACGGTCGATCTTGATGCCGTCCACCCCGAAGCGCCGCAGATCGCCAAGCGACGAATGCCCCACGCCGAAGTCGTCGACCACGATACGCACCCCGATCGCGCGCAGGCGGCTGAGGATGCCGCGCGCTTGCTGCGCGTCGCGGATCAGCGCCTCCTCGGTGAGCTCGAGCTCGAGCAGGCGCGGATCGAGGCTGCTCGCCTCCAGGGCCGACATGACCCGCGCCACCACCCCCGGGTTGAGCTGCCGGGCCGACACGTTGACCGACAACGCGAACTCGGCGCCGTAGACCGCATGCAGTGCCGATGCCTGGCTGCACGCGCTGTTCAGCACCCAGTCGCCCACGGCATGGGCGAGCCCGCTCTCGTCGACGAACCGCATGAACTGCCCGGCGGCGAGCAGCCCGCGCTCGGGGTGCTGCCAGCGCAGCAGCGCCTCGATGCCGGCGAGCTGGCCGGTCTGCACCTCCACGCGGGGCTGGAACAGGAGGCGGAGCTCGCCGCGATCGAGCGCGCGCTGCAGGCTCGCGTCGAGCTGCATCCGCTCCGAGGCGCGGCTGGTCATCTCCGTCGAGAAGAACTGGCAGTTGCCCCGGCCGCTCGACTTGGCGACGTACATCGCGGTGTCGGCATGGCGCATGAGGGTCGATGCGTCGGCGCCGTCGGCGGGGAAGACCGCGACACCGATGCTCGCGGCCGTGCGCACGGGCTGGCCGGCGAGCACGATGTCCTCGGCGAGCCCGGCGATGATCTTGTTCGCCACCTGGGCGGCATCCTCCGGGCGCTTCAGGCGCTCCAGCACCACGACGAACTCGTCCCCGCCCAGGCGGGCCAGCGTGTCGCCCTTGCGCAGCACCGACCCGATGCGCCCGGCCACCTCCTTGAGCAGCAGGTCGCCCACCTCGTGGCCGAGCGTGTCGTTGATGGTCTTGAAGTGGTCGAGGTCCACGAACATCACCGCCAGCATCGCGCCCTCGCGCTGGGCCGCGGTGAGGGCCTGGCCGAGGCGGTCGGCGAGCAGCAGGCGGTTGGGCAGGCCGGTGAGCGGGTCGCGCGTCGCGAGGTCGGCGATGCGCGCCTCGGCGCGCTTGCGCTCGGTGATGTCCAGTGCTGTCCCGCGCCAGCCGGTCAGCTCGCCTGCGCCGTCCAGCAGCGGCACCCCCGACAGCGACTGCCACACCTGGCTGCCGGAGCGCGCGAGCATGCGGTGCTCGACGTTGCGGAACGACGTCCTGGCGGCGGCGGTGTCGTCGTACCACTGCCGCATGCGCTCGGTCTCGCCAGGGGGCATGAAGTCAAGCAGCGTGCGGCCGTAGAGCTCCTCGGGCGCGTAGCCGAGCACCGACTCGACGCGCCGCGAGACGTAGGTGAAGCGCGCCCCGGCATCCACCTCCCACACGTACTCGCCGGCCGCCTCCGCGAAATCGCGGAAGCGCCGCTCGCTCTCGCGCAGCGCGGCCTCGGCGCGCTTGCGCTCGGAGATGTCCAGCACCGCGGACAGCGCGCAGCGCCGCCCGGCGAGCTCGATCACGCCGGCCGACAGCACCACGTCGCAGACCTCGCCGGACTTCTTGCGCAAGCGCAGCTCGGCGGAATGGAAGCCCTTCTGCACCAGCGACGCCACGAAGCGCTCGCGATCGGCCAGGTCGACCCAGATGCCCAGCGCCAGCGACGCGCGCCCCAGGGTCTCCTCGCGCGGCCAGCCGAAGAAGTGGGACCACGCTTCGTTCACCTCGACGTACTCGCCGTCGTCGAGCTGGCTGATGATCACCGGGACGGGACTGGCGCGGAAGATGGTGACGAAGCGGCTCTCCGACTCGGCGAGCAGGCGCTCCTGGCGCCGGCGCGCGGTGATGTCGATCCCCGTGGAGAGCATCACGGGGTGACCGTCGAGGGTGACCACGTCGGCGTAGAACAGGACGTCGGCGACCTCCCCGGAAGCGCGGCGCCAGCGGCACTCCAGCCCCCGCACTGCGCCCTGCGCGAGCAGGCGCTCGCGCAGAACGCGACGCTCCTCCGGATCGACCCACAGCCCGAGCGCCACGAAATCGCGGCCCAGCACCGCCTCGCGCGCATAGCCGTAGGTGGACAGCCACGCGTCGGAGACGTCGATCACCGCGCCGTCGTCGATGCCGGAGATCGCGGTCGGCTGAGGGCTCGAGCGGAACAGCTTCTCGAAGCGCTCGCGCGAGGAAAGCAGCTCCGCCCGTGCCCGGTTGCGCTCCGTGACGTCGACGCTGGTGCTGATCACGATATCCTCGCCGCCCAGGTGCACCACCGAGGCGGTGAACAGGGTGTCGCGCAGCGCGCCGCCGGTGCCGAACACGCTGAGCTCCGCGTCACGCACGCTGCGCTCGCGCACCAGCCGCTCCTGCAGACGCGCGCTCGTGGCCGGGTCCGGGTTGAAGCCCAGGGTCGCCACCGGCCGGCCGATCACCGACTCGCGGGATCGCCCGTAGAACGCGCACCAGGCGTCGTTCACGGCGGTCACCACGCCGTCGTGGAGCCGGCGGAACATCATCGGCAGCGGACCGCCCTCGAACAGCCGCGCGAACAGCTCGCGCGAGGCGGCGAGCGCAAGCGCGGCACGCTTCTCCTCGGTGACGTCGCGTCCGACGCCGCGATAGCCGGCGAATCGCCCGGCTGCGTCGAACACCGGCTCGCCGCTGATCAGGTGGTAGCGGGTCTCTCCGCCACGCCCCTTGCGCTCGATCAGGAAGTCCCGAAACGGATTGCGCGACTCGAGCAAGCGCAGGTGCTCGGCCCAGGCTGGATCCGCAGGGTCAGCCGCGGCTACCTCGCCGCGCGTCCTGCCGATGAAGCCGCGCGCGTCTACGCCGGCGCGGGCGCCGAACTCGGACGAGAAGCCGGTGAAACGCAGATGCGCGTCCTGCTCCCAGTACCAGTCCGCCGAAAGGGCGGTGAGGCTGCGGAAGCGTGCCTCGCTGTCGGCGAGCCGCCGCGCCGCGTCGCGGTTCTCGCCGCTGCGCGCAGCGAGCAGCAGCGTCGTCAACGCAATGAGGGAGAGCAGGCCGTGCAGCGCGACGGCGCCAGCCGCCCCCTTGGTCACGAACGGCCCGACGCCGGCCGCCGTGGCGGCCACGCACACGGTCCCGAGCATGAAGTTGAGCAGCGTCACCTCGCGGATGGCGTAGTGCATCGCCGGCCACAGGAGCAGCGGCAGCATCGCGAGCGCAAGCACGTACTGCGAGGCTTGGGCGCCGAACGACTGCTCGATTAGCACCCCGATCGCGAGCATGGCGGCGCCCAGGCCGGCGCTCAGCACACCGGCTTCCACGGCCGCGCGGTCCAGCCGAGGCCGCGCGGCCCACGCAAGGGCCAGCGGCGCCACGAACAGCACGCCCTGGGCGTCCCCCGCCCACCAGACCAGCCAGTCCGTGCCGGCGCGCTCCGGCGCGATCGAACCGGTCATGGTCAGCACCAGCACCCCGATAGTCGCGGCGATGGTGCTCGCTCCGGCGCCGCCGCCGAACACCAGGACCAGCGTGTCGCGGATCGTGGCCAGGCGAACGTCGATCCGGAAAGCATGCGCGCAGAGCCACGCCCCGGCGACCGCCGCCAGGGTGCTGCCCAGGGCTACCGCCACCGCAGCCGTAAGCGACGACCAGATGGTCAGGTTCACCGCGAGGGCGCCGACGAACACTGCCGGCGCGAGCCGCATGCCCCACAGCAACAGGCCCGCCAGGGCCACGCCCGCCGGGAGCCACGCAAAGGTCACGTTGGCGTCGAACGCCGGCAGCGCGAGCGATAACTGCGCGAGGAGGTAGTACCCTGCCGCGAGCGCCGCGCCGCGCGCCAGATCGCCCCCCTGGCGGGGCGCCGCAGCCAAGTCGCTCATGTCTCCGCGACGTGCGGCGGCGCCGCCTTGAGCACTTCCTCGAAGCTCGTGACGCCGGCGGCCACCTTCATCGCGCCACTGATGCGCAACGACTTCATGCCTTCCTTGTAGGCCTGCTCGCGGATGCGGGCGATGTCCGCCTCGGCGTTCACCAGGCGCTTCACGCCGGGGCTGATCAGCATGACCTCGTAGATGCCGGTCCGGCCTCGATAACCGGTCATGCGGCAATCGAGGCAGCCCACCGCCTTGTAGATCGATGACGGGCGCCGCGCCTTCCACGGCGTGACGAGCTCGTCCCAGGTGAGGTCGTCCGCCCGCCCTTCCCCGTACGGCACCTTCTGCTTGCACGCCGGGCACAGCGAGCGCACCAGTCGCTGCGCCATCACGCCCAGCACCGTGGCGTTGAGCAGGTACGGCGGCACGCCGAGGTCGAGCAGCCGCGTGACGGCGCTCGCGGCGTCGTTGGTGTGCAGCGTGGACAGCACAAGGTGGCCCGTGAGCGCCGCCTGCACCGCCATCTCGGCGGTTTCGAGGTCGCGGATCTCGCCGACCATGACGATGTCCGGGTCCTGGCGCATCAGGGCGCGGACGCCCTCGGCGAAGGTGAGGTCGATGGCCGGCTGCACCTGCATCTGGTTGAACGTCGGCTCGATCATCTCGATCGGGTCCTCGATGGTGCAGACGTTCACCTCCGGGCTGGCGAGCGACTTGAGCGTCGAGTAAAGTGTCGTGGTCTTGCCCGAGCCGGTCGGGCCGGTGACCAGCACGATCCCGTGCGGCCTGCCGGTCATCTCGGTCCACCTCGCGCGGTCCTCCTCCGAGAACCCGAGCTCGGCGAAGTCCTTCACCAGCACCTCGGGATCGAAGATGCGCATCACCATCTTCTCGCCGAACGCAGTGGGCAGCGTCGACAGCCTCAGCTCCATCTCCTGGCCGTCGGCGGTGCGCGTCTTGATGCGGCCGTCCTGCGGCCGGCGCTTCTCGACCACGTCCATGCGGCCGAGGATCTTGATGCGGCTGGTCATCGCGGCGATCACCGCCGCGGGGAGCTGGTAGACGTTGTGCAGCACGCCGTCGATGCGAAAGCGCACGTTGCCGATCTCGCGGCGCGGCTCGATGTGGATGTCGCTCGCGCGCTGGTCGAAGGCGTACTGCCAGAGCCAGTCGACGATGCTGACGATGTGCTGGTCGTTGGCGTCGAACTGCCGGTTCGACCTGCCGAGCTCGACGAGCTGCTCGAAGTTGGCGATGCCGGAGCGCCCCTCGGCAGTGAGGCCGGCGCCCTTCACGCTTTTCGCGAGGTTGTAGAACTCGACGATGTAGCGGGAGATGTCGAGCGGGTTCGCGAACACCCTGCGGATGTCGAGCTTCAGGATGCGGCCAAGCTCCGCCTCCCACTCGCGCACGTGCGGCTCGGCCGTGGCGATCACCGCTTCCTTGGCGTTCACCGCCACCGGCAGGATCTTGAAGCGCTCGGCATAGGCGCTCGACATGATCTCGGTGACCGCGGCGAAGTTGATCTTTAGGGGATCGACGTGGAAGTACTCCAGCCCGCACTTGCCTGCGTACCACTCGGTCAGCCATTCGGCCGTCAGCGGCCGGTGCGGCGGCTGCGCGTGGCGCCATTTCTGCTCGGCGATGGTCACCAGCGGGTGCAGCGCCCGCTGCAACCGGCGCTCTGCGCCGAGCCGCGCGGTCTCGGCAGCCGCCACGACGCCGTCGGCCACGAGGGCATCCAGCATCTCGCCCAGGTTCAGACGGCGTTCGGCGGTCGCGGCGGCAGGGACGGAGGACATGGGCGGAGTTGCGGAAACGGGTCACTATAGCTGCTCATGACCCTGATACTCAACGGGTCTTGATCCGCGCTGTGACTGTTTTGACTTCCCGCGCGCCTTGCGCCATCCTCCTCGGCTACCCGCAAGACCCCAACCAGGAGACCATGACATGGCGATCAAGGAAGGCGACCGGCTGCCCGCGGGCAGCGTGACAGAGTGCACCGAATTCGACGCGTCGAACGGATGTCCGATGAACCCTCACCCGATCGACGTGCCCGAGGCGGTGAAGGGCAAGAAAATCGTGATCTTCGGCCTGCCGGGGGCGTACACGCCAACCTGCTCCGCCAAGCACGTGCCGGGCTATGTCTCGCACGCCGCGGCGCTCAAGGCCAAGGGCGTCGACGAGGTCTGGTGCCTGGCGGTCAACGACGCGTTCGTCATGGCGGCGTGGGGCCGCGACCAGAAGGTCGACGGCAGCGTTCGCATGATGGCCGACGGCAGCGCGGAGTACACCAAGAA
>Ga0209254_10002536_pt1 | contig 16615 bp, 21 predicted proteins | sample FrelakmetDIP11DI_FD_187148 | JGI IMG/M metagenome (GOLD analysis project Ga0209254, IMG submission 187148) | Freshwater lake sediment microbial communities from the University of Notre Dame, USA, for methane emissions studies - DIP11 DI (SPAdes)... | ecosystem: Environmental > Aquatic >... | reverse complement strand
AACGCCCTCGGAAATCGGCTTCGTCAACATTACGAGCGAGCCGGTATATCGGATGCTGTCGATCGGCAATGCCATCAAGGGATCCGGGCTCGCCGAGACGCTCATCATCAAATATCGCGATGTTGTGGCGGTCGACTATGCGTACAACTTTCTGGAACGGTCCCTGAAAATTGGCCTCGACGCGCTAGCCAAGGACTTCAAGCTCGATACGCGCCAAACGGATACCGCCAAAGAACTTCGGGATCGTGTCCGCGGGTACCTCACCGCACTCGCGCTCGAGAAGCAAGCGCATTACTCGAAGGTACAGGCCTTCAACTCGGTGGCCTCGCACCTGGAGCAGTTGGAACGGCAACTGCGCAGCAGCATGCCCCAGCACGTCATCGACATGCTGGGGCAGAACGGTCTGGCGATGGCATCGCGCTAGTGGAGAGGCGAGGGTCCGGGTATGTACGAGATATACGCCTACGGCAATAACGACAGCCTTTACGGCATCTTCAATGCGATCGCGGCGATCATGGGTGCGAACTCGTACCTGCAGGCGATCGCGATGGTCGCCTTTTGCGGCTTTGTAACGGCGGCGTTCGCCTACGCCTTCATGCCGCACAAGCTCATTGGCTGGCAATGGCTGGCGAGTGTGTTGCTCGTCTACTCGATCCTGTTTGTGCCGAAGGTCACTGTGGGCATCGTCGATAAGCTCGGGACCCAGCCGGTGCAGGTGGTCGCCAATGTCCCGTTCGGCGTGGCGTTCTTTGGGAATCTCACCAGCACCATCGGCAACACGCTCACCGAGGTCTTCGAGACCGCTTTCCAGACGCTGCCTGGCCCCGCCCAGCAGAGCGCAGATCTGACCTATCAACGGCACGGCGTGATGTTCGGCAATACGCTGATCAAGCGGACCCGGCAGGTTGTCTTCGACGATCCGAACTTCCGGACCGACTTGGTGAATTTCATCCACAACTGCACGATGTTCGACCTTGCCGATGGAACCATCGATCCGGCCGCGTTCGGCAAAGCTCCCGTCGGCGCCGGCGACCTGTGGAGCTTGATGGCCACGCCCAATCCGGCACGGTTCTCCTCGATTACCGCCGGCGGGGTCAGCGATATTCAGCCTTGCCCGGCGGTGTACGCGAACCTGAATGCTCGCCTACCGGCGATCACCAACCTAAGCGTGCAGAAGCTGGCGGCGCTCTTGAATCCCAACCTGCCCCTCGCGCAGGCCGTCACCGAGGTGTCGAACCAGGCTTCGCAGGCCTATCTACGGGCCAGCTTGGGCGGCGCGGGAATCGCCGTTGCCGACATCGTGCGGCAGAACGGGCTCATCAATGCGATCAACGACACGAGCGACATCATCGGGCAGAAGGTCAACGATCCAGGATCGCTCATCCTTGGGCTTGGTCGCGCCCAGGCAACCGCCCAGACCAACGCGGCGTGGCTGAACTTCGGGAAGATGGCCGAGGATGCGCTTCCGCTTATCCGCAATGCGATCGAGGCGATCATCTACGCCCTCTTTCCGCTGGTGATCCTACTTCTGTTGCTCACCTACGGTCTGGGCACCATGCGGGCGCTGCAGTCGTATCTCCTCACGCTGGTCTGGATCCAACTCTGGCCGCCGGTTTACGCGATTCTCAACTACATGGCCTCGATTGCCAGCGCCAAGCACATCGCGGCGGCAGCCGAGCTGGGCGCCGGAGTCCACGGCCTCGCCCTCGTGTCGGCCTCCCCGGTGTACTCGAACACGATCTCGGATCAGGCGGTGGTGGGTTACCTCGTGCTCGCGGTTCCGGCGATTGCCTGGGCGGCCGTCAAGGGCATGCACACGATCGGACAGGCCGCGCTCACCGGGACGTCCAGTATCCAAGGTGCCGCTTCCGGGGCTGCGGCGGCGGCGGGGACCGGCAACGTCTCGATGGGCATGGTCAGCCAGGACCAGGTCAACCTGTCGCCTACCTATTCCTCGGCCAACGCACGCTTTAGCACCGACGCGTGGGGCACGCGCGCAGAGACCATCCGAAGAGACGGTTCAATGGAGTTCGTGGCCGCGCAACAGAACATGAGCCGGCTTGCGACCCGGTTTGAGTTTTCCGAGCGGGAAGCCACATCGATGTCCGACAGCGCCCGGTCGTTGGAAGGGACAGCCAGATCACAGCGCGAGGCGGCGGCCCAATCGACCGCCGCAACGCTCCTCAGCGCAATGAACGTGCAGCAGGAATTCGCTCGCAGTGGGACGCGGTCGGGTGGTAGTTCGCTCGGAACCGCCGGGCGCGACTCCCGCGACGTCAACACGATGCTGCAGATCGCCGAGAACGTGAACAAGATGCTCGGCTATGAGGGAAATGCGGCAGCGGGCAAGCAAGTTGTAGCAAATGCCTCTGCCGGGCTCAAAGCATTCGGGCTAGGGGCGACAACCGAATTCACCGGCAAGACCGAAGAAACCGAGCGACTCCGCCGCGCCTTCGATTATGCCAAGTCGCAACTCCAAAACAGCGGCGTAGCGACCGGTAAATCTCTCGCTGAAAGCTTCCAGACCACCGATGCCTACGAATGGGCGAAACGTTCTGGCGCTGGTGGTGCCGAACGCTTTGACTCGAGCTTCCGTGAGGCCGAAGACTACACTCGCACCGCAGAGAAGTCGTATGTGCAGTCGCAGGAGCAAGCGCGGATGGCTCAGTTCATGCGCGAGGTGAGCATGGGCGTCAGAGGCGACGCGAGCAATTACCTCGCGAGGAAACTCGATGATACCGGCCGCTTGGGCGAGTTCTACCGGGCAGACCCGCTGACCCAGAAGCAGATGACATTGGACATCGCTCGCGAGTACGCAAATGGCGCTTTCGGGATGAACAACGAATATGTTCCCTATGGCGGCGGCGGAACCCCGTCAAGAAATCCCGGAGCGCTTTTGGACTTCGACGGCGATCTTAACGAAGCCTACCGGCGCGTCGAACTCAAAGGCGGCTCCGACGCTGAGATTGAGGCCAAGAAAGCAGCCTACGAGGCAGTTGTTCGGGCCAAACAACGCACCGTTGGTGTACGTGCCAGCGAAATCGTAAACGATGTTCTTTCCCGCCGGGTTGAGACGGGCCTCAGCGGGATCCGCGAGACCCAAGAAAAGGATGCCGGCCGAATAGTTACTGAATCGCGGAAGCGGCAAGCCGACTACTACAAAGGCACAGGCGAAGCGAGCTCGAAGGTCTGGACAAACGCCGCAGTCGATGTCTCCGACGATGCCAGGAAGGTTATCGAGGATGTTGCGGGACCGAATCGAGGGGAACCAGACCGGCTGATAAAGGCTCCGACAGCCGCTGGTAGCAAGGTTGGAAATGGCAATCGCCCCAATAGCATAGGTTCGAAGTGAACTTACCAACGCGAGAAGAAATCATTGACGAAATTTCGATGACGTGTCCTGCGGAGTCCATCCGATTGTCCATTAATACCTTTGCCCAAAGCGTTTGGCCGCCGCCGACACCCAGGTTCGCTCGGCCTACGGGGGGTCAGTTCGTACAGAAGCACTTGCTTCAGTTTTTTAATCAGTCTAAGCAAAGTCATTTGCGTGTCCCCGCAAATTTGGGCTGCCGCTTAACATAGTCTTTTGGAGCAAAATTTTCAAGACGTAACGTCCAGGACGAGACGTCAATGAGGTCGCCATGCAAAGTCCCTTGATTCCCTCCTCCGGTCTCACGGAAAAGTTGTTCGAGGAATTGCTGACCGAGCTACGTACTGAGCGGTCCAACATGCGGGAGCAGCATCACGAACTTGTTAGCGAGCGCAGAAGCGAGCGACGGTGGAAGACCTTTTTTCAACTGGCTCTGATCGGTATCCCGCTGTTGGGCACCATCGCGTACGTCATCTTCTTCACCTCCGCCATGGGATTCCAGTGGGGCCCATACGGTAATGTCGTCGGCGTCGTGCGAATTGACGGCGAAATCTCATCGCAGAGCGTGGCGTCGGCCAAGCGCCTCATCCCCGTTCTCGAGAAGGCGTTTGCGAACCCAAGCGTCAAAGCTGTCGTGTTGTCTATCGACAGCCCCGGAGGGGCGCCGGCGGAATCCGAGCGCATCTACACCGCAATCGACAGCTTGAAGAGGAAGCACCAGAAACCCGTCGTGGCCGTCATAAGCAACATGGGGGCTTCGGCGGCGTACATGATCGCGGTCCACGCAGACAAGATCTATGCCGGAAAATACAGCCTGGTTGGCTCGATCGGCGCGATCATTACCGCTTGGGATCTGCACAAGGCGATCGAGCGCGTTGACGTCGCGCAACACGTGTATGTCTCGGGCCAATTGAAGGCCCTCCTCAACCCATTCGCGCCGGTCTCTCAGGAAGCGGACGCTAAAGCGAAGCTGCTCGTCTCTCAGGTCGGTGCAACGTTTCTGGACGAGGTAAAGCGTGCCCGATCGGCCTCGCTCAAGACCAACGTGGATTACGGCAGCGGTGAGATCTGGGGCGGCCAAGAGGCGAAAGACATAGGGTTGGTCGACGAGATTTCTACGCTGGACGAAGTGGTGGCCACGACCTGGGGACTCAAAACCTACGACTTCGGCCCAAGCCAGGACACGTTCGGTCTTTTCTCCGCGTCCCTCGACGGTCTGGCACAGAAGCTCGGCGATAGCCTGGCCTCACGCCTGGCCCCGTCGCTCCGCTGAGCGCCACCAAGTTGGCCGTACACGGGCAATGCGCCGGCAGCATGCGGATAACCGATAGTGGCGGCTCGCGGTCCGTCCCGGGAGCCCAAGTGCTTCAAGACGCGATCGCGGACGCAACCAAGCTATCCGCGATCGTGTAGATTCGGTTTGCACTCTGCGCGGTAGGCGCATTGACCGCAGAGCCCTTGTGAGCTCGCGTACCTTGGAACGACGCGACCCTCGAGAATGGCTTCGCGTCGTCTCGCCAAGGCGATGACTTCCGCTTTTGGCAAGAGCCGTACCTTGTGTGCGGACCGACGCTTGCGCTGTAGATCCTGGGCGACTACATAGGCGATTACGCTCACGCGCTCCCCCGTACTCGCCGCGATGGCCAACCGCTGAGCCGACAGCTCGACCACGTCGGACGGGTACGCCGCGGCACGCGTCCTCGTCTTGAACTCGGCCAAGTGCAGTTCCCCCTTCGCCCGGTAGCCGCGGTCTGCGCGAGCAATCAGCCTGATGGGTCGCCATGTCCGGAATGTCTTCTCCGCGAACGCGAGTTGGGCGTGCCGGAGTTCGCGCGGCCGCCAGTGTCGCTCGGCTGCGCGAGCCCGCCAGCTGCGCGCCATCCTCCATGCCACGCGACCTGAAATCGCCACCAGGACGAAGAACAGGAGCCCGCCCGTGGTCACGCCTTCTACTTCTCATCCTGAATCGCCAGCGCTGCCTTGGCGATCCACAGTGCGGGCTGCAACACCAAGCGCAGCGCACGAATGAGCTTCCTGCGCTGTTGAATGCGTCTGCAAAGACCGGGCGCCGCTCTGTAATACACCCGGATCAGGCACCGACCGGCTGCCGTCCTTCGCAGGATCCGGTCGCGGAATATACTCAGAAGGTTCGTCTCGGGTGCTTCGGGGCCCCACGCAAGCGACGCGCAGAAACACCACGGCTTCGACAGGCTTGTCTGCACATCCGCTTGCGATCGCACGCCGTCTTCAAAGAACTTGGTGTGTTCCCTTCTTCCGCGCTTCATGGCCTCTTGCTGGCATTTGGACTTTCGCTTTCCGTACTTTGCTTCGAACAGGACGAGCCGCTCGCATGCCCCCATCTGCGAGAGCTCCGAGGCACTCACCATAGTTCTCTTGTCGCGCGTCCTTGCTGCCACCGCACGCCCCTGAATGGTTGGCCCACTCCCCTATCAAGCAATATGCTTACGCATCGACCGCAGCTCACGCGTCGATCGCGGGACCGAAGAGCTCGTTTGACGCTGCGGCGAGAACGTTGTCTGCTTGCCCCCGCTGTCCCTTGCCGATCGCCTCTTCACGCTTAGCCTCGGCTCTGACTGTCGGTACGATCCACCCGCGCTGGGTATGCAGCCCCTCATGTGCCAGCGTTCGGAGGCGGTTCAGGCGCTTGGTACCCTTCGGAAACTTCATCAGTTCATCGAACAGCGGTGGGTTGTCGTCACGTACAAGCTCGAAGCGCATCCGCATCACGTGCTCGTGGCTGGTCGCGGCGCCCATGATCACGCGCCCACGCTGTCAGTACCGACGTTCGCTTCGCCCGATTCACTCGCGATCAGCGTTCTTGCGTACTCGACGCCGGCGAGCTGGAATCCCTTCACGTTCGCGTACAGCGGGTCTTTCAGCTCGTGAATCCGGTGCTTGGGGAATGCCTCCTTGATCGCCTTCTTGAAGAAGAACGCCCCACCGCCGACCAGGATGATGTTCTTGATGTCGCTTGCGTCGCCTACGTAGTGCAGCATTTCACCGATGGCCTGCTCGGCGATCTTTCGCGCCAAGGGCAGGTGCTTCGCAAGGTCGTACTCCTCCTGAAAGATCACCGGGTTCTTTCCTCCACGCAATGCCGTGTCGATAAGGTCGTACTCCCTGAACTGCGTCCCCGTGGCCTTGCTGATCCCGCTCGCGATCGCCTGCAGCACGTCGAACATGCCTCGGTTGACCGAGTGGCTCTTCTTCTCCACCAGCTGCATGCCCTGCGTCACCAGCCAGTCGAAGGTTCGCGCACCGGGATCGATGATGAGGCTCCGCTCCTTTCTGACTTCCGCCACGCGGTTGTGGACATGTCCGTAGTACATCAGCGCGCCTTGGGGTTGCGGCACCACGCGCGCCCGCTCCACCTGCACCGTCCTGCCGCGACCGACATCGTGCCTTCCCAGCACCAGCCGCTCAAGCGCGGCACGTTTCTTGGCTTTGAACGCGGCCACCGGCAGCCCTACGACAAGGAGGTCTATGCGTTCCACCTTCATGTAATGCAGCGCTCCTCGGAGCATGGCAAGGTACTCGGGCGTTTCGCTATAGCGCTCGTGCATCTGCTTGGCGTTGAAGACGTCTGCCGCCAGATGAACATCGGGCCCCACCTCATAGAAAAGCCCATCGATAGGGATGCCGACCGTCTTGCGTCGGCCGCCCATCGGGTCCGTCGTTTCATCGTTTTCGGTTGGACAAGCCACCGACGGGAAGTGCGCGCACCTGACCTCGCTCCCGTCCACACCCGACACGAATTTGGTGTGGCCGAAGCCAACATCGAGCGCCCGGACGACGGGTTCCATGCGTTTCTCCGAGTTGCATCAAGTGCACTCCAAGTTAGTCTGGTTCGGCCGTCATGTTCCAGTCGAAATCGCGCCTTTTCGACGGGGCTTTCGGCATCAGGTCGCACTGTGGGCGCCCTCCACTGCGCCTACGCTGCGACTTGCCGCGTCGACAGCGGCCCGAGCACTACCGCATTCACACTTGAATCGCTTTCCAGGGCGACTCGTGCGCCGGTCGTGGCGTCCTCCATAACGCTATGCCCAATAGGCGTAGAACCAGAGGTATCACCCCCCACGCCGATGTCAACGGCTGGCGCGGCATCGCGCGGCATTGCGGCCGCGAAGGAAACCTGTTCGGGCACCAATTAGGATGAATCTTGCTTGTCAACCCAACTTTGCCGCGTCGCCCTTGACGCGTTCTTACCGCTCGTCAATACTCGTGACGCTGCTTGTTCCTGTTCATCGCGAACAGATCTCGGAGATGAACGCCGAGCGTTGCAGGCGATAACTGCCTCACGCAGTGCCGGGCCTAAGAGCCCCTTCTCAAGGTCGCGGTAGCGGCCTTTGCCACCGATCCGCATATCGACGCCTTTTGAGCGCGATCCGCATCAGCGATGGGCCCGACCCGTCGCCGCATCGACCCGATCGATGCCGACCGTTTTGCTTCTCGAAGTTGTTTCTTCCCGCGTGCGCGTGATGCGCTTGGTCTAAAGCGTTCGGCGTGGCGTTGCGTTGCCCTTGAGGCTCCGCACCCATCGCTCAAGCACGCCAACGATCAGACGGCCTGGTGGCAGGGCCGAGGATGCGATCGTGGAAGAGACATCCCCCATAGAACACCGGAATCCCGGGTCCGAGCACTGACTCGGATGCCGCGCTGGCGCTTTTGACGCCGGTCGCGTCCGCCCTGGTGGCGGAAGTGCATGCCTCGTAGAAATACGTGGCCCGCAACTGCTTGCACGTTTTTAAGTTCGCCGATCGCCTCGCGCGATAAACCCTATCCACTTCGGAACGCCCGCGGGGCTCTCGCGTTCCGGATGCACTCGACGCCCCCGCCTCGAAGCGCTCTCGGTCAAGCGTTTCGCTCGCGTGACCCACCCGGCCGGACTCTTTGCTCGCGTTCTGGCAGCGACGCGGTGTAACCGTCAGTGGAGCCGACGATGCCCTCGCTATCTGTTTCGCAAGCTGCACCCACCATGGGAAGCGCTGTCGTCCCCGCCATTCCGACCGTACGCCTGCGCCCGGTCGGCGCTTGTCCCACGGGGAAGCTCGCATGAGCAACAACCGCCTATGGAAACGCCAGCTTCAGAACAAGATCGACGCCCACAACCGCCAGCACGGGCGCAAGCCCAAAGGCGTATCGAACAAGACCATGCACGAACGGGCCGCATCGCTCTTCCGCTCGTTTGGCCTGCTGCGTCGTCTTGGCTATCAGATCGCCCCCAGCAGCCTTGCGGGCAGGCATGTCCAGGTGCTGGTGGACTACTGGACCCGCAACGCGCGCGTCGCTGACTTGTGCCGCCAGCGCGGTGTGGCGATGCTCGAACGTGCGCACAGCGCCGCCTACATCCAGCAGCAGTTGAGCTTCCTGCGGGTGTATGCCGGCCGCTGGATCGGGAAGCCGGGGATGGTGCATCCGCTTGCGGCCTATGTCGACGACCCCGCTCATTTCAAGCGGTCCTATGCGGCAATGGAAGACCGCAGCTGGGAAGGCAATGCCGTCGAATTCAAGGGCATCGTTGAAAACGTCGCGGGCATTGACCCGCGCGTCGCCGCCCAACTGGCGCTGCTGCTAGCCTTCGGCTTGCGGCGCAAGGAAGCGGTCATGTTCATGCCGCATATCGCCGTCGTGCGCCGGGAGAACGTCCCGGGCACGCAGCACCCGTCGGACCGCTATGCGGCCTTTCTCAGGGTCGAGCGCGGCACCAAGGGCGGCCGCTTGCGCTTTGTGGGTGTCCGTAACGACGACCAGCGATCGGCCCTCGAACGGGCTCTGCCCTTCGCGCTGCACCCGTCCTCGCATCTGGGACACCCCGGCCTCACCCTCAAGCAATCCCTCAAGCGCTTCGACAACGTGATGCGCAAGGCTGGCGTGACCAAGATGCAGCTCGGCGTGACGGCGCACGGCCTGCGTCACCAGTTCGCCCAGGAGTTCCATGTCGAGCTGACGGACCTGCCGGCTCCGGTACGCGGCGGCGATGGATGCGTTGGTTCAGAAACACTCCAAGCTGCGCTGCTCGAGATCGCCCGCCAACTCGGGCACAACCGTCCGCAGATTACGAGCGCCTACTTAGGCTCCCCTGCCAGGTCATCGCCCTCGGTGTCGCCGCCCGAAGCCGAGAAGGAGGCGCGCTCATGAGACCGATCGTGCAGCCACGTCGTCCCGCGTCGCGCGCCGCGTTGTCACGCCATGCGGGTGCCGCGGTGGTCGTCGGCAATCCGGTGCCGATCGGCATTCCGGCCTGTTTCTTGGCCGACCCGCTCTCCCGTGGCCGTTCGGCGGATGAGATCCTACGCGGCAAGAGAGGACTGATCGCCGAATACGCCGGCGCCGAGGGCTACGCCTACGGCTGGGGCCATCTCATCGAGATTCGGTTGGGCCGCTTCGTCCTGTGGCGGGTCGTTCCCGTCGCCATGTGGCACCAGCTGGCGGAGCGACGCGCAGGATCGCCGCTGCTCATCGAGGATCTGCTGACGCTCGTGCAGCCGGGCATCCGTCCCGCGCTGGAATCCCATCTTGCGCCGGGTCTCCGGTTGACGGGCTGCCAGGGCGCGACCCGCCGCAGCTCGCACGCGCTCTTCGCGCTGCTGCTCGCCGACCCGGGTGCCGCGAGCGCGGTTCGCCACTGGCTCGCGACGCCTTTCCTGACCCAGCTCTTGCCGCCGCTGCTAAATTGGGTTGAGTGCCGTGTCGAAGAGGTTCTGCGCAAAGGGGCGCCTTAGCCGGCACGTGCCCTTTGCCCGCATGGCTTCGCACGCGGTGAAGGGCGCGCCGATAGCATTCCCTGTCAGAGCCCCTTCAGATTGCCGAGGCGATGTCGGTCTTCTTGAAATCTTCGCCCTTGAAGAGAAGGGTCTCACCCGTTGTCTTGGCGAGCGCATAGGCGAAACAGTCGCCGAAGTTAAGCCCGGCTTTATGGCGGCCCTTGCCGAAATCCGTATAGGCCTGTCGGGCTATATGCGCTTGCTCTTCGGTCACGGGTTCAATGACGATCCCGGCGCGCCGAAAGAAAGCATCGAACTGACGGCTGCCGGTCGCTTTGGTTTGCGCCTCGACAACGATCGCCACTTCAACAAAGTTCGCAGCCGAGATTCGGCAGGCGTCAGCGTCAGTTATGGCCCGGGCGTAGCTTTCGGCATCGTCTTCGTTGAACAAGATCGCGAGGATGGCTGAGCTGTCGACAATCATCGTGGGATGCCGCGCTCGTCGTAGAGCAGCGCCCCGTGATCGATCGGTTTGCCTTTGAGCGTATTGGCGCACCGGCGTCCGATGGCGAGGAGCTCGGCAACGGTGGCTTCAGGTCGTCGCTGGCGCTGGACGCGCTGCAGCCGTTCGCGCAAGGCTTCCGTCACCGCGTGCGTCATGCTTTCGCCGGTCTCTTTGGCGAGCGTCTGAGCGAGCTTATGGGCCTCGGGATCCTTGATGTTCAAGGACATTTTGGTCTCCTTGGTAGAGCTTTTTCTACCTTTCTTTATTATAGCCCAAGCGTCCCGCAACTGCCACTCTCATTGGTCCCCAGCGGCACGTCTCCTGGCGATAGCGTTCACGCGCTTCTGACCAAGCGCATCTTGTAACGACTCGTCGTCGGAAGACCGCCTGTCTGCCCTGAGTTGCCTCAGCACCCCCGCGCTGGCTCCTCTCGCCCGTTTGAGAATGGTGATCCGGCCATGGTGTTCCAGGAAGTCGACCTGGTCGCCGGGCCTGACCCCCAGGCGATCGCACAGCTCCTTCGGCAACGTTACTTGCCGCTTGGCACTCAGGATGGGCATCGTCGGTCCTTTGCCAGAATGTTAAACACCAAGATACAACGGGGCTGTACCTGTTGCCACTGAGCGAAGACCATGAGTAGAGACGGCGGTCGCTCGTGCCCGCTTTCCCTTGCCCGGCGCCTCCGGCATCGTGCTCGGGTACATTCCTTCCCACGCAACGGCGCAACCGCCCAAAGCTAGAAGGGAGGTCTTCTTCGGCTACTCTTCAGCACGGTCCGCCAAAGGCGAGGTGTGCCGCGCCAGTCTCCAACCGATGTGCCGTCAGGCGCACCCGCAGACGTCAAGACGAAAAGCCCCGCAGAAGGCGTGCTTGTCGGCTTGCACTCGCCATTTCGTCGCACCAGATCCTTGAAGTGAGCTACCGGCGGTGCAATACTCAAACCGCTTTCGGTGAGCATCGTGCTCACACAGCCTTCGTGCCGACTGGTCATCCAGCCCTGCATGAAGTCCAGTACCTCGGTATTGGCGTTGCGGTCGTTACCCGCCCTTGAAGCGATCGGAAGCGATTCCGGTCTCGTCGCGCAAGCGACTTAAGGTTGTTCTGTCGGCTTAACCGCCGAACGCAGCAGGCGTTGCCGGATCGCGAGATCCGGCGGTGCCCGGTGATGCGTCGTCGGCCATGCCTCGTGCATGGACCCGACGTTGCGTCACGCAGCAAGGCCCTCAGTTCGCAAGGACCGAGGGCCTTTTCTTTTCGTGCGCGGCGACGCGCGTGATGACCCAACCCCTTCGCGCCGTCCGGCGCGAAGGTATCCCGAGCGGGGAACTCTGTTCTCCCGCAAGGGGGATGGGTGTTCCCTTCTTTTCTTGAAGGAGGACACCATGTCTGTAGCAAGCCAAGCCAATGCGTACCGACCGATCGGCGTTCTGCTCGGAGGCCCGTTTGCCCCCCAACGTGCGCTCGAGGCCAAGCCTGTCGTGTGCGCGCTGCTGCGCAGCCGAGCGCACCTTGCCGACGCTGCCGATCAGACGCACTCGACCGGTTCCGCTTCGGTCGCTACGCAGCCAGCGGTCGGCCGTCATGCTTGACCGCTACCGCAAGCAGATCGCCGCCCTGGTCATCCAAATGGCCAAGGACGATCCGCAGCTGGTGAAAGCGATGATCCTGAAGCTGCGACGGTCAGGCGAGATCGAGGCCGATGATCTGGGTTACCTCGAACGCATCGCCGACCGCTGGATCGAGATTACCGAGACGAATCTGCAGAAGGCACGACGTTGAGCTTGGGCGGCAGTTGCATGCCCTTCGCTTTCGCCATCGCCGCAGCGATCTTCTCCAACAGAGCGAAACGTTCATCGGCAAGGGTGTGGGCCCACCGGCTCACCTCTTGCTCGATGTCGTGTTGATGCCTGACATCGCCCAGGTCGAGCCCGATTTGTCGGAACTCCTCGATTTCGGTCGGTGTGAAGCGTGCCGAGTTGCCTGATCGAATCATGGTAACGGCGTTCGTGTGAATTGATTCAGTCTAGCAGCCTGCCACCCTCAAGCAAACCCCGCGGGGATCTCCGTTTCCCCGCACTGGGGCCAATGGCGTTCGCCGCTTACATCGGAGAGCTCCATGTTCCATCTGCTCCATACGCGTATTTCACGCCCGTACCGCAGTTCGGTCGCGCTCGAAGAAGAGCGGGTCTGGATCGCTTTCTATCGCCGCGTGGCCAATCCGGCCATCGCGGCGGAAGTCGTCCAGCACCTCGACGCCGACGCTGATCTGAAGCGCACCCACTCCGCACTCTATTTGCGTTGCAAGGAAAGTCTGCGCCGGAAGAAGGCGCGTCAGGCCCGCGCCAAGCGCATCCGCAGTGTGCTGCGCAGGATACTGGGCGGCCTGCTGCGTGACCCGGCGAGCACGATGCGCGAGCCTGCTCACCGTGCGGCGAAGAGCCACCCGAAAATGGCCGAGTTGGCGGCGGCGCAGCCCGATGGTGGCCCGCAGTCCGCCGCCTCGCGCCCCTCCAAGGCGCGTCTCGACGGTGCAGCCGCGCCGCGTAGCGCCAAGGCGGCCTGAGCCCTTCTTCGCCGTAAGCCGGAGGCCACTCCCGTCCGGCGCAGCTCTACCCACCGAGTGACGCGCGCTTCGTAACGCGCGTCCCGAGCGGGAACCTCGTTCCTTCTCGGATCGGCGTTCTCGCTCTTCATTTTGGAGAACGCCATGAAAGACATTTCGTTGATGTCGCGTCTTGAGCTCGTCCGCGAACTGGTCGCTCCGGCCCTGACGACCACCGAAGAAACAGCGGCAACCTATGCCAAGACCCGAGACTCACGCCGCTCCGGTCCTCGCGATGCGTTGGTTTCCCACAAGCTCGCCGTGGCCCGCGAGCTTCTGCTGCGGGACCTGGCCGAGCGCATGAAGTCAGAGCCGGTATTGACCGCGCCGAGCGCAGTGCGTGACTGGCTTCGCTTGTACTGCGCGCATTTGGAGCACGAGGTGTTCATCGTTCTGCTGCTTGATTCGCAGAATCGCCTCATCGAGGCGCAGGAGCTATTTCGCGGGACGTTGAGCCAAACCAGCGTCTACCCGCGCGAAGTGGTGAAGTTGGTGTTGGCCGGCAATGCCGCCGGAGTCGTCTTCGCCCATAACCATCCTTCGGGACTAGCGGAACCGAGCCGTGCCGACGAATTGCTCACGCAGAATCTTAAACAGGCGCTGGCGCTGGTCGACGTGCGGGTTCTCGACCATTTCGTCGTGGCCGGAACGAGCACCGTGTCCTTTGCCGAAAAGGGACTTATCTAAGGAAGTTGCGCGCGTGGAAACACGAGGGGATTCCTTCCCTCGTGTTTGCCTCAAGGTGCTCGATGAGCGCAGCTCGGTCCCATGGGCATGCACGACCCTTCTGGCATGATCGCGCCGATGTTGCCGGTAACGATTACTTCAGGCGGTTGAGGCGTGTTGTGTGTCTTACTCGCTCCCAAACTGCGTACCAACATCCCGAGCGCTGTGCAAGATACGCTCGATCCGGACGGTGGTGTCCAAGGGGCGGTAGAAAATCAGGTATTGGCCATACGGCAGGACGCGCAGGCCCGGGGCCAGGTCCTCGCGCGCAGCAAAGGCCAACGGATTGTCGAGAATCTTGTGGCACTGCGCACGCAGATCCCGGACGAAGGACAGCGCCCGCGGTGGGTTGTCGAGCGCGATGTAATCGCCAATCTCTTCGAGGTCGGCAACCGCGAGCGGCGCAAGGATCAACCGCATCAGCCGCTACTGCCCTTCCCCATCGCGGCGTATTTTTGCTCCAGACGGTCAAACACTTCCTCGGCCGGAACCCCGGTACCGCTGACGATCCCTGCCTGGATCGCGGCTTTGAGTTCCGCCAGCTTCAAGGCTTGCAGTTTCTCTTGATCCTCCAGGAGACGGAGCCCGGCGCGCACCACCTCGCTGGCGTTGTTGAAACGGCCCCCCTCGAGTTGCTCCTTGATGAACGTCTCGAAATGGGGACCTAGGGCGACACTGGTCGGCATGGGTGCACGTCGTAACTGTTAATAACAGATAATAATATCGCGCCCGGCCGGCCGTTTGTCAATCCCCGGGAACGGTCGGGGCAAGTACCATCGCCTGCCCTCTTGCGGCTGGCCCCCTGGACCGCGGCACCCGCGCGCAAGGGCGGGAGCCCTCTGGCATACCACCGCGAGTCACGTCGTGGCGCCTGGCCGATGCGACGCATTCGCCAACGCAGTGGTCTTGGGATCAAGCCGGTTTGACCGCAGCGATGGTTGGGGTCGGCTGGCCGCTCCACCGAAACCGATAGGTCATTCCCTTTCTCACGTTCATGACCAGCGCGGGTCGGAAACAAGCGAGGCACGTGCCGCCGGCGCGGCGCACGCTCGGATAGACGATGCCGAGCGATCCGCCGTCGAGCAGCCGCTCGGCGAGTGCCTGTGACGGCACGTAGCTATCGGGATCGAGGCAGTCGGCCCAACCGTCTGGACCGCGCAGATCGTGAAACTCGCCACTGAAATCGGCGAGATAGTCGTCGAAGGTCACGTCGTCGTCGAAGCGGCCAATCTCGGCGAGCTGCACGGTCTTGTGGAACGCGACCTCAGCCTGCGCGGTCCTGGTCTCGAACGCCGCGTACCAGGCGCCGCGATCGGGACCGTTGAACCGGCTGCCGAGCGGATGCGCGTGCGTGAACGCCCCATTGACGACGCGATAATAGGGGACGCCGAACAGGAGCTCGCGCACGCCGATGCCGGGCAGCAGTTCGTTCTCGGCGCAGAGACGATCGTTGGTCGCGTTGTCCAGGTCGAAGATGTCCGCGAGATGCGCGTCGCCGTCGGCAATACGGGCGAGCACACTGCTGCCGTCGGCGCTGTACTTCGAGTGGATCAGGCGGTGAGTATCGTTGCGGCGGACGCGCGACGTGCCCGGCGGCGCCCTCACATTCCGCCTCGCCGGGCGTCGAGCAGGCGGCGCACCGTCTGCATGGCCGGCGCGCCACCTTTCATCATGTAGGCCAGCGGACTGCTGCCCACGAATATTCGGTTGGTGTTCGGCAGGCGCACCCATTCGTCCGCGAGCGGCTGGCCGTGGAGAATATTAAGCGCCTTGAAGATACCGATGAGATAGGAGATGCGGAGCAGCTTGTCGGCGTCGAGCACCCGGCCTTCCGGGCTCTTCTTCATCGCGTAATAAGGGCCGTTCGAGACGCCGCCGAGAAGTTGTCGCGCGTCCTCGTCGCGCACGCGCCACCGGTCGACGATGTTGAAAAACGCCATCAGCGCCGACGGACTCAGCCGCTCGCGCTCCGCCTTGGAGGCGAGGTCGACCACCGGCGATGGGTCGTATCGCGTAGCGGGCTGCACCCAGTGGGCCATTGATGTCTCCTATATGGGATACTTTACTCTCTCAAATCGGAGACATCAACCGGGCCTGGACGGCGTCAAGCAGCATGGCCGGTTGAACGACATTCATCTTGGCCGGCCCGGACAAGATGATTGTCGCCGCCCACGGGCCCGCTGCGGAGGCTGAAATCGCCATTGGGGGCAATTTGCACGATGATGTGCGGGACAAACGAGCTGACCTGCCCCTGCTTACGTACGCTTCCCGCGACCTTGCGCTCAGGTCCGAGGCTCGGGTTCATCACCTGTCCTGACCAACTGGCAACTGGCCGTGGCAGTTTGTACTTGCGCTTGACCGTCGGAGTTCGGCCAACTCCGGCAGACAGCGGCCATTCAGATTGGCCGGCTGGGTGTCGGTGACCGGCCATCAGGAGTCATACACGAACGTCAGCTGCTCCGAGGACAAGTTCCTGGCTGTCTCCTCTCTTCGATGTCAAAACCGATGCGCTCGGGCCGAACGTGTTGGTCGAGGAACGGTGAAGTCATGTAGCAGGCGTACAGGAAGTCGCCTTCGTCATCGGCGCTCCAGTTGCTCGGGTTGCGAACTGCCTGCGTTGTGCCGGTCGAAGCGTTGATCAAGGCCCTTGGGCGTGCCCACGGCACCACCGCATTTATCTCCGCAAG
>Ga0209254_10002535_pt1 | contig 16616 bp, 14 predicted proteins | sample FrelakmetDIP11DI_FD_187148 | JGI IMG/M metagenome (GOLD analysis project Ga0209254, IMG submission 187148) | Freshwater lake sediment microbial communities from the University of Notre Dame, USA, for methane emissions studies - DIP11 DI (SPAdes)... | ecosystem: Environmental > Aquatic >... | reverse complement strand
CGGTAGGGAAGCCCCAGGCGCTGGAGGATCGTCTCGGCGTGCCCGGTGAGCTCCTCGAGCGCCGCGTAGGAGCGCTCGGGGTGGACGATCTGCACCATCTCGACCTTGTCGAACTGGTGCTGGCGGATCATGCCGCGCGTGTCCTTGCCGTAGCTGCCCGCCTCCGAGCGGAAGCACGGCGTGTGCGCGGTGAGGCGGATCGGGAGCGTCTCCCCGGGCAGGATCTCGCCGCGCACGGAGTTCGTCAGCGTGATCTCGGAGGTCGAGATGAGGTACAGCCGCTCGTCGCCCTCCGCGCCGCCCTTGATCGCCGCGAACATGTCCTGCTCGAACTTGGGCAGCTGCGTGGTGCCGACCAGCGTCTCGGCGTTGACGATGTAGGGCGTGTAGCACTCGACGTAGCCGTGCTCGCGCGTGTGCGTGTCGAGCATGAACTGCGCGAGCGCGCGGTGCAGCGCGGCGAGCCCCCCGCGCAGGAACGAGAAGCGCGAGCCCGAGAGCTTGGCTGCAGTGGCGAAGTCGAGCAGGCCCAGCGCCTCGCCGAGCGCGGTGTGGTCCTTCGGCGCGAACGCGAAACCGGGCGGCGCGCCCCAGCGGCGCACTTCGACGTTGTCCTCCGACGAGCGGCCTTCGGGGACGCTCGCGTGAGCGAGGTTCGGCAGGTCGAGCAGGAAGTCGCGCAGCCTCCCCTGCACGGCGTCCAGTTCGCCTTCTAGGCGCTTCGCCTCGTCGCCCAGCCCCGCCACCTCGGCGAGGATCGGGGCGGCGTCCGCGCCCTTCGCCTTGGCGATGCCGACCTCTCTCGAGAGCGCGTTGCGGCGCTGCTGCACGTCCTGCGTGCGGATCTGGACCGCCTTGCGCTGCGCCTCGAGCGCCTCGAAGGCCGCCGCGTCGACCACGACGCCCCGCCTCGCGAGGGCCGCGGCGATCCCCGGCAGATCGGAACGGAACTGGTTGATGTCGAGCATGGGCCGATTCTACTGGACCGGTACGTGTGTTCCGGCGCCGCGTTACGTGCTCTCGTCCGTGCCGCCGGCCGCCGGCTCGGCGGCGGCGCGCAACGCGGCCAGCCTGTCGCGGATGCGCTGCTCGAGCCCCCTCGCGGTCGGCTCGTAGAAGCGCACGTCGGGCATCGCGTCGGGCAGGTAGCGCTCTCCCGCCGCGAAGGCCTCGGGCTCGTCGTGCGCGTAGCGGTAACCCTGGCCGTAGCCCAGCTCCTTCATGAGCTTGGTCGGCGCGTTGCGCAGGCGCAGCGGCACCGGCCGCGATCCGTCCGCGCGGATGAACGCGCGTGCCGCGCCGTAGGCGACGTACACGGCGTTGCTCTTGGGGGTGACGGCGAGGTAGAGCACGCACTCCGCGAGCGCCAGCTCGCCCTCGGGGCTGCCCAGCCGCTCGTAGGTGGCCACCGCGTCGAGCGCTATGCCCAACGCGCGCGGGTCGGCGAGCCCGATGTCCTCGGTGGCCATGCGGATCATGCGCCGGCCGACGTAGAGCGGATCGGCGCCGCCGTCGAGCATCCGGCACATCCAGTAGAGCGCGGCGTCCGGGTCCGACCCGCGCACCGCCTTGTGCAGCGCCGAGATCTGGTCGTAGAACGCCTCGCCGCCCTTGTCGAAGCGCCGCAGGCTGCGCGCGATCGTGCGCTCGACGAACGCGACGTCGACGTGGCGCACGCGTCCGTCCGCGGCGGCGACGGCGAGCTGCTCGACGAGGTTGATCAGGCGCCGCCCGTCGCCGTCGGCATAGGCGACGAGCGCATCCTTCGCGCCGGCGTCGATGGCCATGCCGGGCATCGCAGCGCTGACCGCGCGGTCGAACAGCTGTGCGAGCTCCTCCGCGGACAGCGGCTCGAGCACGTACACCGCCGCGCGCGACAGCAACGCGCTGTTCACCTCGAACGACGGGTTCTCGGTGGTGGCGCCGATGAACGTCAGCACGCCCTGCTCGACGTAGGGCAGGAAGGCGTCCTGCTGCGCCTTGTTGAAGCGGTGCACCTCGTCGACGAACAGGATCGTCGGCCGCCCCGACTGCGCGCGCACGATTTCCGCGCGCGCCACGGCATCGCGGATCTCCCTGACGCCGGCGAGCACGGCCGAGATGGCGATGAACTCGGCGTTGAACGCGTCCGCCATCAGCCGCGCAAGCGTCGTCTTGCCCACCCCCGGCGGACCCCACAGGATCATCGAGTGCAGCCGGCCCGAGTGGAAGGCGACCGCCAGCGGCTTGCCGGGGTCGAGCAGGTGGCGCTGGCCGATGACCTCGTCGATGCGCCGCGGCCGCAGGCGCTCGGCGAGGGGCACGCCCTCGCTTGGCACCGCGGCGGTGAAGAGGTCGGCCATGCCTCGATTCTACCGACGCCGCGGATGGCGCAGACTGCGCGTTGACGTGGGGCAAGGCGCCCCGCGGCCGGGGCGCTAGGCTGTAGCGGTCACGCGGCAGCCTGGCGGAAGACACGGAGGCGGCGATGGCGAGGTCGGCAGCAGGCTCGCGCACGGGAACCGGCAGCGCCGCAACCGACCAGCGTCGGCTGGTGGCCGCGCTGGCCGGCGCGCTTGCACGGGCGCACGGCGTGGCGGACGTGACGGCGATCGAAACGCACATCTCGCACGTGCTGATCGCAGGCGACGCGGCGTACAAGATCAAGAAGCCGCTGCGGATGCCGTTCGTCGACTACTCGACGCTCGCGCGACGCCGGCACTTCTGCGAGGAAGAGCTGCGCCTCAATCGCCGCCTCGCCCCGGGACTCTATCGCGACGTCGTCGCCATCACGGGCCCGGTCGACGCGCCGCAGCTCGGCGGCGACGGTCCCGCGATCGAGTACGCCGTCCGCATGCGCGCATTCGCGCAGGACGCCCTGCTGTCGGAATGCCTCGCGCGCGGCGAGCTGACGGCGTCGCGCGTCGACGAGCTCGCCCGCATCGTCGCATCGTTCCACGCCGGCCTGCCGGGCGCGAGCGTCCACTCGCCCTATGGCTCCCCCGCACACGCGCTGGCCGACGCGCTCGACAACTTCGACGCGATCGCGCCGGTGACGGCGGCCGAGCGGCGCGACCTCGTCGCGCGCCTGCGCGACTGGACGCTTGCGGAGCACGGCCGCTGCGCGGCCGCCATGGCGCAACGCCGCCGCGACGGCCGCGTGCGCGAGTGCCACGGCGACCTGCACCTGCGCAACGTCGCGCTCGTCGACGACCGCGTCACGGTCTTCGACGGCATCGAGTTCAATCCCCATCTGCGCTGGATCGACGTGGTCGGCGAGGCGGCATTCGCGGCGATGGACCTTGCCGACCGCGGTCGCGACGACTACGCGTGGCGCTTCCTCAACGCCTGGCTCGAGGCCACCGGCGACTACGGCGGCGTCGCCGTGCTGCGCTTTCACCTCGTCTACCGGGCGATGGTCCGCGCCAAGGTGCGCTTCCTGCGCGCAGCCCAGCTTGCCGTCCCCGAGGAGCAGGCGAAGGTACGCGCGGACGCCGACGGCTACCTCGACCTCGCCCGCCGGCTCGCCGACTCGTTCGCGCCGGCAGTCGTCGTGATGCACGGACCCGCAGGCTGCGGCAAGACGACGATCTCGCAGCGGCTGCTGGAGACGCTGCCGGCAGTCCGCCTGCGCACCGACGTCGAGCGCAAGCGGCTGCACGGCTACGCGCCGGACGCGCTGACCGGCTCGGCGGTCGATGCCGGCATGTACAGCGCGGCCGCGACGCAGCGCACCTACGAACACCTCGCCGCGCAGGCGTCCGTCATCGTCAACGCCGGCTATGCGACGCTGCTCGACGGCGCCTTCCTGCGCCGCTGGCAACGCGAGTCGATGCGGGAACTGGCCACGAGGTTGCGCATCCCGTTCGTCGTCGTCGCCATCGACGTGCCGGAAAGCGTGCTGCGCCAGCGCGTCGCGGCTCGCGCGCAGGAACGCCGCGACGCCTCCGAAGCCACGCTCGAGGTACTCGAGCGACAACTCGCCGAGCACGAACCGCTTGGCGCCGACGAGCGCCTGCACGCGGTCAGGCTTGACGGCACGCTGTCCTCCGACGATCCGCGCCATGCCGCCGGCCTCGCGGCGGTCGCTGCCGCGCTGGCGCCATCGTGACCCGCTACGACGTCTGCAACGGCGACGCCGACGGCATGTGCGCGCTGCAGCAGCTGCGCCTCGCCGAGCCGGTCGCAGCCGAGCTCGTTACCGGGCGCAAGCGCGAGATCGCGCTGCTCGAGCGCGTTGCCGCGGGGGCGGGGGACGTCGTCACGGTGCTCGACATCTCGCTTGCCGCCAACCGCGCCGCGCTGCTGTCGCTGCTCGAGCGTGGGGCGGAGGTCGTGTACTACGACCACCACCACGCCGGCGACGTCCCGTGCCACCCGCGCCTGCGCACGTACATCGACACGCGGCCCGACATCTGCACGAGCCTCATCGTCGACACTGCGCTGCAAGGGGCGCACCGGCGCTGGGCGCTGGTCGGCGCGTACGGCGACGGACTGGTTGACGGGGCGGAGCGCATCGCGGCCGCGCAGGGCCTTGGGCGTGCACAGCGGCACGCGCTTCGCGGGCTGGGCGAGGATCTCAACTACAACGCCTACGGCGACAGCGACGACGACCTGGTCGCGCACCCCGCGCGCCTCTTCGCGCTGTTGCGCGGCCAGCGCGACCCGCTGGCGCTCGCCGACGACGGCACGCTCGCGCGCATCCGCGCCACGCGGCTTGCCGATCACGCACTCGCCCGCGACCAGCGTGTCGACCGGATCGGCGAGCGCGCGCTCGCCTGCCTGCTGCCCGACGCGGCGTGGGCGCGGCGCATCCGCGGCACGCTCGCGCACGACCTCGCGCAGCGCGAGCCCGAACGCGGTTGCGCCGTACTCACGCCAGATGCGCGCGGCGACTTCGTCGTCAGCGTGCGCGCGCCGCTCGCCGCCCGCCGCGGGGCGGACGCGCTGTGCCGGCGCTTTCCCGGCGGCGACGGGCGCGCCGGCGCCGCGGGCATCGACCACCTGCCGCGCGAACGGCTCGACGAGTTCCTCGCCGCGCTGCGCGACGCGTTCGCGTGACGCCGCGCCGCCTACGGCGCCACGGCGAGAACGCGCCGCAGCTTGCCGCTGCGCGCGTCCACCGCCGGCTCCAGCGCGTCCTCGATCACCCGCACATCGGGCAGCCCCTGGCTCGACAAGTAGTCGCGCAGCGCACGCCGGCACCGCTCCCGCGAGCGCGTCGAGGGCGCGCCTTCGCCACGGTGCCGCCAACGCAACCGCAACTCGCGCGACCCCGCGGCGACGACCTGGAATGGCACTGCGCCGAGCACGCCCTCCACCACCGCCTCGAGCGCGAGCGGCACGATCGCGACCGTCCCGCCACCCGGCGCGTCGAGCGCGATCACGTCATCGCTGCGACCCTGGACTTCGACGACGGGCAGCGGGCTGCCGCAAGCGCAAGGCTCGGGGAGCACGCGGATGCTGTCGCCGAGATCGTAGCGGATGATCGGCTGCAGGCGGTTCGCGAGGTTGGTGAGCAGCACCGTGTGCGAGGCCGCGCCGGGAGGCACCGGGCGAGCGTCGCGGTCGACCGGCTCGAGGATCGCCCAATCGGCATGGCAGTGCATCGCGCCCAGGGAGCACGCGGAGCCGATCGCGAAGCACTCGGCGGCACCGTACTCGTCATGGACGCGGCATTCGAACGCCTGCTCGATCGCCTCGCGGGCGAATGGCGACAGGCACTCGCCGCCGCACCAGATCGCCGCGGGCTCGATGGCGAGCCGACGCGCGTTGCGCTCGATCGCCAGCAGTAGCGCCATCGTCGGGTAGGTCGAGAGGAACGCCGGAGGCTTGCGGTTGAGGGCCGCCACCAGCTCGCGCTGCGGCAGCGTGATCGGATACGCGTCACCGGCGAGCGCGGGGTTGAGGCGGGCGAGCCGCCGCCACGCCGCGATGGCGGGATACGGCGCGCCGGTCGCCACCACGAGCGCGCCGCCGCCCCCGGCGCGCGCCCAGCGCCCGATCTCGCGCGGGCCCCACTCGCGCAGGTCGGCCTGCGCCGCGATGAGCGCGTCGTAGGTCGACATCGCCGATGCATCCTGCACGAAGATGCCCGGCTCGCCGGTCGTGCCGGAGCTCGTCCACACGGTCCAGTCGCGTACGAACGGCCGCCCGATGTTGTCCGCGTCGGCGACGAAGCGCTCCACCTCCGCCCGTGTGACGCGCCGGTCGGTCGCCCAGTCGTCGAATCGCGCCATCAGCGCGTGCTTGCGGACCGGAGGCAGGTCCTCCAGCACCGCATCCGGCGCCAGCTCGCGATACAGATCGCGGTAGAACGGCGAACGCTCCCGCGCGTGCGCCACCAACGCCTCGGCGCGGCGGCGTGCCGTCGAATCGATCCACGCCCGGCCCGCGGCACGCTCCAACCGCATCTGCGCGGCGAGCAGCTGGCAGTCGGCCACTGCGGCGACGAGCTCGTGGGGAAACGGCATGGGTCGCGTCCGTCCCTCCGCCTTGTTTTCGAATCACGTTACTCCGCGCCGGCGCCGGCGGCGTGACCGGCGTCAAGACAACGCTTGCCCCGTGGGCACCGCGCGTTGGGGTAGAGTGCGCCACATGCGCGCGCTCGCCCTGGCCCTCCTCCTGTCCATCTCCGCCGCCGCCGGCGCCTTCGACCTGCAGGGGCACCGCGGCGCCCGCGGGCTCTTGCCGGAGAACACGCTCGCCGGCTTCCGCAAGGCGCTGGACATCGGCGTGACCACGCTCGAGACCGACGTCGGCATCACGCGCGACGGCGTTGCCGTCATCTACCACGACCGCCGGCTCAACCCGGCATTCACGCGCGATGCCGGCGGCAGGTGGATCGAGGCGCCGGGCAAGCTCCTGCGCGAACTCTCCTTCGCCGAGCTGCGCACCTACGACGTCGGACGGCTCGACGCCAAGTCGGGCTACGCGAAGCAGTGGCCGCTGCAATGGGCCGCCGACGGCGAGCGCATTCCCTCGCTCGAGGAATTCCTCGACCTTGCGCGCAAGGCGCCCAAGCCGGTGAGGCTCAACATCGAGGCGAAGCTCTCGCCGCTCGCCCCCGACGAGACGGTCGATCCGGCGACGTTCGCCCGCGCCATCGTCGACGCGGTGAAGGCCGCGGGCCTCACCGAGCGCACGACGATCCAGTCGTTCGACTGGCGCGCCGTCATCGAGGCAAAGAAGCTCCTCCCCGCGATCCGCACGGTGTGCCTGACCATCGAGCGCGGCGCGAACGACAACGTGAAGCCCGACACGTCCGGGCGCTCGCCATGGCTCGGCGGCATCGCCCCGGCGAGCGTGCCGAAGATGGTGAAGGAAGCCGGCTGCGACGTCTGGTCGGCTTTCTGGCGCGACGTCACGCGCGAGCGCGTCGCCGAGGCGAAGGCGCTGGGGCTTGCCGTCGTCCTGTGGACGGTGAACGAGCGCGACGAGATGCTCGCCGCCATCGACGCCGGCGCCGACGGCCTGATCACCGACTACCCCGACCGCGCGCGCAAGATCATGGCCGAGCGCGGGCTGCCGCTGCCCTGACGCTGCGCTACTTGTCGCCGATCACGTCGGCGCCCTTGGGAGGCACGAAGCGGAACGTGTCCAACGCCAGCGCCGGATTGCGCTGCATGGGGCCGAAGTCGATGCGCGTCGTCTGGCCGAAGGTGTCGGTGAGCGCGAGCGCCGCGAGGTTGCGGCCGTCGAAGCCGAGCCTGATCTGGGTGAACGCCGCGTCGGCAGCGCTCGGCACCGCCTCGAGCCAGTCGAGCCCGTCGGCGGTGCCCAGTTCGCGCCACTTGAAAGCCTTTTCCACGTCCGCGTGCCCAGCGAGCAGCGCCGCCGGCGTGCTGCCCAGCGCGGAACCCATGCGGCGCACAACGACCTGGTTCAGGTCCTCGTCGTAGATCCACACGCGCTCGCCGTCGCCGACGACGAGCTGGCGGTACGGCTTGTCCACGCTCCAGCGGAACTTGCCGGGACGCGACAGCGTGAGCTCGCCGCGCGAGGGTTGCCCCTTGCGCCCCGCCTTGTCGGTCACGATCTGCGTGAACGTGGTGCGCGCATCGCGCGTCTCGCGCAGGAACGCGCGCAGCGTGTCGAGCGATGCCGCCGCGGCGACGAGCGGGAACGCGGCGAGCAGCGCGGCGAGCGCGCGGAAGGCAGATGGCATCGTGAGGCCTTGAGGAAGCGGGAACCGGGTGGCCACGGCCTGTGGCTACGGACGCCCGGTGCCCTCGGTTCCGGGGATATGCGCGAGGCAGTTGCCGACGCGGTCGAGAATGACGTAGGTGTGCGCGAGCAGCGTCCAGTCGTGCCGCCCGCCGCGACTTCTGTACTGATGCGCGTAGACGCGGAACGTGTCGTCGATCACCTCGGCGTCGAGGTCGCAGCCGTCGACGTCGCGCGACGGCCCGCAGAAGCCGTCGGGCAGCAGTGAGCGAGCGCGCGCGATGGCCTCGGCCGTAGCGAGCGGCTTCGCGTCCGCGGGGCGGTCGCGCGGGCAGAAGCGCGGTCCGTCGAGCGTGACCTCGATCGGGCCGGCCAGCGCGGGCATGGCCGCGAAGAGAGCCGCCATCAGTCCAAGTCGTGGTTCCCGCGCAGGCGGGAACCCAGTGTCGTGGATCAGTCCAAGTCGTCGTTCCCGCGCAGGCGGGAACCCAGTGTCGTGGAAGAGACGCTGGATCCCCGCCTTCGCGGGGGCGACGACTTCCAGCGTCGTGGCCGCGAGCGCGGCGACCCGGCGCACTACCCCTCGCCCTTCCCCGCCGGCACCAGCACCTCGCGGTTGCCGTTCGCACCCATCGCCGAGACGAGCCCCGAGCGCTCCATCTGCTCGATCAGGCGCGCCGAGCGGTTGTAGCCGATGCGCAGGTGGCGCTGCACCAGCGAGATCGACGGCCGCCGCGTCTTCAGCACGACGGCCACGGCCTGGTCGTACAGCGGGTCCGACTCGGCATCGCCGCCTTCGAGTCCCACGCCCTCGGTGCCGTCGTCGCTGCCTGCGCCTTCGAGCAGGCCCTCCACGTACTTGGGCTCGCCCAGCGACTTCAGGTGCTCGACGACGTGGTGCACCTCCGCGTCCGACACGAACGCGCCGTGCACGCGCTGCGGGTGCCCGGAGCCGATCGGGTGGTAGAGCATGTCGCCCTGGCCGAGCAGCGCCTCGGCACCCATCTGGTCGAGGATCGTGCGCGAGTCGACCTTGCTCGCCACCTGGAATGCGATGCGCGAGGGCACGTTGGCCTTGATCAGCCCGGTGATCACGTCCACACTCGGCCGCTGCGTGGCGAGGATCAAATGGATGCCGGCGGCGCGCGCCTTTTGCGCGATGCGCGCGATCAGCTCCTCGAGCTTCTTGCCCGACACCATCATGAGGTCGGCGAGCTCGTCGACGACGACGACGATGACCGGCATCTCCTCGAGCGGCTCGGGCGCATCGGGCGTGAGCGAGACGGGGTTGGCGATCGGCTTGCCCGCCTTCTTCGCCTCCACGATTTTCGCGTTGTAGCCTGCGAGGTTGCGCACGCCGAGCTGGCTCATCACCTTGTAGCGCCGCTCCATCTCCCCCACGCACCAGTGCAGCGCGTTGGGGGCCAGCTTCATGTCGGTGACCACGGGTGCGAGCAGGTGCGGGATACCGTCGTACACCGACAGCTCCAGCATCTTGGGGTCGATGAGGATCAGGCGCACTTGCCGCGGCTCGGACTTGTAGAGCAGCGACAGGATCATCGCGTTGACCGCCACCGACTTGCCCGAGCCCGTCGTCCCGGCGACGAGCAGGTGCGGCATCTTCGCGAGGTCGGTGATGACGGGCCGTCCGGCGATGTCCTTGCCCAGCGCGATCGTGGTGAGGCTCGGCGCGTCGTTGTAGGTCTGCGACGAGAGGATCTCGACCAGCTTGACGATCTGCCGCTTCGGGTTCGGCAGCTCGAGCGCCATGCACGACTTGCCGGGGATCGTCTCGACCACGCGGATGCTGACCACCGACAGCGCGCGCGCGAGGTCCTTCACCAAATTGACGATCTGCGCGCCCTTCACGCCGACCGCCGGCTCGATCTCGTAGCGCGTGATCACCGGCCCCGGGTAGGCGGCGAGCACCTTCACCGCCACGCCGAAGTCGGCGAGCTTGCGCTCGATCAATCGCGAAGTGAACTCGAGCGTCTCGGCGCTCACGGTCTCCGAGGCCGGCGGCGCGTCCTCGAGCAGCGACAGCGGCGGCAGGGGCGAATCGGGCATGTCGACGAACAGCGGCCGCTGCCGCTCCTTCACGACGCGGTCCGACTTCGGCACGCTGACCACGGGCGGCACGACGACGATAGGCTCGCGCTCCTCCTCGATGACGAGCTCGCGCTCCACCAGCGCCTCGCGCTCGCTCGCCGACTGCTCGCCGATGCGCCGGTCGACGTACTCCTCGCGCTTGCGCCGCGCCCACGCCACCGTGCGCTCGGCGAGAAGACCGATGCGTTCCATCAGGCGCAGCCAGGACAGACCGGTGAACAGCGACAGGCCGACGGCGAAAGCGACGAGCAGCAGCAGCGTGGCGCCGTTGAACCCGAACACCGCGGCGAGTGCGCGACCGATCGTCTCGCCGATCGCCCCGCCGGGATCGCCCGGCAGCGCGAGCGGCAGGCGCCACAGGCGGATCGCCTCGAGCGCGGCGGAGGACAGCAGCACCAGCGCGAAGCCCGCGATCCCGTAGAGCAGCGGGTGCTCCGGCTCGTGCTCCGGCTCGGCGATGCGGCGATAGGCGTGCAGCACGATCACGCCGCCGGCCGCCACCAGCCACCACGCGGACGCGCCGAACAGGTAGAGGAGCAGGTCGGCGATCCACGCGCCGGCCATGCCGCCGAGATTGACGACCGGCGCGCCGGTGCCCGAGAACGACCAGCCCGGGTCGCTGCGCGAGTAGCTGCCGAGGATCAGCGCGAGCAGTGCAAGCACGCCAACCACGACGAGCCAGCGCGACTCGCGCAGCAGCCGCTCGAAGCGCGGAGAGCGTGGGCGGGGATCCACCGAGGGCGCCATGCGCCGGTTGCCTGCGGGCTTTGCTTTGAAAATCATCGAGTTGCTGCGTGAATTCAGCGGTCGAGTATAGCCCGAATCGGCAGGGCCTGCGGTCAGGCGGACGCACTTGCGCGGCGGGTTCGCACCTCCATGTCTCTTACAATCGGGCATTCCCCGAACAGTGAAAGCGCCGCCATGCCCGCGAAGCACGCACGCCTGATCATCCTCGGCTCCGGACCAGCCGGCTACACCGCTGCCGTGTACGCCGCGCGTGCGAACCTGAAGCCCGTGCTGATCACCGGCCTCGCGCAGGGCGGGCAGCTGATGACGACCACCGAGGTGGACAACTGGCCGGCCGACGCCGACGGCGTGTTGGGCCCCGACCTCATGGCGCGCTTCCAGCGCCACGCCGAGCGCTTCGAAACCGAGATGATCTTCGACCAGGTGCACACCGTCGAACTCGCGGCGAACCCGAAGCGCCTCATCGGCGACAACGGCGAGTACACCTGCGACGCGCTGATCATCGCCACGGGCGCATCCGCGCGCTACCTCGGGCTCGCCTCCGAGCAGGCGTTCATGGGCAAGGGCGTGTCGGCCTGCGCCACCTGCGACGGGTTTTTCTACAAGGGCCAGGACGTCGTCGTGGTCGGCGGCGGCAACACCGCCGTCGAGGAGGCGCTGTACCTGTCCAACATCGCGCGCACGGTCACCGTCGTGCACCGCCGCGACCGCTTCCGCGCGGAAGCGATCCTGATCGACAAGCTGATGGCGCGCACGCGCGACGGCGGCAACGTGAGCGTGGTGTGGAACCACGTGCTCGACGAGGTGCTCGGCGATGCGACCGGCGCGACCGGCGTGCGCATCAAGCACCGCGACACGCACCAGGCGCAGGAGCTCAAGGTGCAGGGCGTGTTCATCGCCATCGGGCACACGCCGAACACGGAGATCTTCGCCGGCCAGCTCGACATGACCAACGGCTACATCGCCGTGCACAGCGGCACGCAGGGCGACGCGACCGCGACCAGCGTGCCCGGCGTGTTCGCGGCGGGCGACGTCGCCGACCACGTGTATCGGCAGGCCGTCACTTCGGCGGGCACCGGGTGCATGGCCGCGCTCGACGCCGAGGCGTACCTCGAAGACCAATAGTGACACTTCGGAGAATGAGCGACGGCGCGTCCTTGCATCTCGTCGTTCCCGCGCAGGCGGGAATCCAGTGTCGTTGGTTGACAAAGACGCTGGGTCCCCGCTTCCGCGGGGACGACGATGAGTTGGATCGTAGCGTCACCGTATTGCCGGACTCCCAATAGGAAAGCCCTGGCGCCGCATGCCCAAGCTCGGCGACCTCAAGGCTCTGCTCGAGCTGCGCAAGGCGCAGGAGGCCGCGCGCAAGCCCGCGACCCCGGTGTCGACGCACGTGCATCGGGAGCCGCAGCCCCGCATGGCGCCGAAGCGAGCGATCGGCGCGACCAAGCATGCCGAGGGCGACGTCGACCTGGCGCAGGCGTTCGCCGACGTGTCGCGACTGAAGCCGCGCAACCGCGCACCGATCGTGAACGCCGCGCCTTCGCCGTTGCCACGGCAGCGTATCGCCGACGAGGAGAACGCCCTCCTCGCCTCGAAGTACGGCGCCGCGCCGGCGCCGCACGCGTGGGACATCGGCCAGGAGCATGAGGGCGAGCAGACGTTCGTGCGGCCCGGCATCGGCAGCGACGTGCTGGCGAAGCTGCGGCGCGGCCACTGGTCGCTGCAGGGCGAACTCGACCTGCACGGCCTCAACTCCGAAGAAGCGCGCGACCTGCTCGCCGACTTCCTGCTCGACGCGCGCTCGCGCGGCGCGCGCTGCGTGCGCGTGATCCACGGCAAGGGGCTCACCTCGCCGCGCAAGGAGCCCGTGCTGAAGGGCAAGGTGCGGCGCTGGCTCGCGCACTGGGACGACGTGCTCGCGTACTGCGAGGCGCCGCGCCACGCGGGCGGCGGCGGCGCGGTACTGATCCTCCTCAAGGGAAAGTGAGATTGCGATGACGCGCACCGGACGCTCCCCGCTGATGCGCATGGTGCAGGCGCTTTCGCGCCGTGCCGGTCCCGGCCCGGCGGACGAGCACGAGTGGCGGCGCGCGCTCGACGCGCGCGTGGCCGCGCAACGCGATGGCGAGCGCCGCGAGGCCCGCCGCGAGGCGCTGCGCCGTGGCGCGGCGCTGCTTGGGGCCGCGGCGCTGCCGCTGCCCGTCGCCGCGCAGCGCAAGGGTGCGGCCGCGCCCAGCGTCGTGGTCGTGGGCGCCGGGCTCGCCGGCCTCTGCGCCGCATGGTCACTGGCGCGCCATGGCATCGAGGCGACGTTGTTCGAAGCCTCGCCGCGTCCCGGCGGCCGCTGCTGGACCGAGCGGCGCACGTTCGCCGACGACCAGATCGCCGAGCGCGGCGGCGAGCTGATCGACACGGCGCACGACGCGCTCATCGACCTCGCCCTCGAGCTCGGCCTCACCCTCGACGACCTTCACGCGGCCACGCCGCGCAACACCGCCGGCGTGGCTCTGCTGGATGGACGTCGCTACGACGACGCCGCAGCCGTGCGCGACTTCGCCGGGCTCTGGCCGGCGCTGCAGCGCGACAGCCGCCGCCTCGGCGACGAGCTGCCGACCTTTGCCAGCCACACCAAGGCGCAGGCCGCGCTCGACCGCATGGCGGCGCGCGAGTGGCTCGCCACTCGCGTGCCCGGCGGACTCGCGAGTCCACTCGCGAGGTTGCTCGCCAATGCCTACGTCGAGGAGATCGGCGCGGAGCTGGACGAGATCAGCGCGGTGACCGTCGTCGACCTGCTGCGCGGCTCGCCGCAGGACCGCGTATCGCCCTACGAAGTCTCCGACCAGCGCTACCACGTGCGCGGGGGCAACGACCTCGTCGTGCAGCGTCTCGCCGAGGCCCTGGGCCCGCGCATCGAGACCGGCACGCGGCTGGTCGCGCTCGCGCGCCTGGCCGATGGGCGCTATCGGGTCGTCCTCGCCCGCGACACGGCGCGGCGCGAGGTGGTGGCCGACAGCGTGATCCTCGCGTTGCCGTTCACGTTGCTGCGCGAAGTCGATTGCAGCGCCGCCGGATTCCGGCCGCGCAAGCTCGCCGCGATCCACGAGCTCGGCATGGCGCGCAACACGAAGCTGCAGCTGCAGTTCGCCGACCGCGCGTGGGTGGCGCAAGGCGGCAACGGCGAGACGCGCGTCGAGGGCAGCTACCAGGTGAGCTGGGAAGTCTCGCGCGGCCAGCCGGGCGCCGCGGGCATCCTCAACTTCTACTCCGGCGGGGCTGCGGCCGTGCGCGCCGGCGAAGGTGCCGCCGAGGAACGCGCGCGCGACGCGCTGGCGGATCTCTCGCGCATCTATCCCGGCATCGGGGAGCGCTGGAACGGACGCGCGATCCGCAACGCGTGGGACCGCCATCCATGGTCGAAGGGCTCGTATTCGCTGCTGAAGCCCGGACAATACGTGGCCTTCCATGGCATCGAGCACCTGCCCGAGGGGCGCGTGCACTTCGCCGGAGAGCAATCTTCGCAGGCGTGGTACGGCTACCTCAACGGCGCGGTCGAGAGCGGCCTGCGCGCCTCCGGCGAGTTGCTGCGCGGGGGCGCTGCGGCGACGCGCAAGGTGGCCTAGTACGGCGGCATGCAATCAACGCAACATGCCGGCATGGGCATGACACATCGTCGTCCCCGCGAAGGCGGGGACCCAGGGTCTCTCGACGACGCTGGATTCCCGATTTCGCGGGAATGACGCCAAGTTTGCCTGCATGCTTGGAATTTCAAGTGTCGGTCAACTGGCGCGATCGGGTAAGATTGTCGGCTTTCCGGTTGCCAACGCCATGCCCGCCAAGTCCTCGCCCGCCAAGACCCGTCGCGCCAAGACCCGTCCCGTCAAGGCCAAGCAGCCCAGGCGCCTGTACTCCGTGCGCAACTCCGCGATCCACGGCCGCGGGGTGTTTGCAGCTGCCGCGATCGCCAAGGGCACGCGCATCGTCGAGTACCGCGGCGAGCGCGTCGACTGGGACGACGCCGTGCAGCGCCCGGACTCCGACCCGGACAACCCGTTTCACACGTTCTTCTTCTCGCTCGACGACGGGCGCGTCATCGACGCCAACGTCGGCGGCAATGCCGCGCGCTGGATCAACCACTCCTGCGCGCCGAACTGCGAGTCCGACGAGACCGACGACGGACTTGTCTACATCCTCGCTCTGCGCAACATCGCGAAGGGCGAGGAGCTGGCCTACGACTACCGGCTCAAGATCGACGACAAGCTCACGAAGAAGGAATTCGCCGCCTTCACCTGCCGCTGCGGCGCGCCGGAGTGCCGCGGCACGATGCTGGCCGGGAAGAAGCACAAGCGGCGCGCGAAGAAGGCGCGCGCCAAGGCCGCGAAGAAGGAAGCGAAGCAGGCGCGCAGGGCCGACCGCCAGTCCCGCGAGGCGGAACGGCTGGCACAGCACCACGCCCACGCCGCGCGCACAGCGCCGCGGTGACCGTCACTTCGGCGGCGAACGGGTCCGGCGGCATGTCGTTCACGGCGACGCCGAGGTCGCCGCCGGCAGCAGACGTGGGCGCTCGTCCGCCTTGCAGGGTCCGGAGGTCACTCGCTCTTCAGCCGTCGTGACCCTTCGATGAGCGGGTGCCATCCGTACACGAGCGAGATCATGAAGCCGTCCATGCGCAGGTCGCCCGGGGCGCTGTCGTTCACGGTCGACTTGTAGCCGAACGTGAGGCTCAGGTTGTTGTTGACCTGGTAGCCGAGCGTGAGCCCGACGCCCACGTTGTTGAGCTTCTCCCCGGCGACGCCGTTGACGCTCGCCCGGCCGCCGTTGTACCAGGCCACGTCGAGCGAACCCCAGAAGTGCTCGGTGAAGTCGCGGGTCAGGTGCGCGTCCAGCTGGAACAGCGGATCGGTCTTGAGCGTCTGCCCGACGTAGTCGTCGTTCTTGCCGAAGAACCACACGGCCGGCAGGAACTCGAGCGTCGTGCGCCGGCCGGGCACCCAGTCGCCGAGCTGCCAGACGACGGGCATGCCCACACGGCCGTACCAGCGGTTCTGCCCGATGTTGAGCGGCTGGCTGCTGTCGTACTCGCCGATCGGCAACGCAAGGTCGGCGAGCAGGTCGACCGAGAATCCCGGCTCATAGCGCAAGGCGTCGGGGATGTTCTTCTGCGCCTTCGGGCCCAGGATGTTGATGTCGAACTCGAGCATCGGATCGCCGAATCCGCTGGCCGACTGGTTGAAGGTCCGGCCGGCCACGGTCACGTCGCCCGAGACGCGTCCCATCGGCACGAGGAGGGCCGCCATCGCCGAGCGATCGAACAGCGTGAACGTGTGCGCGTAGCCTGCGATTGCCAGCGTCGCGTCGAAGTCGGCGCCGGGCGTCACCGTGAGCGCCGGATCGAAGGGGTTCGTGTTGCCGTTGATGGAGTTGAAGATCAGCGGCACCGCGTTGCCATCCGACAGCGTCTTCCAGTAGAAGCGTGCCGGGACCTGCGCCGACGCCTGGGGTCCGCCGAGGAGGCTGGCGGCGAGCAACGTCGCGACGACCCGCAGCACCCAGGCCGTTCGCTTCGCGAGTCCTACGTGGTTGATCATGATTCATCGTCTCCGTGGATGAAGTCT
>Ga0209254_10002534_pt1 | contig 16616 bp, 17 predicted proteins | sample FrelakmetDIP11DI_FD_187148 | JGI IMG/M metagenome (GOLD analysis project Ga0209254, IMG submission 187148) | Freshwater lake sediment microbial communities from the University of Notre Dame, USA, for methane emissions studies - DIP11 DI (SPAdes)... | ecosystem: Environmental > Aquatic >... | reverse complement strand
GATGTTACTTTTAGATTGGCCATAAAAGAAGATATCGAAGCAATGGATAAAGAAAATTATAATTATGATAAAAATAGAAAAAAATATTTTATAGATAGACTTGAAAAAGGTGACAGATGCATTCTCGCATTACATAATGATAAAATTATTGGATATCTTTGGATAATTAGTGATGCCATGGAATTATGCCCATCTAAATATATTTCTTTATCAAAAAATAGGGCTTATGTATACAATGGATTTGTTTTAAAAGAATTTCGTGGAAGAAAATTACATGCTGCTATGACTGAATATCTTATTGATATATTAAAAAAAGATGGGAAACGTTTTGTTGTAAGCGCAATAGATACCAAAAACAAAACCTCATTAAAAACAAGGAGCAAACATAGATATTACATTATTGGAAAGCTTATCCATATTAGATTTTTTGGATTAAAATATGATTATATAAAAAAGAAGGGACTAATCTATCTTCAAAATTAATACTAGTTAATTTACAATAGAATAATTAAAACATTTTAATTAAAGATTTAACAATTTGTTATTTTTAACCTATTTATAATTTTTTTTGTATATACTATTCAAAAGATTTAAATTAATATTAAAGATACTAAATACTAAGGGAGGAAAATAAAATGAATAAGAAGATAATTGTATTTGGAAATTTTTTAGCAATTTTTATAATGCTGATGATTCCAATTGCGAACGCTGTTGAATTTAACCAAGTTGGAAATAACTTAAAAGAAAAAATAAATCCAATCAAAGAACAACTTAAGGAAAAAAATATTATTGCCTCTTATGACTCAGCAGATATTGAAAAGTTAAACGATGCTATTAATGAGATAAAGAATAATCCTGATGGTTTATGTTCTTCTTGTGGAAAAAACTTATTAATGAGGCCAAAGTGTAAAATGCTTTTAAAACAGTTTTATACATTAACCTGGCTTATCATAGTATTAAAAGAATTTAAGATCATACCTAACATTGTTTTTTTCATACTTACTCTTCATGCATTAGCCGTAGTACATAAGGCAAAACAAATATATTGTTTATGGGCTTTGTAAATATTTAATTATCTTAAAGATAAACCAGATGCCCCTTCAACAAATTAGAGTATAATCTAAAACTATTATTTCTTTATCTAATATTTTTTCTTTTTATTAAACAATATTACTTAATGATATAATTAAACAATTTGTTGTTTTTATGTTATTTACTTCATAAGATATGTTTAAATTATGTCAATATATATAATATTTACAATTTGTGGGGGAAAAATCATAAAGAAAAAGATTACTACATTTTTAATTTGTATGATGATAATTTCTATCACAACTTCTTGGTTTATCTTTACTACTCAGTCTATTAGTACTATTACAAGTTATAAAGAACGTAATAGTATTTACCAAAGCTTGGCCACAATCAGGGGAAATACATATTATGTATCCACAACAGGTAATGACAATAATCCTGGTACGCTTAGCAGTCCCTTTCGTACAATCCAAAAGACTATGAACATAGTAAATCCTGGTGACACTGTATTAGTAAGAGGTGGTACATATAATGAGAAAGCAATGTTAAAAAGAAGTGGAACATCAAGTGCATGGATTACCTTTAAAAATTATCCAAATGAACTTCCAATTGTAGATGGAACTGGAATTACTATGAGTTGGGGAACTGGTCTAGTTCAACTCGGTGATTCTTCTAATGCAGTTCCACAAGTATCATACATTATATTTGATGGTTTTAAAATCCAAAAAGCTCCATATAATGGTATACGTACTTGTTTCAGTAATCATATCATTATCCAAAATTGCCAGATATATAAAACTGAGCATTCAGGTATACATGTTGATAATGGATTTAATATACCACCTTGGGGTAATTATGACCCCGACCCAAAACCTTCCTATATATATATTTATAATAATTATATTGGAACTGGTGTAAATAGGGGTTGGGATCAAGAAGCAATAAGTATATGCAGAGTAGAACATTTTGAAGTAAAATATAATCGAGTGATTGATACTAAAAAAGAAGGAATATGCTCTAAACAGGGTTGTTCCTATGGTGTAATCGCATTTAATGAGGTAGCATGTCCTGGACCTGACATATATCTCGGTGCAGGTGTTTTATATGCTCATGATTTTGAAGTATATAACAACTATTGTCATGGTACAGGAAACAGTTTAAGTATAAGTATGGAACAGTGTGGGTTAGGTGAAAACTATCATATATACAATAACATTTTTGCAAGTTCAGTCCATGGTTTCTCACTTATAGATGAAAATGATGTATGTTCATTAGCAACATATAATGTCTCCTTCATAAATAATGTATGCGATGTGGGTAACTGTGCAATAAAAATAAGTCCTAACATTAAACAAACTTATATGAGGAATGTAGTTGTAAGGAACAATATTCTTAAAGGTGCTAGTAATGCAATATTTTTAGGGTCTAATCAACCTGAAAGTGAACTAGCTATTGACCACAATTTATTTGCCAGTGTTAGTGACATTTATGGCACTGATTATGTAACTGGTGACCCAAAATGGATCAATTCATCTGCTGGTGATTATCATTTACAATCATCTTCCCCTGCAATAGATGCTGGAAGTTATATAGGTGCTCCATCTGTAGATTTTGATGGTTATCCAAGATCACAAGGTACAGCTATTGATATAGGAGTATTTGAATACAGATATGATAATAGCTCTCCAAATAAACCTAGTAAACCATCTGGACTGACTAAAGGTATGATAGGACAAAATTACACTTATACAACTAGTACAACAGACCCTGAAGGAGATCAATTATATTATAATTGGAGCTGGGGAGATGGTACTTATAGTGGTTGGATAGGACCATATTATAGTGGAGAAATTGTTAACCAGTCTCATAGTTGGAATGATAAAGAGAATTATCAGATTAAAGTTAAGGCAAAAGATATACTTGGAATGGAGAGTGATTGGTCAGACCCATTAGCAATTAAAATGCCAAAGACATACATCAACAAACCAATCATAGAAGTACTTATGAAGATATTGCAACGTTTTTCTTTCTTTGAAAAAATACTAAAATAATACTAATGCCAAAAAAACCAAACTCTAAACTATTTTTTTCAATTATAGAACTCCAAAATGAGATATATACAAGTTAATACATAAAGATATATTCTTTTAAAAGCCTTTTTAGGCACGTAGACGCATTATTTAAGCTTGGTTAAGGTGTTGTATCTATCCCTAAAGAGTCTAATGCTTCATATACATGATACCATGTTCATGTTGACTCTATAGCTGCTTTGATTTTCTGGGCGTTTAAGTTTTCTACAAATCTTTTTATCCCAGATATGTCACTATTAAATTTCTGTTCCCGTAGAATGTTTCCCTGTTCATCCATTGTAGCTGCTTGGATAAAGCTTTTATGTATATCCATTCCTACATATGTTGTACGCATAATGGGGTTTCACCTCCTTGATTGCGTATATATTTATGGGCAAATATTAACGACATGTACCTATACGTGCTCTCTATATGGGCACATATTGACTAGTCGTTATTTAGAGGGCGTCCAATTAGTTGTACGGTCTTTCTTTGGACCATATTTGTTAAGGGTTGCCCTATGCCCTTTTGTCAATTGTTTTTAGTATTGGCAAAGGGTTTAAAAGAAGTTTTTTCATATCATTAGTTGTTTCGAAATTGTGGTTGAGGAAGATAAAATAATGAGGATACGAAGGTGGAGAGTTAAACTAAAGCAGAAGAAGAAAAAAATAAATTATTTTAATGTAGAGAAAATAGGGATACCCGTAGTTACAAGTGACGAAATAATAGATATGATACCAGTTGAAACTAAAATACCAGTAGAGGAGAACTTATGGATACCAGAAGAGGAGGAGGAACTTACTAAATGGATACTTGCAGACAAAAAACAGTGGAATATTGATGGTATTAGCGGTTTAACTAAAGAGAGTAAAGATTGGTTGAGTAAAACCATGAAGAAAAAATGAAATTGTAGTTTTTAGGGGAAAAAATATGGAAAAACAATTCTAAATAGATATTTGGGACTATTTAGATATTTTTAAAATAAGTAAAATATTAGATGAAGCGGTAGAAGGTGAACAAAAAGATGTTTGTTTTGGATGTTTTTCAATTACCGAAGGTGGAACTCTAACAATTGAAGGAATATACGAAAAGTAGGAAAATAAATGAAATTAATCATCATTGGGAACGCGCTAACTATAAATACTATAGTATATATATTTAATACGATGATATTATGGATAAAACAACAATTTGGATAAGTAAAAAAACAAAAGATAAGCTGGAGTCTCTCGGTAAGAAAGGTGATACCTACGAAGATATCATCCTAAAACTTATGGAGGTAAAAAAATGATACAATTCTTTCCGAAGACTATAAAATTGTTGTACAAGTCTTTCCTATATTTTTAAATGACTATCAAATTATTTAATTTCTATTGTAGAATTAGATTACACTGATTGATATTATTAATATCAAATTTTAATCTAATAAACTTTAGTAAGAATAAAATATTATTTTAAAACTGATAATGTGCTAATTTTCTTATTCTTAATAATTTCAACAAGAAAATTTGCTTTTTCTTTTATTTTTATATTTATTTCACCAGACATATTTTGTGGTTGTATACCTATTAAAATTACTTCTTTTACATATTTTTCAAGATAATTCATTAATACAGATGTAGGAATACCATGTGTACTTATTGTCATAACACCAATTTTTTCCTTTGGAACGATACGTATTTTACCTGGTTTTAGTCCCATATCTGCTGCATCTATAATAATTAATTTTTTTGGATTTATTTGCTTTACAATGCTTGTATAATTTTCAGGAGTTGTACCACAATCAATAACATCGATATTTAATTCTTTTAATTTTCTAGCAATATATGGTCCTACTGCATCATCACCACCTTGGAGATTGCCGATGCACATTACTAAAAAATCCATTTATTTACTCCTTATGCACCATTTTTTTTTATAATCCCATGCGCTGCTATAATACCAGTTGCAGCACTTGTAATTATACCACGAGATAAACCAGCACCGTCACCAGCGGCAAAACAATTTGGTAAATTAGTCTCAAGATCTTGATTTACAAGAAAACGCATAGAATAAAACTTAATCTCAGGAGCATATAATAGTGTTGAATCACTATTAACACCTGGAATTACGTTATCTAGTTGTTTAAGTCCTTCTATTACATTTTCGACAATTCTATGCGGTAAAGCCATTGATATATCGCCAGGTGTTGCATTTTTAAGTGTTGGTTTGACAAAGGATTTATCAATTCTTGATGCTGTTGAACGATGCCCACTTTTTAAATCCTCAAGTCGCTGAATAATAGGCATTCGACCACCTATAGTTGTAGCTAATTTTGCAATAGATATACCATACGCTGTAGTATTTTCAACAGGTTCAGTAAGCTCTATTTTTGTTAATAACGCAAAATTAGTGTTATCTGATTTCTCAGTATTACTGCTATGCCCATTCACACAGATATATTCTCCATAATCTTCAGTTACAACAAAACCATTGGGACAAGTACAAAAAGTTCTGACAAAATCATCATATTTTTTTGTATTAATGTGAAACTTAGGATCCCATGCCAACTCAATAATATTTTCCATTACAACAGCAGGAACCTCAACACGCACTCCTATATCTAATGGTGCAAAACGAGTTTTTATTCCGAGTCTATCTGCTTCAGATTTAAACCAATCAGAGCCAGCACGACCGGTTGCAACAATAATAAAATATGACTGGATTTCACTTCCATTAGTAAGAATAAGGCTATATATACCATTGTTTTTAATTTGTTTAACTTCTGTGTTTAATCTAAAAATAACACCTTTGCTTTCAAGAAAATTCTTTATTGATGTGACAACACTTGGAAGAATATCTGAACCAATATGACGTTGAGGGATGGGGATAAATTCCATTCCATATGTTGCTGCTTTTTTTTCTAGAAAAACAGAATCTCTACCATATAACTTCTTTGAAGCACCGTGCTCTAAAAAAAGTTTATCGATTTTTTCAATTAAATTTTCTGCTTCGCTACGTGATACAAACTCTTCTAAATTTCCACCAATATCAGATTTCAAATTAAGCTTTCCATCGGAAAGGCCACCTGCACCACCAAGACCACATAAAATATTACAAGGTTTACATTTTAGGCATCGTCTAAACTCTTTCATTGACGGACAAATTCTATCCTTGATATCTTTACCTTTATCTACAATCAAAACTTTAAGTGAAGAATTAGTAGATAATTCATAAGCTGCAAACAAACCAGCAGGTCCAGCACCAATTATTATTACATCATAAATCAATTTTTTTTATTCTCCTTCGAACTCAACAACTGAATAAATATTTTCACCCTTTAATTTATCACGTCCTTTAAGATCGACTAGTTCAACTATAAATGCACACTCTACTATTATTCCACCTAGTTTTTTTACAAGGTTTCTTGCAGCACTTGCAGTTCCTGCTGTTGCAATAAGATCATCGACAATTAGGACTCTATCACCTTTATTTATTGCATCTTTATGTATTTCGATTTTATCTTTTCCATATTCAAGTTTATATTCTTCGCTTTCACATTCTGCAGGAAGCTTACCAGGTTTACGAACAGGAACAAAACCCGTTTCTAATAGATACGCAAGGGGTGCACCAAAGATAAAACCACGGCTTTCAATTCCAACTACTATATCGATTTTTTTATCTTTATATCGTTCATATAATAAGTCAATAGTTTCTTTAAAACCTTGAGCATCTTTTAGAAGGGTTGTTATATCGCGAAACATAATACCTTGTTTTGGCCAATGTGGAACAGTTCTAATTTTTGATTTTATTGATTGAGTCATAAAAAATATTTTTTTCTTCTGATCCATTTTTTTAACCTTTTATTGGTAAAGCAAAAAGCTTTTTTAGTTATTTCTATTCAGTCAAAACTATGACAGTTAAAGTTGGAATAATTGGTGGTAGCGGATTATACAATATAGGTATAATAAAAAACGCTGAAGAAATAGAGATAAACACTCCTTTTGGAAAACCCTCTGATAAAATAACTATTGGCAAAATACAAAATGTTGATGTTGCTTTTTTATCACGTCACGGTAAAGGACATATATATCCACCTCATAAAGTGAATTATCGTGCTAATGTTTTTGCATTGAAACAATGTGGTGTAGAATACCTAATATCAATTGCTGCTGTTGGAAGTCTTAAAAAACAAATAAAACCATGTGATTTTGTAATAGCCGATCAATTGATAGATAGAAGTTTTAAACGTGCAACAACTTTTTTTGAAGAAGGAATCACAGTTCATGTAGGATTTGCAGATCCATTTTGTAAAAGACTATCAGATCTTGCTTATGATGCAGTAAAAAAACAAAAATTACATGTGCATCGGGGAACCTATTTATGTATGGAGGGTCCGCAATTTTCAACACGTGCTGAATCAAATCTGTATCGTAGTTGGAATGTTGATGTAGTTGGTATGACACTTGCATCTGAAGCAAAACTTGCTCGTGAAGCAGAGATGTGCTTATGTGGTATACTTAATGTTACAGATTATGATTGTTGGTATGAAGGAGAAAAAGATGTAAGTGTTGCTAATGTATTAGGAAATCTTAAGAAAAACGAGAAAAACACAGCAGAAATTATTAAAAGACTTGTTCCAACAATAAAATACATACGTGACTGTGAGTGTAAAAATGCACTGAAATGTGCTTTGATTACAAAACTAGATTTAATCAAAGAAAATGGAAATCCTCAGGTTAACAAAGTACTTCTAGATCGTCTTATGAAGTAATAAAGAATTATTTTTTCTTAATGTTTCTATATGAGAATATATACAATAAACCCCAGATTACAGAGTTGAAAAAATCTGCTGCAAAGCTTACCCAAAATCCCATAACAAAAAAGTTAACTGTTAGAATAATAAGGCCTATGGTCGTTAGACTTGAAGTATAAAGATTCAGACTAATTTTTCCCTTCCAAACCTCACTTAATTGTGGAAAGAGAATAAAACCAAACGCGAAACTTACAGTTGCAATTATTATATCATGAATATTAGGTGAGTGACCAAAAAGCTGAGGAATTATTTCTGTGAGCATTAAAGGCAGAGGAACCATAGATTATAAATAAAACTTATGTATCGCTGGATAACATAATATGTCAGATAAAATCAAACTAGCACAAGGTGCTGGCGGAGAACAAATGGATAAATTCATCAAACAAAATATTTTGAAATATTTTGGGAAAAAAACTCAAAAAGTTGAAGTAACTCTCTCGATGCTTGACGATTCTGCAGTTATTGATGATATAGTATTTTCTACTGATTCACATACTGTACAACCACTTATTTTTCCAGGTGGAGATCTTGGAAGTCTTGCAGTTTCAGGAACAATAAATGATATATCTGTTATGGGTGGAAAACCAATTGCACTTTCAGCTGGTTTTATAATAGAAGAAGGACTTGATTTAAATATTTTTGAAACAATTGTTAAAAGTATGAGTATTACGTCTGAAAAAGCAGGTGTACCGATTGTTACAGGTGATACAAAAGTTGTTGAAAAAGGCGCAATTCAAGAATTTATGATAAACACAAGCGGCATAGGAAAAAGGCACAAACTTCTTGATAAAAACATTGATGAAGTAAAAAGATATAGAAAATTTAATAGTCGTTGGCTTCTTGATTCAAATATTAAAAATGGTGATGTAATTATTCTTTCGGGTAATATCGCGGAACACGGTGTTGCACTTATGAGTTTTCGTGAGGGTTATGGTTTTGAAACAACTATTAGATCTGATGTTGCACCAGTTAATGGTTTAATTGAAAAGGTGTTAGGTGTTGGTGGTGTTGTTTCTGCGAAAGACCCAACACGCGGTGGTCTTGCAAATACAGTAAATGAATTTAGTGAAAAATCAAAAACAGGAATAATTCTTTATGAAGAGGAAATACCGATTCCAATAGGAGTTCGTACAGCTTGTGATATGCTTGGGATTGATCCTTTAGAAATTGGTAATGAAGGAAAAGTAGTTTTTGGTGTTGTAAAAGAAAAAGCAAAGGATGTTTTAAAAGTAATTAAAAAACACCCTCTCGGCAAAAACGCGGCAATTGTCGGCGAGGCAACTGATAAAATTAAAGGGGTTGTCCTTGAGACAATAGTTGGTGGTAAAAGAAATCTACACAAACCAATTGGTGATCCAGTTCCAAGAATTTGTTAATTATACAAAATTTAGGGAGATATATGAATTATACAACTTATGATAAAATTAAATCTTTAATAATATCTATGCGATTTAAAATAACACCATTGGGTATGCTATGTGTATTTGTTGGTGGCATTGTAGCAGGAGCACCTTATAATTCTTTAAACCTGTTTTTAGCAATGCTTGTTACTTTTTTTGTAGGTTCTGGTGCACAGACATTTAATGATTATTTTGATTGGGAAATAGATAAAATAAATCATCCTGAAAGACCAATACCAAAAGGAATCTTAAAACCAAATGAAATGTTGTATTTCTCAATTTTTTTATTTGCAGTAGGATTTGTTATTTCAATATTTGTAAATCTGCTTTGTGTTGGAATTGTAATTTTTAGTTATATAATGTTATTGGTATATGAAAAATATTCGAAAAACATAGGAATTACAGGAAACATAACAGTCGCATTTATCTCAGCACTTTCTTTTACATATGGAGGTGCTGCTGTTGGGAACCCTCTTGCATCTTTTATTCTTTCATTAATTACATTTTTTATAATGGTTAGCAGAGAAATAATTATGGATATAAGAGACAGTGAAGGTGACAAGCTTTTTAGAAAAACTCTTCCTATAAAAATAGGTAAAAAACCTGCGTTATATGTTGCTTGTGCGTTCTTATTTATTGCTGTTGCTTCAACCCCTGTTCCATATATTTTAAATATCCTTAATGTTTGGTATATGGTGATTATAATTTTTGTTGATATTATCGCATTATTTGTTGTATTTGACGTTTTAAAAGACATAAAAAATGTAGCAAGAGCTGCATCTATCATAAGGATTGGATTCGCAGTAGGCCTTGTAGCCTTTATTCTTGGTGCAACAATATAATACTAAATACTGTAATCAAATATTTTGAATGCAAACTCCCATTCCTTATAGATTTTTTCTTTTGTTTTTTCGTCTATTTTATAATGATTTTTTTCGTAATTCTCATGCTTTTTAACATAACTTTCAAACACAGGTTTTACTTGATTAAAATTTTTAATTTTAAATTGTTTATAGATTCTTTCTACTGTTTCAATAGGGTTTTTAATAAATTCTTCATATTTGATTTCGATAAGATTTTCTTTCGGAATTAAATTTTTTTCTTCAAAATATTTTAGATAAAGTTTTTTGTAGATATCAATAATCGATTGGTCTAGTTTTTCTTTGTCTACATTTTGAAAAGAAAAAATTGGTAGTATGCTTTCATAAAGCCTCCAAGTGGATAAATAAAGAAGATATGGATTTCTGTATAGATGAATAAACTTAGCATCGGGAAACATTTCAAGTATATGTTTTATTTTTGCGGTATTTACAAGACTCTTTAATATTATTTGTTTTTCTTTGTTTTTATAAGCAATTTTTTTCAAAAAATATATATACTTTTTTTTCCAATCTGAAATCACAGATTCTGCTACATCTTCAAATAGTACATATTTTTTAAAATAATAATCAATTTTTTGGGGAAAGTACCATGCATGATAAAAAGAATATGGTGATAGATTTGCAATAGCATATTCTTCTTCATAAGGCAGATATGATTTCATATCTAAGTTATCCATAGGTCTTTTTGAAGGAAGGCTATTAGAAACAATTTTATTAAGAATTTTTTCATTAGCAAGAAAAATACTTGGATCTAGTGTCTCCATAGTAGAGACATATGTAAAGTTATTATCTTGACCAAGCAAGTAATGTAAAAAAGTTGTACCGCTTCTCCAATGTCCAATAATAAAGATAGGGTCATTTATTTTTATGATTTTTATTTTTTTGTCGTATTTCTTTTTTTCAATATATCTAAGTGGAGTAGTAAATGTTATCAATAGAGTTACATAAATTGCACGAGGTATGTATCTCAAACTTATATATAATTTGTTTTCAAGTAAAACTTTTATCCAATTTATAAAAGTTGTTCCCGCTAATGGTTGTCTTTTTAATATAAGAGTAGTATTTTTATTGAATTTAAGTTTCATTTAATCTTGAAAAGTATGGGTTCATATAATATAAATTTTTTTATATAAAATGTCGAATTATCTTGTTATGAAATCAATTATTCATTTTTAAGGTATTTTAATAATGTTTGTTTTTTTCCTATGGTGATTATCTTCCACCAGCACCTCCACCTCCAAATCCTCCACCACCGCCGAAACCTCCTCCACCATGAGAACCACCACTAGAACCTTGTCGTGTTGATATTATTGCATAATTAACTGAGTAAAATGATCCATGCATAAGGGGTACAAAATTTGCTTGGTGAATATTTATGTTTAGTTTATCCATTGCTTTTGCAACTTTTTTACCAACTCCCAAAGCAGTACCGTAAACCAACCATTCTTCCCATATTATAATATCCTGCATTTCATATTTTTTAAGCTGAGCCATATCAGATAAAAAATTTCTAAATGAATCCCATTCAAGTTTTTCTTTGTAGTAATCCTTTCTCCAATGACCAAACAATGAAGGTGGTGCTGAATATGCAATTAAAGATTGAATTAAAAGTATTAACGATAAAGTAAGTGTTTGAATTATCATTGGATATATACTCGCCCATTTAATAAATGAAAAAAATAATAAAGGTAATAAAATTATACTTAAAAAAGTTAAAATCAGTGGATAGCGTCTGCCGCTTATAAAAAAATCTTTTAGCAGATCAAATTTAGCAGTTCTTCTTAGATAATTCATATCTTTATTAATTTCATTTATAGTAGATAATTCAAATTGTCTATTGCTTATTTTACTTGCAAAATCATTTATATTAAAAACATTATTATTACTCCATCTTTCTATAAATGAAAAAACTCTCTTTTCGTATTCATCTAATTCTTCGCTAGTTTGATGTATTTTAATTTCTAACGAATCATCGTAATTTTTAAGAGTAATTATCTTTCTATTATGAAAATCAAGTAAAGTAGAATATAGTGCATTTTCATCAATTTTATGTTCTGGTTCTTTAAATACTAGATTAACAAGCCATGGTTTTCTTTTTTTTGGAACAAAACTAAGATACTCTGGTACAACATAGTTTTCTTCTCTGCCTTTTAAGAAATAAATAAAAAGTAATATTAATGTAAAACCAAAAGTTAAAACTAACAACATGTAGTTTAAGATAGTAAAAATCGAATAGCCTAAATCATAATAATTATTTGCAGATTCAGTTTTTTCCAATATATTTTCTTCATAGCTTTTATAGCCATATTTTATATTTTTTGAGACAATTTCAAATTCAATAAGGTTGTTACTAGGACTTGAACCTGTAATAATATACTGACTATTACTTTTAGTAATATCCATATGAGGATGTGTATAAAGCTTAAAGATATCATTTTCAGGATCATTTATAACAATTCTAACATTTTTATAAGTAATATGTTCTTCTGCAAGTTTAATATTTATATGATAATATTCATCATCATATTTTACTGGTGGAATAATTTTATAATCGATTTTTAGTTCGTATTTTCCCTTATTAAAATAATTAGGATTGTAACACCCTATTTCATTATCAAAAGCCTTAGATTTAACAAAAGAATCATAATTGCTACTACCGCTTAATATTTCAACATCTCCTCTGTAATCTTTTACATAAGGAATAAATGGACAGCTAACATATGTAACTTCTATATGAGGAGAATTCAAATTTGAATTGTACGTAACATCATTTTCCCAATATCTGTATAGCATTCTATATTCACCTGAAACACCAACATTAAATTCATATGTTTCAGTAAGATTTCCATCTGGTGAAAGCTCAACTTTGTAATTTTCTACAATAAGATTACCAGAATTTTGAAAAAAATCGACAACTAAAAACCCAAAAATTACTATAATTGTTATAAAAACTAATATTAGTAATAATTTACCTTTCTCTCTCAATTGTTTAACCCCATCTCAGGTTTATTATCAACTTCTTTTTCAAATTTAAGGTATTCTAACTTTTTGTAAGATAAGAGTTTTGCAACAAAATTTGAAGGAATAACCTCTAATTTTGTGTTGTATTCCTGAACAATATTGTTATAAGTATATCTTTGTCTAGATATCTCACCTTCAACATCTTTTATTGCATTCATTAAATCAATAAAATTTTTCGATGCTTTCAAATCAGGATAATTTTCAACAACAGCAAGAATTCTTTCAAGAATGTTTTTTGATTCACCATTAATTTTATCTATCTCCTCTGTTGCAATTTCTTGGCCAACAAGACTTCTCATCTTTGTGATGTTTTCCATTACATTTTTTTCAAATTTAGCATAACCTTTAACCACTTCTGCAAGCTGAGAAATCATATCAAGTCTTTTTTTAAGAGCAACTTTTATCTGACTAAGGCTTGCTTCTGCACCATTATTTAATCTTTGGAACTTGTTATAAATTGTAATTAATAAACTAATTATAATTATCAATATTAAGAATAAAATCGCAATCCCAATTGTAAGAATCATGAACTAATATAGCATTTGAAAATTATTTAAACTTAACTTATTTTTCGGACTAAAAATTATAATAAGAAAATTAAAGATTAAATTTCCTCAAGTATTTTTAATACAAATTTATATGTTTTATCAACTGTACTTATGTAAACTTGTTCTTCTGGTGAATGAGGATATTTAATAGTTGGACCAATACTAATCATATCCATATCTTGATATTTTTCGCCAATTATCCCGCATTCAAGGCCTGCATGAATTGCTTCAACTTTTGTTTCTATACCATACATATTTTTGAATATTTTTTTAGAAATTTTTAAAATATTAGATTCAAGATTAGGTTTCCAACCAGGATACGGTTTCTCTTCTGTTACTTTTGCTCCTGATAAATCAGCGATAGCATAAATACGATCGCGTAAGTCTTGTAGCGAAGATTTAATTGAACTACGTGTACTTGTATGAATAAGAACATTTTTTTCATTAAATGAGATAGATGCTAAGTTAGTTGATGTCTCTATTAGATTTGGGATGTCGTAGCTTTTTTTATCTACTCCATGTGGTAGACTATGTACTAGATTTAGTATTTTACACTGAGATTCCTCAGTTAGTATTGTCTGTATTTTTTCAGTGTTTTCAAAATTAACTCTGAAGTTCGGGTCGATAGGTTTAATTTCCCCCAGTATATCTTTTTCTTCTTCTTTTAGTGCAGCCATAAATTTGTTTTTTTCTGATTTATCTATCATGATTTTGGCATATGCTTCACGTGGTATGGCATTGTGTTTATCACCACCTTTTATTTCAGAAATATAGAAATGATATTGATCACAGGTTTTCCAGAGCATTCTTGCTAAAAGTTTTATCGCATTACCACGCTGTTCATGTATATCAACACCCGAATGTCCACCACGTAGACCTGATACTTTAACAATCATACTTTCAAGGTTACTTTTAGCTGGTTGAGTCTTTATTGGTAACTCAATCTTGGAATCACCGCCACCAGCACAACCAACTGTTAGCACACCAAAATCTTCGCTATCAAGATTAAGTAGTATTCTTCCTCTTAACATATCTTTATCCATTGCAAAAGCACCAGTTAGACCTGTTTCTTCATCAATAGTAAATAAACTTTCAATTGGTCCATGTTTGATATTATTATCTTCAAGTATTGCAAGACTCATTGCAAGACCGATACCATTGTCTGCTCCAAGAGTTGTACCAACTGCTGTGAGTGCATCTCCGTTAATTTTTAGTTGTATTGAATCTTTTGAAAAATCAAATTTAACGTCACTGTTTTTTTCACAAACCATATCTAAATGACCTTGAAGTATTAATCCTATTTTTTTCTCCATGCCTTTTGTAGCAGCTTTACAAATAACTATATTACCAATTTTATCTACTTTGTATTTTAAATTATGTTTTTTAGCAAAATTTACTACATATTCACTGATTTTTTCTTCATGTTTAGAACAGCGAGGTATTTTACGGATTTCATCAAAATGTTTCCAAACAATTTTTGGTTCAAGATTGAGAACTTCAGTCATAAATCATATCCTCCTATATTATAAAATAAAAAAGGGAAACAACATATAAAATAAAAGGTTTGTCACAAAACCATTTATATAATACTCCTTCTATTAACCCAAAAAGACTAGTTTCGGAGGCATAGATTTTTATGGATTGGGGTATGAAAAACAGAATTAGTAAGATAATTAATCCAAAAGATGGACATACTGTAATGCTTGCAGTTGATCATGGTTATTTTATGGGGCCAACTACAGGTTTGGAAAATATTAAGACTATGACTGATCCACTGATTAGATACGCTGATACTCTTATGCTTACTCGTGGAGCTCTAAGAAATTATATAGATCCAGAAACAAAAATTCCAATAGTTTTACGTGTATCTGGTGGAACAAGTATTCTAAATGAAAATAACTTACTTCATGAAGGAATTATAGTTAATATCGAGGATGCAATACGTCTTAATGTTTCAGGTGTTGCTTTTTCAATTCTTGTAGGTCAATCATTTGAACGTGATACAATACTTGGGATGACTAAATATATTGATGAATGTGAAAGATATGGAATACCTGTTCTTGCAGTGACAGCAGTTGGTAAAGGACTTGGTAAAGATGCAAAATATCTTAGTCTTGCAAGTAGAATGGCGGCAGAACTAGGTGCACATATTGTTAAAACGTATTATTGTAAAGATTTTGAAAAAGTAATAGAAACATGTCCTGTACCGATTGTTATTGCTGGTGGGAAGAAAATCCCTGAGCAAGAAGCACTTCAGATGGCTTATGATGCATTACAAGCAGGTGCTATTGGTGTTGATATGGGTCGAAATGTATTTCAGAGCAGTGACCCTGTTAGTATGATTAAAGCAGTAAATACAATTGTTCATAATAAATATAAACCAAAAGAAGCATTTGATGTTTTTAAATCAAATAAAAACTAAATGAGAGAGTTGATAATTATATGGATAAACTTTATGAAGAATCAGAAACAGGATGTTGTCCACGGTTTAATCCTGATCCATGGAATGAAAAAGAAATTGTTTTTAATAATAAATTATTTATCAAAGACGAAGCAAGAAGTTTTTTACATATCCCCTTAGGGTTTGGGAAAATCATGGTTAAAAACATGGAAATGATCAAAGATGCAGATGCTCTAAATGAAAAACCATTTATGCTTTCTGATGAAAAATCTGCTTGGAAAACAAATATTTATATTGCGGTAAGCAAAGAAGTTCCTGGTGCAGAAATGACAAAAATATCTGGTAAATTTCTAACAAAAGTCTTTGAAGGACATTATAAGAACATGAAAAACTGGATTGAAGAAATTAAGGAATACGTTAAATCAAAAGATAAAGAAATTAAAAAAATGTATTTCTTTTATACAACTTG
>Ga0209254_10002533_pt1 | contig 16617 bp, 13 predicted proteins | sample FrelakmetDIP11DI_FD_187148 | JGI IMG/M metagenome (GOLD analysis project Ga0209254, IMG submission 187148) | Freshwater lake sediment microbial communities from the University of Notre Dame, USA, for methane emissions studies - DIP11 DI (SPAdes)... | ecosystem: Environmental > Aquatic >... | reverse complement strand
GGCGCCCGCGGGTGGCGCTTTTTTCCACCGGCGACGAGCTGATGATGCCGGGCGAGCCGCTGCGCCCGGGCGCCATCTACAACTCCAACCGCTACATGCTCCGCGGCCTGCTGCAGGGCGCCGGGTGCGAGGTCAACGACCTCGGCATCGTGCCCGACCGGCTGGACGCCACGCGCAAGGCGCTGCGCGAAGCCGCCGCGGCGAATGACCTCATCGTCACCAGCGGCGGCGTCTCGGTCGGCGAAGAGGACCACCTCAAGCCCGCGGCGCAGGCCGAAGGGCGGCTGGAACTTTGGCAGATCGCCATCAAGCCCGGCAAGCCGCTGGCCTTTGGCGAGATCCACCGCGCCGACGGCACTGCCGCGTTGCTGCTGGGCCTGCCGGGCAACCCGGTGTCGAGTTTCGTGACCTACCTGCTGTGCGTGAGCACCGTGCTGCGCGTCTTGCAGGGCGCGCCGGCGGCACTGCCGGCGGGCTTGGCGCTGCGTGCGGACTTCGACTGGCCGCGCCCGGACCGGCGGCGCGAGTTCCTGCGCGTGCAGGTCAACGCCAGCGGGGGGCTGGACCTCTTCCCCAACCAGAGCTCGGGCGTGCTGACCTCGGCCGTGTGGGCCGACGGGCTGGTCGACAACCCGCCGAGTCAGGCCATCTGCCGCGGCGACTCGGTGAAGTTCCTGCCGCTGTCGGAGCTGATCACGCGATGAAGGTCCAGGTGCGCTACTTCGCTTCGCTGCGGGAAGCCCTCGGGCCCACGGAGGCCGTGGACGTGCCCGCAGGCAGCACGCTCGGCGGGCTGCGCGACGCGCTGCTGGCGCGCGGCGGTCGTCATGCCGAGGCGTTGGCGCGCGGCCGCGCCGTGCGCTGCGCGCTGGACCAGACCATGAGCGACGAATCGGCGGTCCTGCGCGACGGTGCCGAGGTCGCCTTCTTCCCTCCGGTGACCGGCGGCTGAACAAAGTGAGCCGCGTCTCGATCCAGACCACCGACTTCGACCTCAGCGCCGAGGTTGCGGCCCTGCGCGCGGGGGACGCCGGGGTCGGCGCTGTGGCCAGCTTCGTCGGCACTGTGCGCGACCGCAACGACGGCAGCTCCGTCAGCGGCATGGAGCTGGAGCATTACCCGGGCATGACCGAACGCGCCATCGAGGCCATGATCGACGAGGCGCAGCGCCGCTTCGACATCCGCGCCGCGCGCGTCGTGCACCGCGTCGGCCCGCTGCGGCCCGGCGACCAGATCGTGCTGGTGGCGGTGAGCTCCGCGCACCGTGGCCAGGCTTTCCAGGCCTGCGAGTTCCTGATGGACTACCTCAAGACGCAGGCACCGTTCTGGAAGAAGGAAGCCACGCCCGCTGGCGCGCGCTGGGTCGATGCGCGGGTGGCCGACGACGGCGCCCTGGCACGCTGGGGCATCCAGGCGAACAACGCCTGAGTGGCGCTCCATGGCCCAACCGATCGACACGCGACACCTGCGCCACGCGCTCGGCCGCTTCACCACCGGCGTCACCATCATCAGTTGTGTCGACGAGGCGGGGGTCTACGTCGGCCTCACCGCCAACTCCTTCAATTCGCTCTCGCTCGACCCGGCGCTGGTGCTGTGGTCCTTGCGCGAGCCCAGCCCCAGCCTGGAAGCCTTTCTCACCGCACCACGTTTTGCGGTCAACGTGCTGGCCGAAGCACAGGTGGACCTGTCGCGGCGTTTCGCGTCGGTCACCGAGGGCCGCTTCGCCGCAGGCGCCTGGGCGCTGGGCGAACACGGTGCGCCGGTGCTTGCCGGCTGCACGGCGGTGTTCGAATGCGAGACCGTGTCGCAACAGATCGCCGGGGACCACCGCCTGTTCATCGGCCGTGTGCTGGCTTGCAGCGAAACGGCGCTGTCGCCGCTGGTGTTCCAGGCCGGGCACTACCGGATGCTGGGAGAGATCCTGTGAGGCCGCAGGGCCGCCGGATCGACCTGTTCGCCGGGGTCTGCGGCCAGTGCGGTGCCGGTCAGATGGCCGACGTCGAGCCGCCGGTGGCCTGCAGTGGCGCCGTCGTGCCCATCCTGCAACCGCACTTCCAGGCCCATCGAGGAGTCGGCCCATGCACATCGCAGGCAACCCGCAGCACCTCACCCCGCAGCAGCGTGAGCTGATCGGGCTCGCGGCCCGGCTTGGCCGCGAGCGCTTCGCTGCGCGCGCCGCCTTGCATGACCGTGAGGCGAGCTTTCCTTTCGAGAACTTTGAAGACCTGCGACGGGCCGGCCTGCTGGCCCTCTGCGTGCCACAGGACCACGGCGGCCTGGGCGCCGACTTCGCGACCTACGTCATGGTGGCCGCCGAGATCGGCCGCCACTGCGGCGCGACCGCGCTGTCCTACAGCATGCACGTGTGCTCGACCCTGTGGGCCGGCTTCGTCGCCGATGCGCTGGGCATGACCCCCGAGCAGCGTGCCGACCACGAGCGCAACCGTGCCATCCACTACGAGCGCATCGCGCACCACGGCAAGGTCTATTCGCAGCCGTTCAGCGAAGGCGGCGCGGCGGCTGCGGACAAGGCGCCCTGGGGCACGCTGGCGCGTTCCGTGGACGGTGGCTACGTGGTCAGTGGCAAGAAGATCTTCGCCTCGCTCGCCGGCGCGGCCGATTATTACGGCGTGCTCTGCACGCTGGACAAGGCCGGCGCGACGCAGCGCGATGCGCTCTACCTGGCTGTGCCCGCCGATGCGCCCGGCGTGCAGGTGGTGGGCGACTGGGATCCGCTGGGCATGCGCGGCACCGTCAGCCGCACGCTGCTGCTGGACGACGTGCTGGTATCGCACAGCGCGCGGTTGATGCCGGAAGGCCTGTACTTCCAGGCCGCGGCGCGCTTCCCGCACATGTTCGCCACGCTGTCGCCCACCTACATGGGTATTGCGCAGGCGGCGTACGACTTCACGGTGGCCTACCTGCGCGCCGAGGTGCCGGGCATGTCGCCCGTGAAGCGCCGCATGTACCCCACCAAGCAGGTCGCGCTGGCCGAGATGCGCATCAAGCTCGAACAGACGCGGGCGCTCTTCCTGCAGAACGCGCGCGACGCCGCGGTGGACCCCGACAAGGACACGCGCATGCGCCTGTACGCCGCCCACTACACGATCATGGAGAACGCCAACGACATTGCCCGGCTGGCCATCCGAACCTGCGGCGGGCAGGGCATGCTCAAGAGCCTGCCGCTGGAGCGCCTGTACCGTGACAGCCGCTGCGGCAGCCTGATGCTGCCGTGGACGGCCGAGCTGTGCATCGACCGGCTGGGCCGCGAGTGCCTGTACGAAGCGGGCGAGCGCGACGAGGCGATCGAGTAGGGCCATGCGGTTGCCGCCGCGCCGGCTGGCCGAGGCGCCCGGCGCGACGCAACTGGGGGCGGGTGCGCGGCGCCTGCCGTCGGCCCAGGCACTCACTCGTCTCGACTGAACGCCGTCGGCCATCGAGCATGCGGCTTGAGCCGAATCAACGCCGTTTTCCCTGGCTCGGGTTGAATCACCCGTGCCCAGCCCCATTTCGAGGGGAACACGGAGGATTCGTTCATGCGTCTCGACAAACTGACCACGGCCTTCCAGCAAGCCCTGGGCGATGCCCAGAGCTTGGCTGTGGCGCGCGACAACCCCTACATCGAGCCGGCGCACCTGTTGGCGGCCATGCTCCAGCAGCCCGATGGTCCCAAGGCGTTGCTGGACCGTGCCGGCGCCAATACCGCAGCGCTGATGACGGCGATGGAGACCGCCATCCGCAATCTGCCGCAGGTGCAGGGCGGCGGTCAGCCGGTGCAGCCCGGGCGCGACCTGCTGCAGTTGCTGCAGGCGGCCGACAAGGAAGCCACCAAGCGCGGCGACCAGTTCATCGCCAACGAGATGTTCCTGCTGGCGCTGGCCGATAGCAAGACCGACCTCGGCGGCGTCGTGCGTGGGCACGGCCTGACCCGCAAATCGCTCGAAGCCGCCGTCGAGACGGTGCGGGGCGGGCAGAAGGTCGACAACGCCGAAGCCGAAGGGCAGCGCGAAGCGCTGAAGAAGTACACGCTGGACCTGACCGAGCGCGCCCGCCAGGGCAAGCTCGACCCCGTGATCGGCCGCGACGACGAGATCCGCCGCGCCATCCAGGTGCTGCAGCGGCGCAGCAAGAACAACCCGGTGCTGATCGGCGAGCCGGGCGTCGGCAAGACCGCCATCGTCGAGGGCTTGGCGCAGCGCATCGTCAACGGCGAGGTGCCCGAGAGCCTGAAGGACAAGCGCGTGCTGGTGCTCGACATGGCGGGCCTGCTGGCGGGCGCCAAATACCGCGGTGAATTCGAGGAACGGCTGAAGGCCGTGCTGAAGGAGGTGGCCGCTGACCAGGGCCGCATCATCCTGTTCATCGACGAGTTGCACACCATGGTCGGTGCCGGCAAGGCCGAAGGCGCCATCGACGCCGGCAACATGCTCAAGCCCGCGCTGGCCCGCGGCGAGTTGCACTGCATCGGCGCCACCACGCTCAACGAATACCGCAAATACGTCGAGAAGGACGCCGCGCTGGAGCGGCGCTTCCAGAAGGTGCTGGTCGACGAGCCCAGCGTCGAGGCCACGGTCGCCATCCTGCGGGGCCTGCGCGACAAATACGCCGTCCATCACAGCGTGGAGATCACCGACCCGGCCCTCGTCGCCGCGGCCGAACTCAGCCACCGCTACATCACCGACCGCTTCCTGCCCGACAAGGCCATCGACCTCATCGACGAGGCGGCGGCCAAGGTCAAGATCGAGATCGACTCCAAGCCCGAGGCGATGGACAAGCTCGACCGCCGGCTGATCCAGCTGAAGATCGAGCGCGAGGCGGTGCGCAAGGAGAAGGACGAAGCCTCCATCAAGCGCATGGGCCTGATCGAGGAAGAGATCACCAAGCTCGAGCGCGAGGCTGCCGACCTGGAGGAGATCTGGAAGGCCGAGAAGGCCCAGGCCCAGGGGTCGGCCAACGTCAAGGAAGAGATCGAGCGCATCAAGGGCCAGATCGAGGAACTCAAGCGCAAGGGCGACTTCAATCGTGTCGCCGAACTCCAGTACGGCAAGCTGCCGGAACTGGAGAAGACGCTCGGCGCTGCGCAAGCCAAGGAAACCGGCAAGGCCAAGGGCGCCAAGGAGGGCAAGGGCCCGCACTTGTTGCGCACGATGGTCGGCGCCGAGGAGATCGCGGAGGTCGTGTCGCGCGCCACCGGCATCCCGGTGAGCAAGCTCATGCAGGGCGAGCGCGACAAGCTGCTGCAGATGGAGGCCAAGCTGCACGAACGCGTTGTGGGCCAGGACGAGGCCATCACCGCCGTGGCCGACGCCATCCGGCGTTCGCGTGCGGGCCTGTCCGACCCGAACCGGCCGCTGGGCAGTTTCCTGTTCCTGGGCCCCACCGGAGTCGGCAAGACCGAGTTGTGCAAGGCACTGGCCGGCTTCCTGTTCGACAGCGACGATCACATGATCCGCATCGACATGAGCGAGTACATGGAGAAGCACTCGGTCAGCCGCCTCATCGGCGCGCCGCCGGGCTATGTGGGCTATGACGAGGGCGGGGCATTGACCGAGGCCGTGCGTCGCAAGCCCTACAGCGTGCTGCTGTTCGACGAGGTGGAAAAGGCGCACCCGGATGTCTTCAACGTGCTCCTGCAGGTGCTCGACGATGGCCGGCTCACCGACGGCCAGGGGCGCACAGTGGACTTCAAGAACACCGTCATCGTGATGACCAGCAACCTGGGTTCGCACCTCATCATGCAGATGGCCGGGCAGCCGAGCGAGGACATCCGCGACGCGGTGTGGGTCGAGGTCAAGCAGCACTTCCGCCCCGAGTTCCTGAACCGCATCGACGAGACGGTGGTCTTCCACGCGCTCGACCAGAGACACATCGAGAATATCGCCCGCATCCAGCTCAGGCTGCTCGAGCAGCGGCTGGAAAAGCTGGAGATGAAACTCGACGTGAGCCCGGCGGCGCTGGCCGAACTGGCCAAGGTGGGGTTCGACCCGGTGTTCGGTGCACGGCCGCTCAAGCGGGCAATCCAGCAGCGCATCGAGAACCCGGTGAGCAAGCTCATCCTGCAGGGCAGGTTCGGGCCGAAGGACGTGATCCCGGTGGACGTGGACAAGGGCGAATTCGCCTTCTCGCGCGTCGTGCACTGAGTGAGCGCACTCGGCTGCAGTCGCAGACCGGTGCACAACCGTCCTGCACCCTTCGGGGTGCGGGACGGCACGCGCTCCTAGAATCGGGCGTCCTGCGCGCGCAACCTCCAGACTCCATGCCATGAATGCCAAGCCCAACGAAGCCGCCGCGCCGGCACCGGTCGTCGTCGTCGGCGCCGGCCTCGGTGGGCTGGCCACGGCGCTGCTGCTGGCCGACCGCGTACCGGTGATCGTGCTCGCCAAGCGAGAACTCGACGAGAGCGCCACTGCCTGGGCGCAGGGCGGCATCGTCGGGGTGCTGGGCTCCGACGACAGCGTGGCGTCGCACGTGCACGACACGCAGGACGCCGGCGCCGGGCTGGTGGACGAGCACACCGCTCGCTTCGTCGCCGAGAACAGCGCCCGCGCCGTGCAATGGCTGGTGGACGCCGGCGTGCCGTTCTCCGGGGATCCCACCGGCCCGCTGGGCCTGCACCTGACACGCGAGGGCGGCCACGCGGTGCGCCGCATCGCACACGCCGCCGACGCCACCGGCCGTGCGATCCAGGACGCGCTGCTGGCGCGTGCCCGCGCCCACCCCAATATCTCGTTGCGCGAACGCTGGATGGCGGTGGACGTGGTGACCTCGCGCCACCTCAAGCGCAAGCCGGGGCGCGACGACGAGCCGCGCTGCTGGGGCGTCTACGCGCTGGACATGGACCGAGGCCGCGTCGAGACGCTGCCCGCCTCGGCGGTGGTTCTGGCCACTGGCGGCGTGGGCAAGGTCTACCGCTACACCAGCAATCCCGACACCGCCACCGGCGACGGCATCGCGATGGCCTGGCGTGCCGGCTGCCGCGTGGGCAACATGGAATTCATCCAGTTCCATCCGACCTGTCTGTACCACCCGCAGGAACGCAGCTTCCTCATCACCGAGGCGTTGCGTGGCGAGGGCGCACACCTGACCCTGCCGAGCACCGGTCCGGGGGATCCCGGCGGGCGGCGATTCATGCCGGATCACGACCCACGCGCCGAACTGGCGCCGCGCGACATCGTGGCGCGCGCCATCGACTTCGAGATGAAGAAGCATGGCCTGGACCATGTCTGGCTGGACGCACGGCACCTCGGCGAGGTTTTCCTGAAGGAGCACTTCCCGACCATCCACGCACGCTGCCTGCAACTCGGCATCGACATCGCGCGCGATCCGATCCCGGTGGTGCCGGCGGCGCACTACACCTGCGGCGGCGTCGTCACCGACCTCGAAGGTCGCACCGACCTGCCGGGCCTGTACGCGGTGGGCGAGACAACCTACACCGGCTTGCACGGCGCCAACCGCCTCGCCAGCAACTCGCTGCTCGAATGCGTGGTGCTGGGCCGCAGTTGTGCCGAGCGTATCCTGAGCCAGCCGCCGCAGGCATTGCCGCCGCTGCCACCCTGGGACGAAAGCCAGGTCGAGGACGCCGACGAGCAGGTCGTCATCTCGCACAACTGGGACGAGTTGCGTCTGCTGATGTGGAACTACGTCGGCATCGTGCGCACCACCAAGCGGCTGGAGCGTGCGCTGCACCGCATCAAGCTGCTGCGCGGCGAGATCGACGACTACTACGCCAACTTCCGTGTCAACCGCGACCTGCTGGAGTTGCGCAACCTGGTGGTGTGTGCCGAGCTGATCGTGCGCTCGGCGCTGCGCCGCCACGAAAGCCGGGGCCTGCACTACAGCCGCGACTTCCCGCATGCGCTGCCGGTGAGCTTCCCGACCGTGTTGACACGGCAGGCACGCAGCAACTCGCGTTGACGCCCGGCGCTCAGGCCGTGACCAGCACCCGCATCGAAAAGTCGACTGCGCGCAGGTCTTTCGTCAGCTTGCCGATCGAGATGCGGTGCACGCCCGTCGCGGCAATGGCGCGCAGCTGATCGAACTGCACGCTGCCCGACACCTCGAGAAGTGCACGGCCGGCGTTGACGGCCACGGCTTCGCGCATGCGTTCGAGATCGAAGTTGTCCAGCAGCACGCTGGTGGCGCCGGCGGCGAGCGCCTCGCGCAGCTGCGCCAGGGTCTCGACCTCGATCTGGATCTCCACGCCCGCGTCGAGCGCACGTGAGTTGGCGAGCACCTGCGTCACGCCGCCGGCGGCGGCGATGTGGTTTTCCTTGATCAGGATGCCGTGCCACAGCGCCAGGCGCTGGTTCTGGCCGCCGCCCACGCGCACCGCGTATTTCTGCGCCTGGCGCAGCCCGGGGATCGTCTTGCGCGTGTCCAGGATCGCGCAGCCCTGTGGCAGCGGCGAGGCGCCGGCCACGGCATCGACATGCTGGCGCGTCACGGTGGCGGTGGCCGACAGCAACTGGATGAAATTGAGCGCCGGGCGCTCGGCGGCGAGCAGGGCGCGCGCGTCGCCGCGCAGCGTGACCACGGTCTGGTCCGGTGCCATCCAGGCACCTTCCTCGACCTGCCATTCGACCGCCGCGGCGGCGTCGAGCGCGTGCACGACACCGTCGAACCAGTCGCGGCCGCACAGCACGGCGGCTTCGCGCGCGATCACGCGTGCCTTTACCTGGCGGCCCGCAGGCACGAGCAGGCCGGTCCAGTCGCAGGTACCGATGTCCTCGGCCAGCGCGTCGCGAACGTTGCGCCGGCGCGCTTCTTCCAGCGTCTCGTTGTGGTCAGTGAAACCGGTCACGCAACGCCCACGTTCGGCACGAAGCCGCTCCGAGGCTGCGCCAGGCTGGCCGGGTTGGCCTTGACGAATTCGAGCATGCGCTCGATGCAGCCCAAGGCCTGGCTGCGCACCGGTTCGGGCACCAGCACTTCGCCGCTGCCGGTCTCCAGGCACGCGATCACGCCCTGCATCGCGTTCATCGCCATCCACGGGCAGTGCGCGCAACTCTTGCAGGTGGCGCTGACGCCGGCGGTGGGCGCCTCGATCAGCGTCTTGCCCGGGGCCAGCTGGCGCATGCGGTGCATGAGCCCGTTGTCGGTGGCCACGATGTAGGTCTGTGCACTGCCGTTGACGACGGCGTTGAGCAACTGTGTCGTCGAACCCACCACGTCGGCCTGCTCGACCACGCTGCGCGGGGACTCGGGGTGCACGAGCACCTGTGCACCCGGCTGCTGGCGGCGCAGAAGCTCGAGCTCGAGCCCCTTGAATTCGTCGTGCACGATGCAGTCGCCGTGCCACAAGATCATGTCGGCGCCGGTCTGTTCCTGGATCCAGCGGCCCAGGTGGCGGTCGGGGGCCCACAGGATCTTCCGGCCCTGCGCGTGCAGGTGCTGCACGATGGCCAGCGCGCAGGAGCTGGTCACCATCCAGTCGGCGCGTGCCTTGACCGCCGCGCTGGTGTTGGCGTAGACGACGACCTCACGGTCGGGATGGGCGTCGCAGAAAGCGGCAAACTGGTCCGGCGGGCAGCCCAGGTCCAGCGAGCAGGTGGCTTCCAGGTCGGGCATCAGTACGCGCTTGCCGGGCGAAAGGATCTTGGCGCTCTCGCCCATGAAGCGCACGCCGGCCACGACGAGTGTGCGCGCCGGGTGGTCGCGGCCGAAACGCGCCATCTCCAGCGAATCGGCCACGCAGCCCCCCGTGGCCAACGCCAGGTCCTGCAGGTCGCCGTCGACGTAGTAGTGCGCCACCAGCACGGCGTCGTGCTGCTTCAGCAGCGCTGCCGCACGGTCGCGGGCCAACTCACGCTCGGCCGGGCCCAATGGCGGCGGCACGCGGGCCCAGGCGTGCTCGGTGCTGCAGGCGCCGCGGGCATCCTGCCGGGTGTAGTCGTAGAGGGTTTGCTCCATGTCGTCGACAAAAAACTGACAGACTATCGTAACTCTGCCGCCCGGCAGTTGCCCACAATTGCTGCATGCACACCACCGCCCTCCCGGCTTCCGCGCTGCGCCGCGATGCCACCGTCATCGGCCTCGTCGGCATGGCACACAGCATCAGCCACTTCAGCCAGCTCCTGCTTGCGCCGCTGTTCCCGTGGCTGAAGGAGGCGTTCGCGGTCAGCTATGCCGAACTCGGGCTGCTGATGACGATCTTCTTCGTCGTTTCGTGCATCGTACAAGCGGCCTCGGGCTTCTGGGTCGACCGCTACGGCCCGCGGCCGGTGCTGTTCGCAGGGCTGACGATGATCGGCCTGGCGGCACTCGGCTTTGCGGCCAGCACCAGCTACTCGATGCTGGCGCTTTTTTCGGTGCTGGCCGGCGTCGGCAACGGTGTCTTCCACCCGGTGAACTACACCTTGCTGAACCGCAAGATCGGCAAGGCGCGGCTCGGCCATGCGTACAGCGTGCACGGCATCAGCGGCAGCCTGGGCTGGGCGCTGGCACCGGCACTGCTGGTGCCGCTGACGCTGGCCTATTCGTGGCGCGTGGCGCTGCTCGCCGCCGCCGCCGTGGTGTTCGTGGTGCTGGTGGTGCTGTGGTGGCAGCGCGAACAGCTCACCGTCGAGCTGGCAGCGCCGACCGCGGCGCAGGCGCCGGACGCACCCGTCGCCGAGGGCACGTTCGACTTCCTGCGCATCCCGGCGGTGTGGATGTGCTTCGCCTTCTTCTTCTTCTTTGCCGGTGCGCTGTCGGTCGTGCAGACCTTCGCGCCCGAAGCCGCGCGCCAGTTGCACGCGGTGCCGCAGCATCTGGCCGCGATGTGCCTGACGACCTACATGGTGTGCAGCGCCGGCGGCACGCTGCTCGGCGGCTTCCTGGCATCGGACCCCGCGCGCAGCGAGCGCATCGTCGCTGCCGCCTTCGGCGCCGCGGCGATGGTCTCGCTCGTCATCGGCCTGGGCGCCGTGCCGGCTTTCGCGGTGCCGGTCCTGTTCGGCGCCATGGGGCTGGTCTCGGGGATGGCCGGGCCGTCGCGCGATCTGCTTGTCAAGCGCTCGAGCCCCGACAACGCCACCGGCCGCGTCTACGGCGTCGTCTACGCCGGTCTGGACATCGGCCAGGCGGTGGTGCCGCTGGTCATTGGGCCGTTGATGGACCACGGCCGCTACGCCAGCGTCTGGCTGGCGCTGGCACTGCTGCAGGGCGTGCTGATCGTCACCGCGTTCAACGTGCGACGCGTGCGGCGCACCGCGCTAGAGTTGGCCTGAGGAGCCGGCCTCAGACGCAGTTGCGGTGGCGTTCGATGCAGGTGTCGAGCACCTCGCCGCCGTCGCGCTGCCACCAGTTTCTCGCCGAGAAGATCTCGACCTCGCTGTAGCCGGCAAAACCCTGCGCCTCGACCTCGGCACGCAGGCTGCGGAGATCGATCACGCCGTCGCCCATCATGCCGCGGTCCTCGAGCAGGTCGGTGGTGGGCACGAGCCAGTCGCAGACGTGCAAGGCCAACAGCCGCTCGCGGCCGGCGCGTTCGATCTGCTGGGCGAGCTTGGGGTCCCACCAGACGTGATAGGCATCCACTGCCACGCCGAGGGCGCCGCTGTGCCCTGGGTCCAGCGTGTCGCACAGGTCCAGCGCTTGCTCGAGCGTATTGATGCAGGCACGGTCGGCGGCATACATCGGGTGCAGCGGTTCGATGGCCAGCGGCATGCCGCGTTCTCGGGCATCCGCCAGCAGCGCCGCCACGCCCTCGGCGACCTGCTCGCGCGCACCGGGCAGGTCCTTGTTCGCCGGCCGGCCCGCCAGCGCGCCGGGCAGGCCGCCGACCACCAGCACCAGGCAGGCTGCGCCGAGTTCGCAGGCCTCGTCCAGCGCGCGCCGGTTGTCGTCGCGTGCGGCCTGGCGGCCCGCGGCGTCGCTGTAGGTGAACATGCCGCCGCGGCAGTAGCCCGACAGCTCGAAGCCGTGCGCCTTCACGGCGCGCACCGTGGCCGCCAGGCCTGCGGCGGCGACCTGGTCGCGCCAGGGGGCGATGGCGCGGATGCCGCGCGCAGCGCAGGCATCCAGGATCTGCAGCAGCGGCCAGGCCTGCCCCAGCTGCTTGCGCACCGTGGCGGTGTTGATCGACAGCCAGCGGTGGTCGGCGCTGAAGTCCCTCAAGCGTCGACCCCATGCAGCGCCAGCAGGTGCCGCATTCGCGCCGTCGATCGATCCGGGTCCTCGATCAATCCCGCGGCGTCGGCCAGCCGGAGCAGCTCGCACAGGTGGGGCAGGGAGCGCGTGCTTTGCTGTCCGCCGACCATCACGAAGTGGTCCTGGTGGCCGTTCAGCCAGGCCATGAAGACGACGCCGGTCTTGTAGTACCGCGTCGGTGCCCGGAAGATGTGGCGCGACAGCGGCACGGTTGGGGCCAGGATGGCATGGAATCGCGTTTCGTCGCCCGCCGCCAGCGCGGCCAGCGCCGCACTCGCCGCCGGCGCAATGGCATCGAAGATGCCGAGCAGTGCGTCGCTGTGGCGGTGCGTGGGTGCCGTGCCGACACCGTCGCCCGCGATCAACTCCGCATAGTTGAAGTCGTCGCCGGTGTACATGCGCACGCCGGCCGGCAGGCGGCGGCGCATGGCGATTTCCTGGTCCTTGTCGAGCAGCGAGATCTTGATGCCGTCGACCTTGGACGCATGGGCTTCGATGATGCCCAGCGCGGTGTCCATGGCCGCGTGCGTGTCGGCGCTGCCCCAGTAGCCCTTCAGCGCCGGGTCGAACATGTCGCCCAGCCAGTGCAGGATCACCGGCTCACGCGCCTGGCGCAGGACGCGGTCGTAGACGCGTTCGTAATCGGCCGGGCTGGTGGCGACACGGGCCAGCGCGCGGCTGGCCATCACGATCAGGCGGCCGCCCAGCGCTTCGATGGCGGCCATCTGTTCTTCGTAGGCGCGGATCACGTCGTCGACCGAGCGCGCCGCTTCGGGCGCCAGGTGGTCGGTGCCGCAGCCGCTGGCCAGGAAGGCGCCGGGCATGTCGCGCGCGGCTTCGATCGAGCGGCGGATCAGCTCCAGAGAGGTCGGCCAGTCCAGGCCCATGCCGCGCTGCGCGGTGTCCATCGCCTCGGCCACCCCCAGGCCCAACGACCACAGGCGGCGCCGGTAGGCGATGGTGGCGTCCCAGTCGATCGCACACTCGAGCCAGGGGTCGATGGCGGCGCGCGCGTCGGCCACCACGTGGGCGGCGGAGTAGGCGATACGGGTCAGTTTCGTGCCGGGCCCGGCCGGCGCGAACGAGCCCGGGCCACGCAGCGTGTACGGTTGCAGCGTGCCGTCGGCGGCGGGGAGTCGAAGTTGCATGGTCGATTTTCGATCAAGGTTCATGCGCGGATCCGGCTCCGCCGGTCTGCTGCATGCGCCCCCATGGGGGCAGCGACCGGGAGGGAGCGTGGGGGCTTACAGCGTCAGCGGCGGCACATCGATCCAGCGCCTCTCGCGCCACGATTGCAGCGCCGCTTCGACAAGTTGCACGCCCTTGGCCCCCTCAGGCAGCGTCCAGCGGTAGGGCGCATCCTCGACGACGTGGCGGATGAAGGCCTCCCACTGGATCTTGAAGCCGTTGTCGTAAACCTCGGTTTCGGGCACCTCCTGCCACTGACCGAGGAAGTCCATGGACTGCTTGACGTCGGGGTTCCACACCGGTCGCGGCGTCGCGACCCGGCTCTGCGCGCGGCAGGCCTGCAGGCCGGCTACCGCCGAGCCGTGCGTGCCGTCGACGTGGAAGGTCACCAGGTCGTCGCGCCGCACGCGGGTCGTCCACGAGCTGTTGACCTGTGCGACGACCGGCTCGCCCTGGTCGCCCCTGAGCTGGAAGGTCGCGTAGGCGGCATCGTCGGCGGTGGCTGCGTAGGGCTGACCGGCCTCGTCCCAGCGCTGCGGAATGTGCGTGGCGCCGAGGCAGGACACCGACTGCACCTCGCCGAACAGGTTGTCCAGTACATAGCGCCAGTGGCAGACCATGTCCAGGATGATGCCGCCGCCGTCTTCCGCGCGGTAGTTCCAGCTCGGGCGCTGGATCGGCTGCAGGTCGCCTTCGAAGACCCAGTAGCCGAACTCGATGCGTACCGACAGCAAGCGCCCGAAGAAGCCCGCGCGCTTGAGCATCGCCAGCTTGCGCAGCCCGGGCAGGAACAGCTTGTCCTGCACGGCGCCATGCTTGAGGCCCGAGCCCTGGGCGAGCCGCGCGATCTCCACCGCCTCGTTCAGGTTGGTGGCGATCGGCTTCTCGCAGTAGACATGCTTGCCGGCGCGCAGGGCCTGCGCCAGCAGAGTGGGGCGCATCTGCGTCGTGCCGGCGTCGAAGAACACCGTGTCCTCGGGGTTCGCCAGCGCGGCGTCGAGGTTGGTGCCCCAGCGCTGGATGCCGTGGGCGCGCGCCAGGGCCTCGATCTTCTCGGCGTTGCGGCCGATCAGCACCGGATCGGGCATGACCTTTCGGCCGTCGGCCAGCAGCACGCCGCCTTGCCCGCGGATGGCGACGATGGAGCGGATCAGGTGCTGGTTCATGCCCATGCGCCCGGTCACCCCGTGCATCACGATGCCCAGTCGCTGTGTCTTCATGCTTGTGGTCCTCGGGTTCGGGTGCGGGATCGACGCTGCGGCTACTAATCCCTATATGGTGAATTACTCTAAGTCTGCACCGAAGCGAAGTCAAGCAACGACCTCTCATGGCCCTTTGATCTTGACGCCCTCGACCCTGGGGCATAGCATGATTCATCACTATTCGGTTAACACGACGGAGTTGCTCATGCCCAGGATCCGGACCACGGTCGTCGGTTCTTACCCCATCCCCGACTGGCTCGTTGCCAGCCCATCGGAGCAGGCGCTGATGGACGCCACGCGCGTCGTCATCGGCACGCAGGAGCAGGCGGGTGTGGACGTGGTGTGCGACGGCGAGCTCTACCGCTTCGACATCAACCACCCCGAAACGAACGGCATGATCGAGTACTTCGTGCGGCCGATGGACGGCATCACGCAGCGTTTTTCGTTCGACGACCTCATTGCCTACCGCTCTGCCAGCGGCATGAAATTCCGCACCCGCCCGCCGGGCACGGTGATCGGCCCCATCGGCCACGGCAGCCTGGACCTGCCGCTGGCCTGCGCGCGCGCCAAGGCGCTGGCCACGCGCACCTTCAAGTTCACCGTCACCGGGCCGCACATGCTGGCCAAGACGCTGATCAACAAGCACTACGCCGACACGCCGGAACTGGCGCACGCGATCGCCGATGCGCTGGCGGCGCAGGTGCGGCACCTCGATGCGGACGTGGTGCAGATCGACGAGGCCAACCTGCCAGGCCACCCCGAGGAATGGGAATGGGCGGCCTCGGCGATGAACCGGGTGCTGGATGCCGTGCCGGGAACGCCTGCGGTGCACCTGTGCTTCGGCAACTACGGCGGGCAGACGGTGCAGAAGGGCACCTGGGACCGGCTCATGAACTACCTGAACGCGCTGCATGCCGACCACGTGGTGCTGGAGTGCGCGCACCGGCCGGTGGACGAACTGCTGGCCTTTCGCGACCTCAAGCCCGAGATCGGCTTCGGCCTGGGCGTCGTCGACATCAAGGCCACCGACGTCGAGAGCGCCGATCAGGTGGCGCGCGCCATCGAGCGGGCCGAGAAGGTGCTGGGTGCCGGCCGGGTGCGCTACATCCACCCCGACTGTGGCTTCTGGATGCTCAAGCGCCCCATCGCCGACGCCAAGATGCGCGCCCTGAGCCTGGGCCGCGACCGCTACGAGGGCATCTCCGCTTGACGCGCACGGAAGGGGCCAGCATGACCGCACTGCCCACGCGCTTCGACGACGTCGAGGCGCTCGAGACCTTCATGAGCGAGCCCACGCCCGCGCTCGTGGCCGACCTGGCGCGCATCGACGGCGACATCATGGTGCTCGGTGTGGGCGGCAAGATGGGCCCCACGCTGGCCCGCATGGCGCGCCGCGCCGCGCCCGGCCGGCGCGTCATCGGTGTCGCGCGCTTCAGTGCCCCGGCGCTGAAGGCGTCGCTGGAAAGACACGGCGTCGAGTGCATCGCCTGCGACCTGCTCGACCGCGACGCGCTGCAGCGCCTGCCCAACGTGGCCGACGGCGTGCGCAACGTGGTCTTCATGGCCGGCCACAAGTTCGGTGCCGCGGGCAACCCGGCGCTGACCTGGATGATGAACGTCGGCGTGCCGGCGATGGTGGCCGAGGCCTTTCGCGAGATGCGCATCGTCACGTTCTCAACGGCCTGCGTCTACCCGTTCGTGCCGGTCGATGGGCCGGGCGCCGGCGAGCAGGTGCCGGCAACGCCGCCGCCGGGCGACTACGCCTGGTCCTGCGTCGGCCGCGAGCGCATGTTCGAGCATGGCTCGCAGCGCTGGGGCACGCCCGGTCGGCTGGTGCGCCTGTCCTACGCCATCGACATGCGCTACGGCGTGCTCTACGACGTCGCCAGCAGTGTCTTTGCAGGGCAGCCCGTGGACGTGACGATGGGCCACGCCGACGTCATCTGGCAGGGCGACGCCAACGAGCAGGCGTTGCGCCTGCTGGCGCAATGCACGACACCGGCCACGCCGGTCAACGTCACCGGCCCGCGGCACACCAGCGTGCGTTGGCTGGCGGCCGAGTTCGGCAAGCGTTTCGGCCGCACGCCGGTGGTCACCG
>Ga0209254_10002532_pt1 | contig 16622 bp, 12 predicted proteins | sample FrelakmetDIP11DI_FD_187148 | JGI IMG/M metagenome (GOLD analysis project Ga0209254, IMG submission 187148) | Freshwater lake sediment microbial communities from the University of Notre Dame, USA, for methane emissions studies - DIP11 DI (SPAdes)... | ecosystem: Environmental > Aquatic >... | reverse complement strand
AGGTCAGCCGGTAGGTCGTGAGGCTGCCGCTCAACAGGTTGCCGAGCGAGCCGTAGATCGGGATCAGCTGCGTCACGTCGTCAGCGAAGAGGAACACGCCGTTTCCGGCTTCCGCAAGTGTCGCCAGGACCAGCCCGTCCACCTCGCCGGAGAGTCCGATCGAGAAAATGTCCACGCCTGTGGACTCGGTCTTCGCGATGGCCTGGTCAATCGTCTTGCACGAATAACCGGTCGTTGAAGCCAGTGGATCGTCCTTTCCGTCGGTGAATACGACGGCCGCGCGTCGCACTCCGGCGGGCGCCCGGGCGACCGTGAAGTCAATGACCCGGCAAATCGCCTCGTACAACGGCGTACCGCCGCCCTCGAGGGTCGCGAGGGAGTCGAGGTCCGCGAAGAAATTCGCGCCATTGGAATCAAAGGCGGGATTCCCCACCGGGAAGATCGTCACCGGCATCACCGGAAGCTTGCCCGCAGTCACGCCATCGGCAAATGCAGAGATCGAGGCCACATCACTGCCGCCCAGCCTCTTGAGAAACTCCTTGGCGGAGAAGAGTCGCGCGTCGGTCGGGTCGTTGACGGAGATGCTGGCACTCTGGTCGAACATCAGCGCGGCCGCGTACGGCTGCGGCGCTCCGCCTGCGACCTGCTCGAAAGACGGCGCGGCGCCCGGGCCGAGAACGGTATAGGCCGCGTCGGCGACAACACCTGCGGTGGCGGCCAGGCAATCGTTGTCCGCTGTCGCCGCATCCGGCGTGCAGGCGCGCAGCGTGAACGCCGGAGCCAGCAACCCCGTGATCGCCTCGGACCGCTCATTGACGACGACCACCTGGATGGAGAACTCGAGCGTCTTGCCATCCGCACTGGCGACGGCAATCGGACTGCTGGTCGTCAGCACGCCGCCTGTCGCGCTGGTGATCCGCACCAGTTCAACGTTCACCGACGTGGTCGTGTTGGCCGTGACAGTCACGGCGGTCCCGGTCTTCGAGACGAACGTGTCGCGCGACACATCCACGGTACCCGTGCCGACCCGCACCTCGGTCACCAGTGCCACGCCGCTCGCATTGGTCGTCGCGGACCGGCTGGCGCCGCCCACGGTCGCCACGACGGCCGCCCCTGCGATGCCAACCCCGTTGGTGTCCTTCACCGTGACCGACACACTGCCGACCGGCGGCGCCACCGTGACGACGCGGCTGAACGTGCCCGTCCCACCCTCGTTGTCCGTCACGGTCAGCGTGGCGGTGAAAGTGCCTTCAGCGTTGTAGGTGTGCTGCGGAGTCACGCCGGTGCCGGTCCCGGTATCGCCGAAGGTCCATGCGTAGCTCGCGATCGTGCCGTCGGTGTCGCGCGAGCCCGAAGCGTCGAACGAGACCAGCAGTGGCGCCCGGCCGGAGGTCGGCGTCGCGGTGAACGTCGCGGTCGGCAACGCGTTGGCGGTGACCGAGATGCTGCGAGTCGCTGTGCCGGTCGCGCCGCGATTGTCCGCGACGGTCAGCGTGACGGTGACGTTGCCGGCGGTGTTGAAAGTCTTGCTGGCCGTGACCCCGGTCACCGAGGCGGAGCCGTCGCTGAAGGACCAGGTGTAGCTGGCAATCGTGCCGTCCGAGTCCCGCGAGCCCGACCCGTCGAGGGCGACGGTCAGCGGCGCCTTGCCGCTCGTGGGGTTCGCCACGATCGCTGCCGTTGGCGCGACGTTGGACGGCGTGCTGCTGCCGCCGCCGCCACCACCGCAGGCGGTCAGGGCGAGCGCGAGGCCACCGAGCACCGCCAGCCGCGCCGCGCGACGCAGCCGGTCAGCGTGGCCCATCAGGCGGACAAAATTGATGCGATTTGATTCCATGACTGGCGATGCTCCTGACGGGGTCCGGTCGGGGTAGTGGGCGGGGATGCGTTCCCCTCGCGGCGCTGGCTACGGTCTCAGGCCGTGCCTTGAACCGATCCGGAATTTCTTGACGGTAGTCGCAATACTACGCATCAACCACCTGATCAGACAGCATTCTTTACATAACAGCCCGCGTTTGACGCGAATCTCACTGCGCCTCGCGCCCACTCTCGACGGCCGGCATGGACTCGACCGCCTCGCCCGAGGCGTCCACCGTCGGCGTCGGCTTCTCCGCAGCGGCGACGGCGCCGACCACGACCGGCACGGAGAACGTCCGTGCCTCGGTCTGGACCTTGCTCACCATCCGGGCCGCCACGCCGAGGTAGTAGAGGCCGGGGCCGTCGGCCCGCGCCACGACCGGGGCCGGATAGCGTTCACCCGCCGTCACGTTCTCGAACCGGGCCGTGCCGCCGCTCACGAGGGTGATCCCCGGGATGGAAGTGATCTCGACCTCGAGCGAGTCCGCCGCAGCCCGCGGCAGGAATACGAGTTCGATCTGGAACTCCTGGCCCGGGTCGGGCTTGGAGAGGACGTCGTACTTGAGATCCACCGCCGCCGAGGTCTTGCCGGTGGCGACGGCATTGGCCTTGAGGCTGTCCGGGTCGTCCGCGGGCGCGGGGAGCTTAGCCGCCGCGGCAGCAGGCTTGTCGACGGGCTTCTCAGGGGCAGCATCGGCCTGCTTCTCCTCCCCCCCGCCGCAGGCGGCGAGCAGTGCAGCAAGCGCAACGACGGCAAAAGCGCGATGGAAGGCTCGAAGTGGCGAATTGGAGATCATGGGGCGGATTCTCAACCGGTGATGGTTACAGTCATGCAAGTGCGCAAGCGGCGGGTGGTCGCCGCGGGATTGATGTGGCTCCAGTCGTAGATCTCGAGCACGTAGTCGCCGGCGCCAGCCGCGATGTTGAGTTCCTCGACGGTTGAGGTTCCGTCCTCGACGAGCGTGACGTCGGAGGCCTGCGACAGCACGAAGTCCGGGTCGGGTCGGGGTTCACCGCCGCAGTCGCGGTCGGAAATCGGGCAACTGACCCGGATCCGCAGGGTGCGCGCGGCCGGCAGGCTAAAGCGCAGGAAGCGGCGATTGCCGAGCTTGTTGAACGAAACTGGAACGGTCGTGCCGCCAGGCACCGTGATCTCCGACGACGTGCAGAGCCGCACGGCCGGGCCATTGGGCGTGACCGGCGTGTAAACGGGCAGCACGAGATCGGCCGAGGTGACCGCCACCCCGCTGTGCGTCTCGGTGCTGGCATAGGCATCCATGGTCCTCGAGACGATGCCGAGTGAGGTGCCGACGAGGCGCTCGGCTTCGACTCGCGCGTCCACGTCTGCCACCGGCACACCCGGGCGCTGTTTCAACGCCGTGATGAAGGGGAACAAGCTCACCAGCGGCACGCCGTCGCGCAACTCGGTGCGCAGGACGTCGTAAATCGGTCCGAATCCGAGTGCGACGTTGTCGCCGGGCTCGTTCGCCGCATCGTAGAGGTCCCACACCACAAGGTGGATGGACGCTTCGTTGTACCAGCCGGGCACGCTCGAGGTGCCGCTCTCGATATCGAAACCGAAATCGCGGCCTTGAGCCACACCGAAAGAATCACGGTACACCGGGTCGTTCAGCACCATCGCAGCAAAGGCATTCGCGAAGCCTTCGCTGAAGGCGACGCGTGGATCGAGGCGTTCATCCAGCGAGTGCGCGCCACCCACGCTGTCCGCACGGCTGACCGCGTCCTCGAGGAAATGGTGGAACTCGTGGGCGACGATGTGCTGGTCGAACTCGTCGGTGTCGTTACTGGCGGCGCCGAGCACATAGATCCCGGGCGTCGCTCCGGCAAGCGCCGAGATGTACTGTGTTGTCTCGATGTCGCCCGACGCCGGATTGAACGCGTCCGACGGCCGGTTGTTCGGGCTCCAGTACGCAGCCAGCGGCGAGAGCTGCACGGCCGGGTCGCCGTGCGTGATTACGAGCTGCGCGGCCGAATACAAGGTGTCCAGGATCGCGAACGGCGCCGCAGCCCGCACGCCTGTATAGACGCCCGCGAAATTCCCGCCCCAGCCGGTCGTCGCCCGGAGGTTGCGGGTCTGGTCGGCCGTGCCGGTGTTGAACACGGCCCCGTCAAGCACGTAGAGGGCGTTGCCGTTGGTGTTGTTGAGCACCCGAAGGTCCCAGGCGGCCGGTCGCGCCGCCGTTCCCGCGAAACGCGACAGGGCCTTGGCGCGCACGAACACATCGGTATTGCCGGGCCCGCTGAGCGCATAGTTCCCCGCCGCATCGGTCAGGGTCGTGGCCAGCACCTCGGAACTCGACCCGCGCAGCAGCTCGACCTCCACCTCGCGAGCCGGCGCCTCGAAGGTGCCGAGGAAGTTGAGGCCACGCTCGGGCACGGCGGAGAACGGCACTCGCTCGAACGTGATGCGCCCGCTGACCGTGACGTTCGGCGGCGGCGGACCCGCCGTGACCGTCATGATGCGCGTCGCGCGGGCGGTGGCGCCCCGGTTGTCCGTGACGGTGAGCACCACCGTGAACGTCCCGGCCGCCACATAGGTACGACTGGCGGTCACGCCGGTGCCGCTCGAGCCGTCGCCGAAGTTCCAGCTGTAGCTGGCAATGCTGCCGTCGGGATCGGCCGACGCCGCCGCATCGAAGGCGACCGTCAGCGGCGTCTGGCCCGAAGCCGGTGTCGCGGTGAACGACGCCGTGGGCGGCTGGTTCGGGGTGCCACCCCCACCTCCTCCCCCGCCACCGCTGCAGGCGGCGAGCGCGAGGACGAGCAGCACGACGGCTCGACGGGGTTTCAGCACGGGCGCGGTCCGGGTGAAATAGGAAGGCTGTGGAGGATATCAGACGCGCCGGCGGGCTCGGGCGGACCCAGCTTATCCCCGCGGCGGGCTATCCTTGCGGGCATGACCCGCCCCTCGGCGCATCCATTCGTCCGCCTCACACCCGACGTGGTGATCGAGGCGGTCGAGGCACTGGGTCTCTACAGCGACGGCCGCATCCTGGCGCTCAACAGCTACGAGAACCGCGTGTACCAGGTCGGCCTCGACGGCGCCGAACCCGTCGTCGCCAAGTTCTATCGGCCGGGGCGCTGGAACGTGCCGACGATCCTAGAGGAGCACGAATTCGCCTTCGAGCTGACGGCGGCGGAGATTCCGGTGGTCGCCCCCATCGAGCAGGGTGGACGCACGCTGTTCGAGTGCCAGGGCTTCCATTACTGCGTGTACCCGCGGCGCGGGGGCCGCTGGCCGGAGTTCGACGGCCCCGAGGATCGCGCCTGGATGGGGCGATTCCTCGCGCGCATCCACCTCGTGGGCGCGCGGCGGCGGTTCGAGCACCGCTCGACGCTATCGTGGCAGGCGCTCGGCGGGGAGTCCTCCCGGTACCTCCTCACGCAGGGCTGGCTGCCGCCGCACGTCGAGACCGCCTACGAGTCGCTGGTCCGCGACCTGCTTGCGCTCATCGAGCAGCGGTTCGACGAGGCGACGCCCTACCGGCAGCAGCGCCTGCACGGCGACTGCCACGCCGGCAACGTGCTGTGGACCGACGCGGGCCCGCACTTCGTGGATCTCGACGACTGCATGACCGGTCCCGCCGTCCAGGACCTGTGGATGCTGCTGTCCGGCACCGCGGACGAAATGAGCCGACAGCTCGGCGAGACGCTCGAAGGCTACGGGCAGTTCGCGGACTTCGACCCGCGCGAGCTGCTGCTGGTCGAGCCGCTGCGCACGCTGCGCATGATGAACTACGCCGCCTGGCTCGCCCGCCGCTGGGACGACCCGGCCTTCCCGCGCGCGTTCCCGTGGTTCGGCGAGCCGCGCTACTGGGAACAGCACATCCTCGACCTGCGCGAGCAGCTCGGGGCGATGGAGGAGCCGCCGCTCGCCATCGGATCGCGATGAAGGTCATCCCATTCGCGCACCCGGCGGGCTGTGCGCCAGTTCGCAGCCTCCCCTTCCGGAATTTGACGGATCGCGCACCGCCCCCCAACCTTTCGCGCGATGAACTCCATTCTCGTGACCGGCGGAGCCGGCTACATCGGCAGCCACGTGACCCGCCAGCTCCGCGCGCGCGGTGATGACGTCGTGGTCCTCGACAACCTCTCGACGGGCTTTCGCAGCGCGGTGCTGGACGCGCCGCTCGTGGTCGGCGACACCGGGGACAGCGATCTCGTGACGGGCCTGCTGCGGGAGCACGGCGTCACCACCGTGCTGCACTTCGCCGCCCACACCATCGTGCCCGAGTCGGTGGCGGACCCGCTCAAGTACTACCGCAACAACACCTGCGCCACGCGAGCACTGCTGCAGTGCTGCAGCGACGCCGGCGTGAAGCACTTCGTGTTCTCCTCGACCGCGGCGGTCTACGGCATTCCCGACGGCGGCTTTGCCAGCGAGGACTCGCCCACGCGGCCGATCAACCCCTACGGCGCCTCGAAGCTCATGAGCGAGTGGATGCTGCGTGACCTCGCCGCCGCGAGCGGGCTGCGACACGTGACGCTCCGCTATTTCAACGTGGCCGGCAGCGACCCTGGCGGCACCATGGGCCACTCGCACCCGGACGCGACCCTGCTCGTGAAGGTGGCCTGCCAGGCGGCCGTCGGCGCACGGCCCGGCGTCCGCGTGTTTGGCAGCGACTATGCGACTCCGGACGGCACCGGGGTGCGCGACTATATTCACGTGGAGGACCTCGCCGACGCCCACCTGCGCGCGGTCGATTACCTGCGAGGTGGCGGCGCTTCGACGACGCTCAACTGCGGCTACGGCCACGGCTACAGCGTCCGCGAGGTGCTGCGCATGGTTGAGCAGGTGCACGGCCAGGGGCTGCAGATCACCGAGGAGCCGCGGCGCGAGGGCGACCCGCCGACGCTCGTGGCCCGCGCCGACCGCATCCGGCAGCTGCTGGGCTGGCGCCCCCACCACGACGACCTCGAGACCATCGTCGCCACGCAGCTCGCGTGGGAGCGCACGCTGCAGGCCCGTCCCGAGCTGTGCCGGAACTGAACGGCACCGGCGCGCGGGCCGTCGTGCACCGCGACGTCCCGGCCCCCGGCTGGGACGCTTACGTCGCGCGCCATCCACGGGCGAGCGCGTATCACACCGCGGCGTGGCCGCAGGCGGTTGCGACGCTGTTCGGGCTGGAGAGCTACTACCTCGCGGCCGTCGGCTCGGACGGCCAGCTGTCCGGCGTGCTGCCGCTCGTACGGCAGCGCAGCCTGCTGTTCGGCGACCGGCTGACGTCGCTGCCCTACTTCAACTACGGTGGTGCACTGGCGGACGACCCGCAGACCTGCGCGGCGCTGATGGACCGTGCAGAAGCGCTGGGACGCGACCTCGGCGTCCGGCAGATCGAGTGCCGGGACGTGGAGCCGCCGCCGGTCAACTGGCCGCTGCGCAAGGACAAGGTCACGCTGGTCCTTGAACTTCCGGACACGGTATCAGCGCTCGATAAGCTGCTCGGCTCCAAGCTCCGCTCGCAGGTGAAGCGCGCGACCCGGGAGCAACCCGAAGTGCGCTTCGGCGGCGCCGAGCTGCTCGACGACTTCTACGGTCCGTTCTGCGAGGTCATGCGCGACCTTGGTACACCCGTGTACCCGCGGCGGTTCTTCGAGACCCTGCTGCGCGCCGTGCCCGAGGCCTGCACGCTCGTCAGCGTGCGCATCGCCGGCCAGCCGATGGGCGCGGCGTGGTTGGTGCAGCATCGCGATACGCTGGAAATCCCTTGGGCGGCCACCACTGCAGCGGCAAAGCCCAAGGCCGTGAACATGCTGATGTACTACGAGGTGCTGAAGCTCGCCGTCCAGCGAGGCCTGTCGCGCTTCGATTTCGGCCGCTCGACCGTGGACAGCGGACCCTACCGCTTCAAACGCCAGTGGGGTGCGGAGCCCGTGCAGCTGCACTGGGCGCACTGGACTGCGAACGGCCCGAGGGAGGCCCCGCAGACTCCTCAGCCCCCAGACGCCGGGCGCCTCATGAATCGGGCGACGGAGGTGTGGAGCCGGCTGCCGCTCGGGCTCGCGAATCGGCTGGGGCCGCTGATCAGCCCGAAGCTGCCCTGGTGACGGCGGACGCTCGACCCTGACGGCGGGTGACGACGTCGGCGCGGGGCCTGTCATGCAGGCATTCGTAGAATTCCCGACGCCCAAAAGCAGAAGTCCCCGCCCTTGCGGGCGGGGACTTCTGCGTCAGGAGATCAGACGGAGAGAGACTCCATCAGGCGGACTTACCACGACGCGCGACGAGTCCGATCAGGCCAAGACCGAGCAGCGCCAGGCCGGCCGGCTCCGGAATGCGCGCCGGCGAAGAAAGGCTGGCGGACCACGAAGCCGTCGGCTGGCTGGTGCACGCACCTGCCGCACCAAGGCACGAGCCCTGGCCGGTCCAGCGCAGCACCGCGTCCGTCGGGTCGAAGCCAACGCGCGTGACCTGGCCGACGAGTTTGAATTCCAGGCTGTCCGTGCAGACCGCGCCCCCGCAAACGAGTCCATTGCGCATGACCTGCAGCACGTCGACAGCGTAGAACTCGGTGCCGTCCGCGAATGTGTAGACGGGCTGCACGCCCGGGTAACCGGGTGCCATCGGGTCGAGCAGGATCGTCTCGACCGGGGTGATGGATCCGCCCGAACCGACGTAGTCACCGAAGCCGGCGCCGGACGTGGCCGGGTCGAGCGACACGATCTCCATCAGGTCGGAGACGATCGCGGAATCCCCTGGCGCGAAGCAGGCGCAATCAAAGAATCCGGTCAGTGAGATTGAACCCGTGACCGAGCCGGCGGCCTGGACCGTCCCGGCAACTGCCCCCAGGCCCAGGAAGGCGACCGCGGAAATTAGTGTTCTTTTGATAATCACTGCCCGTCTCCTGAACTGACTGAAAGCTGCAAATCGTTCGGATCTTTGGACAAGGCCATGTCAAATGCCTTGCGACTATGTCCAAAGCAAGAATCGCGCCAACCTGCCCGCGCTGTCTCCGGCCTGCAACCGCTCGGGACGCAAGTCCTTATGCGATGGAGAGAAAAAGTCCGGGAGCCGACTCAATAACCGGTACCGGCGGGCAGCGTCAGCCGCCTGCCGACGATTGCGTGCCGGGACTTGTAAAGAAGCCCGACGCTCGCCCCCAAAAAGAAAAGGTCCCCGCCCTTGCGGGCGGGGACCTCATCACTACTGAGAGCCAGCCGGAACGGCTCGTTCAGGCAGTCTTGCGGCGACGGGCAGCGAGACCCAGCAGGCCGAGGCCCAGCAGGGCCAGCGAAGCCGGCTCCGGGATCCGCGCGGGCGACGAGAGGCTCCCCGACCACGAAGCGGTGGGCTCGCTGGTGCACACGCCGGCCGCACCCAGGCAGGAGCCCTGACCCGTCCAACGCATCACGCCCGGCGTGGGATCGAACCCGGCGCGGGTCACAGTACCACCGAGGAGGAACTCCAGGGTGTCGCTGCAAGCGGCGTCCGCGCAGGCCAGCGGAAGGGAGAGGATGTTCGCCACGCGGTTAGCCGTGAAAACCGTGCCATCGGCGAACGTGTAGACCGCCTTCGGGAGGTCGGACTCGTCCAGCTTGAACGATGCGATCGGAGTGACCAGACCACCCGAACCGGCGTAGTCGCCGAAGCCGGCCCCGGCAAGGCCGGGCTCCAGCGAGATGATCTCAGCCAGCCCCGACACGATGGACGAATCGCCCACCGCGAAGCAATCGCAGTCGAAGAATCCGTTCACCGAAACCGAGCCGATGATACCCGCGGCGCTGGCGGAACCTGCACCCAGGCCAAGTCCGGCCAGGGCGACCGCCGAGATAAGAGTCTTTTTCAAATTCATTTTCCGTCTCCTGAAACAAGCTACTTGAGTTGAGCCGCAGCTTCCGACGCTCTCAGTGATGCCAAACGCTGCGTGCGAGGAAGAATAAGCAAGTTACGTGCCAGCGCCGCTCCCGTACTCTACGAGGCCGCATCGGCGCCTTGCCGGGTCCTAGATATCCAATTGTTTCTATTGATTTTTTTGACGTCCTGGAGGCCCTGGACTGGATTGAGTCTGGAACCCCTCGGCGCGAGGCCATGCCCCGCGGTCGGCCCGATGTGTAAGGTCACGCAACACTTTTGAGACCTGCGTCACAGCTGCGGCGCAGCAAAAGAGTCGGATAGGTCATGATTTTCAAGGTGTTAGGCCTCTCGCAGTGGGCTGTAATAAATCCCGACGGTCCCCGCTGCAGGCGGCAGGAACCGCGGCTATGCTCTCCGGCGACGTCCCCCCCCTTGAACCGAGCGTCCGCCGACCACCGTGTTGCCCACCCTACCCTCCAGCCTGCGGCCACGATCGCTGACGGGCCTCATGGCGCTGGCCTTCGCAGCCGTCGCCCTGCCGCTGTTGCTTGGCAGCGTGGTTGCGGCCGTACAGATGCGCGACCTCGCCGCCGCCAGCGAGCGGCTGGTGCTGAACGGGGTGCTGGCCACGCGCCAGACCCAGTCCATCGTGCGTCAGGTTGCGGCCATGGAGCGGGCGGCACGCCTGTACCAGATTCTCGGCCGGCCGCCCCTGCTCGAGGCCGTCGAGCAGAACCGCCGCGCACTCGACACGACGCTGCTCGAACTCGCCAAGCTGCCGGGCGACCCCGGGCGCGAGCAGCTCATTGCCACGCTGCGGGACATGGCCGGAGCCGCAGCCGCGGCGACTGCCTCCACTGGAGCCGGCGTGTCGGCAGGAACGCTGCGCCAGTTCACGGAGATGTCGCGCGCCGCAGGGGAACTCTCGCGGCTGGCCACCGACCAGACCCAGCGCGAGCTCGCGGAGCTTCGGGCCGAGACTGAGCGGGTTCGACGGCGACTCTACTGGCAGGCCGCCGCCCTGCTGCCGGTGACGCTCGGGCTGATCCTGCTCTTCACCCGGCTGATCGGCCGCCCGCTGGGCGAAATCGACGCCGCGATCTCCAGCATCGGCCACGGTCAGCTCGCGGGCCCGATCTCGGTCCGGGGCCCGTCCGACCTGAAGGCGCTGGGAAAGCAGCTCGAGTGGTTGAGGCAGCGTCTGCTCGAGATCGCCGACGAGCGCAACCGCTTCCTCAGGCACATGTCGCACGAACTCAAGACCCCGCTTGCGAACATCCGGGAGGGGTCCGAGCTGCTCATCGAGGGCGCGGTGGGCGATCTCGCGCCGGAACAGCGCGAAGTCGCCGGAATCCTGCGCGACAACAGCCTGCGGCTGCAGCGCCTGATCGAGAACCTGCTCTCCTACAGCGAGTGGCAGGCGCGACGCGGCAAGCTCGAGATCGGTGAATTCCGCCTGCGACCCCTGGTGCAGGCCACGATCGAGAGCCACCAGCTCGCCCTCGCCGCGCGGAACATCCGGATCGAGCTCGACGTCGCCGATATCATGCTGCAGGCAGACCGGGCCAAGCTGCGGCTCGTGATCGACAACCTGCTCTCGAACGCCATCAAGTTCACCCCGGACGGCGGCACGATCACGCTGCGCGCCGCGCCGGAGGACGAGCACCTGCGGCTCGACGTGGCCGACACCGGCCCCGGCATCGCCCCCCAGGACCGCGAGCACATCTTCGAGGCCTTTTACCAGGGCGTCACGCCGGCCGGCAGCCTCGTGCGGGGCACCGGGATCGGCCTGTCCGTGGTGCAGGAATTCGTCCGCGCACAGGGCGGCACGGTGGAACTGGCGGAGGGCGAGTTCCCCGGCGCGCATTTCCGCGTCCGCATGCCGATGGTCGTCCCGGCCGACGGCGTAGAATCGCAGCCCTCATGAGGTTCCCGATCGTCCTGCTCGCCTGCGCGCTCAGCGGCTGCGCCACGCTCGCGCCGACGGCGCCGACGCCGGCGCCCCCGCTGCCCCCGCCCGCCACGCCCGCCGTCGCCGACCTGTCGCCGTACCTCGACCTCCTCGACGAGATCGCTGCCGCCGACCCGCAGCGCGAGGCGGCGCTGCTCGCGCAGCTCAAGGACCAGCTCGCGCAGGCCCCGGGTAGCCGCGCGACCCTGCGCCACGCCCTCGCGCTCGGCGCCGCCGGCCACGCGGCGAGCGATCCGGTCGAGGCTCGTCGGCTGCTGCAGACGCTGCTGGCTGCGCCCGACGACCTCGATCCGGCCGAGCGGCAACTGGCGGCGGCGATGCTGCGCGAGTACGACGCACGCGTGACCCTGTACGCGCAACTGGCCCGTCAGCGCGAGGAAGCCGAGGGTCGGCTCGCCGCGGCCAACGAGGCCCATTGGAAGGCCATGCAGTCCGCCGCGGCCGAGACGGCGCGCCTGCGCCGCGAACTGGCGCAAGCCGAGCGCAAGCTGCAGGCGATCACCGAGATGGAGCGCGAGCTGCTCGAGCAGGTCGAGACTCCCCCCCCCGAACAGCCCTGATGGTCCGCGCGACACCCAAGCGTCCCGCCCGGATCCTCGTGGTGGACGACGACCCGGGCTTGCTGCGCCTGCTGACCATCCGCCTGCGCTCCGAGAAATACGAAGTCGCGCCGGCGGAGAACGCCGCCGGGGCCCTGTCGGTGATCGCCGGATTCCGGCCCGACCTCGTGGTGACCGACCTGCGCATGGCGCAGATGGACGGGCTCGCGCTGCTCAAGGAACTCAAGCGCCGCTGGCCGAGCCTCAACGTGATCGTGCTGACGGCGCATGGAACGATCCCCGACGCCGTCCGGGCCACGCAATCCGGGGCATTTGCGTTTCTCACCAAGCCCGTGGAGAAGGAGCAGTTGCTCGCCGAGGTACGGCGCGCCCTCAAGACCTCCGGCATCGCCGGGACGACCGACGACTGGACCGCCGAGTTCGTGACCCGCAGCCCGCTGGTCGAGAACCTGCTCGCGAGTGCGCGGCTCGCCGCTGCGAGCGACGCGCCCGTGCTGATTACCGGCGAGCCGGGCACGGGGCGCGAGCCGCTGGCGAGGGCGATCCACCGGGGCAGCGCCCGCCACACCGGCCCGCTGGTGGTCCTCGACTGCTCGGACCTCGCGGCCGATGCGGACGGCCGCCGACGCCTCGCGGAGGCACTCGAGCAGGCGTGCGGCGGCACGCTGCTGTTGAACGACCTCGGCGAACTTCCGGGCGCGCTGCAGGCCGAGTTGCTGGCGACCCTCGAGCGCCTTGCACCATCGCCGCGGCTGGTCGCGACGGCCGACCCGCTCCCCGAAGACCCGGCGACCGACCACGCGGTGTCGCCCGAACTGCTCGACCGCCTGACCGGCGTGCACCTGCAGATGCCGCCGTTGTCGAGGCGCCGCGAGGACATCCCGCTGCTCGCCGCCGAGGCGCTCGAGGAAGCGGCGCGGGAATCCGCCCAGGCGCCGAAAGCCTGCGCGCCGGAGGCGATCGAGTTCCTTGCCGCCGCGGAATGGCCCGGCAACCTGCGCCAGCTGCGGGCCGTGCTGCGCGAAGCCTCGGTGCTGACCCCCGGCCCGGTGGTCACCGCCGAACTGGTGCAGCAGGCCATGGGCGCCACCACGCGGGTGCCGTCGTTCGACGAGGCCCGCGACGAGTTCACCCGCAGCTACCTCGTACAGCTGCTCAAGGTGACCCGGGGCAACGTCAGCCAGGCCGCGCGGCTCGCGAAGCGAAATCGCACGGATTTCTACAAGCTGCTCACCCGCTACGAAGTCGTGCCGGAGCAGTTCAAGTGACGGGCGGCCCGCGAGAGGCTGCTCACAGTTCCGCGAGCCCGCTTGCGGGCCGCGAAAACCGCGGCTGCTAGAATCGCGCGAGAACAAGGGCCGACCTCGGAGCGGCGCGGACACCCCATGACGACCCGACTCGATGCGCTCATTGCGCTCGCGGCCGACCGTTCAGCAGGCAGGATCGCCCTGCTGCAGGACTCGGCCACGCTCAACTACGGCGAGCTCGACCGACTCGTCTCGCAGGTCGCCGCCGGCCTGCTGTCACTCGGGCTCGAGAAGCAGGCGCGCGTCGGCGTGTACCTGCCGAAGCGCTTCGAGACCGTCGCGGCATTCTTCGGGATCGCGCGCGCAGGCCTCGTGTTCGTGCCGATCAACCCGCTGCTCAAGGCCCAGCAGGTCACGCACGTCCTGCGCGACTGCAACGTGCGGGCGCTCGTCACCCTGCCCGACCGCGCGCGCGACCTCGCGCCGGCGCTCGAGGACTGCCCGGACCTCGAGACGCTGGTGCTCGTGGGGGACGGCGAGCCGGCGGGCGCGAGGCAACGGACGCTCCGGTGGTCGGAGCTCACCTCGAACGACGGCCGCTACGCCGCTCACCGGGTGATCGACATCGACATGGTGTCGATCTTCTACACCTCGGGCAGCACGGGTAAGCCGAAGGGCGTGGTGCTGTCGCACCGGAACATGCTGGCGGGCGCCGAGTGCGTCTCGACCTACCTCGAGAACACCGCGGAGGACCGGCTGCTCGCCGTGCTGCCGTTCAGCTTCGACTACGGCTTCAGCCAGCTCACGACCGCGTTCCGCGTCGGCGCGAGCGTGGTGCTGATGGATTACCTCTTCGCGCGCGACGTGCCGAAGGCCATCGAGCGGTACCGCGTCACGGGGCTCGCCGCGGTCCCGCCGCTGTGGATCCAGCTCACCGAGGTGCCTTGGCCGGCCGGCGTCACCGCGCACCTGCGCTACCTCACGAACTCCGGCGGCCGCATGCCGCGCGCCACGCTCGAGCGCCTGCGCGAGCTGCTTCCAAAGACCCAGCCGTTCCTGATGTATGGCCTCACCGAGGCCTTCCGCGGCACCTACCTGCCGCCCGACCAGCTCGACCTGCGGCCGGACTCGATGGGCAAGGCAATCCCGAATTCCGAGATCCTCGTGGTCCGGCCGGACGGCTCGGCGTGTGATCCGGACGAGCCGGGCGAGCTGGTGCAACGCGGGGCGCTGGTAGCACTCGGCTACTGGAACGACCCGTTGAAGACGGCCGAGCGCTTCAAGCCCCTGCCTGGCCAGCGCGCCGAATTGCCGATCGCCGAGATGGCAGTGTGGTCCGGCGACACCGTGCGGCGCGACGCGGAGGGCTACCTGTACTTCGTGGGCCGCCGCGACGAGATGATCAAGACCTCGGGCTACCGGGTGAGCCCGACGGAAGTCGAGGAAGTGGTCTACGCCTCCGGGCTCGTGGGCGACGCGGTGGCGGTCGGCGCGCCGCACCCGGCGCTCGGCGAGGCCATCGTGCTCGTCTGCTCGGCGCCCGCATCCGGGCCGGCGGGCGACGCGCTGGCGGCCGCCCTTCTCGCCTACTGCAAGGCGCAGATGCCGGGCTTCATGGTGCCGCAACGCATCGAGTGGCTCGACGCGCTGCCGCGCAATCCCAACGGGAAGTTCGACCGGCCTGCGCTGGCCGCGCGCTGCCGGAACGCGTTCGAGGCCAGCCGATGACCATTGAATTCCCCCAGCACGCGCCGAGCCCCTACTACGACGTGGACGGCGATTGCCTCGTCGTCGGCGGGCGCCGGCTCACCGAACTCGCCGCCGGGATCGGCCACACCCCGTTCTACGTGTACGACCGGGCGGTCATGGACCGCCGGGTGCAGGAGTTGCGGGCCGCGATGCCCGCCGGCCTCAAGCTGCACTACGCGATCAAGGCGAATCCGATGCCCGCGGTCGTCGAGCACCTCGCCCGACAGGTGGACGGCCTCGATGTCGCCTCGGCCCGCGAGCTCGCGATCGCGCTCGCCACCGGCACGCCGCGCCACGAGATCAGCTTCGCCGGTCCCGGTAAGACCGACGTCGAGCTCGAGGCGGCAGCGCGGGCCGGCATCGTTGTCAATCTCGAGTCCGAGGGCGAGATGCGGCGGCTATCGCGGATCGGTACGCGACTCGGCCTGCGGCCGGCCGTGGCCGTGCGCGTGAACCCGGATTTCGAACTCAAGTCCAGCGGCATGAAGATGAGCGGCGGCCCGAAGCAGTTCGGCATCGATGCCGAGCTCGTCCCCGCGGTGCTCGCCGAACTGCGCGCCCTGCCGCTCGAGTTCCTTGGGTTCCACATCTACAGCGGCTCGCAGAACCTGCGGGTCGAGGCGCTCATCGAGGCGCAGGACAAGACCGTGGAGCTCGCGCTGCGCCTCGCGGCCCACGCGCCGGGGCCCGTGCGCATGCTCAATCTCGGGGGCGGTTTCGGCATCCCGTATTTTCCGGGCGAGCAGCGCCTCGACCTCGCGCCGCTCGGCGCGAACCTCGCCCGGGCCGTCGCCCGGATCCGCGCGGCGTTGCCCGAGGCGCAGCCGGTGATCGAGCTCGGGCGATTCCTCGTCGGCGAGGCCGGGCTGTACGTCTGCGAGGTCATTGACCGCAAGATCTCGCGCGGCCAGGTGTTCCTGGTCTGCAACGGCGGGCTGCACCATCACCTCGCCGCGTCGGGGAACTTCGGACAGGTGATCCGCAAGAACTACCCTGCCCTGATCGGCAACAAGGTGCGCGGCACGGAGCGCGAGGTGGCCTCGGCCGTCGGGCCGTTGTGCACGCCACTCGACCTGCTGGCCGACCGGATGGACATGGCGAAGGCCGAGCCCGGGGACCTCGTGGTGATTTTCCAGAGCGGTGCGTACGGGTTCACGGCGAGTCCGCTGGGGTTCCTGAGCCACCCGGCGGCGGTGGAGCACCTGGTCTGATCCGCCGCGCCGCTGCGCAGGCACGATATTCGACATAAGCGGACCCTGCGCGACGCGTTCCGCAGCGGAGTCTTTGACCGACCTCACGAATTGAGGTATTCACCGCTGCTAACGAGGAACTCGAGAAATCCTCGCAGGAGCCTGATTCATGCATGTCCGCGCTTCGGTGTTTGCCCGTACCCTTGGCCCCCTGATGGCCTCGCTGGCGCT
>Ga0209254_10002531_pt1 | contig 16623 bp, 17 predicted proteins | sample FrelakmetDIP11DI_FD_187148 | JGI IMG/M metagenome (GOLD analysis project Ga0209254, IMG submission 187148) | Freshwater lake sediment microbial communities from the University of Notre Dame, USA, for methane emissions studies - DIP11 DI (SPAdes)... | ecosystem: Environmental > Aquatic >... | reverse complement strand
TCTTAGCTTTTTGGTGGATATTCTAGAGACGCTAATTCTTTCATTGGTGTTGTTTGTAAGCATCAATATCATCTCTGCTCGCATCCGGGTGGATGGAGATAGCATGTTGCCAACCATAGTTTCTGGAGAGTATGTGGTCATAAACCGGTTGAGTTATCGGTTCGGAAACCCACAGTCAGGTGATATTATCGTTTTTCACCCCCCACTCGACCCCAAAGAAGAGTATATCAAGAGGATCATTGGTTTACCTGGTGATACCGTTGAGGTCATGAACGGGACGGTCTACGTCAACGGTCAACCTTTGATTGAAAACTATCTAAATGTAAAAATGGATTACACCGGCGAATGGGAGGTACCAGCAGGTCAATTATTTGTTTTGGGCGATAACCGCAACAATTCTTCTGATTCTCACGATTGGGGGACTGTCCCCATGGATTATGTAATTGGAAAGGCTGTTTTGGTTTATTGGCCTCCACCCGCCTGGGGATTAATTGGTCATGTATCTTTAGCGAATGCAGCCCGCTGATTGGAAAAAAAGATAATGGAAATATCCCAGCTTGTGTCATTGGCTCTAGAATATGAGCACCAATTGCCACCCGCACCGGTAAAATTAAATATTCCGGAAGGTAGCCAGATTGCGGGTTGGATTGACCATACCTTGCTCAAACCGGAAGCAACTGCAGCACAAATCAGGGTCCTGTGCCAGGAAGCCATGCAATATCATTTTGCTTCAGTTTGCATTAATCCGGTATATGTCCCTTTGGCGTGTGGGTTACTGAAAGATGCACCGGAGGCCATTTGTGCCGTGGTGGGATTCCCGCTAGGGGCTGTCCTACCGGAATTCAAAGTCTTTGAGACTCTGGGGTGTATCAATGCAGGGGCGATGGAGATTGACATGGTGATCAATATTGGGGCATTGAAATCTGAAGCATACGGGTTGGTAATGAATGATATCCAGGCAGTGACGCAAACTGCTCACAACCAGGGTGCGATCACGAAAATTATCCTGGAAACAGTTCTCCTCACGCCTCGCGAAAAAATCCTGGCGTGTCTGATCAGTCAAGCTGCAGGGGCTGATTTTGTGAAAACATCAACAGGTTTTGGCACTGGAGGTGCAACAGTAGAGGATGTGGAACTAATGCGCTGCGTTGTTGGGCCAGATATGGGTGTCAAGGCTGCGGGGGGCATCCGCACCTACGCGGATGCAGTGGCGATGATAAATGCAGGCGCGAACCGCCTGGGTGCCAGCGCGGGGGTTAAAATCGTACAGGAAGCTGAGGCGGTGGCAAAATGAGCGGTGAACCCCCAAAAAACCAAGATAAATCAGAAGATGACTCTCTGCAGGAATACTCTCGCATTTGTCCGGAATGCCATACAGGGGTGTTCCATTTGGAATATCTCACTTATTTTACCTGGCTGAATGATGAGCTCATCACGGTACCCAATTTTCCTTCATGGGTTTGTGATGTGTGTGGAAAGCGTGAATACGATATCCGTGCAGTCAGCTGGTTGAACATGTTGCTAAGCCCAACAACTGGACAGAAGCACCGTCTGCGCCGGCGGAATCTGCCTGGAAGCATGGACCGGCCTCAACCTCACAATTAATTTACCGGAGGAATGTTATGGTTTCGTCAGTAACCAATCGTCTAATCCCAGCCGAGATATTAACCTCCAGCCATTACATTTTCGGGCAGATCAAGGTCAGCCAAAGCGGATTGTTGGGTATGCTGACGGACATAAACAATTCATTTTTGGAGATAAACGATACCAGCATCGCTCCCATCCATAAGCCATCAAGTGTGATGAATTACACCCCACAGCTCTATTTGGTGCGTTCAGAGGTGGCTGCCGTATGCCTGAGCAAGCGTGATTATATGGGTTTACAAGGGGTCATGAAGGCTGGTTATCAACGCTTGTTTCCATATCTGGTCCAAATTTCCACTCGTACATATGACATCTCCGGGATGATTGAATGGTCTGGCCGATTTGAATTTTCAGCATTGCTCACTGAGGGCACCAGTAATTTTTTCATCGTTAATGATGCCACCCTTACCGCGCCGCGGTACCCAGAATTAAAAATATCATCCCCCATTATTATTCTAAACCGAAGTTTTCTGGAATCTTTAATATTAAACAAAAAGTCGCCCACGATCCCAGTTTAAAAGCCATAACCTCCGCTTCTAAGCGGGAATAAATATTCATTATTAAACCACCCCTCTTGATTGAGGGATTTTATGTTTTATAGATCATCGGCTGAGCTAGAAGCAGTGCTGCCAGCGATTTCCCATCCTGTAACTCGCCATTGAGCGCCATATCATAGGCTTGCTTGATGGGTATGGGTTCCAGGCTGATGAATTCATCCTCGTCACCCGGCAGCGGGTCGAGACGTAGGTCGGAGGCTAAATAGACATGCATATACTCGGTGGAATAGCCAGGAGCGAGGAAGAATTCACCGACCTTGATCAACTTACCAGCAGCATACCCCGTTTCTTCACGGATTTCCCGCAAGGCACAGTGTTCTGGCAGTTCTGCAGGGTCAAGGGTACCAGCAGGGAGTTCAAGCAGCTCTTTGCCAGTAGCATGCCTATATTGGCGAATGAACAGGATGCGCCCATCTATATCCAGGGGCAGGATCGTGACTGCACCGATGTGCTCTATGATATCCAGATATACCGTATTTTGGTTCTGCATGCGTACTTCATCGCGCCGTACATTGAAGGCACGTCCATGGTAAATGGTATTGCGATTAATGACTTCGATCGGCATAATACTCCTTAAAATTTACGAAGGTTTAAACCACCTGAGCGTTTAAACCTTCGTATAATATGAGACCTATACTTACGGGATGTATAAGACCTCTCCAGGGGGCAAGTCAGTGGTCTTGAGATTGTTTTGTAAGGCGATCATATCTGGCGATACGGAACCAAAGTAGCAAGCAATGGTGTTTAATGTATCTCCTTCTTTAATTCCATAAGTGGTTGGATGATCCTGTAAAGTACGGGTTCCATCAAAGGGGTTACCCGTTTGTGGGATCTCTAAGACCTCCCCTGCAAAGAATAAGGAATTAGCAGTTAAATTATTCAGGCTGAGCAGTTCGTTTTGATTGACATCAAAACGGCGAGCAATGCAAAATGGAAATTCGCCTTCAGCAAGCGTATAGGTTGAAGGCGGACCACCTGGAGTAGCTGTGATATAAATGACTGGGGCAGCTGTTGCAGTTGGTCCCGCAGGTACATTGGTTGGTGCAGGGTAAGGTTGGGCTTGGGTGGGATTTTGTGCTGGTACATTCGTTGGTAACGTCACAGGAGAGTACGCCTGGGCAGTTTGCGTGGCAGATGTATTGACCGTACCTCCGGCTGGTGGTTGTTGGGTTTCGCCCGGTACTGGGAACTCCTCGCTGGTCGGGTTAGCTGATTCTGGACCTTTAGAGGCAGGTAGTTTGCACGATGTCAGCCCAAACACAAAAATCCCTACAAGTAGGATTATGATAAAAGTACGGGAACAGCGCTTGAGTTCCATAGAAATCCTCTCTCCTTCATTCAGTCACCCAAGCTGTAAGGCAGACTTTTATCGAAATTTATCACCAAGGTGCTGATTAGATGATACTAGCATAATCCGATACTTGCGTCAAGCAAATTATCGGAGGGTTTTTTTTGAAGGCTTTACCTCAAAGCGAAAGTCACAGATATCTGCCCCCTCCATGATCGTTTGCGTACGGGTGAGCTGGATACGAGGATTAAATCCCTCGATAAGCGCAAAATCACGATCACAAGATAGTGTTTTTCCTAACTCAGGAATACCCAGATGGTAATACATCTCCGCATATCGGCAACGGAAAACATTGAACGAGAATTTCTTATGCGTCAGCTCGAGCACTTCGGTTTGGATGGAATTGTCTTTTTTCCAGGTTTCGTGTACGGTTGCAAAGTGCTCCAGATCGTTTGCCCCCAGATTATTGGCAAGCTGAGAACCCTGTTGGCGTGCAATCTCCTGGATGACATTCCGTAAAATCTCATAGATTCGCTCACAGTCATACTCAGCACATAGGGCATCGAGTAAAGGAGCAAGTAGGCGTGCTTCGATTTCTCGCCTGTTGAGCAATCCTACCGCATTCATGTAATCGGGGGGAGGGGAGGGGTGGTTTTCCATAGTGTTAAGGCCGTTGCAATTTTTGCGCCAGGATGTTCCAGTTTAAGGTCCTGGCAGGCTAATTTTGATCTGGGTTCGAATCCTGATCATCCTCAAAAGGATGACCGGCCGAAAAACCTACCCCGTGGATAAAGCCGCGTGCCTGTTCGGTAAGCGGGTAGGCGATTTTCAGGTCGATCCAAAATGAATCTGAGTGGTTGGGGTGTCTGCGGTGCATTAATTCATGTGCGATAACGTAATCAACTACCCAATCTGGCCAATTTTTTATTTTATCACTGATGCGGATTTGACCATCTGTTGGGCCTCCCTTTGTGCAGCTACCCAGCCGTGATTGCATATTACTCACCCAACGGATGGCATTCCATTGGATACCCCCATTAAAATGCTTCCGATTGATCAGCTCAGCGCGTTGCTGCAAGTCAGCATCAGTATGTTGCGCACGTAGTATGGTAGTCCTATCCAGCTGGGAAGCAACCTGCTCAAGCAAAGCGCTGACTTTAAACCTGGGTAGTCTATGTGGAACCCGCACCAATAACGAGCCATCAGGCAGGCGTTCCCACCTTGATGTTTTCTTCAGGCGTTTGTCCCGCCTGAGATCGACCCGGATCAGGTTGCCACGCGCATCACGAATTGTGTATGGATGATCTCGTCTGAACATACTACCTGGCTGAGAACCCCCGCAGCTCTGTTAGCTGCTCACCAGTCTTCACCAGGTGATATGGCATCCAGGCCACCCCGAAGAAGTCCAGTAGGATGTCACTTTTCTGCGCAGAAATGGAAATTTCAGTGATTTGGTTGGCAATCTCACCCCATTTATCATTCACTGCCTGTAACGCAGCTGCTTTCTCTTTCTCGATTATGGCAAACTGTTCCTGGATATCTTTAATCGTGGCAACCGATTCTTCCACATTGCTCTTGGCTTGAGAGGTCATACGTCGTTTGGTGAGTGAGCTTGAAATGGAGTGTTTACGGCCTATTCCAAGTAAACCTGCGAAGGTTTCAGCAACATTGCCTGCTTCCTCTAGTTTGCGATTGCTAAGCTCCGACTTATCTTGCTCCAGCTCACGCTGTTCTCGATCCAATTTATCGGTTAGTGTCCGCAGTTTGGTGTCATAAGTAGCTGAGGTTTTCTTGAGCTCTGCTTCACATTCCTGGCGCGCAGCATTGGCACACCGGGTGCGAAACTCTCCCTCAGAGGTCTCAGGTCCAGCATATAGTTTAAGGGCTTCATTTCCTCGGATGCTCACCTCGCTGGTGCGATAGGCCCACTCAAGAAAGTCTTTCTGTAAGGCGTTCATCTGCTTTACATCATTCAGAGGTGCTTCAGGGGGGGCGAAGCGCGCTTGAGGTTCGGGAGCCTTATCGAGTTTCGCTGGATCGATCTGCTCCATGGGGTAATTGTCCCAACGGACGATGCCACGCCGGTCAGGGTTTTCTACCAGTGCAGTTTTGTAAACATCGATATCGAGTTTGTATTTAATGTTTACAAGGCGGGCGCTTGCCTGTGATAGGATAACTGGGCGATAGATCAGTCCATGGTTAGATGCTTCCACTGGGATTTCATGTCCGCCAGCCTTGAATGCCTGGGAAAGGGTGAGATTATTTGGAATAAAATACTCATCGATCCCAGTTGGAATGGTTGGGCGGGTGGAAGAAAACTCCATCCCCGCTATGCCAGCGGGTGCAGGAGCTGATTGAATAGCTTGAGGGGTTACGCCTTGCACCCCTGTGACAGCTGGCTGTGAAGATATCGCTCCAGGTGCTGGTACCAGCATGGTTGCCCCGACCAGCTTATTTAGCTCCGGGATTTGTGTCGGTGTCAGTGGGCCGGTCAGGTAATTCATCGCCCAGCGGGTCTGAAATAGCACGGGTCCCTTCGCATTGACATTATGCAATAAGAAAATACGTTTTCCCAGCGTGGAGATGAGCCGATCATATTCTGTGCGAGCCAGGCTGCCCGCCATGGCACTATCCAAACCATCCAATAAACGCTGCTTATCTTGATCCGTCTGCAGCTTACCGATCATCCAGGTGCCTGCATTGGAAAGTGCCTTGTAATCCACATCGACCGGGTTTTGGGTGACCAATACCTGCCCAACCCCAAAAGCGCGTGCTTGTTTTAACATGCGTAGCATGGGCTGTTTGGAGGGCGGGTTGGCTACAGGAGGCAGGTACCCAAATATTTCATCAAAATAGATCAGGGCGCGTAAGGTAGTAGTCCCAGTCTGTGTACGCATCCAGCTCTCGACTGCCGAATATAACAAGGTGATGAAGAACATTCGCTCAGAATCGCTCAGGTGGGCGATGTAAAACACGCTATGCCGGATTTTTCCATCGGCGGTATACAATAAAGAAGGGATGTCTAGGGGCTGCCCTTCTATCCACACCTGGAAAGCCGGGGAAGCCAGGATGTTATTAAGTAACATGGCCAGCTCAAAGCGGTCTTTCTCCGGGAAGAAGGTGTTAACATCAAACACACCCAGTTTTGTGAATGGCGGTGATTGGGTCTGTAAGATCAGCTCGCCCAGGTCAAGGTCTTTCCCCTGTTTCCAGGCATTTTCAAAGATGTTGGAAAGCAGAATGTGCTCACGCGAGCGCACCGGGTCAATATCCTGCAGACCTACCAGACCCAGCAAGGCTATCACCGTGCCAGATATTTTCTCACGCAGGGTCTCCTTGTTGCTCTCCCAGGGAATCGCTGGGGCTTTCAATGATGCCAGGATATTAATCGGGATACCCGCATCAGATCCAGGTGTGAAAACTGCAAACTGGGCTGAATTATTGAGCTTCTCTATCCGTCCTGGGTCGATGCCCCAATCCGCCAAGCCTTGCTTCCAAAGCTGGGCAGTATCCGCTGCGGCTTGTTCCAATGTCTTTCCAGCCCGGCGTGCCTGATCCGGGTTGACCCAGGGTTGAAAATCCTGTGGCAGGAGATTGGGAAAGTGCAACAAGGTATTGGTGATATCTCCCTTGGGATCGATCATTAATGCAGGGATATTATTTAATACCGCTTCTTCCAATAGGTCGATGCATAACCCGGTCTTTCCTGAACCGGTCATGCCGACCACGACGGCGTGGGTGGTCAGGTCCGCCGGCTCGTACAGAAGGGGCTGTTCGGTTGCCTTGGCCTGTTGGGCATCAAAGATGCGACCAAGGTAAAATTTTCCATTCGTTTCCATCATCGTTCACCTTTGCGATAGGTTATAGATTTGTTGGTACTCTATCATAAACGCACCAGCTATTTCTGGATTATGAATTATAAGGGTATTTTCGTCATTATTTTGCTCGGCATTATTGCTAAAGTTATACGAGCCGGTGATCACGATCTTCTCGTCAATAATGATGACCTTGTGGTGCATCAGTCGTGGATTGCCATCCAGGTGGACATCAAGTCCTGCATTGAGCAAGTTGTCGAATTCAGTTCCTTGATTAGAGTGGTATTGGTCTTTATCAAAAACCCCCCTCACGGTCACGCCCAATTTTGCCTGCTCGATCAAGGCCGCTGCTAATTCATCAGAGGTGAATGAATATGCCAGGAAGTAAATGCTCTCCTGTGCTGCATTGACCACCTCCAGGATATGTTCCAGCGTGCCATCCTGGGGAGAGTAATAGACCTCGATCAGGCTGCTGTTCACCGAAATTGTCGGATTAGGAGTGCGTGATGTCTTGCTCGGACCAAACTGGTCATCCAGGAACATTTGCTCAAACTCGAGCCGGTAATCTTCAGCCAGTTTGGATGACCGCACGCGGATAAGGTTATTATTATCCAGGTAGCCTCCACCTGTGGTGAAGTTCATTGAGCCAGCCCACACTTCGGAGCGGTCGATGATTACAAACTTATCATGCATCAAACCTTCCTGGCGGTCCCCCAATACCTCAATCCCTGCGTCTTTGATGTCCTGGATCTCCTGCTCGTCCATGTTATCACTTTCAGTCACCATGCGCACCGTTACCCCACGGCGATGGGCGTTAATGAGCGCATCACATATGGACCACAGGTTGAGGTCATAGATTGCCACATCCACGCTGATACGTGCCTGGTCGATGGCAGTTGATAGGTTTTCATCGATCCCTCCCCGGTAGGACCTGGCGGTTGGGCTGGTTGGATCCGTGAAATAGACCGTGTACCAGTCCGAGATCGTAGCTGTCGGAGCAAAGGGGGTGATCGTATCCTGCAGGTTTGCACCTGGAGTGCAGGCACTGATGAGTAAGACAAAAACCAGAAGGGGAGGGGTGAGTTTGACCAATTTGGGAACTGGCTACAACCAGACGGAAAAATCGTTCTATAAAGTGATTATAGCTTAAAAAATCCTCAGCCTCTAAATCATAAAGAGACTGAGGAATGGTGGTTGTTCAAGCTCGCTTTTTTTCGAACCTAACCTACCAGAACCTGGTCCAAAGAAGAAGCGCTTGTTTAGAAAAACTGTTTCGTTTGCACGATAGGTTCGTTGCTAAATCCTCATGGTCACTGGATAAGGCCGATGACATTATCCTCTGTGTCATTTAAACTGGCAATCAGCTTGTCTCCACCGATATCTTTGACATCGTGTATTACTTGTGCGCCTACTTCTTGGAGTGATTGCAAGGCTATCTTGATATCACTAACATGATAGTAACCATCAGGTCGAATCATTCCTTGGCTGGAACCATTGGGATCTAGCCTAATATCCTGGTTTCCAACCTGATTACCAACATAATAGGGCAGATCCATATAAGGCTCGACACCTAAAACTTGCTGAATAGCTTCTAAGCTCGAGCTATGTCTTTGACTGGATATATAGCTGTTCCAATACCTTGATTCATAAAGAACTCCATCATTTGCTTACTCCGATGCATCATTCAACTAGCTAGTTCTTCAGCGAACGCCGCCAGATCTGCTGCGACACGGTCGGGTTCCTCCCAATAGAAGACATGCCCGGCACCCGGATACACAATCAATCGCGCCCCATTAATGAGACGTGTAAGTGCTTCCTGTTCCTCTCGAGGTAGAAGAGCATCTTCATCACCCCAGATGACGAGTGTAGGGGCTGCTATCCTGACGAGTTCAGCCGAGAAGTCATCTTCGAGTATACCCTTGATGGTCTCTCTCCACACGAACGCTGGAACCTTTAGACTCTCCCGTATCAAGACATCCAAAAGGGCATCTGGCATACTCCGGGTTAGTGTGCCCTCTGTGAATCGGCGAACAAAAGCTGGATCGATGGGGTCATTCAGCTTCGAGATTGTGGAATCCCACAGACCTTGTGCGAAGGGCTTGTTCCCGAGTGTGAGGGGTGAACCAAGAAGCACTAGGCCCAGTATGTGATCGGGGAAGTCGATAGCGAAGCGTTGCCCAACTAAACCACCGCTTGAGCCGCCGACAATGACCGCGGCTTCAATATGAACAGCTTCCATGAAAGCTGCTATGTCTACCGCGAACACGCTTGAGCGGTACCCGGATTCAGGTCGACTCGCATCACCATGACCCCGCATAGTAGGAGCGAATGCGTGGACTGAATCAGGAAGGCAGTCCAAGAGGCCCTCGAAGATACGTTGTGAGTCACCGACTGCGTGTACAAGTAGTAGAGGAATACCCGTTGAGTCTCCCTGCTCGAAGTATGGCATCCGAACTCCAGTTCGGACCTTAACTACCCTGGAGAACCGATCCATGTTCCCTCCTTTCTCGTGTCTTGCCGACTTATTGTCCGCTCGCCAGGTCACATCTAACGATTTACGCCTATGGCGACTGGGCAGGAGTGGATTCTGGTGGGGAGCAGAATTTTACCGAGGCGAAAGAATCCTCGATAATGCTGATTTTCATACCTAAACTATTTTTTCTTGCCCGATTTTGTTTCCGCTCTTTTTAGGTTTTCCGTAACCCTGTATTGAACGATTTTGCTGATCAAATCCAGCGGGATCGGTTTTTCTAGCGGGAATTGAATCGCGCCTTTTGAGGTTTCATATTGTGATAATTCATGCTTAAATGCTTGAACTCCGCTAGGCGACGGATAAAATCCAATGTGATTTTTATGCGCGGCAAAATGCACCAGGTTTCCATGGAGATAAAACGTGGGCATTTGATAGCTGATTTTCTCCTGTGCTTCGGGAGCAGCAGCTTTAATGGTCGCCCGCACTTCTTCCAGCTTCTTCTGGGTTTCTTCAGGGAAGGTTGCGATGTAATGATCAATCGAAGTAAAGCCAGCTGAGCTACTTTTCATACTTTCCTTCCTTTTGGTGATTGTTCGTTAAACGCCGATCTATTAGCTCTCAGTTGTTGGAACCGTGGATGTAGATTTCACCGGCACCGTTGCAGTAGCCCGTAGGAATCCGATGTACATCAGGATAACACCCAGGAATTCGCTTAGATAGAGAAAATCGGGTAATCCCAATTTAAGGAACGAGCCACCCATTGCAGGCATGAGCGCTCCAACCGCAATCAAGATATTGCCAACCATACGGTTGAAAAGAATTTTCTTACGCCAAAAGATATAAGCAGAATAAATAGCGCCGCCTACCAGGGTGAGTGTGCCATAGATGTTAAGCAGGATGGTCAGTAAGATGGTGATGCCAGATCGGGTGAGGATATCCTGGTATTGAGCAGAAGCCGGTTGTGCCGGGTTGTAGTTCGCGGCTGCACCTGTAACCGGTGCCAAAAGCACCAGCACCAACGCCAGCAGACTGACGATGATCAGGATGATATTCAAGGTGCTCGTAACGCCTCGCCGGCGCACCAGCAGATTGACCGTTCCTTGCCCGAGCCAGGCTGCTGTCAGCATCGCCCCGCACAGGTACCACAACTTAAGCGCTAATTCATTATAGGTGAACAGCATGATCACTTCGGTTAATGTGCCAATTCCATACAGCACCAGACCAATACCCCAGAACAAGAGGTGTAATCCTTTTTTGACCCTGTAGCGATTAAAAACCGCAGCTGCAAAGATGAAGGTAATGATTGTGGATAGAATTGGTAAATAATGCATATAATTCTCCATTATTCAAGTTTTTATCTTGACTGTGGTTGGATCAATGGCTTCCGTGATGGATTGCTTCATAAGTATCAAGCAGTGTGATGATGATTAAATCGGAAAAGGAGTTCATCTTTCGAAACAGGTCAGCCCACACACTTGGGGAGCGCACATCTTCGTTTTCATAGGCAGTAAGGATTGCATCCATGACCAATGTCCTGAAGAATTGGAAGGCATGGGCTGCTTCCACACTGGTTAATCCTACCCGCTGGCCGCGTGAAGCGTACTCATATCCGAGTGAGCGTGCCTCTGCTTCCAACCCATCATCACTAGAGGTCAAATGGACGATCAATCCCTGCACTAACGAGCGCCCACTCAATCGGTATTGCTGGCGGGCTTCATCGTCCATCTTCATATACCATTTCTCTTTTTCCAAATTGCTTTCGCTGATTTGCACGCGAGTATTACGCAAGACGTTGGCATAAATAGATGTCGCTTCAGGGGTTGTGCCCTCATGCCTGGTATGCATGCGATGCTCAACGTCCGAACGGCGGAAGCGGCGGTGACCGCCCTGAGTGCGTTGGGCGGGTAAATATCCATGGTCCGCCCATGCCCGGACGGTACTCGGATGGACCCCCAATTGTTTTGCAGCCTGGCTCAAACTAAGCCATTCGTCCATATCGATGCCTATGAATAAGGATTTTTAGATTGAATGACTAACTTTATCAGGTTATGATTATTCCTACTATGTAGATTTCCTTAGAATTTGATAATAGAATCTATAGAATCTTACAAATTAAAAACCAGCTGTGGCTTGGCTACCACAACTGGTTTTATTATCTAATGTACAAATAGTGATGCTATCTTACTTAGCCAGATCCCAGTAAGTCATACGCACCACCCGGTAAGTATAGTTGGCGGTTACGTCTGGGCTGACGAATACTCCGTACCGGCCACCGGTATATTTACTATCTTTCACCTGGGCGATCTGGTTCCCGTTGGCATAAATGGTCAGCGTATCGCCAACCGCCTCGATGCCCATCACGTTCTGCTTGTTTGCACCCGCCAGGATATAGTTACTTTTTGACCAGCTGACCAGGTTCACCGTGGTGAATGGGTTGGCGCTATCCAGACGGAAGATCCAATACTGCCCATCGCACGAGAATGTCACTACATAACCATATGAAACGCCTGCCTGATGTTCTGGACCCCGGATGATCATCCCATATGCATCTCTGCCCGCGCAGTTGCCCGAGTCAAAGGTCGATTGCAGATAAATATCAGTCAGAGAACGCCATTGGAAGTACCATGTGCTGAAGCCTTTCATCTTTCCGGTGACGTAGAATTTTGAATCTGTTTCAGTGATTTTGATGTAGTTGGTATTTGGCAACAACCCAGTGGTGGGGTTAACCCAGTCGGTGATATTTCCTCCAGTCATCGGGTCATCGAAAGTTGGGTTCCCATATTTCGCCACCGGGTCGAACGCTCCCGGCACAGGAGTGACGTTTGCGGTGGGTACTACTGCTCCCAGCGGTGGGATCTCCACCGAGAGCGAATAACTGGTTGTACCGCCTGATGCGGTCAGGCTCAGGTAATAATCCTGGGACAGAGGCAATACGCCAGACCAAAGGGTATCATGGGATGAGCTGTTAAGAAATTCTTGCCCATTCGCCCCAATGATGCCCAGGTACACATCTGCATTGGGAGACCAGACTTTTACGTTCATGGTTTGGGTGCCAAAGGCAGCCAGCACAAAATTGAGCGTATATCCGCTATCAATATTTCCTTCAAGCACCGCTGATGTACCTCCAGCAACGAACTGGATCCGGCTGGCCGAAGTAGGCGGTGCCACAGTGGGCGGGATCGCGGTCGGTGGCACCGCGGTGGGAGGAACAGCTGTGGGTGGCACTACCGTGGGTGGGATAGCAGTGGGTGGCTGGGATGTGACCGTCACCATCACCGCCGTGGGTGGGGGGTATGTATTTGTCGGCTCAGCCGCTACACCTTGTGTCGATGTCGGCACAAGCGTCGCCTGAGTAACAGCGAACGTAGGGGCACCGCTCGCCGGTAATTTGCAGGATGTGGCTGCGAATGCCAACATGATCAGCAATACACATGTGAAGATGATTTTCTTGTTCATGCTCTTCTCCTTAGATGCGTTCAGCGTTCACCCAATGGATAGTTTCCAATGATGATATTCTACATCATTTTGGAAAACGCTTTAGATGGTTTCAGTAACAATTGGGTTGCAATTAACAGGCCAAGCTTAGGCATCATATACCCTGATGGCGGCATCGCCTTCCAGCGGGCAATAATGCTCACAGATCCCACAGCCAATGCACAGGTCTCGCAGTACGGATGGGCGCTTAACGGTGCTCGTTCTTCCACTGGAATCGATCACTTCAGCTTCTTCCAGGCGGATGGCTTTCTGTGGGGTGGGGCACATCTCCTCGCATACGATGCACTGCATCCCACTTGCCCATGGCAGGCAGCGGTTGCGGTCAATGCTGGCTTTACCGATCACCATCGTCCGTTTCTTATCCAGCGTGAGCAGCGGGATGGCTCCACTCGGGCATACCTGCCCGCAGGCGGTGCAGCCATAATCACAATACCCCACGCGTGGCACCACCAGCGGCGTCCATAACCCCGCCATACCCGCCTGCGTGAGTGCCGGTTGCAAGGCAGTGGTGGGGCAGATCTTCATACACTGTGAGCAGCGTATGCACGTAGCAAGAAATGTGTCTTCTTCCGGCACCCCCGGCGGGCGGATGCGCCATGGGTTGTCCTGCCGCAAGCGCAGGTCCGTACCGAGCAGCAACACACCTGCTGCTCCGCTTGCCAGTGCTCCCAGGGCTTGCCGGCGTGAGATGTCGAATTCTTCTATTTGGGCAGGCTTCAGCCGCAAGCGGAAGCGGATGTCACCCGGCTTGCAGTTGGCCATACAGTCCAGGCACACGGTGCATTCCGAGGGCATGATGTGAAAATCCTCAGGGTCTGTGTCGATCGCTCCCGGCTTGCACACCACCGCACAACGCGTGCATTGTGTGCAGGCAGTCCCAATCACCGGGCGGAATAGGGCTACTTTCGAGAGCAATCCCAACAACGCCCCCAGCGGGCATAGATAGCGGCACCAGAAGCGGTTCGCCAGCAAGTTTAAGGCGATCAAGCCGAAGAATAGCGCTGCAATAGCCAGGTTTTGACTAAACGCGGGTTGCTCCACCGGGATCACCGTACCTCGCACCACCCCCTCGAACCCATCCAGGGCTGGGCTGAGGAAGCTCACCGGATACAGAACCGTCTCAACTGAATTGACTGCGTAGAATAGCCCGGGTAGGATGGCTGTGGTCAGTGTGCGTGTAATGATGGCGATCGGGTCGAACACCAGCAGGGTCAGCCCGCCAAAGAGAGCCAGTGCCAGGCTGGTCGCCAGCAGGAAGTATTTCACCAATCTCCAGTGCGGAGAGATCGCCATTGCCCGTTTACGTGCTTTTTTGAAAGATACCCACTCCAACAGGCTGCCCAGTGGGCAGATCCAGCCACACCACACCCGGCCGATGATTAGTGTTGCTCCAACCGTGACCAGCGCCAGTGCGAACTTTGCGATCCACTGGCGGCTGGCTAGCATGGCGCCCAAGGCTGAGAATGGGTCCAGGCGGAAGAAGATGTCTACCAGTGCCGGGGCAACCCGCTTTTGTACGACGGCAAAGATAAGCACGATATAAGAGATGAATGAGAGGATTTGGACGGCTTGCCGCAACCGCCGCCAGCTTTTCCAGCTCATCCCAGGTTGATCTCCTGGATGTTGATGCTCGCCAGGTCCATTGTGCCCAATCCCATGTCAGCACTCGCTTGAATGTAACCGATATCGCTCCCGGTCAGGCCAAACAGCGTGGTGGCGTAAGCGTCTGCAGCCACCACATCCCGGCTGGCGATCACCGTGTCCAATTGCCTCACATCTGACAGGTCACCCCCCGTGGGACCATTGGCGGTCAGGATGCGCACCGCATCAATCACCGTGAGTGGTGGGCGCACCAGGCTGGTCAGATCGGCTATGCGCTGATCCAGGTTCAGGTGCATCATGCCGCGGTCCAAGATCACCCCCATCAGGTTTTTACCGCCCAGCGTCAGCCGTGTGGAGCCGTGGTCTTTGGCAATGGGCACGTTGATCAGCAGGTCAGTTTCTAATATATCCGGGTAGATTTGCACTTTTGTGATATCTCTGCCCTGCGGGATATCCACGAACTTGTATTTGGATGGGATCATCACATGCATCTCACCGCCAGCTGCCTCGACCGCATCTCCAATCCCCGAGGTCGCGTAGGCAGATGTGGCTGTCCCGCCGAAGGGATAGTCCATCACGCGCACGCGCCTGGCACCCGCCTCCAGGCACATCGTCACCAGCGTGCCCACCACAGTCGGGTTGGTGGTGGTGGCATATTCCGGGGGATGGTAATCGGTGCAGATGTTAGGCTTGATGATCACGTCATACCCCGCGCTGACGAAAGCCGCCATCCCCCCCAATGCCTCTATGGCTGCCCGTGTGATGGCTGCCGGGTCGGGTCCGTGCACCACTGCCAGGTAAGCTGGACTGGTGGTTGCTGAAGGTTCAGGGTTGGCTGACGTCTCTGTGGGGTTGGCTTGATCTGGGGTGGAGGGGCTGGTACCCGCTGGAACACTACCGCTCGTCGGGCTGGGTGGTAGGGTTGGTTTGATCCCAGCCGATGCCGCATCAGTTGGGGTGGCGGGGCTTTGCCTGGGGGAGCAGCTCGCCAGGGCTGCGCCTGCCGCCACAGTGGCAGTCAGCTTGATGAACGTCCGGCGCGAGAGGGGTGGTTGGCGTTTCATGGGAAACCTCTAGTTTTTGAAGACGATAATCTAAACGGCTATGTGATGAGAATATTATATACGCGTTCATAGCAACTGTACCGCATATCGAAATATTTTTTTACTAGTGATCAGGTCCTATTTGCTACGAGCACCTCATATATTTCAAAACATTAAAAATACCTAAAATATACATTAGTTTAGTTTAATGTTATACTTTGAATATAGTAGCAAACGAGGGTATTGTTAATTGTTATTATTCAAAAAGACATAGTTTCAAACTTATTAGTATATTTCTGGAATACACAACAAGTCTGTAAATTAAAAAATATTTGCACTTTACTTGAGGAGGCTATATGAAATCAAAGTGGGTCGTGATTTTACTTGGTTGCATCTTCATATTTGTGCTTTTAATTGGCACACCGGGGAGTGCGCAATTATCCTCACCACAACCATCAGATATATCAAACTTCTCGCAAACATATAATCAAGGTGGTACAACTTCTCAAGGGCTAGATGATTATATTATGGACGACATGTCAGCCTTGTTGGATCATGCTGGTATTCCTCAACGGAACCTGAATTCATTCAAATACATAAACAAATCTACCTCCATACTCGCAGGTGATGGCTACCAATGGCACACTTTCTATGGTTCGGCTCAGGCTGACATCCAGGAGGGGAATATGGTTGTTGATAACATGGG
>Ga0209254_10002530_pt1 | contig 16623 bp, 11 predicted proteins | sample FrelakmetDIP11DI_FD_187148 | JGI IMG/M metagenome (GOLD analysis project Ga0209254, IMG submission 187148) | Freshwater lake sediment microbial communities from the University of Notre Dame, USA, for methane emissions studies - DIP11 DI (SPAdes)... | ecosystem: Environmental > Aquatic >... | reverse complement strand
GTGGTGTACGATGAGGCAGAGAATCGGATGCACGCCCAGAAAGCCGTAATGGCGCTAACGATGAAGTAAGACGCTGGAGAAACGATGAAAAAGGTTGCAGTTATTGCCATCGGTGGAAATTCGTTAATTAAGGATGCCCACCACCAATCGGTTGAGGACCAGTACGAGGCAGCCAAAGAAAGCACCCTGCATATTGGAGATATGATCGAGGATGGCTGGGATGTGGTTATCAGCCATGGAAACGGTCCCCAGGTAGGATTCATCCTGCGCCGGTCCGAGATCGCTCACAAGGTAGAGGGCATGCACGAAGTGCCGCTGGATGTGTGCGGCGCCGATAGCCAGGGTGCGATCGGTTACGCCCTGCAGCAAAATTTACAAAACAACCTGTTTCACCGCGGGATCAAGAAGAGTGTGGCGACTGTTGTAACCCAGACGCTCGTCGATATCAACGACCCGGCTTTCAAGAATCCATCCAAACCGATTGGCGGTTTCATGGATCAAAACGAAGCCAATCGGCGAGAAAAAGATATGGGCTGGAGTGTGGTTGAGGATGCCGGGCGCGGCTGGCGGCGGGTTGTTCCCTCTCCTCTTCCAAAAGAGATCGTTGAGCTGGATTCGATCAAAGCCCTGATCGACGCCGGAGTGGTTGTCATCGCGGTCGGTGGGGGCGGAATCCCCGTGATCGATACCGGCAATGGCGACTATGCTGGCGTCGCGGCGGTAATCGACAAGGATTTCGCCAGCAGCCTGCTGGCTCGCAACATCGGAGCCGACCTTTTCTTGATCTCTACCGCCGTAGAAAAGGTCGCATTAAATTACGGAAAACCAGACCAGGTGTGGCTGGACCGGATCACGCTTTCTCAGGCGAAAAAGTATCTGAGCGAAGGCGTGCACTTTGCCAAGGGATCGATGGCGCCAAAAATGCAGGCGATCGTCTGGTTCCTGGAGGCAGGGGGCAAGGAAGCTCTGATCACGAACCCGGAAAATATCGGTCGAGCGATGAAGGGTGAGACCGGGACCTGGATCGTGCAGGATAATGCTTGATGATGAACTGCGACGGCAGCCTGGTGTATGCGAGCTGCCGTCGTTTATTTTCTAATGCTCGGAAAGGTTGTAAAGGGCATTGAATGGCTCTATAATTAGGGGGATATTTTCCAGGTACCGATAGCCTAGTCTTACAGGAGGATTGTTAGATGTCTTCGTCTTATTACAAGCACCAACGAAGAATGCTGCATGAAGTCACATTAGACATGGTTGCAGTAGCCATGGGGCACCAGGCTGCCGATTTAATTATCCGCAATGGACGGTTAGTAAATGTAAACACGGCGCGCATCCAGGATGGGATGAGCGTGGCTGTGCGGCACGGGCTGATTGCCTACGTAGGGAAGGGCGATCATCTATTAGTTAGTGAGAACACAAAGATTGTCGACGCCGGGGGTAGGTTTCTTGTCCCCGGTTTTATCGATACGCATGACCATGTTGAGAGCAGCATGGTGGATATCGTCAGTTTTGCTCATGCAGTGCTCCCCCAGGGAACAACAACGATCGCATGTGATAATCACGAAATAACCAATGTGTTCGGCGTGCGTGCCGTTGAGCTTTTCCACAAAGCTGCACTGGGCTTGCCTTTGAAAGTCATGGTTGCTATGCCGGTGTGCGTGCCATCCATCCCCGGCTTCGAAGACGCGGGCTCTGTGATCACCTGGAAGGAAGTTGCAAAGGCGTACGAGGAAGATTGGGCGCAATTGCAGGGCGAGCAGATGAATTTCCCGGGATTGATCTATGGCGACCCAGGCGTGCATGCCATCACTGCAGCTTCTTTGAGAGCCGGTAAGGTGCTCACCGGGCATTATTCCACGCTGGAGCTGGACAAGGGTATGAACGCTTTTGTGGCGGCAGGAATTACGGGCTGTCACGAGGGTACGACAGCCGAAGCGGTGATGCGCCGGGCGGAGCTGGGTTGTTACGCTCAGCAGCGCTATGGATCAGCCTGGCTGGACATGCCGAACACGATTAAAGCCGTAACCGAAAACCCGGGACTGGATACACGTTTCTTCACCCTGGTGACCGATGACGTAACCCCAACCTCGATCCTTGAACAGGGTCACCTCAGCCGGGTTCTGCGGGCAGCGATCAAGCAGGGTATTTCCCCCATGTTGGCTATCCAGATGGTGACGATCAATGCCGCACAGCTTTTGGAGAAATCTCGTTGGATCGGCACGATCTCACCTGGACGCGCTGCCGATATCCTGATCGTCAGCGATCTGGTGAATATGGCTATCGACCAGGTATATACAGATGGTGTGCTTGTGGCTGAAAACGGAAAGATGGTAGTGGAATTCCAGCGCTATGAATACCCAGCCTGGGCAACCCATTCAGTTCACGTCCAGCCGCTGACGTCAGGCGATTTCAGCATCCCAGCGAGCGGTATAACCCGGGTGCGCGCCATGCGCATCGTTCCCGGCATGGTGCATACCGTGGAGGAGATTATCGATATCCCCTCCACAAAAGGCGTGTTAGCAGCAGATGCGAGCCGTGATATCGCTAAGATTGCTATCTTTTACCGGCATGAATCCCGTCCGGAAGTAACCAAGACCAAGGGTCTGGGCTTTGTCGTGGGCACGCAATTCAAACCTCATACGGCTTACGCCTCCACTGTATCTCACGACAGCCATAACCTGCAAGTAGTCGGCACCGATGATGATGCCATGGTTTTAGCTGCAAATGAGCTAATTCGAGCTGGCGGTGGGCATTGCGTGGTTGTTGATGGCAAGGTAGAGGCGTTGATGCCAATGCCTTTAGGTGGGTTGATGTCGCTCGAATCGATTGAGGTTGTATCAGGCCAATTGAAGCAGATCGAAGCCGCAATTCGCAAAGCCGGCTGCCCGCATGACTCGGCTGAGATGACCATCAGCCTGTTGGGTTTGATCGTCCTGGAAGAGCTGCACCTCTCCAATCAAGGGTTGGTAGCATTGAAGCCCGGTGAAATGCCGAAATTTGTTGACCTGGTTGTATCAGATTAAAGGAGGTGAAAGATCAGATTTCTCGCCAATTGTATAACTACATTGATAACATTGCAGATAAATTTCAACATGAAACTCGAGGAGAAGTAAAGAAATGAACAAGAACAGATTATGGCAAATGGTGGCATTGCTGATGGCGCTTGTGATGGTGTTGTCAGCCTGTGCCTCTCCAACAACCGTAGCGCCGACAACAGCACCAGAAGTAACCGAGGCACCTGCCGCCCCACCGCCGACTGAGGCGCCTGCCGCAACCGAGGCAGTGGTAACTGAAGCACCGGCCGTGGAGCCAACCAGCCCTCCGGAACCTGAAGAATTTATCTTCGGCATCCTGATGGTTGGCCCTTACAATGATCGCGGTTGGAGCCAGGCGCATTACGAGGCCGGACAGTATGTTGAGCAGAATATCCCCGGCGCCAAGATGATCTACATCGATAAAGTCAACCCCGCCGACCGTCCCGGCACCACACCCCAGCAACTGGCTGAAGAGCTGGTCGCCCAGGGCGCCAAGCTGGTCATCTTCAACTCGGATGACATGAAAGATGGCGCGGTCGAATTCTCCAAAAGCAACCCAGATATTCCAGTGATCCATGCATCTGGCGATACTGTTTGGGAGGAAGGCAAGAATTTCCAGGCTATCCCGAACCTGATGAATATCATGCCCCAGGGCGAGTATACAAAGATGATCGCTGGCTGCGCAGCCGCACTGACCTCGCAAACCGGGCAGATCGGCTATATCGGACCGTTGATCAACGATGAAACCCGCCGCTTCGTCAATGCCGCCTATCTCGGCGGGAAATACTGCTGGGAGAATTACCTGGGGAAAGATCCGGCTGACTTGAATTTCAAAGTCACCTGGATTGGTTTCTGGTTCAATATCCCTGGTGTGACTTCCGATCCGACGCAGGTCGCGACGGATTTCATCAGCAGCGGGTATGATGTGATCATGTCCGGGTTAGATACGACCGAAGCTGTAACCGAGGCCGGAAAAGCAAGTGCGGCGGGGAAAGCGGTCTGGTCTGTCGGTTTCGACTATCCCGGAGCGTGCGATGAGGCCCCCGACAGCTGCCTGGGTGTGCCTTATTTCAACTGGGGTCCTTCTTACCTGGCTACAATCCAGTCCGTTATCGATGGGACCTTCAGCTCAAGCTGGCAGTGGCTGCCTCCAGATTGGAATGATATCAACAATCTGTCTACCACCGCCACGGGGTTCATCAAAGGCGCAGGTTTATCGGCTGAGGCTGCGGCTAATGTCGATAAGTTCATTGCCGAGCTGGCAGGCGGATTGAACCTGTGGACAGGCCCGCTGAACTTCCAGGATGGATCACCATACCTGGCGGATGGCGAGACCGCTACTGATCTCACGATCTGGTATATGCCCCAACTCCTGGAAGGGATGGAAGGGCAGAGCGTACCGAGCGAGTAATCCAACAACCTGAGGAATACGGGGAAGGCAGAATTGCCTTCCCCATTTTTTCAAATGCCATGAATATTGAGCTGAATGGAATAACCAAAACCTTTGGTAGTGTGGTTGCCAACGACGATATCTGCCTGACGATTCCTGCCGGAACGATTCAGGGAATTTTAGGCGAAAACGGGGCCGGTAAAAGCACCCTGATGAAAATCCTTTCCGGGTTCTTTTCAGCTGATCGGGGAGAAATCCGCCTGGACGGGAAGGTCGTGACCATCCAATCGCCTGCCGATGCCATCCAGTATGGGGTTGGTATGTTACACCAGGACCCGTTAGATTTCCCGCCGATGAAAGTGATCGATGACTTCATGGTGGGAAGAAATGGGAGCATCTTCCCAAAGCGGGCGCAGGTTATCCAGGATTTCAACGAATTACAGGAGCAGTATAAATTTACGCTTGACCCGGATGCCTTCGTTGAAACGCTCACGGTAGGCGAACGCCAGCAGCTCGAGATATTACGCCTTTTGTGGCTGGGCGCGAGGGTGCTGATCCTGGACGAACCAACTACTGGGATCAGCGCTTTGCAAAAAGAGAAGCTATTCGCGTCCTTGCGCCTGCTGGCAGAAAAGGGGATGTCAATCATCCTGGTTTCCCACAAGCTCGAGGATGTTGAGTTTCTTTGTGGCCGGGTGGCTGTATTGCGCAGAGGGAAGCTCGTTGGTGAGGCAGTGCCGCCTTACGAGACCGAGCAACTGGTCAAATTGATGTTCGGTAAAGTGGTCAGCATGGGGAACCGCCAGCCATGCAGCTCCGGCGAAGCGCTCTTGAAATTGCAGGGTCTGGCCGTGGAAGATTATCGCATGCAGGTACGGGTTCCCGATCTCGAAATCCGGTCTGGTGAAGTGATAGGGCTGGCTGGTATGGAGGGGAGCGGCGAGCGACTGTTTCTTAAGGCTTGCTGCGGATTACTACGCCCGGTGGCGGGTAAGGTGCTGATTAAGGATCAAGACCTGACAGGCAAAAATTACCTGACATTTCTGGACCATGGTGTGGCATACATGCCGGCTTCACGCATGGAGGAAGGGCTGGTTGCCGGGCTTTCACTCAAAGAGCATTTCGTCCTTGCTGAAGAGCAATCTGGTTTCTTCGTAGATTGGGGTAAATCTGAGCAACACACAAACGAAAAAATCGAAGAATTTAACATCCGTGGTAAGCCAGAACTGAATGTTGAGGATTTATCCGGCGGAAATCAGCAACGAGCATTATTGGCGCTGATGAAGACACCTTTGAACCTTGTATTGATGGAACACCCCACCCGTGGTCTGGATGTCGAATCCTCGATATATATCTGGAGCAAGATGAAGGAACGCTGTCGCCAGGGATCGGCTATCATTTTTATTTCTTCTGACCTTGATGAACTATTGCAATACAGCGACAGGCTCCTGGTCTTCTTTGCCGGGAAAGTATCCTCCCCACTGGAGGCAGAAACGACAACCGTTGACCGCCTCGGAGAGCTCATCGGGGGCAAGGGCTGGCAATTCGAATAAGCAATCTCATCGCTGATCTGGAGGGTTGATGCAAAAGACGAATACGCGCCTGGTAAATTTCGGCTTCCAAATCGCTGCGGTTATCCTGGCTTTGGGATTTACTACGATCGTATTGGTGATGGCAGGTGCGCCTCCGCTGGAAGCGTATAAAAATATTCTCCTCGGTTCGTTCGGTACCCTGAAGAAATTCACGGATGTTCTGGTCGCCTGGGTGCCGCTTGTCCTGGTGACCACTGGCTTGCTGGTAACATTTACGGCTGGCTTATGGAATATCGGTATTGAAGGACAGATTACCCTGGGAGCAATCTTTACAACGGGTATGATGCGACTTCTCCAAGATACGGGTTTGCCTCCGACAATTATTTTGATCCTTTCTATCCTGGCGGGGATGGTAGGCGGCGCTCTATGGGCGTCTTTGGTGGGAGCATTAAAGACCTACGGCGGTGTAAACGAGATTTTTGGTGGTCTCGGGATGAATTTTGTGGCGACAGCTCTAACTATCTACCTGATTTTTGGTCCCTGGAAACGACCCGGGGTAGGCTCGATGAGCGGTACTGAGCCTTTCCAGGAGAGTCTCTGGTTGCCAATGTTCAGCGGGTTTCGCCTGAGTATCTGGGCTATACTCATCGCCATCATTGCTCTGGTGATCATCTATTTTCTACTGCAAGGCACTTATTTTGGCTTACGCTTGAAAGCTGTGGGCAAGAATATGCGTTCATCATTCACCCTCGGTATACCGACGGGAAGATATATGATGTCCGCGTTTCTGATTTGCGGCGCCCTGGGGGGACTGGCCGGTGCAATTCAGGTATCGGGCGTTTACCACCGCTTGATTCCAGCAATATCCAGCGGCTACGGGTACCTGGGGCTGCTGCTGGCGATGCTGATTAATTACCGCGCCATCTGGGTGATCCCGGTGGCGTTATTCTTTGCAGCATTGAATATCGGCAGTATTCAATTGCCGATCGTCCTCAAGCTGGATTCTTCTCTCTCCGGAGTGCTACAGGGAGCCCTGGTTTTATCGGTCATTATTGTTGATGGCTTCCGACAACGCTGGTTGAAGAAATCTTGAAGGAGATTTTATGACCACCGAAGCGATTTTACTGGGTCTGGCGGGAGTATTGGCGGCGGCAGCGCCGGTGATCTTCGCTACTATTGGCGAAACCTTTTCAGAACGCTCAGGCGTGATCAACCTGTCGGTGAATGGCAGCATCTTACTTTCAGCCATGACAGGCTTTGCGGTTGCAGTCAAGACAGATAACATCTTGTTAGGCTGCCTGGCAGGGATGCTGGTAGGGGCACTGGTTGCTGCGATCGTGGCATTTACCAGTATCACCCTGAAACAATCACAGGTCGCCGTTGGTTTTGTGCTGGCTTTGATGTGCCGTGACCTGGCATACTTTCTTGGCAATCCGTATATGGGTCTTTCTGGACCGCGTGTTCCCGCCTTGTCGATCCCTGTCCTCTCGCAGATTCCGATCATTGGCCCGATCTTCTTTCGCCATGATATTCTTACGTATCTTAGCTTTATTCTGATCATTATCGCCTGGGCCTGGATTTTTAAGACGCGCCCGGGCTTGATGTTGCAAGGCGTGGGGGAGCGCCCGGCTGCGGCTTTCGTGCGTGGCGCCCGCGTCGAGCGTATCCGTTATTTCTACACGATCCTCGGCGGTGCACTGGTGGGGTTGGCTGGACCGGCATATTCGTTGAGCATCAAGGCTGGCTGGAAAGGAACAATTTCCGGTTTAGATGGGATTGGGTGGATCGCTTTAGCGTTGACAATCTTTGGCGGTTGGAACCCGATACGTGCTGCATTCGGTGCTTACCTGTTTGCCCTTCTGCAATGGCTGGGCCTGGTTCTGCAACCCAGCCTGCCTGGCATTCCCTCACAGGTGTTGCAGGTGGCGCCTTTCCCGCTCATGATCCTGACGTTATTATTGGTGAACATCGGGAATACAGAGTGGGTCGAGCGGGTACTGGCAAGCCTGCCGGATTCGACGCGTAAGCTTGTAGCGCGAGTCATCCGTTCCTTACGCGCCACGCCTCCGGCTTCGCTAGGTGTGCCATTTGAGCAGGAATGAGTCGTGAATATGGAAAAAGTCATTGGTTATCGTTGCTCGCTATGTGGTAAAGCCTACAACCTGGATGAAATCCAGTACACCTGCCCGGCAGACGGGGGCAATCTCGATGTCCTGCTGGATATCGATGCTATCCGGCTTCGTACCGATCCGAAAACGATCATGGCCAGCCGGGATGCGTCCCTATGGAGGTATCTTCCGCTCCTGCCAGTAGAAGACCCGCAGGCGAATGGCACGCCCTTGCGCGCCGCTGGTTGGACGCCGGTTTTTCGCCCCCCTTATCTTTCAAGAACCCTGGGCGTAAATCAGCTCTGGGTAAAAGATGAAAGCCGTAACCCGACAGCTTCATTTAAGGACCGCGCCAGCGCGGTGGTCGTTGCCCGGGCGCGTCAGATCAAAGCGGAAGTGGTTGTAACCGCATCCACCGGTAATGCTGGAGCTGCACTGGCGGGCATGGCGGCTGCGGTAGGACAGAAAGCAGTGATTCTGGCGCCGCGAACTGCGCCTCCAGCCAAGATCGCTCAATTACTGGTCTTTGGCGCTGAGGTGATCCTCGTTGACGGCACTTATGACGATGCCTTCGACCTGACTGTCCAGGCCGCGCAGGAATTCGGTTGGTACTGCCGCAACACCGGCTACAATCCATTCACTGTCGAGGGGAAGAAAACCGCTGCATTAGAGATCTGGGAACAAGTCATTGCGGGTGACGGTCTGTCGAAGACAGGCGAGAGACTATCGGTATTTGTCTCTGTCGGTGATGGCAATATCATCTCCGGCATTCACAAAGGCTTTAAAGATCTGATTGCCCTGGGCTGGCTGGAACAGATGCCGCGTTTATTTGGTGTCCAGGCTGAAGGCTCAGCTGCCGTGGCGAATGCGTATAACTCGAAGAGTGAAGTAATTGTGCCAGTATCTGCCAATACACTGGCAGATAGTATTTCAGTTGATCTGCCCAGAGACGGGGTGCGCGCTGTTCGAGCCGCAAGCGAGACTGGGGGGGCATACATCACTGTCAGCGATCGAGAGATCTTGCATGCAATTGCCGGGCTGGGAAAAGTGGGAATTTTTGCCGAACCAGCCGGGGCGACCTCGTACGCCGGTTTTCTGAAGGCATTGGAGGCGGGATTCATTTCTTCAGATAACCCCACACTCGTGATCAATACGGGGAGTGGGTTAAAGGACACACGCGCGGCCGTACAGGCGGTGCCAGAGGCAAAGGTAATTGAACCCAGATTGGACGCACTGAAGAGGGTGATAAAATAAGCCGGAAAAGCGTATGAGCACTCCCCTTATATCGATCATCACACCTATATTCAACGAAGCAAAAAGCATACCCGAGTTATACCGCCGAGTCAGCCAGGTCATGAAATCCTCAGGTCACACCTGGGAGCTGATCATGGTGGATGACGGCTCGACGGATGGATCTGCTGACCTCATTCGCCAGCTGGTTTCTCAAGACGGGCATATCCGCCCGGTGATCTTCGCCCGTAATTTTGGACACCAGCTTGCCGTAACTGCCGGGTTGGATTACTCGCGCGGCCAAGCCATTGTCATCATGGATGCTGACCTCCAGGATCCCCCGGAGGTAGTATTGGAGCTGATCGCGAAATGGGAGGAGGGTTACGAAGTCGTGTACGCGGTGCGCGCCCATCGCGAGGGAGAGACAGCGTTCAAGCTTCTAACAGCTTCATTGTTCTATCGTTTGATTGCCAGGATGACCGATGTGAAGATCCCGATGGATACCGGTGATTTTCGCTTATTAGATCGCAAGGTAGTAGATGTGCTCAACCGCATGCGTGAGAGGCATCGCTTTCTCAGAGGTATGTCTGTGTGGGTTGGATTCAAGCAGACCGGGGTTGAATACTCGCGGGCTGCTCGTTTTGCAGGGGAAACAAAGTACCCTTTTAAAAAGATGTTCAAGTTTGCCTGGGATGCGGTGACCAGTTTCTCTTTCTTGCCCCTGCAAGTGGCTACCTACCTGGGATTTGTTTCGGCCGGATTGAGCATTCTCGCGATACCGGTTGTGGCTATCATGCGCATGAGCGGACAGCTGGCTTTTGCTGGACAGGCGACGACGCTGGTGGCAGTGCTGTTCCTGGGAGGAGTTCAGTTGATCTCGCTGGGTATATTGGGCGAATATGTAGGCCGCCTGTACGATGAAGCCCGCGGACGCCCGCTCTATATCGTGCGAGATGCTCCGGTAGATGAGATTGAAGAGACCTTGCCGGAAGGTCCGGCAATCCCCGAAAAAGCCTGACTTACCCACACTTCGATCACACAAACAAAGATAATTAAATCAAAGGAGATGACGATTAAATGACTACTATTGATCTAACGATGATTCCAGAGCGACGGAACAGGGCACTCCAACGGGCGAGGGAGCGTAAAATCCAAATTCCCACGTTTGCACAAATGAAAACCCCCCACCTGATCCCCGCTGATGTTCGTGAGCGTTTGGCTGGAGTGGGTTTGTGGGACGTGGATCCCTTGAATTTGTATCGTATTACGTGGAAAAATGAGCCTGTGGCGCAAGGAGGGGGATATGGTGGCGTCAATTATCTGGAGATACCGAAAAGCCTGACGGGGGTCGATGCCCGGATCGTCGTGCTTGTGGGTAAATGGTTTCCAACCGGCGCCCACAAAGTTGGAGCAGCGTTCGGATGCCTGGTGCCCCGCCTTGTAACCGGTCAATTCGACCCGACCACGCAAAAAGCAGTGTGGCCTTCGACGGGAAATTACTGTCGTGGAGGGGCATACGACTCTGCCTTGCTGGCGTGCGATTCAATTGCAATATTACCGGAAGGGATGAGCCGGGAACGATTTGATTGGTTGTATAAAATTGCCGGTGAAGTGATTGCTACTCCTGGCAGCGAGTCGAATGTCAAAGAGATCTTTGATAAGTGCTGGGAGCTAAGAAAATCCGGTCAGGATTTGATGATCTTTAACCAATTTGAGGAGTTTGGCAATTACCTGTGGCATTACGATGTCACCGGACATGCCATGGAAGAAGTTCTCGAGAAAGTTATGGGACCAGACGACAACTACGCCGGTATGGTATCTGCAACCGGTTCCGCAGGAACGATTGCCAGCGGTGATTACATGAAGCAGCGCTTCCCCTCCAGCAAGATCGGCGCCAGCGAGGCTCTGCAATGCCCTACGCTCCTCGAAAACGGCTTTGGCGCGCACAGGATCGAGGGGATCGGCGATAAACACGTGCCGTGGATCCATAATGTTAAGAATACGGACGTAGTTGTAGCGATTGATGACGAAGCTGTAGTCAGTCTGGCGCGCTTATTCAATGAACCGGCGGGGCGCGCATACTTATCCAAGAAAGGCGTGCCGGCTGATTTCATCGGCAAGCTCGACCTTCTAGGCTTCTCCGGTATTTCGAATATACTATCAGCGATTAAGATGGCAAAATACTACGAGCTGGGAGATCAGGATATTATTCTAACGGTATTGACCGACTCGATGGAGTTGTATGCAAGCCGGCTCACAGAAATGCATGCGGAATTTGGTACATATACCGAGCTGGATGCTGCTGCTCATTTCCGCCATTTTCTGCATGGCGTATCAACAGATAATATGCTGGAGCTAACCTATGCCGATCGCCGCCGTGTTCACAACTTAAAGTATTACACGTGGGTTGAACAACAGGGCAAAACATACGAGGAGATCCAGGCACAGTGGTATGAACGAAGTTATTGGATGGATGTCCAGCGCCAGGTTCAGGAGATCGACGCTCTTATTGAAGAGTTCAACGTGGATACACGCGCGCTGGGTTGAGATCGTTTCTTATTAAAAATGGCCGGGGAGAGGTTGTTTACACGATCAACTCTCCGGCTAACTATCTTTCAAATGAAAGACGAGCTTCCTTCTCCGACCTCTTTGATATTGGTGGCAGTGCTTACCAATCCACGCGACCTTGAGATTGCACGCCTCCTGGGCTGGTACAGGATTCCACTGCGAAGCGCCCCCAAGGTTGTGTCGGTGGACTTTTTAGCTTTCTACCAGACAAGCATGTTCGGACAGGAAAAATGGCGGATCGAATACATTGCACCTGTCCGTGGTCACGAGCTCACCACACGCGGTGAGCTGTTGCAAGATGAGCGTGACCATCCGCATGCCAGCCTGGAGTATTACAAAATCCAGATTGGCTCTCTGGTCAGGCTTCCCAATCCTATCCTGGCGGGTAAGTGGCGGCGAATTACTTTTTTTTATACCACGGGAGAATACCTTCTCCAGGCTAACACGGTTGACGATCTCATAGTGGCATCCGAAGAGCGCCCAGTTTTATGGCAGGCGTTGCGCGAGCGAGCTAACCAGGATGAGCTCTATGGCGGGGAGACGATGCCTGGCGAAAATGTAGACGCCTCATTGCTGGCTACCTTACTCGGATTGATTGAGGGCCAGGAATACGGTTAAACCCAGCTAATATTCGTTGAGTAAGTATATTATGACGCGCTTCATCCTGAGACGTCTTGCGCTATTTCCAGTAGTTATCATCCTGGCAAATTTCTTAGGATTTGCGTATGCATTTTATCTCGGTCCGCGAACAGCCCTGGATAACCCGTATTCATTTTCGGGAGGGGTTGTTGAGGTCACCGGGCTGATCCCGGCATACATGGCTTATCTGCGAGGTGTATTCTCCGGCAACCCGGGGCAGATGCCAAATTCCGAGTTGATTTCAAGCGTGGTGCTTAAAACCGGATTGAACAGCCTAATATTGATTGTTTTCGCGTTAGCGCTCAGCATAATTTTTGGATTATTAGCGGGGTTAATAGCGGTACGCCCCAGACCGCCACGGGTCGCCAGCTGGCTTACCCTGTTCTCTACAGTTGGTCTGGCAGCTCCAAGCTTTTATATTGGTATATTGCTGATCTCGTTATCCGTCATGTATGTTATCTGGGGACCAACATCCAGCCCTCTGATACCTTTCCAGGGATTTGGCTGGGATGCCCACCTGGTTCTTCCGGTACTGGCGTTGATGGTGCAGCCTGCTTTCAAGCTTGCACAGGTTACATCTAACTTGCTGGTCGATGAGATGGGGAAACAATACGTCGTAGCCGCTTTGAGCTTTGGTCACACGCTCAATACAATTCGCAGGCATTTCGCATTGCGCAATATTATGGCGCCGGTTATGCTGGTTATTGCTGGGTCATTGCGCTTCATGGTAGCTGAGCTTATCATCATCGAACGATTATTTGATTGGCCCGGATTTGGTCGTTTATTCTCGAGCACGATCGTTTTGACATCCCATTCTGAAAATTACCTGTTAATCCCCTTGATGGCAGCGATGATGACGATGTTGGCGGTGCTTTATTACGTGGCCGACATGATTGCCTCCATGCTGGCACGTGCCTATGACCCTCGCCTGGACCGAGGATAAACTGGGTGGCTATGCCTGACCAGCACCAGATTGCTGTATCTCTAGCCTCCCGGCGATTCGTTGTTGCCCCGGGCCAACGAGTAAAGATTCCCGTTGCACTGATTAATCGCGGCAACGAGAGCAAGGATTGTAAGCTCAAGGTCGAAGGTGTCCCGGAGCGCTGGATATCCATCCCTACCCAGGATATTCAGATCAACCCAGGCGAGCAATTAACATTCGAATTACTGTTGCAGCCAGAGCGGACTTCTCAGGCGAAGGTAGCGTTCTACAAACTAAAGATCATTGTCCTGCTTCAAAACGCGCCCGACGAGACGATCTCGACCGAAGCCAACTTGATGGTCGGCGAGCTAACCATCACGGATGGCCTTGGGATCCTGGTTGCGTCCAGCAATTTTTCAATCTCTCCAGGAGAGATCGTTCACATCCCCTTTTTTTTGATTAATCTCGGAGATAAAGCCGAAAAGTTTGGATTTGCGATCAATGGTCTTCCTCGTGATTGGATTTCGCTCTCCGAGTGCCAATTCTCGTTAGCGCCCGGCGAGAGGAAACGTGTGCTGGTCTCACTCCACCCACCTCGCCTGCCACAAAGCCGGGTGGGACGGCACGTATTTTCGGTCCAATTAACAAGGCAAGCATTGCCTGAACGACCGCTGATAATGCCTTGCACACTAACCATGGTTGCTTTTTCAGAGTGGAGCTGCCAGTTAGACACAGAGAACATTGTTTCTGGTAGATCTGCCGATGTGCGGCTGACAAACCTGGGCAACATCCGGCAAATATGCAATATTGCTCTGGAATTCGATCGATCACAATTAGACTTCCTGCCCATCCAGGCAGAGGATATTCGCATACAACCCGGTGAAACGGTCACGGTTAAATTTGCCGGACGCGTGCGTCACAGGCGTTGGTTCGGGGGTGAGAGCAAATATCCATTCAGGGTACACGTGCGCGCGATTGAACATAAATCTCTGACCTCAACCGGTCAAGTTCTCAGTCGCTCCAGAATTCCGATTGTTCTCCCTGGATGGATGCTTACAACGCCCAGGCGCTTCGGGCACTGGCTTAAAAAGGTGAACTGGCCTCTATTCATAGGCAGCCTCATTGTTCTGTTGATGCTGATCCTGGCGGTCAAAGGACCAGACCTGGCGATGCAAGACCCGATGCAGGAGAATTATGCGTTTAAAGTTAACGGGCAGATCAGCCGGCCACCGTACCCTCCATTTACAATCCCTGGCTATCCTTTGGGGACGGATAATTTCGGCCGGGATTTGCTCAGCCGGATATTATGGGGTGTACGTCCGACGCTCGTTTTGGTGGTGACTGTTGCACTCGTCCGCCTGATATTGGGAAATCTGCTTGGTTTGTGGATTGGCTGGTCTAACGGAAGGGTGGGGAAGTTCCTGGAGGGAGTACTATCTGCAGCCCTGTCGATCCCGGTATTGATCGTCGCATTAATGGGCATTACAGCCGTTGGGATACGCCAGGGTATGGTTGCCTTTATATTTGGCCTGGCTTTGACGGGTTGGGCTGATACTGCCAGGTTTGTTTCTACTCAAACCAGGATTATCAAACACCAGAGTTTTGTCGAAGCTGCCAGAAGCTTAGGGGCATCCGATTATCGCAACCTTGTGCACCACGTATATAAGCAAGTTACACCACTATTGGGGATGCTGTTTGCCTTCGAAATCAGCAGCACGCTTTTTGTAGTAGCTGAACTGGGATTCCTGGGATATTTTATCGGTGGAGGCACATGGATCGAAATCTCCGATTTTGTTGTGACGAACACGCAAGGGGTGCCGGAACTGGGCCAGCTGCTCTCGTCGGCGCTGCTCACTCTGGTGAGACCTATGGTGCTGGTGGTCATTGGTACAGCCATCTTCATCGGCATCCTGGGATTTAATTTGCTCGGAGAGGGGCTGCGGATCCGCTCTAATCGCCAGACAGCCGGCAGCGGAGTGATACAAAGGCTGGTAGGAGAACGCGTCAGCGCAAAATTTGATCGAAGGTATCCGCTCTCCCTCACCGATTGGATAGAGCGTCACGCAGTTGCGGTGGGATGCATCCTAGCTATTTTGCTTGTCTCGGCCGGATGGTTAATCTGGCAGAATTCACGCCCGGTAAAAGCGACCGTTCAGAGCCAGTCCGTGCTGGCAGTGCCTGGGGGGCGGCTCTGGGCAGCCGAAAAACATGACGCTCAGAGCTCATACTGGACATCCGCCAGCGGACCGGTGTCGAGTGAAGTTGCATGGCGCTACCAGGCGCCAGGTGCATTCTCCGGTGGGCCGGTGGTCCAATCCGACGGGACTGTCATTGTCTCCACGCAAGATCAGCAGTTGATCGCTCTTGATCCAGGTGGTACAGTGCTCTGGCAGAAGCCTCTACGGGTAATTCCGGTAAAATCGCCTGCACTGGGACCCGCAGGAGAAATCTATATCAGTGGAAATGATGGAAGCCTGATGGCATTTTCAGCGGAAGGGGAATTACTCTGGCATTTCTTATCAGAAGTCCCGCGCGAAGCGACATCAGGTCCAATTGTCGATTCTAAAGGTAATGTATTCTATACCCTCGTTGATACGATCCAGGCGGTTACACCAGATGGTCGATCCAAGTGGGCTGCTTATGCCAGTGATGTTTATGCAGATCAACCGCCGGTGTTGAGCGCGGGCGAATCCTACATCTTTCTATTAGATAAAGCACTTGCGGCAGAGAATGGTCTTCCTCTAAAGTTGGATGGATTGCCAATCGAGGAGCTAGTATTCACTACCCCCGAGTTTTTTGTTGGGGCAGACCAATCTACCTACCTGCGCTCTGGACATACGATCTACGAGTGGAAAAATACCGAAACCGGGTTAAAAGTCGAGCCCGGAATTACCTGGTCTTATGACGGGTATGTCGTAATGCCGCCCGTTGAGCAGGGCGTAACCCCAAAGGGGTTGGCTTGGATGTTTTACGCCGGGGATTTCAGTGATACCCGGATGGTCTGGTTGGATGAAGAAGGCAAGCTGATCGGTAACAGCCGCCTGCTAGACCGGCAGAGCCGTTTGATCGGTGTCGATCGAGATCTTGTGGCATTTATCTGTTCCAACAATTTAGGAGCATATTCAAGGTGCGAAGCGTTGCCGATAGGTGATAACGAACCAGCATGGGTGCTGGAGCTAGGTGAGAGTGTAAACGTCGT
>Ga0209254_10002529_pt1 | contig 16625 bp, 15 predicted proteins | sample FrelakmetDIP11DI_FD_187148 | JGI IMG/M metagenome (GOLD analysis project Ga0209254, IMG submission 187148) | Freshwater lake sediment microbial communities from the University of Notre Dame, USA, for methane emissions studies - DIP11 DI (SPAdes)... | ecosystem: Environmental > Aquatic >... | reverse complement strand
ATGTCTGCCTGTTGAGTGGTGGGCGCTAGTGGATTCGAACCACTGACCCCCGCCGTGTGAAGGCGGTGCTCTACCGCTGAGCCAAGCGCCCACTCAAGGGATGCAAGACCATCAATATTACCGAAAATCGCTCCGGACTGGCAACCGATCCGACCTGGCCGCGCCGCGGGGATCCCGCCGGCCCTACTTCCGCGTTTCAGGCAGGCGCCTGCGTCCCGGACCGTCGTAGTACGCGTCGTTCGGATCGATCCGCCGCACCTGGCTGTGCCGTGACTTCTCTTCGACCGTGTGGGCGAGCAGCCCTGGCACCCGCGAGATGATGAACAGGCCGTTGCCGATCTCCGGGCCGAACCCGAGATCGCCGCAGACGGCCGCGATGGCGCCGTCGATGTTCAGGGGGATGGGCTGCTGGGCCCGCCCGGGCATCTCGTTGAGCATACGCTCGACGACGCGCAGCAGCCGGCAGTGTTCGCCGTCGAGGTCGAGCTCGTGCGCCAGCTGCATCAGCCGGGCTGCGCGAGGATCTCGCGTATGCATCCGGTGCCCGAAGCCCGGAGGGGTCGGTGAGCTGCCGCAGTGCTTCTCGAGGAGCGTCCGCGCCACCTCCTCGTAAGAGATGCCGGCATGGTGCATCGACAGCCCCTCCTGGAGGCACCGCATGCAGGTCTCGATGTCGCCCCCGTGGTAGCTGCCGAATGCCAGCACGCCGGCGGCGACCGCGCTGGCTAGCGGCGACCCCGACGAGGCCACGTGGCGCGCCGCCAGCGTCGACGGCGGCGTCACGCCGTGATCGATCGACGACACGAGGACCGCGCTGAACAGCTTGCCGATGGACGGCGTCGGCAGCTCTCCCCGCAGCAGCAGGTACACGGCCTCGCTGTAGGTCAACCGTCCCATCAGTTCGTCGACAGGGTAGCCGCGGATCTCGATCTCGTTCGGGGCGATGCGCGTGATCGAGGTCGGCCACTCGTCGGGGCCGCGCGAGCGGCTTCGCCGGGCCTTTCCGCCCGCCATCCGATCGGGTGTCGATGGATCGTCGTTCATGTTCGTCACCCACCCCACGGGCCAGGAGACACACGCACGCAGGCTGTAAAACCGGTCGGGGAAGCGGTCCCAAGCGGTTTCGCAACCCGTTCTCGCGGCCTGATCCAGCCGCCGCACGCAGGTTGTGAAACCGGTCCTACAAAGTCCCGTACAGACGATCGCCGAAATCGCCGAGCCCGGGCACGATGTACTTCCGGGCATTGAGCCCCTGGTCGATCACCGGGGTGTAGATGTCGACGTCGGGATGGTGCTGTTCGACGAGCGCGATGCCTTCCGGGGCCGCGACGATGCAGAGGATCTGGATGTGCCTGGCGCCGGCCTCCTTGAGGAGATCGACGGCATCGACCGCGCTGCCGCCGGTCGCCAGCATGGGGTCGATCATCAGCACGTGGCTCTCCGCCAGGCGGGGCGGAAGCTTGGCGTAGTAGCGCGAGGCGATGGCGGTCATCTCGTCGCGCTGCAAACCGATGTGGCCCACCCTGGCGCCGGGGACCAGCTCCAGCACGGCGTCGAGCATGCCCAGCCCGGCGCGGAGCACCGGCACCACCACCACGTCCGCCGCCACCCGCTGGCCGCCGGCCTCGCCAATCGGCGTCATGACGGTCGCCTGCCTGACCGGCAGATCGCGCAGCGCCTCGGCGGCGAGCAGGACGCTGATCCGGACGGCCAGCCTCCTGAACGCGTCCGGGTCCGTCCCGACGTCGCGGAGCGAGAGGAGGATGTCCTGGACGAGCGGGTGCCGGACGAGGATGACGGCCACGCGCAAACTATACACGAAGCCGCGAGCGAGGGGCTACCGTGCGCCGTGGAGTAGAATCCCAGGAATGATTGCGCAATCTGGTCTCTCCCGCGTGTCCCGCCGCGCTGCCATCCTCACGCTCTCGTGCATCGTCGCCGCCGGCGCGATCGGCGCGGCGCCGCCGGCGAAAGCGAGGGCAACGCTTGTCGTGACCGGCGGGACGGTGATCACGATGGATGCCCAGCGGCGCGTGCTGTCGCCCGGGGCCGTCGCGATCGACGGGACGACCATTGTCGCGGTAGACACGCCGCAGGCGATCGCGGCACGGTACGCGGCGGCCACGGTCATCCAGGCCGGCGGCACGGTCGTGCTGCCGGGGCTCATCAACACCCACGGCCACGCCGCCATGGTGATGTACCGGGGCCTGGCCGACGACCTGGCCCTGATGGACTGGCTCCAGAAATACATCTTTCCGGCGGAGGCAAAGACGGTGTCGCCGGAGATGGTGCGCATCGGCACCCGGCTCGCGGCGCTCGAGATGCTGCAGTCGGGCACGACGCTGCACACGGACATGTACTACTTCGAAGAGGAAGTCGCGAAGGCCACGAAGGAGGCCGGCCTGCGCGGCGTGCTGGGCCAGACCGTGATCGGCTTCCCCGTCGCCGACGCGAAGACGCCGGCCGAGGGCCTGGCGCGGGCCGAGCGCTTCATGCAGGCGTTCAGGGGCGACCCGCTCGTGACCGCTACCGTGGCGCCGCATTCCATGTATACCGTCGACGCCGCGACGCTCACGGCCACCCGCGACCTGGCCCGCACGTACGGCGTGCCGCTGCTGACCCATCTGGCCGAGACCCGGAGCGAGGTCGCCGAGTCGCTGCAGAAGCACCAACTGACGCCCGCGGCCTACTTCGCGTCGATCGGCTTCTGGGACACGCCCGCCCTCGCTGCGCACGGCGTGCACCTCTCCGACGAGGACATCGCCATTCTGGTGAAACACCGCGTCGCGCTCTCCCACAACCCCGAGAGCAACATGAAGCTGGCGAGCGGCGCCGCGCCCGTGACACGGTCGCTCGCGGCCGGCCTGGTCGTCGGCCTCGGCACCGACGGGGCGGCCAGCAACAACGACCTCGACATGTTCGAGGCGATGCGCCAGGCGGCCTTCCTCCACAAGCTGTCCGAGGCCGATCCCACGGTCGCGTCCGCACAGTCGGTGCTCGAGATGGCCACCCTCGGCGGGGCGGCCGCGCTCGGCATGGCCGGCCGGCTTGGTTCGCTCGAACCCGGGAAGCTGGCTGACCTGATCGTGGTGTCGATGGAATCGGCGCGCCAGACGCCGATGTACAACCCCGTGTCGCACCTGGTCTACGCGTCGCGCGGCGACGATGTCCGCACGACGATCGTGAACGGGCGGGTCCTGATGCGGGACCGGCGTGTCCTGACGCTGAACCCCGCCGCCGTGCTGGCGGACGCCAGGCGGCTTGCGGCGAAGGTCAGGGCGGCCGTGGAGCCGCAGGCGCCTCAGTCGAGCGTGGCGAGATAGGGCAGGTTCCGGTACTGCTCCGCGTAGTCGAGGCCGTAGCCCACGACGAAGCGGTCCTCGATCGTGAAGCCGATGTAGTCCACTTTCACCTCGACCGACCGGCGCGAGGGTTTGCTGAGCAGGCAGGCGGTCCGCAGCGACTTTGGCGACCGCGCGTGCAGGATGTCCTGCAGGTACGACAGCGTGAGCCCCGTGTCGACGATGTCCTCGACGATGATGACGTTGCGGCCGTCGAGGCCCGAGTCGAGATCCTTCAGCACCCGCACCTCGCCCGACGAGGTCGTGCCCTTGGCGTAGCTCGAGACGGCCATGAAGTCGATCGAGACCGGGCGATGCATGGCGCGGACCAGATCGCCGAGAAAGATGAACCCGCCTTTGAGCACGCTGATGAGGTGGAGCTGTTCGTCGGCCGGGTAATCGCGCTGGATCTCGTCGGCCAGTTCCTTCACGCGCTGCTGGATTTCGAGTGCCGAGATCAGGACGTTCGCCGGGGCTTCGTATGCCATAGGCGAGACAGCCTAGCACAAAAGGTGACACGCGGAGGGCCCTTCGGCAGGGGGACTCGAGAGTCGGACAGGGTGGAGCGGGCTACGGGAATCGAACCCGTCTAGCTGGCTTGGGAAGCCAGAGCATTACCACTATGCTAAGCCCGCCCGTCAGGTGCGGCGCGCAGCGCCGTGCGCGCAAGTCCTCATTGTAGCAAACTCTCTGCTCAGCTCACGAATCCCGAATCCCGAGTCCCTACCCCCTGATGAACCCCAGCACCTCGTCGCGCTTCGCTTCCATCACGGCCGGCGTGGTCGCTTCGAGGTTGAGGCGCAGGAGCGGCTCGGTATTCGACGCGCGCACGTTGAAATGCCAGTCCGGCGCTTCCACGGACACGCCGTCCATGCGGTAGACGGTCGCGCCAGCCACGCGCCGGCCCATCTCCTCGAGGCCGGCGAGCTTCTCGTCCACGAGCGCCATCGACTGGACCCTGGTGTTGATTTCGCCGGAGATGAAGTACCGGGCGCGGAGCGGCTCGAGCAGCTGATGCAGGGCCTGCCCCTTGATCGACATCAGCTCGAGGATGAGCATCGCGGGGATGAACCCGTTGTCGGCGTAGAAGTTGTCGCGGAAGTAGTAATGCCCCGTCACCTCGCCGCCGAAGACCGCGTTTTCCTCGCGCATGCGCTTCTTGAAAAACGCGTGCCCGACGCGGTTCATCAGCGCCCGGCCGTCGTACTTCGCGACCGTGTCCCTGACGGCGAAGCTGGCGCGCAGATCGTAGACGATGGCGGCGCCGCGCTCCCTCATCAGGAACGCCTCGGCCAGCAGCGCCGTGACGAAATCGCCCGGAATGAACTGGCCGTCCCGGTCGACGAAGAAGCACCGGTCGGCGTCGCCGTCCCACGCGATGCCGATGTCCGCCCGCTCGGCGACGACGCGCTCGACCAGATCCCGCCGGTTCTCCTCGATGAGCGGGTTGGCCTCGTGGTTCGGAAACGTGCCGTCGATGTCGAAGCAGAGTCTCGTCGTGCGGCAAGGGAGCCGCTCGAACAGCTTCGGCGCGACGAGGCCGCCCATCCCGCTGCCGGCGTCGAGGACGACGTTGAACGGCTTGATGATGGCCGGGTCGATGAATTTCAGCACGTGCGCCACGTAGTCGTCGAGCAGGGCGGCGTTCACCGAGAGCGAGCCGCGCGGCGCCGCCGGCGGCGGGATCGTGCCGCCGGCCACCATGTCGCGGATCTCCGAGATGCCTTCTTCGCCGCTCAGCGGGAACGCCTCGGCGCGCACGAGCTTCATCCCGATGTAGTCCTTCGGGTTGTGCGAGGCGGTCACCATGGCGCCCCCCTCGTGGGCGTCGCGGGCGACGGCGAAGTACAGCATGTCGGTGGCGATCATCCCGTAGTCGACCACATCGGCGCCCTGCTCGCGGGCGCCCTCGATGAAGGCCGCCGCGACGGACGGGGCCGACACCCGCATGTCGCGGCCGACGGCGATGCGTTTCGCGCCGAGGTACGCCACGAACGCGCGGCCGATCTGCCTCGCCACGGCCTCGTCGAGCTCGCCCGGATAGATGCCGCGGATGTCGTACGCCTTGAAGATCCCCGTATTGACGCTCATCGCCGCTCCTGCGCTCACTCGCCCGCCGCGAGGCGGGAATGGTCGGTCACCGCCGACTTGTCGCCGAGAATGACCCCGCTGTCGATCACGACGTTCCGGCCGACGTGGCAGTGGCGGCCGAGGATGGCCTGCCGCACGACGGCGTCGCGCGACACCCGGCCGTTCGGCCAGATGATCGCGCCGTCAATCACCGCGTCCTCTTCGATCACGCTGTTGCGGCCGATGACGCTGTAGGGCTGAATGCGGGCGCCGGCCTTCACGACCGTGCCGGCGTCGATGAAGCACGGCCCCTCGATCGACGCCCCGTCCTCCACTTTCACGTCGGCGCCCAGGCACTTCAGGCCCCGGGCCTCCGCGCCGAAGGGCGCCGCGAGGAAGCGCCGGTCCATGATGTCCCGGTGCACCTGCATGTACTTTTCGGGGGTGCCGATGTCGATCCAGTAGCCGCGATAGACGTAGGCGACAAACGTCTCCCCGCGCTCCACGAGCGACGGGAAGAAGCTGCGCTCGATCGACCACGCCGTGTCCGCGGGGATGCGGTCGAACGTCTCGGGCTCGAGTACATAGACGCCCGCGTTGATCGTGTCGCAGGTGATCTCCTCGGCCTTCGGCTTCTCGAGAAACCGCCGCACGTTCCCGTCGGCGTCGGTTTCCACCAGGCCGTAATCCGACGGGTTGTCCACGGGCGTGAGCACGATCGTCGCCTTGGCCTTCCGCTCCCGGTGCAGGCGGAGCACTTCGGCCAGGTTGATCTGGGTCATCACGTCGCCGTTGAACACCACCACGGTCCCCGTGTAGGCGCCGGTCGCGAACTTGATGGCGCCGCCGGTGCCGAGGGGGCTGGGCTCGACGACGTACGAAATCCTGATGCCCGCGTCCCGGCCGTCCCCGAGCACGTCCTGGATGCGCCGGGGCTGGTAGTTGAGGCTCAGGATCACCTCGTCGATCTCGGGCACGGTGCGGACGAGATCGATCTGGTAGTTGACGAACGCGCGCCCGAACACAGGCACGATGGGTTTTGGCGTGTGGAGGGTCAGCGGGCGCAGTCGCGTGCCCTTGCCCCCGGCTAGGAGGATGGCCTTCATGAGATCCCTGCCATCTTATCGCATGCGCGCTACAATAGGGCGGGAATGAACCTGCCGAACACGCTCACGCTGGTCAGGATTTTCCTGGTTCCGCTCCTGGTGGTGGTGCTCCTGACCAAGGTGGAGTGGCCCGTCATGGGCGTCTCGAGCCAGGTACTGGGCGCGGCCATCTTCGGCATCGCCTCGTTCACCGACTGGCTCGACGGCTACGTGGCCCGCCGTCGAAAGCAGGTGACCACCCTCGGCCAGCTGCTGGACCCGGTCGCCGACAAACTGCTCACCGCGGCGGCCTTCATCTCGCTCGTGCAGATGGACGCCGCGCCGGCCTGGATGGTCGCCGTCATCATCGGACGCGAATTCGCCGTGACCGGCCTGCGCAGCATCGCCTTCTCGCGCGGCGTGGTGATCCCCTCGTCCTCGATGGGAAAGGCCAAGATGACCAGCCAGGTGGTCGCCATCCTGCTCCTCATCCTGGGCCACGAGGGATACCGGCCGTTCTACCTGCTGGGGCAGGCCGTGCTGTGGGTGGTGGTGGCGCTGTCGGTCGTGTCGGCGGTCGACTACTACCGGAAGTACGCGAGGGCGACGGCGTCCTGATCGCGCGGGCTACCCGGCCTTCTTGACCGGCGGCGGCGGGGGCTCCTCGGGCACTTCCTTCAGGGACGTCTGCGCCTTCGCCAGGAACTCGCTCTCCTGGAACTCCTTCACCAGACGATCGAAATAGGGGACCGCCTCCGCGCGACGGCCCATCTTCACCATCGAGTCGCCAAGGTAGTAGTAGACCGCGTCGCGCCTCGGATACTCGGGGTCGTTCTTCAGGACGGCCTTCAGGCGCTCGATCGCGCCCGGGTACCACTTGTTCCGCCAGTAGAAGTAGCCGACCTTGTACTCCGACTCGGTCAGGCGGTTGCGGGCTTCCCGCAGCTTCGCGCGGCCTTCCTCGAGCAGCGCGCTCTGGGGGAACCGCTGCGTGAAGAGCGTCAGCTCCGCGACGGCTTCCTTCGTCTCGGTCTGGTCACGATCGGGCGCGAGCATCTGCTGGAAGTGGCACATCCCGAGCTTGAATTGCGCGTAGTCGGCCCTCGGATGGGTCGGGTAGAAGGTGAGGAACTCGCGGTACTCGTTCTGGGCCATGACGAGCGACTCGGACGACTTCTCGCCGAGGTAGGTGTCGCCGAGCCCGAGCTTCGCGTCCGGGCGGTAGTTGCTCTGGGGGTAGTTGTCGACGAGCTGCCGGTAGTACTCGCGCGCCTGGAACCACTTCTTCTTCGCGATGAGTTCGGTCCCGCGCTCCATGAGGTACTTGTCACCCTCGAGGATCCCCGTGGGAACGATGTTCTTTTCTCTGGAGCAGCCGCTCGAGAGGGCGAGGAGCACAAGCACACCAGCGGCCGCAACGGCCGGATACACGCGACAAGTCATGCACACAATCCAGCTTCTGGGCGCCGCCCCGGGCCGGACGCGCCGCGCCCCGTACGGGTGACGATCCCGCTTCCCATTCTATAACGCCAACGCGCCGAGGCCCGGGAGGATCTCCCGGCCCCGCCCGGACTAGGCGAAGAACGCCCGCACACGGGCCGGGAGGCGTTTCGGACGCCCGGTGAGGTCGGTCGCCGCGTGCTCGGTGTGCCCGGCGGCCAGCACCGCGCCGCCGGCCGCCCGTACCACCTCGTACGTGAAGCGCATCCGCACGGGCGAGGCGAGCTCACCCCGCACCCGGATCAGCAGTTCCTCGTCGTACCGGGCGGGCTGGCGGTACTCGCAGTGCGCTTCGATGACGGGCAGCATGATCGCGTCCTGTACCTCGAGATCGCGGTACGACCACCCCTGGCTCCGCAACCACTCGCACCGCCCGACCTCGAACCACGCCAGGTAGTTGGCGTAGTACGCGAACCCCATCTGGTCGGTCTCGGCGTATCGCACGCGCACGGCCGCCTCCGACACATGACCGTTCATCGCGGGCCCCTCGGCGCGGCCAGCCGTTCCTGCGCCGCCGCCACCGCCAGGGCCTTCAGCCGCCTCACGGCCGCCTCGGCGTCATCGGACCCGAAGACCGACGAGCCCGCGACGATCCAGTCAGCGCCCGCCGCGACGATGCCCGTGATGTTGCGCTCGTCGATTCCGCCGTCGACCTCGATGGGCGCCTCGTTGCCGGCCTCGTCGAGCAGCGCGCGCATCGCCTGCACTTTGGACGTGCTGCGGGGAATAAAAGCCTGCCCGCCGAAACCGGGGTTCACGGTCATCAGGAGCACGAAGTCGACATCGGCCGCCACTTCCTCGAGGCAGCCGACCGGCGTCGATGGGTTCAGCACGACCCCGGCTTTCGCGCCGAGGTTCTTGATGAACGCGATCGTCCGATGCAGGTGGGGCAGCACCTCGACGTGCACCGAGATCAGGTCGGCGCCGGCGTCCGCGAACGCCGGGATGTAGCGGTCCGGATCCTCGATCATCAGGTGCACATCCAGCGGCACGCGCGCCACCCGCTTGAGTGAGCGGACCACCGCAGGGCCCACGGTGAGATTCGGGACGAAGTGCCCGTCCATGACGTCCACGTGCACGAGGTCGGCGCCTCCGCGCTCCGCGGCGGCGATGCACTCGCCGAGCGCGGCGAAGTCCGCCGCCAGGATGGATGGCGCAAGGCGCACGCTCATCGGCTGACCTCCAGCGAAATGGGCTCATCAGGCGTCACCTGGAACCCGGCGGCCGGGGACTGCCGCAGGATGATGCCCGACGGGACCCCCGGGTAGGGCTGCTGGGCCACCACTGACACGCGCAGGCCGCGGCTGCGCAGCACGTCGAGGGCGGCGTCGCTCGCGGCGCCGATCAGATCGGGCATCACATAGCCTCCGGCGCGCTCGCCGCGATTGACGACGACGCCGACCCGCGCGGCGCGGCTCCCCGGCGGCTGATCCTGCGCGACGATGGCATCGGGCGGGAACTCGGAAGACCGGATGTCCGCCACCACCGCCACCTCCAGCCCGCCCTGGCTGGACCGGGCCTGCGCGGAGCGCTCGGACTCGCCGGCGAGGCCGGGCACCACCGACGCGCGCGATCCGGCGCTCATCCAGATTCGAACGCTCCGGCCGCGGCGGACGACCCGTCCTTCAGCCGGATCCTGCATGGCAATCCGGCCCGCGGCCACCGTGTCGCTGAAGGGCTGACTGTTGTCCACACGCAGCGCCAGGCCGGCGGCTTCCATGGCGCGGCCGGCCTCGTCGATCTCGAGGCCGACGACCTTGGGCACGCCGACTTCGCGGGCGCGGAGCGCCACGCGCATGGCCGCCACCGCAAAGAGCCCGTACGTGGCCGCCAGCGCGACGACCAGCACGACGAGTCGGCCGATGTTCCGGATGCGCCGCTTCCTGGCCATGCCTGTGGGAACTGTACTACACGACGCGAGTCGAGCGGATGGCGAGGCCGGCCGTCATGGGCGGCGTCTCAGGCGCGCGCCGAAGAACGCTTCGAGCCCGTGCTCGTGAGGCAGCGTCCGCAGGCATCCGCGCGGGTCGAGACAGGCCGCCACGCCGCCGGCAAGAGCCGCGCCGGCGGAACGCGGGTCTTCGAGGGCGAACCCCGCATGACGGTCGAGGAACCCGTCCACCACCGCCTCATTCTCTTCGGGCTCGCTCGAGCACGTGGCGTACACGAGCACGCCGCCGGGGCGGACCACACGCGAGGCCTCGTCGAGCATCCGGCCCTGCCGCTCCGCGAGCGCGGCGAGGTCGGCTTCCAGGCGCGACCATCGAATGTCGGGGTCGCGCCGGATCGTGCCGAGGCTCGAGCAGGGCGCGTCGACGAGGACGCAGTCGAAGACAGGGCCGAACGGCGCGCCGTGCGCCAGGTCGTGGATGAAGATGTGCGCCGAGGTGATGCGGGCGGCGCGGAGCGTCCGGCGGAGCAGCCGGATGCGGCGGCTCCGGAGGTCGCCCGCTACGAGCAGCCCGCCACCGCCGATGGCCGCGGCGAGCTGGGCGGTCTTGCCGCCAGGCGCCGCGCAGGCGTCGGCGACGCAACCGCCCGGGGGCGGCGCCGCGAAGGCGCCGATGAGCTGCGACGCTTCGTCCTGCGCGAGGAACTGCCCGGTCGTCGCGACCGACGTGCCGAACGGCCGCCCCGATTCGACCACGAGTCCGTCCGGCGCATACACGCAGGGCCGGGTCCGCACGCCCTCCCGATCGAGGCGCCCGGCCAGTTCGTCGCGCGAGGCCAGCAGCGTGTTGGCCCGCAGCGTGACCGGCGCGGGCGCGTTGTTGAAGCGCACCCATTCGAGCGCCACGTCGAAGCCGTACCTGCCGATCCACCGGGCGGCCAGCCACGCCGGGTGCGACCAGGTGACGCTGAGGTGTCCCACCGGGTCGGACGGATCCGGCATGGGCAGACGGGTCCGGCTCCTGCTGATGCGCCGGAGGATCGCGTTGATGGCGCCCGAGGCCCGCGTGTGCCCGCGCTGATGGGCGAGGGAGACGGCGTCGTTGACGGCGGCCGACGCGGGGACGCGATCGAGGTGCAGCAGCTGATACGCGGACAATCGCAGGATGTCGAGCACGTCGCGGTCGAAATTCTCGATGGCCCGCTCTCCGGCCCACGCGATGACATGATCGAGCGCCGCGCGCCAGCGAAGCGTGCCGAGCGCGATTTCGGCGGCAAGGCCCTGATCGCGCTCGTCGGTGAGGCGGGCACGGCCGGCTTCGAGGGCCGAGGCCAGATCGGCATGCCCCGCATGCACCCGCCGGAGCGTGTCGAGCGCCACCACCCGCGCGATCGCCGGCGTGGGCATCAGGCGCGGCCGGCCGCAGGAGCCGGTGCGGGCTCGATCGGCGGCGAATCGAATCGCAGGCCGGCGTCGACATGATGACCCGCGGCGAAGTCCCGCGCCGCCATCGCCCGGCGTCCCTCCGGCTGGACTATCAGCACGTCGATCAGGCCGGCGCCAGTCTGGACGCGAAGCGCATCCTTCGGGATCTCGACAATCGAGCCCGGCGCGTTCCCGCGGTCCGGCGCCTCCGGCACGGCCCGCGTCCGCACGAGGATGACGCGGCGCCCGCCGAAGAAGGTCCACGCCATCGGCCACGGCTGCAGGCCGCGCACCTGGTTGTGTATCGAGGCGGCCGCGGCCCGCCAGTCGACCAGGCCTTCCTCCTTGCGCAGGCGGTGCGCATAGGTGGCCCCGGCTTCGTCCTGCGGGGTCTCGACGGCGCGGCCGGCAGCGAGCTGGCCGAGCACGTCCAGCAGCAGGGACGCGCCGAGTCGCGCGAGGTCGCGCTCGACGTCCGCGCTCGTGTCGTCGGGGCCAATCGCACGGCTGGCGGTCGCGAAGACACCCCCTGCATCGAGCGCCTGGACCACCCGCATGATGCTCACGCCGGTTTCCCGATCGCCCGCGATGATGCTGCGATGCACCGGCGCGGCGCCGCGGTGCCGCGGGAGCAGCGACGCGTGCACGTTGAGCAGGCCCATCGGCGGCGCGTCGAGCACGGCGGCGGGCAGAATCTTGCCATACGCCGCGACCACGCCGGCGTCGGCATTCCAGGCTCGGAGATCCGCGAGGAACGACTCGTCCTTGAGCTTGTCTGGCTGCAGCACCGGTACGCCCCCCGAGTGGGCGGCGCGCTTGACCGGGCTGTCGGTCACGCGCTGGCCACGGCCGCGGGGGCGATCCGGCTGCGTGACAACGCCCACGACGGCATGGTGCGAGCCGAACAGGGCCTCGAGCGATGGCACGGCGAAGTCGGGCGTGCCGAAGAACACGAGGCGAAGCGGGCGGAGGGCCGCTACCATTTGCCCGTCCGGCTCAGCTTGCGGATCCGCCGTACTATCAGATCCCGCTGGATGCCCCGCAGCCGGTCGACGAAGACCCGGCCCTCCAGGTGATCCATTTCGTGCTGGAAAGCCCTGGCCAGCAGCCCGGTGCCTTCGACGGTGCGCTCGCGGCCGTCCAGGTCGAGCCCCTTCATCGCCACACGCGACGGGCGGGCCACCGTGGCGTTGAAGCCCGGCACCGAGAGGCAGCCCTCCTCTTCCAGTTGCATGCCTTCGCGCTCGACGAACTCGGGGTTGATGAAGGTCATCAGGCTCTCTCTCGATCGCCCCCCGCTCACATCGACGACGAACACCCGCAACGGCACGCCGATCTGCGGCGCGGCCAGCCCGACACCCGGCGCGGCGTACATGGTCTCGATCATGTCGTGCACGAGGGCCGCGATCTCGGCGCTGATGTCGGAGACCGGCTCCGCCTCCCGATGCAGCACCTGCTCGCCGAATTTCACGATCGGGCGAATCATGACGTCCCTGACTTCCGCAGGCCTGCGACGCGTTCTCCGGCGCGGCGCTGCCAATCCGCGCAGCGGCGGCGCAGTTCTTCGATCGAGTCGCCTCCGAACCGCTCGAGGAAGGCGTCGGCCAGGACCAGCGCCACCATCGCCTCGCCGACCACCGACGCGGCCGGCACGGCGCAGACGTCGCTGCGCTCGATGGCGGCAGGCGCGGCCGCTCCGGTGTCGAGATCGATGGAGCGCAGCGGCGCCATCAGCGTCGCAATCGGTTTCATCGACGCGCTGACGCGCAACTCCTCGCCGTTGGTGACGCCGCCTTCGAGCCCGCCGGCCCGGTTCGTCGGCCGCACGGCCGGGAGAGAAGCCAGTCGGCCCGCCGCCTCGATAGCGAGTGGCAGGATCTCGTCGTGCGCCTGGGACCCGCGCAGCGCGGCAGCCTCCGAGCCAAGGCCGATGCCGACGGCCTTGATCGCCGGGATCGACATCAGCGCCTGCGCAAGCCGCCCATCGAGGCGGCGGTCCCATTGGGCGTAGCTGCCGAGGCCCGCTGGCACCCCGCGGGCCGCCACCTCGAACACGCCTCCGAGCGTGTCGCCCGCCTCGCCCGCGCTGTCGATGGCCGCGACCATGCGGGCGGAGGCTGCCTGGTCCGCACAGCGCGTCGGACTCTCGTGGGCAATCGCCAGGATGTCGTCGAAAGCCACCACGCCTGCACCGGATCGCTCCGGGCCGATCGCGGTGACGTGGCTCGACACCTCGATGCCGGCCTCGGCCAGGAGCAAGCGCGCCAGCGCGCCGGCGGCCACCCGCGCGGCCGTCTCCCGGGCGCTCGCGCGCTCGAGGACGTCTCTCAGGTCGGTGTGCCCGTATTTGATCGCACCGGCGAGATCCGCGTGGCCGGGGCGCGGCCGCGTGAGCCGCGGGCGACGCGCGCCGGCGGCATCGTCGGGCGGATGTTCGTCCGGGTGCATGGTAAACGCCCAGTTCACCCAGTCGCGATTGTCGATGCGCACCGCGACCGGCGCGCCGGTGGTCAGGCCGCGGCGGACGCCGCCGGTGATCACGGCGGCGTCGGATTCGATGGCCATCCTCCGGCCTCGACCGTGGCCGAGTTGCCTGCGGCGGAGGTCGCGCGTCAGCGCGGCGGCATCGACGCGCAGTCCGGCCGGGAGGCCATCGACGATGACGACGAGGCTGGGGCCGTGGGATTCGCCGGCTGTGAGAAATCGCAGCATGGCGGAGCCATTCTATACGAAGTTTTTGCAGCGGCCCGATCGGGAAGCCGCGGAAACGTCAGAGTTTCAGGGGGTTGCTTGAGACCGTCTTCCGGCGCCGATCTTGCACTGTCTCCGCCGCACAGCAGGGCTGGGGGGAGGTGCCGTGACAACGCGAATCGAGCTGATTCTGGATCGATTCATCCCGTCAGAGGGCGGCGGCATGGCCCTCGACCTGGCGACCGGCGGGCCGGTCCTGCTCCGCACCCTCGCGCCCGGCGGTGAACCCGACCACGGACGTCGGGCCCAGGCCGCGGCCCGTGTCTCGGTGCTTCGCATTCCGGGCATGGCGACGCTGGTGGACTTCGGAGCCGACGGGCGCCGCGGATGGGTGGAGGCGTACCAGTTGGCGGCCTCCAGGCCGCGCGCCGGCACGGTCCAGGCCCTGCTGGCCGGAGCCGGATGCATCGTCAGAGAACCGGAGCGGGGGAGCGGGGGAGAGGCCGCGGAGGACGCATCGTTCATTCCGGAGCCGCTCGACCGCGTCATCCTCGCCGAGACGGAGACGACCGCTGCTCCCGCGGCAGGAGTCTGCCGCGCGCCCGCGATGGGCGCGCTCATCTGCCGGCGCGACGAACTCGAGGCGATCCTGGAGTCGATCACGAGCCCGTCCGAGTCCGGCGCGAGGCTGGTGCGGATTGACGCGCCGCGTGGGGCCGGGCTGCGGACACTGTATGCGGCGATTGCCCGTGAGGCGAGGATCGCCGGGTTCGTCCCGGTGTCGAGCGTGTGCTGCGCCGAGCGCGCCGCGTTCCCGCCGGGGCTGGACGCCGCATCGCTCTGCGCCGCGCTGCGCGACCGCCATGTCGTCATCCTGGATGCGGCCGGTCCGGGAGCGCCGGCGCAGGACGGGGCCGGCATCGCGCGCTTCCTCTCGAGGCTCGACACGGCTGGAGGCCGCCCGCAGGCTGTCGTGTGCGCGCGCCTGCCTATTGTCGGCGCCGCGCGCGTCGTGCTCGGACCCATGCGGCCCGAACTGCTGCGCCGCAGCGTGCTCTGCGCGGGCATCGACCCTCGACACGCCTCTCTGGGAATCGACGAGGCGATACGGCGTTCGGGCGGCTGGCCCGGGCCGTTTACCGTCACGCTCAGGGGACTGCTCGGCGTTGGCGCCGATGAGCCGCCGTATCGACTCCCGGCGCCCGGCGCCGGATCGAGTTCCGTTTGCGAAGCCGCTCCGATCCCGCGCGCGGCCGGTGCGGCCCCGGATGCCACGGACGGCCAGGACCTGGCCGTTCTGCCACAGGCTGCACGGCTGGTCGAACGCGGCAGGCACGCCGCCGCCGAGCGGCTGCTCCGCCGGAGCGTCGGACGCTTCCATCGCCGGCAGCGGTTGGCCGACGAGGCGAGAGCGCAACTCGCGCTGGGCCGTCTGCTGATGGACCGGGGCCGGCTCGAAGGCGCGCGCGCCGCATTCGACGAGAGCCGCCGACTCGCCGACGATGCACGCGACGCGGCAGGAGTCGTGCGAGCGCTGCTGCATCTGGGCGCGGCGCATCTCCTGGACGGTGTGTTGCCGGCGGCCGAATCGGTGCTGAGAACGGCGGAGACCGCGGCCGCGCGCGCAGCGCTCGCCGAACTCCGCCGCGCGGCGGGCCTCCTCCTGGCGAGGTGCCTGTTCTGGCAGGGCCGGCACGATGACGCCTGGTGCCTCGTCGAAGGAGGGGACGGCGAGTCGGCGGACCGTCCCGACAGGGCGGCGGCGGTCGCGGAGCGCGCCGACGCCGGCCCGCGCGGGACCGCCTGGGGCGCGACGGCTGGGGCGGACGGGCAGCCGCCCGGACTCTCAATCGCGGCTGCCGAGATCGGCGTCCGGCTGGCCCTCCGCCGTCACGACGCAGGCCTCGCCGCGCGAAGGCTTGCCGCCGCCGGCGGCAGCCGCGACGGCGAGGAGCCCATGCACGCCGGTCTGCTCATCGCACTGCGGCTCATCGTGCGGGGCGCGCTCGGCGAGGTCGGGGAGGTCGGCCGGATGGCGGTCTCCGGGATCGAACTGATGCGCCGCCTCCACGCCCCGCTCGCCGCGCAGGAGGTCCGCCTCGGTCAACTCGAGGCCTACCTCGAGGCTGGTGCCCGCCAGCAGGCCTCCGCATGCCTGCGGCGGCTGGCGAGCCGGCCGCCGGCGGCTCTGCCCGGCCTCGCGCGCATGCGCCTGGAGGCGCTCGCGGCGCGGCTCGGGAATCTCGAGCGCGAGGGCGCCGGCCAGGGTTTCGCCGACAACACCGCGATCGACACAGGCGCGGTCCTCAGGATCCTGGAGCACTGCCACGAGGCGCAGAGCGAATCGGACGCGATTTCCGGCGTCTGCCAGACCGTCAGGACGGCGCTCGGGGCCGGTGCCGTCAGCGTCTTCGGGCTGGCCGACGGCGCACTGCACTTGGTCGCCAGCGCGGGGCCCCGCGCCTGCAGGCCCGAGATCGCCCACCGGTCGGCGCACGCGTTGCTGGTCGTCGGTCCGGAGGACTCGGCAGCGGGACGCGAGCTTGCCGCCCCGGTCCGCTACGGGGGCGCGGCCATCGGCGCGCTGGCTCCCGGGCCTGCCGCTGCACCACGCCGCACCGC
>Ga0209254_10002528_pt1 | contig 16637 bp, 13 predicted proteins | sample FrelakmetDIP11DI_FD_187148 | JGI IMG/M metagenome (GOLD analysis project Ga0209254, IMG submission 187148) | Freshwater lake sediment microbial communities from the University of Notre Dame, USA, for methane emissions studies - DIP11 DI (SPAdes)... | ecosystem: Environmental > Aquatic >... | reverse complement strand
CATTTACCGCCGCTGGGCGGGGTGATATTGAAGTAGGAAAAAAATAAGGAATAAGGAATATAAAATAAGGAATAAGGAAGGGGAATACATTAAGCGCAGAGAAAGGAGACGCAGAGTTACGCAGAGGCGTGGCTATATGTGGGCACCCCTCTCTGGAAGAGAGGGGCCGGGGGTGAGTTGGAAGCAGAGATCATTCAATTCCCAATTGCTTGAGCCAGTTAACAGACATCATCGGCCAGGTGGATAAAACAGGGTCCTTTGGCGCCATTCCATATCCATGACCACCGTGGTCAAAAATGTGCAGTGTTGTTTTGATGCCTTCTTTTTTGAGTGCATTATACAGAACAATACCATTTTCCGGCGGAACAGCTTTATCATCTGTTGAGAAAACAATGAAAGTTGGGGGGCTTTGTTTTGTTACCCTTTTATAAGTGCTCAAGGAATCTTTTAAAGAAACCGGTGCATCTCTTCCCAGCAGCATCTGTGCGCTGTATGTATGTGCAAAGGTATCAACCAATGAGATCACAGGATATACCAGTATGGCAAAAGCCGGCCTGCTGGAGAATTTCTCCCAGGAATTTTTTGCATTGTTGTTACCTTCCTTAATCATATTGGAGCCCATGGATGCGAGGTGTCCGCCTGCAGAAAAACCAAGAATACCGATCTTCTCCGGATCAATTCCAAATTCCTCCGACCTTGATTTCACGAGTTGCATAGCTGTGCTCACGTCATCGTATTGTGAAGGGTAGCGACTGCCTTTCTGATCATGATCATTTAAACGGTACATCAGCACAAAAGCATCAAAACCCTGCTGATTAAAAAAGGCAGCCACATCTTTTCCTTCGTGGTCCTTAGCGAGCATCGTGTAGGCGCCACCGGGGCAAATTACAACAGCAGCCTTTCCAGTTTTTGCACCACTGCTGTAATATAATAAGTGTGGGGCATCCGGGATACTGTCGCGCCCGCCTATTTTTATTTTTGCATCAGTTGCATACAAGGGTATTTTCATTTGTGCATGTATTCCGGAATGCATCATCGTGATAATAAGTATTAAAATAAGCCTCATCGCGGAATTTTTCTTTGTTTCTTTGCGGTTAAACTTCTTACATCCTCTCCGGCACTTTCATCCCCAATAATTGCAGAGCTGAGGAAAGCACAACCGACGTCATACCGCATATGCGTAATCGAAGTTGTTTTTTCTCCTCTGACTCTGCATTGGCAACAGAATGTTCCGCATAAAACGAATTGAATGTTTTAGCCAGGTTATACGCATAGATGGCAATCAAAGAAGGATTAAGTTCTTCGGCAGACAGCTTGAGTACCATCCCGTATTGTTCAATGCTTACCAGCAGTTCTTTTTCGAGCGGCAGTAAACCTGTTCTTAGTAAAGTATAAGCTGTATCTGACTGTTCTTTCCTCAGGATAGATTTTATCCGTGCATGGGTATATTGGATAAATGGGCCGGTAAAACCATGAAAATCTATCGACTCTTCCGGATTGAAGATCATTTTCTTTTTGGGATCCACCCTTAATAAGAAAAACTTCAGCGCACCCAATCCAATCGTTTCATACAGATCCTGTAGGGCATCTTCAGGGAAGTCTTTTACTTTTCCCAGTTCCTGCGTATGCCGGGCGGAAATGTCTATCATTTCCTGTACGAGATCGTCTGCATCAACTACAGTCCCCTCTCGGCTCTTCATTTTACCGGTAGGCAATTCAACCATACCGTAAGAAAGGTGGTGAATGCTGTCGGCATAAGGAAGTTTCAGCTTCTGGCAAATGAGTTTGAGGACCTTCATGTGATAGTTCTGTTCGTCCCCGATCACATAAATACTTTGGTCAATTTTATATTCTTCGTATTTCTTTTTGGCAAGTCCGATATCCTGGGTGATATAAACTGATGTACCATCGCGGCGAAGCACGAGTTTTTCATCCAGTCCGTCAGCGGTAAGGTCTATCCATACACTGCCATCTTCTTTCCTGAAAAATACGCCTTGCTTTAATCCGTCATCAACGGTGTCTTTGCCCAGGAGGTAAGTATCACTTTCATAATACGTAGCATCAAAATCGCTGCCGATGGTTTTATAAGTGATGTCAAACCCACTGTATACCCATCCATTCATTTTTTTCCAAAGTTCCATTACTTCAGGATCACCCTGTTCCCATTTCAGCAACATCTCCTGGGTGCCTTTCATGATGGGTGCTTCTTTTTCCGCTTCTTCCTGTTTCATACCTCCGGCAACCAGCGTTTCAACTTCCTTTTTATAGGCGTTATTGAATTTCACGTAATAGTCACCCACAAAGTGATCTCCCTTCATTCCCGTAGATTCGGGTGTGGCGCCGTTTGCATATCGTTGCCAGGCTATCATGCTTTTACAGATATGTATGCCACGGTCGTTTACAATGCAGGATTTGATCACTTCATAGCCGTTAGCCTTGAGGATCTCGGCAATGCTCCAGCCCAGGAAATTATTCCGCAGGTGTCCCAGGTGCAGTGGTTTATTGGTATTGGGGGAGGAGTATTCCACCATTACTTTCTGGTTGCGTAATTCTCCTTTACCAAAGCAGGGATCACTGTAATGCTTTTCCAGCATATCCACCCAAAAGGATTCTGCTACCGTAAGGTTCATGAATCCTTTAATCAATGAATACGCGGTATATAGTTCAGGGTGCTTTTCTGTTAAATGCTGTCCAAGTAATTTACCGATCTCATCGGGTGATTTTTTCAGGCGTTTGACCAGGGAGAAGAGGACCACGGTATAATCACCTTCAAATTCAGGCTTGGTCTGACTTACCTGGAAATCTGCTGAGCTGAAATTCCCCTCAAATAATTCCGGCAATGCCCGGATCACCTGTTCCCTGATCGTTTCGGTTAATAGCATAAACATTCAATATGGCGGCAAAGGTACGATTCCGTAATTTTATTGAAAGAAGAACCTGATGCGCATCTTTATCATTATCTTATTATCCCATATATCTCTATTTTCCTGTCGCATGAACAAGCCTTCCGGCCTCCCTCCCCAAATTACCTTTGATGTACAGGGCCACCGTGGTTGCAGGGGCCTGATGCCCGAAAACACGATCCCCGCTATGATCAAAGCCATCCAGTTAGGCGTTACCACCCTGGAGATGGATGCGGTGATCACGGCCGACAAAAAAGTGATACTTTCCCACGAGCCTTTTATGAGCTGGGAAATTGCCACTAGTCCTGAGGGTAAGTCCATCACTTTTAAAGAAGAAAAGAATTATAATATCTACCGAATGGATTTCGCCACGGTCAGCAGCTGGGATGTGGGATCAAGGCCACACCAGCGTTTCCCCCGGCAGGAGAAAATGAAGGTCTCCAAACCCTTGCTCGAAGATGTAATCGACAGTGTAGAAGCCTATATCAAAAAGAATCATCTGCCTCCTGTGCAGTATAATATCGAAACAAAATGCCAGCCTTCAACAGATAATATTTTCCATCCGGAACCTGCTGAATTTATCGGCTTGCTTATGGAGGTAATCAGGAAAAATAAATTGACGGCCCGGGTGATCATTCAGTCATTTGATGTGCGTACCCTGAAGGTCATGCACGAAAAATATAAGGATGTGAGAACCGCATTACTGGTGGAAGGCTTTTCAAAGCAGAGCCTCGCTGAGAACCTGCAGGGATTGGGCTTTGTTCCTGCGATTTATAGCCCTGAATTTAACCTGGTGAATGCAGAGATGGTGGCTGCCTGTAAAGAAAAAGGCATGAAACTCATACCCTGGACAGTAAACGACAAGCCAAATATTGATAAACTAAAAGCATTGGGTGTGGATGGTGTTATTACCGATTATCCTGATTTGATGCTGAGCAAGTAAATTTCGCACAGGAGGTGGCTTAACCGCAAAGAATTAAGAACGCTAAGTTAAAATCTTATATGCAGATCATCGAAGTAAAAGATAAAAAACTGATCAGGGCCTTCCTGGACCTGCCCAGGAAAATATACAGGGACGATCCCAATTGGGTTTGTCCACTCCAGAATGATATTGAATCTGTATTCGATCCCGGTAGAAATAATTTTCATTCCTACGGTTCCTGTACCCGTTGGATTCTTGCTGACGACAATGGCCAACCGATAGGCCGTATTGCTGCTTTCATCAATAATAAAAAGGCTGATACATTTGACCAACCTACCGGCGGATGTGGTTTTTTTGAATGCATCAACAACCAGGATGCCGCAAACATGCTATTTGATACTGCAAAAGCCTGGCTGCAAGCTGGTGGTATGAAGGCCATGCTGGGCCCTATTAATTTTGGAGAAAATGATATGTGGTGGGGCTTGCTGATAGAAGGATTCAGCCGGCCTTATTATGGCATGAACTATAATCCGCCGTATTATAAACAGCTTTTTGAAAACTATGGTTTTACGGTTTCATATGAACAGATATCCAACCGTATTGACCTGAAAAGTGATCTGCCGGAGCGATTCACCAAAATTGCCAATTGGGTGGTTAAAAGGAAAGGTAACAGCTTCGAGTACCTGCAGAAAAAGAATTTTGAGAAATATGCCCGTGATTTCCTGGATATTTATAACGAAGGCTGGAAAGATTTCGAACATTTCACTCCATTATCGTACGCCACTATCCGGGAATCTTTTGAAAAGATGAAACCCATCCTTGACGAAAAGCTGATCTGGTTCGCTTATGTGAACGGGGATCCGGCTTCTTTTGTGATGATACTCCCGGATACCAATGAACTCATAGATGGACTGGACGGCAGGCTCGACCTTTTTGGCAAACTTAAATTTGTCTGGAAAAAAATTACGGTTAAACATAAGCGGATGAGGGCCGTTATCATGGGAACCAAGGAGCAATACCGGAATCAGGGACTTGAATCAGCCTTATTCATCAAGCTAAAGGAATATGTTTTTTCACTCGGGCATTATGAAGAACTGGAACTATCCTGGGTGGGTGACTTTAACAAAAAGATGATATCCCTGCACGAATCAACCGGGGCCACTTTTGCAAAGAGGCATGCAACTTACCATTACTTTTTTGGCTGATGTACTTTCCTATACATTAAAACGTTACTTATTAGTTCATTTTTTCCTGATAATGAGGTAAATGGCTTTTTATTACCTTTGCCCCGTTTTTGAACAGTATGAAGAAACTTATAGAAAATACCATTGATTTTTTCTATCCGCCTTTTCAAAAGGTGATGAATAAACTCACATTCAGGTATGCCGCCTGTGGGGCAGCTAATACCACTCTGGATATTTTCCTGTTTTTCATCAGCTATAATTTTATTTTTAAAAAACAACTGGTGGAACTTCCTTTTGTGACCATCAGCCCTTACATAGCAGCCTTCATGCTCTCTTTCGTTTTCACTTTCCCAATTGGGTTTATGTTGAGCAGGTATGTGGTCTTTCAGGGCTCAACAACTACTGGAAGGATCCAGCTGTTCAGGTATTTTCTTACTGTCATTGGAGCGATCCTTTTAAACTATGTATTCCTGAAATTATTTGTTGAAAAATTTCATCTTTATCCAACGGTTGCTAAGATCCTCACCACTTTTATAGTGATTGCATTCAGTTACATTTCCCAGTCGTATTTTACATTCAAAATCAAATCATACCGTTAAAAATTCAGTTTGCTCACCTGCATGCCAATATTGCCGGCGCTGTTGAAACGCACTACCAGCATGTCTTTGAAGGGATATATCTTACTAAGTGAGACGCGGTCAACTTTGCCGTACATTTTCACCCCTGAATAGATATCGCGGTTTAACTGTGCATTGATTCTGTTTAGCATGTCCTGTTCGTATGGACCAAGTTCAAATCGGGTATAGGGTTGAAGAGCCTGCAGTATTTTCCGGTTAAACATCCATTTAGCTGTCTTTACCAGGAAGTCTTTAGTCTGGATATCAAATTCGAGGTTATTGATCTGCAGTGTTTTTTTATCCGCATTATATTCCGGTTTACCTGTCAGGTAAAATGTACCAGACTCGCTGCCGGTGAAGTCAATTTTCAGGATCAGTTTTTCTTTTTCAGCGCCATAGATCTCACAGTTCTGAATGATGATGTATTTGCCAAACTGCTCCAGTTCTATCCGCTTATTTTTTACCTGTTCATTTATAATGCGGCCAAGGGAGTCGTATTGCAGGTAGGCGTCAACGTAGATATTAAATCCTTTACGTTGCGTGAAATCACTGATATCCGGAACAATGGTCTGAAGGTTCCTGGGCCTCACCTGGCTGACCACCGGCCGGGCCGAAATGCCAGCCGTGAGGTAGAGGGTATCTTTTGCCGCATGGAACCGGCTGATCCTGATCTTTTCAGGGTTGATCTGTAGGTAACCATAACTGCTGATAGGATAGACGGCATTCAGGCCATCCCAGAGTTTTTGAAACTGAGGGCGAAGGTTCATCAGCCTGATCGTATCTTCCATGGCCTTTTTGGCATCATCCAGCTGGGCTTTTAAGTGGACCATGATCGTTTGGGTGATATCCTGGCCCCAGAAGCATACGGTACATTTATCCAGTGGCTGGGGTTCTAATCTTTTGATGGAAGTCTGAATGCTGTAATTATCATTTAATCCAATTTTAGTCGTAAAAGCCACATTTACTTTACGTTCCCCTTCTTTCAGGCCACAGGTGCAGGGCGGCGACCAGGGAGTGAGCGGCGTTTGGTTGCTACCTGTGCCGGTGCAAATGCGTTGTGATCCGGCTACGATGTAATAGCCTGTAAATCCCATATTGATCTGGTCGTTATTGGCTGAAATACGCAGCGGGCTTCTCCTGAAGCGATACATATACCGGCTTTCGCAATTGTCCAGCACGTAGTCATATGGCCATCCCGGTGATGTATACACGCTATCCACTTCTTTTTCAGCCATTTCATAAACAGGCCTTAGTGCGATGCTGATCGGAATGTCGATATCTGAGATCGGGAGGGAATCAAGCTGGTTTACAGTACCAGTCAGAACCGGTTTTTCTGGTACCAGTTTTTTACTGCATGAAGCAAAGGCCAGTAAGAGAAAAGCAAGCACTGCCAAAAGGACGGAAAAGGGTTTTCTATGTTGCATATTGAGACGATAAATATACATCACGAACAGCGATATTTTTAGTGATCACAGCTTCTTAGCAGTAATGTTTACTTTTGTTTAATAAATGAATACACTTCTCGATTTCATCATCATAGGTGCCGGCCCCATTGGACTATCCTGTGGTATTGCCTGCGAACAGGAAGGTTTAACGTACCAGATCATTGAAAAGGGCACCCTTGTCAATTCTTTATTTAATTATCCTTTGAACATGACCTTTTTCTCCACATCAGAAAAACTGGAGATCGGAAATGTTCCCTTCATTTCCCATAATCCCAAACCAACCAGGGCCGAGGCGCTGGAATACTACCGACGGGTAGCCATGCACTGGAAACTCAATGTGAGGCTTTTTGAAAAAGTGCGGGATGTTACCAAAGAAGAAAATACATTCACGGTAAGGACTGATAAAGCAGTTTTCCAATCCCGGGCGATCATCATATCCACTGGTTTTTATGATCTCCCTAACCTACTGAACATTCCGGGAGAAGAACTGCCCAAAGTGCATCATTATTACAGGGAACCGCATTTGTATTACGGGCAGAAGATAGTGGTGATCGGGGCAGCCAATTCTGCGGTGGATGTGGCGCTGGAAACCTGGCGCAAAGGGGCGGAGGTGACCATGGTGATCCGGGAAAAAGAGATCGGCGAAAATGTAAAATACTGGGTTAGGCCAGATATACAGAACCGGATTAAGGCCGGAGATATTACCGCTTTTTTTGAATCTCAACTCACGGCAGTAAGGGAAAATGAAGTGGATATTCAGACCCCGAAAGGGAAGAAGACCCTGCCCAATGATTTTGTACTGGCAATGACCGGTTATCTCCCTGATTTTGGTCTCCTGACACAAATGGGCGTAAAAATAGGGGCCGATGACATGAAAACTCCGGACCATGATCCCGAAACCATGGAAACCAATGTGCCCGGCATTTACCTGGCCGGGGTAATCTGCGGCGGTATGCAGACGAATAAGTGGTTCATCGAAAATTCCCGGGAACATGCGGATCAAATTCTCAGGCATTTTAAGAGAGTTGTTAAGTAGTCCAGAGTCTAGAGTCGGGAGTCGATAGTCAACAGCCGGAGAAATAGTCCAGAGTCAAGAGTCGTAAGTCAACAGTCGGAATAGCCATTTGCTAATTTGTGGCTGTTCTTGTCTTTGACTCCTGACTCCCGACTCCCGACTCGCATTCGGCTCGCGGCTGCCTAATATTCAGCCATTTCCTGCATTCTCCCGCCCTAAAACTGACAACTTAGCACATTTTCCCTCCCGGCATAAGTATTGATTACCATATAGAAACAATTAAACGACAAAATCATGGGAAAAATAATTGGGATTGATTTAGGTACTACCAATAGCTGTGTATCGGTTATGGAAGCCAATGAGCCTGTGGTCATTGCCAATGATGAAGGGCGTCGTACAACCCCTTCAGTAGTAGCTTTCCTCAAAAACGGGGAAAGGAAAGTTGGTGACCCGGCAAAGCGCCAGGCCATTACGAATCCGATAAATACCATATCCAGCGTAAAGCGTTTTATGGGACGTCGGTATGACGAAGTAACGGAAGAGATGCAGCATTGGAGCTATAAAGTAGCAAAAGGCGACAATAATACAGTGCGTATTGACATTGATGGTCGCTTATACACTCCACAGGAGATCAGCGCCATGGTTCTTCAGAAAATGAAGAAAACGGCTGAAGATTACCTGGGCCATGAAGTAAGCGAAGCCGTTATCACAGTGCCGGCTTATTTTAACGATGCCCAGCGCCAGGCTACAAAAGAAGCCGGAGAGATCGCAGGTCTGAATGTACGCAGGATCATCAATGAACCTACTGCAGCGGCATTGGCCTATGGCCTTGATAAAAAACACGAAGACAGCAAGATCGCCGTATTTGACCTTGGTGGCGGAACCTTCGATATCTCCGTACTCGAACTAGGTGATGGTGTATTTGAAGTGAAATCAACTAATGGAGATACACACCTCGGTGGTGATGATTTCGATAAAGTGATCATGGACTGGCTGGCAGATGAATTCAAAAAGGAAGAGAATATCGACCTTAGAAAAGATCCGATGGCATTACAACGCCTGAAAGAATCTTCTGAAAAAGCCAAGATCGAATTGTCTTCCTCTTCCGAAACAGAAATAAACCTGCCTTATATCACTGCAGTGGATGGCGTTCCCAAACACCTGGTGAAAAAACTCAGCCGCGCGAAATTTGAACAACTGGCCGACAACCTTTTTGCCCGTTGCTTAAAGCCATGCGAGCAGGCACTGAAAGATTCAGGTATTGCTGCATCACAAATTGATGAAGTGATCCTCGTGGGTGGTTCTACCCGTATCCCTAAGGTGCAGGAAATTGTAGAAAAATTCTTCGGTAAAAAACCCAATAAGAGTGTTAACCCGGATGAAGCCGTAGCGATTGGCGCAGGTGTTCAGGGTGCCGTACTTACAGGTGAAGTAAAAGACGTACTGTTGCTTGACGTAACCCCGCTTGGACTGGGTATCGAAACTATGGGTGGAGTGATGACTGTGTTGATTCCGTCAAATACTACCATTCCAACTAAAAAATCTGAAGTCTTTTCAACCGCATCAGACAACCAGCCCGGTGTACAGATACATGTTTTACAAGGTGAACGCCCCATGGCCAACCAGAATAAAACACTCGGTATCTTCAACCTGGATAATATACCTCCGGCCCCGCGTGGTGTACCACAGATCGAAGTAACTTTTGATGTTGATGCCAACGGTATCATGAATGTGAGTGCCAAAGACAAAGGAACCGGAAAAGAGCAGCGCATCCGTATTGAAGCAGGAAGCGGCCTTACCAAAGAAGAGATCGAAAAAATGAAGAATGAGGCAAAGGCAAATGAAGCTACAGATAAGGAAATGAAAGAGCGCGTGGAGAAACTCAACACCGCAGATGCACTGGTTTTCCAGACAGAAAAACAGCTGAAGGAATTTGGCGATAAGATCCCTGCGGATAAAAAAGGCGCTATTGAAACCGCTATGAACCAACTGAAAGAGGCCCATAAATTACAGGACCTCGCAGCGGTGGAAACCGGTACCAAAGCGCTGAATGATGCATGGAACGCTGCCAGCCAGGATATGTATAACGCAACCCAGCCCGGTGCTGAAGCTGCCGGTGACGGTCAGCCGAAAACAGAAACTGCTGGAGCGGAAAATGTAACTGATGCTGAATTTGAAGAAGTGAAATAAGCAATAGATACTACACAAAAGATGAAGCCCTGCAGTTTTCTGCGGGGCTTCTTTGTTTATTACTTGACTCACCCTGTAAGATCTCCTTTTATTAGTGCCAGTTTCAGATGGAGTTTTTCAAATTAATCTCTTTTTTCAACTAATAAAAGACATACGAATCATCCTGAAACTAAGTTAAAGTATACCAGGTGCTTTTCCCAACTCCATTTTGTCGAAGCTGATTTTTTACAACAAGTGTTTGCAGTTGTTTTTTTATCGTATTCCGGTTCGCGCCTGTGACAGATACGATATCCATAACTGTTGTTCGGCCCCTTGATTTAGTAAGTTCCATAATCTGTAAGGATAAAGCAGGAAGCTGTGTGAGAAGTAGTTTTTCCCTTTCAATCTTAGTTTCCAGATTTCGCTTTTGCTGCTGCAAGGCTTTCAGGAAGTAGATGATCCAGGGCTGCCAATCGGGAGTTGATGTACGAATGGTCCCCTGTGTTTGCCTCAATGCCAGATAGTAAACTTCTTTGTTTTTTTCAATTACGGATTCCAATGAACTAAATGGGGAATAGGCATAACCTGTTCTCAATAAGAAATACGTGGTGAGCGCTCTGGATAGCCTGCCATTTCCATCCTGGAATGGATGAATAGCCAGGAACTCCACCACGAAAACGGCAATGACCAATAAGGGATGAAGGGTAGCCTCGTTCAGCGCATGATTGGTCTGGCTAATGAGCTGCTGCATTCGTATGGGCGTTTCAAATGGAGTGGCTGTCTCAAATACAATGCCCAGGCTTTCTCCATTTGGACCAAAGGCTTCTACATGATTGGGCGATATTTTAAACGATCCCTTATGCCAGTCGTCCTTTTTACTATACTTCAATAACTCACGATGTAGTTGCAGGATATAACTTTCTGAAAGGTTGATCAAATCATGGTGTTGAAAAATCAGATTCATCACTGCGGCATAACCGGCAACTTCTTGCTGATCCCTTGTTTCAAATGCCTGAATGGATAGATTTTTTAATAATACTTCAACTTGCTGATCGGACAATTTACTTCCTTCAATACGGGTTGAAGATCCTATGCTTTCAATAGTGGCAACTTTTTTTAGTGCTGAGAGTTGTTCAGGTGCGAGTTGCCCAAGCGCACGCCATGCCCCTTTGAACTCATCGATCTCAGATATCAACGCCAGGATTTCCTGAGTAATATGTATTGAACCCGTATTCATATCCATATATATATCCACAAATATCCATAAATATTCGTAAATATCCAAAAGTACCCGAAAGTATCGGCTTCATAAATTACTTTAGTTAGGATTGTTTTAAAGGCAATTATTTTGAAACACGTGTATTTAAATTCGCTGAAAGATTTTGAAATCTATATTGAAAATTATGCTGATTTGTTTAAGAAATACAGAATAGAACTTATTACAAGCAATGAACAGTTCCCATGTTATTTTCCTAAACGGACTTAAAAGTCAGTAACAATAAATTAAAAATGAACGATGAACTATAATTCCTTTGTAAGTAAACTGACATCAATCGCCCCAACGCCGAATGATTTTTTAAAACATGGAGTGTGCAATGAATATGCTTTGGCCGCTTCGGAAAATTTCATAGCAAAATCCAAACAATTGGTTAACGGGACTCCGCTAGATAATCCTGGATTAATTGATCTGATTCTGAACTTTGAATGCAATAAAATACAGATTGGGCTGGTTTCATTCTTACGGAATGTCGAAGAAACTCAAGGTTATTACTTTGTTGGAAATGTTGAAGCTGATATATTGGCAATTAGCAAAATTTCTTTTGAGATAGTCGTGTTGGATCATGAAGATAAAGAATGGGTCATATGGCCATGCGCCCAAAACAGCAGTAAATTTTTTGATGCAATTTTAGAATTCGCAACTTATCTCTCAATTAAAATTAAAAATAGTTCGACCCTTGATGCTGATTTAGAATCACAGTATATCTCAATTTGCACCCAAAAAGCAGGTGGAGAGAAATATAAAGCATTTTACGAAATGTTGATTGCAGGATAAAGGGTTTAATTCTATTAAAAAAAACTCCGGTGATAAACGCCGGAGTTAAATTTTTTTTGATCTCAGTTAGTATTACATAAGCAATGCTGAACAAACGAGGATAACGGCCATATATAAAATAGCCATTCCAACGATTTTGAGATTCTCCGTGTACATAGTAACGTTTTTCATGCTACAGATTTTTAAATGTTAAACCATGGTGAGGCAGAATGCCTTGCAGCTCTCAAAAAGGGGATGGATTATAGGCGTAAAACCAGCATAGGGAGATGCTGGTGTCTTTAGCCAGGGCTAAGACTATGGAAAAACGCAGGGATTGCTTTTCTATTGTATGATGCGGACTTTTTTCCGGAGTAAGTAATTAGCCACCAGTTGAATATCGGGTTAATACACTTCCATCCACGTATGATCCGCAAGGAGTTTTACGGATGCAATACATCGTTTGAATGGACCAGCCCCGCCACCCCATTCCCTGGGACTGATCATGGACAGGAGATGGGAGCCATCGTTCTTTTCGTATAAATAGTAAACCTGGCCAATAACCGGGCTGAAGTTGAGTTTCGCACTATAAATTATACCGGAAAGTTCTTTTCTTTTATGGATCTCCTGAGCCTGCAGCGCCAGTAATTCGATCTGCTTGCGTATCTGTTCCAGTTGCATATTGGTCTGCTCTTCCATGGCGGTGAGCGATTTATGCCGGATGACACCTTCTTCCGTAGGCCTGATGACAGCACCCGAAACAGACGCTGCATAAGGCAACACACTCATCTGCTTATGGTAGAATTCGGTATTCGTGTAAGGCTCACTGTTGGGCTTCAAGCCTTTTTGTGTGATCCGCAGGTATCCGTTGGGCATGATATCATGGAGTACCTGCAATGTTTTTTCGCCCTGTTTGTAAAAATTGGTTTCCATGGAAATACCATCTATAAAATGCGCATCGGCCTGGTCGGCGATCTCCATGTTTTCCATTTCATGCATCCGTCCGTCGGGCAAAATACTATACTGCGCAGAGAATGCCTGGCTTTCGAGCGAAACCCAGTTCATCTCAACAGAAAGCATGCGTTCATTTTCTATGGAATACATGCGGTATGTGCCCGACCTTGGCCTTTCGCCAAATTCATATTCGCCCTTTTCGGGAAACAATTGCCAGGAAGCGAGAAAATTATAGGCCTGAACCATTTTTATAATGCCTTTTTCATGTTGACGGGCAAGCAATGAAACAAATTTAAAGGATAAAGGTTTGGGTTTTTGGCAGAAACATGAAAAAGGCGCTACAGAAACGAGCCATATTTTAGCGTTCCTTTACCTGTTTGCCCTTACCTTTGCACCGCTATGACACAAGAACAGATTAAGGCTATGAGGGATCGTATCGTTGTCCTGAGGAGGTTTCTTTGACGTCACTAATCGTCAATATAAAATCAACGAAGACAAACAACGCTCCCTTTCTCCGGGGTTCTGGGACGATAATAAGCGTGCCACAGAGATCCTGAAAAATATCAAGCTAAACGAATACTGGCTTCACCTGTACGAGGATACCGAATCCGCCGTAGAGGACTTTGCTGTGCTGTTTGACTTCTGGAAAGAAGGCGAATGCACTGAAGAAGAGGTGAAAGCTGCCCACGCTAAAGCCATGCAGGCACTGGAAGGGGCCGAATTCAAAAGCACCCTCAACCAGCCCGAGGACGAACTTCCTGCTGTTTTACAGATCAATTCCGGCGCCGGAGGTACGGAAAGCCAGGACTGGGCCGAAATGCTAGCCCGGATGTACCGCATGTACGGGCAAAAACAGGACTGGAACGTGACGGAACTCGACTGGCAGGACGGCGACGGCGCAGGGATCAAAACCTGTACACTGCAATTCGACGGACCCTTTGCCTTTGGTTTTCTTAAAGCCGAAAGCGGTGTACACAGGCTGGTGCGTATTTCACCCTTCGACAGCAATGCCCGAAGACATACTTCCTTTGCTTCCGTGTACGTATACCCGCTGATAGATGATACCATTGAAATTGATGTAAATCCTGCCGATATAGAATGGGCATTTTTCCGAAGCGGTGGATCAGGCGGACAGAATGTAAATAAAGTGGAAACGGCTGTAAGGCTCACCCATAAGCCCAGCGGCATTATTGTGGAATGCCAGCAGGCAAGAACCCAGGGCGAAAACCGGGAGAAAGCCATGACCATGCTCAAGAGCCGGTTATACGAAGAAGAGATGCGCAAACGTGAAGCCATCAAAAATGCCAACAACGCCAGCAAGAAAAAAATCGAGTGGGGCAGCCAGATACGCAGCTATGTTTTCCATCCCTATAAAATGATCAAGGATCACCGAACAGATTATGAAGTGGGCAATATTCAGCCGGTAATGGACGGGGAACTGGATGGATTTATTAAGGCATATTTGATGATGGAAAAGGAGCAGGAAGCGTAAATCAGTCTCCAGTCGCCAGTAGGCAAAACAGCCGCAAATAACAGCCAACAAACTATGGAATATTGGTACTCCGTTTCCAACTGAAGTAATAAGTAAAGTATAATGTAAATTTGAACAGTTCAATCTTCATATCAAAAAGTAATTAATATTATTTTAATCTTTAATAGATCTTGAATAGTTGTAAGTCGCAAGGTTTTTTGAAATTAAGTTGGCGACTGGTGACTGGCGACTGTGTACTTAATTAAATTGTTAATTAAAGCAGAGTTTAAACAAATTGATTTAAAATAAATAGCTATGAGTAACGGAACTTTCTACCTGCCTATGCCGGTCAACGAACCGGTTTTATCTTATGCACCCGGTTCACCGGAACGTAAAAGATTAAAAGAAGTACTTGCCGAATTAAAAAAAGAAAAGATCGATGTGCCCATGTATATCGGCGGCGAAGAAGTGAGAACCGGAAAGAAAGTTTCCATGCATCCGCCGCATGAGATAAAACATACCCTCGGACATTTTCATGCAGGCGAGGAAAAGCATATCACAATGGCCATTGATGCGGCCCTGAATGCAAAGGAATCATGGGAGTCATATTCCTGGGAGAGCCGTGCCAATATATTTTTAAAAGCTGCCGACCTGATAGCTACCAAATACAGGCCCTACCTCAATGGCACCACCATGCTTTGCCAGAGTAAGAATGCGTACCAGGCAGAGATCGACAGCGCCTGTGAGATCATCGACTTCCTTCGGTTCAATGTACATTTCCTGAGTGAAATCTATAAGCAGCAGCCTATCAGTTCACCGGGTATCCATAACCGTTTGGAATACCGTCCGCTGGAAGGTTTTGTACTCGCCATTACGCCTTTTAATTTTACGGCCATCAGCGGTAATCTCCCCACTTCGGCTGCGCTTTGCGGCAATGTGGTGGTTTGGAAAGTGGCGCACACCCAGGTGTATTCTGCACAAATGTTCATGCGCATTATGAAAGAAGCCGGTTTGCCAGATGGCGTTATCAATCTCGTTTTTGTTGACGGACCCACTTTAGGCAAAGTATGTTTTGCGCATAGGGATTTTGCCGGGGTACACTTCACCGGATCAACCGGCGTATTCAACCATATGTGGAAGACCATTGGCGCCAATATGGGCTCATACAAATCTTATCCACGCATTGTGGGTGAAACCGGCGGCAAGGATTTTGTGATGGTGCATCAAAGCGCCGATGCGGATGTCGTAGCTACTGCACTTCTCCGCGGTGCTTTTGAATACCAGGGACAGAAATGTTCCGCTGCCTCAAGGGCCTATATACCATCAAATATTGCCGTTGCCGTAAAGAAAAAGCTGGTGGAAGGCATTAGGAGTTTTAAGATGGGTGCCGTGGAAGATTTCAGCAATTTCATCAATGCGGTAATTGATGAAAAATCATTTGATAAAATCAAAACCTATATTGATAACGCCAAAAAAGATAAGAAGGCTGAATTAATAGCAGGCGGAAAATGTGATAAGAAAAAAGGATATTTCATTGAGCCAACAGTGATAGAAGCAAAGGACCCTTCTTATGTAACCATGTGCGAAGAGATCTTTGGCCCGGTGCTGACCATTTATGTGTACAAGGCAGATAAGTTTGAAGAGACACTTGAATTGCTGGACAGCACATCCCCTTATGCTTTGACCGGTTCCATCATATCAACCGACAGAAGCGCGATTGAAGTGGCCACCCGCAAACTGAGAAACTCGGCCGGGAATTTTTATATCAACGATAAGCCAACAGGTGCGGTGGTAGGGCAGCAGCCATTTGGCGGCGCCAGGGCTTCCGGAACAAACGATAAAGCAGGTTCTATATTAAATCTGTACCGTTGGTTGAGTGCAAGGACGATCAAGGAAACCTATAACCCACCTGTTGATTACAGGTATCC
>Ga0209254_10002527_pt1 | contig 16637 bp, 16 predicted proteins | sample FrelakmetDIP11DI_FD_187148 | JGI IMG/M metagenome (GOLD analysis project Ga0209254, IMG submission 187148) | Freshwater lake sediment microbial communities from the University of Notre Dame, USA, for methane emissions studies - DIP11 DI (SPAdes)... | ecosystem: Environmental > Aquatic >... | reverse complement strand
CGTGCCCTGAAGCAGGGCCGCGCAATCCAGCCCCACTCGCCGGCTGAGCGGCTCCATGAGCTGCGCAAGACCTGCAAGAAACTGCGCTATTTGCTGGAGTTCTTCCAGAGTCTCTATCCGGTCGAAAAAATCAAGCCGTTAATCAAACAGCTAAAGGGTTTCCAGAATCATTTGGGTGCATTTCAAGACGTTCACGCCCAGATCGATACACTCCATCGTTTCAGTCTGGACATGCGGCGGATGACCTCCGTTCCGACCGACACACTACTGGCCATGGGCGCTCTGCTGGGCCAGCTGGACCAGCACCAGATCGCCCTGAGGGGAAGCTTTGCCGAGAGTTTTGCCCAATTCGCCCGAGAAGATAATCGCGTGCGCTTCAGCCGACTGTTCTCCCCTTCCCTGGAAAACGGGAAAGAATGAGCGCCTACTCGGGAGCCAACCACTCCAGACGAAAACTGCCCTTCCCTTCCGGCGACAATGCCTTGCCAAGCCAGGGACCCAGCCGCACCAACCGCTCGTCCAACTGCCAAGGCGGATTGATCAGAATCATACCGCTGCCGTTCAGGCGCAGCGGGACGTCTTCCTCGAAAATCCGCAACTCGGCGAGGAGCATCTTGCGGATACCACTGCGCTTTAGCTGGCGATGAAACCAGTCCACCGGCGGCCGGTCGATTACCGGATACCAAACTGCATAAATGCCCGTGGGCCAACGCCTCCAGGCCACAGCCAAGGCCTCCAGCAGGCGCGTACGTTCATTCTTCAACTCGAAGGTCGGATCGCAAAGCACCAGACCCCGTCGCTCCGGCGGCGGAAGAAACGCCTTCAGACTCTGATAGCCATCCAAGTGATGAACGCTCACCTGTTTGTCGTTCGCGAATTCGTCCTTTAATGAATCCAGATCCCGGGGATGCAACTCGCACAGAATCATGCGATCGCCCGGCCGCAGAAAATGCCGGACGATGCGCGGAGAACCGGGATATTGTTGCAAATTGCTTGTAGGATTGAAGCTGCGGAGAGCGGTCAGGTAATCACCGACATCTTCCGGCACATCGGAAGCATCCCACAGGCAGGCGACACCGCTTTCATACTCCCTGTTTTTTCGGGCCATCCCGGAGGCGAGGTCGTAACGCCCGGCACCGGCATGCGTGTCGAGATAACAGAACGGCTTGTCCTTGCCTAACTGCGCCTTGACCAGCAAGGTAAGAACCAGATGCTTGAAGACATCGGCGAAATTCCCGGCGTGAAAGGCATGACGGTAGCTCAACATTGGGACCATTCCGATGAGGACGAGTTGAGCAATCTACGCTAACCGGAACCGAAAGCCAAAAAAGCTCTTCTGCCCGGGATTTGGCGCGAGAACCCTGTCCTTACTCGGTTCCCATTTCGTTAACCCATCGCCGAAAAAAGGGAACCTTAGCTTAATCTCAGACCTCAACGCCCCTGCCGACGCCACCGGTTAACAATGCCATCGAAATCGAGATCATCGGGCCCTGAATTCCAGTGGGTATGAAAATCCACGTCATTGCTGTTGGGCGCCGGGTCGGGCTTGAAGATTTGGAAGCGGACGGGCAGCGGTGTCGCCTCACCTAAGACCATTGCCTCTCCTCGCCCCAACGCCGTAAGAATATCCACCAGGTCGCCCTCCCCCTCCGGCACCAGCTTCTTTACGTAGGCCTGATCGTCCGGGTTGGTGATGCGCAGGCAAATGTAAGTACCGCATTGTGAGAGCACCGTTTCCGAGAGCTCGTGCGGCCTCTGGCTGATCACGCACAACCCGACGCCATACTTGCGCCCCTCCTTGGCGATCCGTTCCATGGATTTGCGCGTGCCCTCAAATTGACCGCTGGATTCGCGAGGAATATAGGCGTGCGCCTCCTCGCACACCAGTAGAATCGGAAACTCGCGATTGAGCGGATTCCAGTAATTGAACTCGAAAGCAAGCCGGCCGATTTGTGCCGACACCGTCGGACGCACGTCAAAAGGCACCGGACTCAGATCAATCACGGTAATCTGGCATTTCGGCTCGCCCAAACCGACGAAATCACGCAGCAATCCCGTCAACGATTCCGACTTGTTGCGCCGTTTCGGATTCAGCAGAAAATCGTAGCGCACGTCATTCAAACGGCTCATCAGCTTGATTAGGAACTCGTCGAACTGCCCAAATAATGCGCCCTTGGTTTTGCCGAAATCAGTGCGCATTTCATTGGCGTCCTTGAAATGCCTGTAGACCTCGGAAAGTGGAAAATATACCGGCGAGTCGATGGAAACCGAATCCATTTCCAGTTTTTCCGCGGTTTTCTTCTTCAGCGCATAGATTGTTTCGCGAAGGAATGCGGTTTGAACTGAGGCCCCGGGATCATTGCGGTCGATGAGCAGATCCACTAATTCTGCAAAAGTCATCAGCCAGTAGGGAATTTCCAGTTGCCGTGCGTCCAGATAACGCGTGTGTTCCGGTTTGAAGGCGGACTGCAGCACCCCCTGCCGGTCACGCCAACAATATTCGCCGTGCAAATCCAGCAGAATGATATGCGCCTTAGGCATGGCCGCCACTGCCCGCTGGATCAGGCTGGTGACCGACCAGGACTTGCCTGAACCGGACTGACCAAGAATGGCAAAATGGCGGCTGCACAGGGCCGAGGCATCGAGATACACCCCCGTAGCGGGATGGCTCCTCAAATAGCCGAGATTGAAGCGCTGCGCCCTGAATTTGACAAAAATCGAATTGACTTCCTCCGGCGCGACGGCATGAACCTCCGCTCCCGGGGTCGGATAATGGCGTACGCCGCGCTGGAACACGCCCTTTTCGGCGACTTCTCCCAGAGGCGTGAGATGGATCGTGCAGCCTGCGGCGGAACGGCAAGCTTTGTTTTCGCTTGGACTTGCCTCGATTTGGTTAACCAAAGCGAGCACTCGAATATCCTGCTGATGGACGGAAACATACGAACCCACCTGCCCGACGAGCTGCGACTCGCCTCCAACCGTAATCACGGGCTTGAAACCGTCGTTCTCTTCAAGTAGCTTGGCAAGCATTCTGCTGCCGCGCACTTGCATCACATGGCCAATTAGGGTATCAGCATTGATCGGCATCGGAACTCCCTAGCAAGGAATTGAATCGCGAATTTTACCGGCTACGGCAAAGATGGCGGGAACTACGCTCCGTCCTCGTTATCTTCAGGGGGCTTTGATTTCACCGAGTCCGGAACCTTTGGCTTTTTCGCCGTCTTGAGCAGAATCAGCGCATTACCCACAATGACGAGAAATACTAGCCCGAGAACCACCAGAAACGTCGCCATAAACCGAGGTCTTCAAAAAGCCCCACGAAAACAATAGGATTAACAGCCCGCAACCGAACAACGTCATGAACAAACTTTTCCAGCAGTTTCAGACGCCCGCAATTGGACGACGCCCGCACGCGTGCCTCGGCACAGGAAAAGCGTCGTGACCGCCTCAGTCTGGCGCATCGGCCAACTCCTCAACTCCGTGCAGAGCACCTTCGTCGGCTTGCTGCGCGTCTGGTCGATACCCATCGTCCTGATGCTGAGCATCGCGTCGGGTTACACTACTTATTATGGCATGTCTTTTTTCATTACTTGGTGGATCGCTCTTATCATCACCGTCGCGGTGCAATCGATCATCGTCATCTGTACCCTGGAACTGGCGGGGATGCATTGGCGGGCAAACTTCTCGCGTTTCCTAGCCGTTACAGTTTCCCTGGGCATCGCCCTGCTGGTATCGGTCTCCTTTTCCTACTTCAAGTTCTACGAATTTTCCCAGCGCGACACCATCCTCATTGAACGTCACAAAGTCCTGGAGCATGACATCACCCGCTATCTGGATGAGATCGCCGGACTGAAAAGCAAACTCGCAGCCAGCCAGAAACAGCGATTCGAAGCAGCGGCGCAAGAGGCGAGCCAGGCGTATCTGGGAGCGCACCCCACCATGCAAGGCAGACACCGCAACAAGGTTGGCAAGGGGCCATTCTGGAGCCATTACAACGAGATTCAGCGGCGCGAGCAGGCGCATCTCGAAAAGCTTGAGCGGGGCATTACCAATCTTGATCGCGGCGTCATGGACCTGCGAACCGCTCTGAAAGAGTTCTCCTTCCATATGACCGCAGCGCCCGCCTATGAAAAAGTGTTGCTGGCCTTCCAAACCATCCAGAGCCAGGCCGACAGTTTGGCCGTAAACGATGGCACCCCACCGATCCAGGCGCCTTTGCTGGCTTCATTTGCCGAGTTCCATCAGGGCATCGCGCCTTCATTCGCCATGTGGGCAAACCTGTCCTGGTTCGCCTTGGCCTGCGCAGCAATGGTCGATTTCTTCACGGTGATCCTGTCTTACCGGCTTGAGTTTACCGCGCCCGGCCCACTGACCGAGGAGGAGAAGGAACTGGCCTACATCGGCCTCAGACAGTTCAGCGAATTCACCATCAATCGTAACGACGAACTGGAATTCCACATAGAAAAAACCGAACTGGAGCGTGCTCGCCGCTTTTCCGACTGGACGCGCATGTTCGCGGTGGCATTCCTCCTGAACCGGGGCTACCTCCGAAAAATCAGTGGAAAAATGGTTGAGTTTGCCCCCAATCTTTACCCCATTATTTCCGAGCGCCTGAAATTGAGCCGCGAGAATACGGATTTGCGCAGTGTATCGGCCAATGTAGAAAAGCTGAGGGAGTCAATGGAGAAGAAAATGTATGGATAAGGAAAGTGTCTTGTCCCAGGACGATTGCTGGGAAGCGGGTTTTGAAAGTGATCGTCGCATCGTAGTGTCAAGGCTTGGACCCTTCGTTTGGGTATTCAGGCGCCCCGAACATTTCATTAGGCGCTTCTATCACAGCATTTATGAGCTCGGCATCATGGATTGGAGCATCCCGCTCAAACCATTAAGACTGGGCTCCATCTGCGCGATCGAGGTATCCCTGGATATCCGCTTTCAGCCGACGCTACGTTATGCCCGCGAGCAGTTGGAGTCTCTCCCCGCCCTCGACCTTCAGATCAAGACCACCCACGAAGCGTTAATCAAGGACCGCGTGGATCAGGAATTGAGGATCATGGAGAGCGACACCAGCTGGGTGGAAACGGGTTATGCCCATATCGAGAAGCAGATCGAGCGCACGGTGAACGAACTGCTCGTTATGCGCAATATTCAATGCCGCGCTCGCTGCCTGATCGAGCCGTCTTTCGCCGAACTCGACGAGTTGGCCGCCGAGGCGATTTCCCCCTGGTCCCGGCACAAGGCCATCTATCTCGAACTCCTGCGCCGCAAGCGCGAACTGAGCGAACGGATTCAACAGGAGCATTCCGAGCAGGCTGAAGAGGAACATCGACTGAGGTTGGAACGCGAAGCGAGACGATTGCAGTTGATGCGTCAGGAGGAAGAACTGATTAAGGCCAGGCAAGCACAGGAGATCGCACGGATACAGGCGGAACTCGCGACCGAGGAGGCACGTCTGACCGAACAACTCAACAGCGAGGCACGGCAACGTGAGGAGCAGATCCGCCACACCGCTCGACTTCGGGAAATGGAGAGGGAGGTCGATTTCCAGGAAAAACACCGGCGCGCCCAAACGGTCGACGACATGGAGAATCACCTGCGACGGGAAATCGAGCTGCTGGCTATGGAAAGACAGCGCTTATTGTTGGAAGAGGAAGTTCGCGAAGTCAAGGTGGCCAAGGCCAAGGGCTGGATCATCAACGCCAAGAAGCGCTTCCCGCTGGGCGAAAACAAGACCGCGCCGCAGGAAGCCGAGCTTCCCGAACCGCCTGCCGAGCTTTAGAGATAATTTAACAGAGACAAGCCCTGCACTTTCGCGTAAGCCTGTTGCGCCGCTTGCAGAGCGACCTGCTGGAGGTTGAAGCGGCCGATGGCTTCGGCATAATCGAGATCTCTGGTCTCCGACAGCTTCGCCTGCGTGTCCGTAATGAACTTCGCGTTCAGGTTTTCCTGCATATCGAGACCGTTCAAACGTGCGCCAACGCGGGCACGCACATCCAGAACATTACTTAGTGCCAACTGAATATTTTCGATATCACGCTGATCCGGCGCACTATTCTTCATATTTTCCGCAAAGTTGAAAATCAGGTTCAGAACATTTTCGGGAGCGCCGCCGCCCGCAGGCTTGATCACGAAAACAGCATCGCCCGGGTCGCCGTCGTTAACTAACTGATTCGGCGCGACCAACAAAGCCCTTTGGTAATTATCGCCCTGGTAGTTGAAACCGCCCATATTGGGGTCGCCGACGAACGGCCGGGTATGGGAGAGAAAACCGCTGAACAGGTATTCTCCGTTGGCGTTTTTCTCATTTCCCAAGCTCATCATCGTCCCCAACAATTGCCGAGCCTCCTGTTCGATGGCCCGGCGGTCGCTGGCGTTCGCGGTCGCGTTCGCCCCCTGGATGGCCAATTCGTTGAGGCGCTGCAATACGTTGCCAGCACCCTCCAGGACGGAATCCTCGAACTCTAGCCGGCTGCGCGCCGTTTGAATGCTGCTCTGATACTGATGGTTGATTTCGAGTGTCTCGGTCAGATCCAGTGCGCGGGCCGCGCCGGCGGGGTCATCCGCAGGCGTGAGGATCCGCTCGCCAGTGGAAATCTGGCGTTGGGTCTTGGACAGTCTTGCCTGCTGATCGAGCATGGCGGTGACGCTAAGCTGATGAGATGATGAGGTCGAGATGCGCATGGTTAACTCCTGACCGCGCCCAGCAGTGAGGCAAATATGCTATTCGCCACGTTGATCAACTGCGCGGCCGCCTGGTAGGACTGTTGAAATTTGATCAGGTTGGCCGCTTCCTCGTCCAGGTTAACGCCGGAAATCGAGTCGCGCGCTTGGGTAGCGTGTTCCAACAGATTTTTTTGCGCCGAGCTGTTGATTTCGGCGGCGTGAGTCAGAGCGCCGACATTTCCGACGATCTCGCTGTAGGCATCCTGGTATGTAGCGGTGCCGTCAAGCAGATTAAGGCCAGTCTGAAGATCCGCCAAGGCACCAGCGTTGCGGTTGTCGCCGGGACCGCCGGTTGGTGTAGACGCCGCCGCGATTCGGCGCGGGTCAGTCATATTCAATCCAATTTGACCCGCCGCAGCCTGGGTGGGCTGGATCAAGAAGCTGCCGTTCGAAGTCGCTCCCATCAGCTTGATATCTAAGCCATCCACACTATTCGCCCCGGTGAAATCGCCGGTACCGTTGCGTGCCACCACTTTGTTGTCGCTTAGTCGGGTCAGCGCATAAGCGGGTGTGGCGGTGCTCTCATAATCCAGACGGTAATCGCTGGCCCGAAGTTGAGTCGGGTCGTTGTAATTAACGGTAAGCGTCCCACTGGAACCGCTCTTTGGGAAGATTGTCAGAGTTGGACTCACAGTGGGTTCGGCAAAAAAATCACCACCTGGCTGGCCGTCCAAACCGGAACCGAGCCTGTGCTGCCTGTTGAACTGCAGGGAGACACCCACGGCGATCCGGCCTAGCGCATTTTGCGCCGGATCGAGCACGCGATGGGTAAATTCCAGAAGCCCGCCAACCTCACCGCCATGCAGATTGTCGGTGATCACGACGGCACCGGAGCCCCCTGCTGAGATAGCGATATCCTTCGAGTTAGCATCGTAGGCAGAATCCTGAACCTTCAGACGAAAGGTGTTTGTCCCTAACACGAGCGACTGACCGGTGCCCACGAACACGTTCAGGGAGCCGTCATCCTGGGCAACAACCTGCGTATCGATTTGTTCGGAAAGCTTTTCCAGAAGTAGATTGCGCTGATCCATCAGGTCATTGGGCGGTTGTTTACCGCCCGATTGTCCTAAGGCCGCCACAACGCGCTGATTGAGTGTGGCGATACCACTCGCCAGGGTATTGATTTCATCGACGCTGCCCATCAGACCTTGGTTGACTTGCCCCCGCAGTTCGTCCATGCGTTTATCGAGCACATTGAAGCGCTGGACCAGGTGCTCTCCCTCCGCAAGCATTACCCGTCGGGCAGCGACTGACGTAGGGTCGTTGGTGACGCCACGGACGGAGTTGAAAAACGCCTGAAGCGAGGGGCTCAGGCTGGTATCCTGATCGGCGATGATGCCGTCGACCTGGGCAGCCATGCGATGATAGCTGTCCAGTTCCGCGTGCGTCGAAGTGCTGGTTCTGACTTGATTGTCCAGGAAGTTGTCGTAACTTCTGGTCACCGAAACCATTTCCACGCCGCCACCGAGAAATCCGGTCGCGCCAGGATGGGCCGGGGCTTCTACAAGATCGACGCGCTGCCGGCTGAAGCCCTCGGTGTTGACGTTGGCGATGTTATGCCCGGTTGTCGCCAAAGAGCGCTGAAACGCCATCAGCCCGGAGCTGGCGATGCCTAATAATGCGTTTGTCATGACTGGCTTCTGCTTACTCTGATTTTCAAGTTTGGCCGCTCACATCATTCAATCGACTTATCGGCTTGGGGCAACGCATGCTTTAAATTCCGGTTAGACGACGGTCAATCCTTCAAACGCGCGGTGTCCGCCATAGATCGACATGACTTTGCGCGCATAGGCAGGGTCGGTCGCATAGCCCGCTTTCTGGAGGGAAACGATGAATTGAACCGGATTGTCTGCGTTTTCCAAAGCCTTGGCGTAACGCGGATTGGACTTCAGGAAACTGACATAGTCACGGAAACTGTCTGCATAACTGTCATAGGCGCGGAAGACCGCGCGCTTTTTCACCGCGACGCCATTTTCGTATTCTAAGGTCTGGACGGTTATTCTTTGGCCCGTCCAGCTCCGGTCCGCTTTGATGCCGAAAAGGTTATGGCTTTCCTTGCCTTCGGCCGTGCGCATGACGGACTTGCCCCAGCCCGACTCCAGCGCAGCCTGGGCCAATAACATTTTTGGATCGACGCCCAACTCCGCCGCTGCCGCCCTGGCCTGAGGCCAAAGAGCCTCGACAAAGGCCTCCGGGCCATCCAATCTGCCCGAGGCATTGACTCTCATCTCGCGTCGATATGGTGAGTTCGCCAGGCTGTCGGTCATGTTGGCCGCAGCCCGGCGCACATTCGCTTGAGCATCTGCCGATTCGGTGCCCTGTCTGGGCAAAGCCTCCCGGCGATAATCCGCAAGGGTCTTGGGGGCCATTCTGCCCTCGGCGGATGTCTTGCCGCCCAACTGCTGAATCAACATATCGGCCAGGCCAAGTCCAGATTGCTTCCCGAGTTCTACCGCCATTTGTTGATCGTAAAGATCTCGATACAGGCGGCTGTGATTGTTATCCAGCAAACCGGACTCCTGGGTGGCACTACGCATGCTTTTTAACGCCATCTGGATGAAAATCGACTCAAACTGCCTAGCGGTCTCTTTGAGCGCCTGGGGCGAATTGTTTTTAGCCTGACTGCGCAGTTGGGCCAAGCCCCTGAAGTCAGTGTATACATCGGCCGTGCCGCCCTGTTTAATCATGACCGCTCGCCTAAATTACAATCAGTTCGGCGCGCAGCGCTCCGGCGCTTTTCAGGGCTTCAAGGATCGCGACCAGATCGCTGGGGGCTGCGCCCACCCGGTTAACGGCCTGAACGATTTCATCCAGCGACACGCCCGGATTGAATACGAACATACGATTGCCCTCCTCCTGAATATTGATATCGGAACGCGGCACGACAGCGGTGCGGCCACCTGCGAATGGACCCGGCTGGCTGACCACCGGCCTTTCGCTGATGGTCACGGTGAGATTCCCGTGGGTCACCGCGGCCGGCTGCACGCGGACATGGCTGCTGATAACGACCGTACCGGATCGGGAGTTGACGATAACCTTCGCCGGCACTTCTCCTGGCTTGATTTCCAGGTTCTCGATCACCGAGGCAAAGGAAACTCGTTGCGCCGGATCAATTGGTGCACCAACATGAATCGACGAGGCATCCACGGGACGCGCCAAACCTTCACCGTATACCCGGTTGATTTCTTCAGCCATGCGATTAGCGGTAGTGAAATCGGGCGTACGCAAATTGAGAATCAAGCTACCCCCCTGCGAAAAACCAGTCGGCACTTCACGTTCCACCGTCGCGCCATTTGGAATGCGTCCGACGCTGGGCACGTTCACCGTAATCTTGGAGCCGTCCTGGCCAGTAGCGGTCACTCCATCCACGACCAAATTGCCTTGGGCCATGGCATAGACTTGACCGTCTGCGCCCTTTAGTGGCGTCATCAAGAGGCTGCCGCCACGCAGACTCTTTGAATCGCCGATGGAGGACACCGTTACGTCAATCTGCTGGCCGGGTTTGGCGAAGGGTGGCAGATCGGCGTGCACGGAAACGGCAGCAATGTTTTTTGATTTCAAGTCAATGCCCGGGGGCACCGTCACACCCAACTGAATTAGCATGTTGCGCAGGGTCTGACTAGTGAAGCGGTTCTTGTCGCCGGTGTTGTTTAAGCCAACCGCCAGGCCATACCCGATGAGCTGATTGGTGCGGACCCCTGCGACCGAACTGATATCCTTAATGCGCTCCGCCTGCACATCAAGGGCCAAGAGCAGTAGAAACCCAAACCCGGCGATCGGAAGATGGCCTGCAATTTTTCTCAACATACCGGTTCTCCAAATCCTGGGGCGCCTAAAACGGAAAGAGGACGCTGGTAAACAGCCTTTGCAGCCAGCCCATGCGGTTGGCGTCGGCGATGACCCCTTCGCCGTTATAGATCATGGTAGCGTCGGCCACCTTGGTCGATTCCACCGCGTTGTTGGTGTCGATATCGACGGGACGAACGATACCCGAAAGCTTGATATATTCATTTCCCTGGTTGAGTCCCACGCGCTTTTCACCCTGCACCCGCAGATAACCGTTGGGCAAGACCTCCACCACGCTGACCGGGATGCTGCCCTTGAGCGCATTGCTCTGGTTGCTTTCGCCATCGCCCTCAAATTTGTTTGTCGCTTCCAGGCTGCTGGCCACGTCGTATCCGAGTATTTCAGCCCCTTCCTGCCCCATCAACATAGGCGCTTTCACTTTGGTTACGGCGGTGCGATCCGCCCTGGTATTGGCGTCTTTTTGGGCATCCGTCTTTTCCACAAGCCTGACGGTGAGAATATCGCCCACTCGCCGCGCCTTGACGTCCTCGAACAAGCGCAAATCGTTATTCGACTGATAGATGCCACCCAAATTCTGTTGCGGGGAGATCATGTCCTCGGGACGCGCTGGCGAATAGGCCGGGTCGCGGTTCGGCGGCGGATTCAGGATCGATGCACAACCAGCCAACTGGCAGGCGAATAGAAAAGCTAGCACGCGTATCATAGCTCTGGCTCCCCTTAGAGGTTGTTGGAAGCGAAGCCCAACATCTCGTTAGTGGTCTGGATAGCTTTGGAATTCATCTCATAGGCGCGCTGCGTCTCGATCATATTAACCAACTCCTCCACGACATTGACGTTTGACGTCTCCAGGGAACCCTGCACGACTTTGCCAAAACTCTCCTCACCCGGGGTACCAATGATCGGCGCACCGCTGGACACCGACTCGCGGTAGAGGTTTTCGCCGACTGGCTCAAGGCCGACAGGGTTGATGAAGTCGGCCAACTCGATGGTGCCCACCTGACTAGGGGTCGGATTACCGGGTTGCAAAACCGAAACGGTCCCGTCCACACCAACGGTCACGCTGATCGCGTCCTGCGGAATCGTGATAACTGGATCCAATGTATAACCGCCGTTCGTCACCATTTGACCGGTCGAATCCATCTTGAAGGAGCCGTCGCGAGTGTAGGCGATATCACCATTTGGCATGAGGATCTGGAAAAAGCCGCGGCCGCTGACCGCTATATCCAAGGGATTCTGCGTCTGAACGATATTGCCCTGCGTGTGGATTTTCTCCGTGGCGACCGTCCTGACGCCCGTGCCCAACTGCAGACCCGAGGGCAGTGTTGTGTTCTGCGTCGATTGTGCGCCGACTTGTCGCACATTCTGGTAAAGCAAGTCCTCGAACATCGCCCGTTCTTTCTTAAAACCGGTGGTATTGACGTTCGCAAGGTTATGCGAAATCACCGACATGTGAGTCTGCTGGGCGTCTAGCCCGGTCTTGGCTATCCAAAGTGACGGGGTGGTCATGATTTTTGTCCTCCCGGCTCACGCCGATCTAATGTTTCTACCCCATCCGCATGATCTGGGCGCTCGCCGCAGCGTTGTCCTCGATGGTTTTCATCATCTTGATCTGCATTTCGTAATGCCGCTGAAGCTCAATCATTCGGACCATTTCTTCCACCGCGCTGACGTTACTGGTCTCCAGCACGCCAGTCACCAACTTGACCTCGGCGCTAGGCGCGGCATTCCCCTCCCCGGCGAAGCGCATCAAACCATCTTCACCTTTTTGCAGCTGATCCTTAGGCGGTTTGACCAACTTGATTTGGTCCACTACGGCCAGGACTGTCGTATTGCCGCCCTGGGGCACCAAACTGATGGTGCCGTCAGTGCCGATTTCCAATTTCTGCGCCGGGGGCACCGCGATCGGTCCGGCGTTGCCGATTACCGGCAATCCCTTGCCGGTCAAAAGCTGTCCTTGTTCGGTGATATGCAAATCACCTGCCCGCGTATAAGCCTCGCTGCCATCCTCGGCTTGCACGGCGATCCAACCCTCGCCATTGATCGCCACGTCAAGGTCCCGTCCCGTCGTTTCCAAGGCACCCGCAGACAAATCTACGCCCGGGCGTTCCGTCATCGCGTAAACGCGGCTCGCATAGCCCGGCCCGAACACCGGCTGGCTGCGGAATTGCTCGAGATCGGCACGGAAAGCCGTGGTGTTCACGTTAGCCAGGTTATTGGCAGTCGATGCCTGCGCCTGCATGATCTGCTTGGCGCCATTCATAGCGATATAAAGTCCGCGCTCCATGACGGTGACTCCTGTGGTCTAGAATTTACCGGACGTTCAATAAGGTTTGCACGACCTGATTTTCGGTGGTGATCGTCTGAGCATTGGCCTGATAGGCTTGCTGGGCGACAATCAGGGTGACCAGTTGTGCGGCGAGATCGACATTGGAACTCTCCAAAGCACCGGCCTTGATCGTGCCAAAACTGCCGGTTTTCGCGACGCCGCTTATCGGTGGGCCCGAATCCGTGTTTTCACCCCAAGCGGTGTCCCCCAGCTTCGAGAGCCCTTGCGAATTTTGGAAACGGACCAGCGCCACCTGACCGAGCGGCTTAGATGCCCCATTAGTAAATCGCGCGAACACGATCCCGGTATCGTCAATATCCAGACCTGACAGACGGCCCGTCGGCAGGCCGTCCTGCGACAGCGAATTCACGCTGAATGGACTGCCCAATTGCGTGGAGCCATTGAGATCCAGGGTGATCGCCAGGTCCTGCGCATTGGGGGCAACCGTTATGGGCGGATAAATGAACTGTCCGTTCACGGGGCTGATCAATTTACCGACATTATCAAATGTCAGCTTATCAGCGATCGGCGAAGCGGGTGGTACACTTCCCTTGATGTCGCGTCCGTCGACATAGGTATAAATATCCCATTCCATGGGGTTGGCCGTCTTGACAAAATACTTTGATGCGACGTGGGGGTTCCCTAGCGAATCGTACACCGTCACCGATGAGGTATGGGTATACGTGTTCGGATCGACAACGCCGCCGCTAGGACCAACGAAACTGAGGGTCGGCGCCTGCTTGCTTGCATCGAGATTGACCCCGGTGCTAATTTTCGTCGTCGGCTGCGGTTGCCCTTGGCTGCTATCGACCTGCAACGTCTGCATTATGCCGGTACTGAATCCCTCCGCAACTGTGTTCCCGTTCGGCCGGTACGCCAACAGGGCCTCCCCGGAATTATTGACGATATACCCCTCTTCGTCGGCATGGAACATTCCGGCTCGCGTATAAACCTTTTGCTGAGGATTAATCGTGCTGTCGCCCAAAGCAAAGAACCCCTCGCCGCTAATCGCAAGATCAAGTCCATTTCCGGTCAACTCAAGATTCCCCTGGTCAAACTGTTGCGCTACGTTGGCGATCACGACACCGGCACCGGGGGTACTTTTTGAGACACCCCCCAAACCCGATGCATAAACGTCGGCGAACTCTGACCTCGATCTCTTGAACCCTGTAGTGTTTGCGTTCGCGATGTTATTGCCGGTGGTTGACAGCAAGTTGGATGCCGCGTTCAAGCCACTGATTGCTGTACTGAAGCCCATGTTACACCTCGGAATTTACGGAAATTTCTCGAATATCCTTCAAGGCATACCTGCCGAGCGCGCCGAAATCGGCTTCTATGCCCTTTACGCCCCCTAAGGTCACGCTTTCAACGGGAGTGCTAACCAGAGGATCAAGCGCCGTTGTTTTGCCCTCAACGACAGCTTCCGCCTTGATCTGGTAAGTGCCGGGACTGGCACGGCCGTCACCAGCCAATTTCCCATCCCACACGAATGACGCCTGTCCAAGGGCCGTTTGTTGCAGATCGATGACGGCCGGCACCTGCGCACCGTTGGTGCCAAAGATCCGTACGGTGACATTTGAGGCGCCAGCTGGTGCGGTCACTTCACCCTTGATGCTGGTGGTCTCGCCCAGAACGCCCTGACTGGAGGGGATCAGCGCGGTCTTTCCCACTAGATTCGCCGCCTGCAAAGCCTGTTCTTCGTTCATCGAAGCAGCGAAGCTTGAAAAGGATGCCTGCAGATCCTGAATGCCGGTCACTGTGCTGAATTGGGCAAGCTGACTCAAAAACTCCGCACCCTCTAACGGTTTGAGCGGGTTTTGGTTGTTCAGCTGGGCTACCATGAGTTTCATGAACATATCCTGTCCCAACTCATTCTTTTTCTGGATATTGGGCGGCTTATCCGCCAGCCCTAGAGAGTTGAGCGCATTAGTATCGATGCTCATCGCCATTCACCTATGATTGCCCTAAACGCAAAGTCTGCTGTAGTAACTGCTTCGCCGTATTCACTACCTCGACGCTGTCTTGGTAAGAGCGCGAAGCGGACAGCATGTTCGTCATTTCCTCGATGGTGTTGACGTTGGGTTTGAAAATATAGCCGTCTGCATTCGCCAGGGGATGCTCCGGCGCGTATTCCATGCGGGGCGGCGCCTGGCTTTCCACCACGCCGAGCACATTCACGCCCGTGGAGGCGCTGTGTTGGTTCATCGCTTCCTGCAACTGGGCGGCGAACACCGGCTGGCGCGAACGGTAAGTCTGATTCACGCTGCTGCTGACGCTCTCAGCGTTCGAGAGATTGCTCGCCACCAGGTTAAGCCGCAAGTTTTGCGCGCTCATGGCGGAGCCGGCAATTTCGAAGATCTTGAAAGACGACATGGCTATTCTCCCCTGATGGCGCTTTTCAGACCGGCGATCTTGCCGTCGAGGAAACGCAGGGAGACCTGATACTGCAAGGCGTTCTCGGCGAAACGGACCTGCTCCTGCTCGCTGTCTACCGTGTTGCCATCGAGCGAAGGTTGCGAAGGGATCCGAAATTTCGTTTCGGTGCCGAGCGGCTCATGCGCGGACGAAAAATGCTGCGATCGCGTGACCGCAATCTTGAGCGTTGGTGATTGAAGACCTTTGAGCACCGACTGGAAATCCAGGTCGCGAGCCTTATAGTTGGGCGTGTCGGCATTAGCCAGATTGGCCGCAATCAGATCGGTGCGCTGTTCGCGTGCCCGAAGCGCTAGGGCATGATTGCCAAAGGCATTAACGAAATTGATGGCCATGATCGTGTCCTCTCGTCCAAGTGCTTGGGGATTAGCATCATCCGCGCCAAGAACAACATTCTTTTTTATATCAAGAACTTATTAAATTACGTCGGGATTACGAAATAGGCGAGCGGCAACTTCCCGCCGCATCTCGCTTAGCAAGACACGGCTAAAGGATGCGGCATCCTTCGTGCTAAGGAATGTTCAAACCGAACATCGGAGCAATTCCATGCGACGCATACTCTTTACCATCCTTGCTTTTTCCATGCTGCTGACGCCTTGGGCAGAGGCGGAAATGCCATTGCAGTCGCATGAATCGATCCTGACTGCTCTTCGCGAATTCGTTGAGTCAAATTTTCGACACCGCGATGAAAGTCATGAAGTGGAAGTGGAAGTGGCACCGCTGGATAGCCGGCTGCGGCTTGCCGAGTGCTCCCAACCGATTCAGGCTTTTTACCCGCCGGGCCATCAGGACATTGGCCATGTTGCGGTGGGCGTGCGCTGCCAGGGTACTCAGCCCTGGAGCATTTATCACAAAGCGAATATCAGGCTTTACAAGGAAGTAACGATTTTGAACCAATCGGTCCGGCAGGGCGCAGTACTCACGCCGAACGATATTGCGCTGGTAAGAAAAGATGTCGCCCACTTGCGAGGCGCCTATCTGAATCCCCAAAAGGTGATCAACAAACCGCTCAAGAAATCCTTACCGGCAGGAACGGTACTGAATGCGGATCATCTGACTGCAGTCAAAATCATCAAGCGAGGACAAAAGGTACTGATCCGCGCTCAAAGCGCCAATTTTGAGGTGAGCATGTCGGGACTTGCGCTAATGGACGGCGAGGAAGGCCAGCGGATCCGGGTCCGCAATGAAGAGTCCAAGCGCGTTGTCGAGGGAACCGCGACTGCTGAGGGCATCGTCACTATCACCTACTAAGTGATGGTCATCGCGCCCCGCCGGCGCAGTGAGTTAAAGATACTTAACAGGACGCCGATAATCCTGTACAAGAGCAAACAGGAGGAACCTCAATGAG
>Ga0209254_10002526_pt1 | contig 16638 bp, 13 predicted proteins | sample FrelakmetDIP11DI_FD_187148 | JGI IMG/M metagenome (GOLD analysis project Ga0209254, IMG submission 187148) | Freshwater lake sediment microbial communities from the University of Notre Dame, USA, for methane emissions studies - DIP11 DI (SPAdes)... | ecosystem: Environmental > Aquatic >... | reverse complement strand
GCCACGGGCGTGCCGAGCAGGTAGCGCACCTGGCTGCGGGTCATGCCTTCCTTGACCGCCTCAATATCCTTCTGGTCGAGCAGGTTGCCCTGCTGCACGTCGAGCCGGTACACGCAGCCACCGACCAGACCGCCGAGCAGGCCTGCCGGCAGAGCCAGCAGGAGGGTCAGGCCAAGGGCCCGAAGACGGTGGTGTGGGGTTGAGGGTGCCATAATCGCCCCGCATCATAGCCGATCAACCGGACGCCGGATCACCCGAACATGGAGCCCAGAGACCTACGCAAGGCCGGCCTGAAGGCAACGACGCCCCGCTTGCGAATTCTCGAGATTCTGCAGGAGGGCGGCCCCCAGCACCTGAGTGCGGAAGACATCTACCGGCGCCTTGCCGACGCCGGTGATGACGTCGGCCTGGCCACCGTGTATCGGGTCCTCACCCAGTTCGAGCAGGCAGGCCTCGTGACGCGCCATAACTTTGCCAGCGACCACTCGGTGTTTGAGCTCGAATCCGGCAGGCACCACGATCACATGGTCTGCGTCGAGACTGGCCGGGTGGTGGAGTTCGCCAATGATGACATCGAGCGGCTGCAGCGGGAGATCGCCGGCCGCCACGGTTACGACCTCGTGGATCACAGCCTCGTGCTCTACGTTCGCCCGAAGCCCAACCCGACGTCGTAGGGAGCGGAAATGGGGACATGCCTCATTTCCTTCTAGGAAATGAGGCATGTCCCCATTTCCGCCTTCAGGCGCGATTCTTCTTTTTTCGTGGATTTGGGTCGCGGCTAAAGCCGCTCCTACCTTGCCTTAGCATTTCGGCGGCGTGAGCCCGCGTCTGCTCGGTGATCTTTACCCCGCCAAGCATCCGCGCTGTTTCCTCCACCCGCTCATCCGCATCCAGCATGCGCACCGTGGTGGTCGTCTTGCCGGCCCGGGTTGCCTTGCTGACCGTGGCCTGGTGCTCAGCGAGCGTGGCGACCTGCGGCAGGTGCGTGATGCACAGCACCTGCCGGCCGGTGCCGAGTTCGCGCAGGCGGCGGCCCACCATTTCGGCCACCGCACCACCGACGCCGGCGTCGACTTCGTCAAAGACCAGGGTCGGTGCGCCCCGGATCGTCGTCGCAACCACCTGGATGGCAAGATTGAGGCGCGACAGTTCGCCACCGGACGCAACCCTGCTCATGGCCGCCGGCGGCTGGCCGGCATTGGTCGTGACGAGAAACTCCACCTCGTCCGCGCCCTGCGCGGTCACAGCAGCATCGCCGGGCTGAACCACGCGCACGGCGAATTTCCCGCCCGGCATTCCGAGAGTTCCCATGTTCTTCGTCACCGCGTCACTAAGGGCGCGAGCGGCAGCCATCCGGCCCGCACTGAGAGTTGCAGTCAGCGATACGAGCCCGGCGCGACGCTGGCGCGCGGTTTCGGCGAGGCGCTCAAGCGCTTCTTCACCGGCGCTGAGGCCGGCAAGCTCCTCCTGGAGTTTGTCGAGGAGAGCGGGCAGTTCATCGCTGGTGCAACGGTGCTTGCGCGAGCTTTCACGCAGGGCCGCAAGCCGGTCGGCGATGACCGCCTCGCGCCCGGGGTCCTGGTCCAGTTGCGCCAGACGGTCCCGTAACTGGGCGACGGCTTCACCGATCTGGCCTTCGACGTCAGCCAGCAAACGCAGCGGGGCTTCCAGCCCCGGGTCGAAGCGCAACACGTCTGCAAGCGCGCGGCGCGCGGCGCCGAGCGCGGCCTGCGCAGAACTCTCTTCGTCGTCGTACGTGCGCGCTATGGCCCTGTCCAGAGCCTCGCCGATGCGTAACCGGTGGGCGAGGGCCGTGTGCTCCTGCTCGAGTTGCGCGAATTCGCCCACGCGCGGCCGGAGCATATTCAGCTCCCCCACCTGGAAGCTCAGCAGTTCGAGCCGGCTGTCCCGATCCCGCTGGTTGACGGTCACCTGCTGCAAGGCCGACTCGGCCGCGGTCCAGGCACTGTGGGCGGCGCGCACCCGATCCAGCAGGTCTGCGTGATTAGCGAGCTCGTCCAGCACGTCCCGCTGGGTCGCCCGGTGCCGTAACGACTGGTAGTCCTGCTGGCCGCAAATATCGACCAGTGTCGTGCCCAGTTCCCTGAGGGTCTGAATCGGCACCGGGCGCCCGTTGATCCAGGCCTTCGAGCGCCCGTCGGGACTGATCACGCGCCGGAGGAGGCAGCCATCGCCGTCATCTGTCAGGTCGTTGTCTTGCAGCCAGCGGCGGGCCGCCGTGCCGTTGCCCGGCTCGAACATTGCCAGAACCTCCAGGCGGCTTGCCCCGGCACGGATCGCCTGAGCGTCACCGCGTTCGCCGACGGCCAGCGCAAGGGCGTCAATCAGGATGGACTTGCCCGCACCAGTTTCGCCCGTGAGCACGGTAAAGCCGCTGCCGAAGTCCACCGTGACGTCCTCAAGGACGGCGAGATCGCGGATCTGCAGTTGGGTCAGCATGCGCGGGTAGGGAGTTACACCTTGCCGCCGGTGCGGGCTGGCGTTCGGCCAGGCGTTCGGCCAGGCGTGCGGCCGTGGTCCCGCGTGTCCCGACCCCAGAGGAGCTTGCTGCGCAGGATGTCGAAATAGTCGTAGCCGACGGGATGCACCAGTTCGATGTGTTCTTTGGCAGCGCTGACGCGGACGCTGGATCCGGGGCCAAGACGGCCGAGTAGCTCCCCGTCACAGGTCACCTCGGCCCGGTCTACCTGCTTCGACTTCGGCGACGGAGTCGCGTGCAGGCGCACTTCGGCGACCCGGTGGCCCGGGATCACGAGTGGCCGGTCGCTGAGCGTGTGGGGGCAGATGGGTGTGAGCACGAGTGCGTCGAGGCCGGGTTCGACAATCGGGCCACCGCAACTGAGGGCGTAGGCGGTGGAGCCGGTCGGCGTAGCGATGATGAACCCGTCACCGAGATGGGTGTTCACGTAGCCGCCGTCCACGAACGTCTGGTACTCCACCATACGCCCGGTGTCATGTCGCTTGACCACCACGTCGTTGAGCGCATACGCGCTCGCCAGGGCTTTCGTGCCTCTTACGATCGACGCCACGAGGAGCATGCGCTGCTCACTGACGTAGTGGCCAGCCAGGATCTGATCGATATGCCCCAGCATGTGCTCGGGGCCGACATCTGCCAGGAACCCCAGTCGCCCGCGGTTGATCCCCAGGAGCGGGATCTTGCGGCCGGCAATGCGCCTCGCAGCGTAGAGCATGCTCCCGTCGCCGCCGATCGCGATGACCAGGTCGACACCCACAGCGAGCCTGCTATCCGCCACGCGTTTTGCGCGGGCCGGTACAGCCCGGGCGCGCACTGCCCGGCTCAGCTTGACGCTGCACCCGGCCTGCAGCAGGTGCGGTGCGAGTATGCGCATGGCTTCAAGGGCACGCGGATCACGGGGATTGCCCATGAGAGCGATCCGGGCGAACGGCCGGTGTCTGGATTTGTTATTCATTTCGCTATTCTTATCATGACCTTGACACTCTCCATGATCGATTGCTAGCGTTCCTTCAACCCATGGGCACCGAACTCACCTCTGACCTGCCCTCCGAGCGCGCCCGGCACGTACTCCGGATTCTCGTTGAACATTACATCCGCGAGGGCCAGCCGGTCGGCTCACGGACCTTGTCCCTCACCGCCGGGCTGGACCTGAGTTCGGCCACCATCCGCAACGTCATGGCGGACCTGGAAGACCTCGGTTTCATCGCCGCACCCCACACCAGCTCGGGTCGGATTCCCACTGCCAAAGGTTACCGGTTTTTCGTGGATACGCTCGTCCGGCTGCAGCCGATGGCGGAGCTTGATGTGGCCCGCCTGCAAACGCAGCTCGAGGACCGCTTCCGCGGGGACGCCAAGGCCATTGCTTCCGCCGCTTCCTCAGCACTGTCCTCGCTGACGAGCCTCGCGGGCGTCGTCACGATTCCGCGCCAGCACCACGCCACCCTCCGGCACATCGAGTTTCTGCCCCTGTCGGGCCGACGCGTGCTCGCCATCCTGGTCGTGAACGACTCGGAGGTGCAGAACCGTATCCTGGACATGGAGCGTGACTACACGGAGGACGAACTACGGCATGCCGCGAATTACCTCAATGAGCAGTTCACGGGCCGGGATCTCGGTGAGGTCCGGACCCGGCTCCGGGCGAATCTCGACGGCACACGGGAATTCATCAACCGTCTCATGCTGGAATCGATCGCCGAACAGGGGCAGCAGGCGGGCACCGAAAGTGCTGGTTACGTGCTCTCTGGCGAGACGAAGCTGATGAATTTCCAGGAGCTTTCCGATGTCGAGAAGATCAGGCAGCTTTTCGAGGCTTTTGGCGAGCAGCGGGAGATCCTGACGCTGCTGGACCGGAGCGTAGCTGCCCAGGGCGTACAGATCTTCATCGGCGAGGAATCTGGCTACCACATCCTCGATGAGTGCACGATCGTGACAGCCCCGTATACTGTCGGCGACCAGATCGTTGGCGTTCTGGGCGTCATCGGTCCCACCCGGATGGCCTACGAGCGGGTCATACCGATTGTCGACGTCACCGCCCGCTTGCTCGGCGCGGCTCTGAATTCCAGCCTGAACCTGGGTCAGGCTCTGGACTTGAATTCCGGCTCCTGACCCCCATTGTCGCGACTGGCGGCCGAGGGCCTGCCTGTTTCAGCACGTCCCGAAGGAGCCTGCCCCATGTCTGATGCCGAACACCCGGACGCCCCAGCGGCGGATCCCGTGGCGCAGTTGCGCGAGGCCCTGGAAAAGGCCGAGGCCACCGGCGCCGAGAACTGGAACCGCTACCTGCGGGCCGTCGCGGAGCTCGACAACGTGCGCAAGCGGGCTGCCCGTGATCTGGAAGCGGCCCGACGCTCCGGGGTGGAGAGGCTGGCTGGTGAATTGCTGAGTATCGTGGATACCCTTGAAATGGGGCTCGAGACCGGCGGGACGGCCTCTGCGGAAAGCCTGCTGGCCGGCAAGCAGGCCACACTGCGGCTGCTTCGGGGCGCCTTCGAAAAGTTCGGTATCGAACTGGTGGATCCGCTGGGCCAGCCCTTCGATCCGCAGTTGCACGAGGCGATGAGCATGCAGCCCTCTGCGACAGCCGTGCCGGGGTCGGTCCTGGTCGTGTTGCAGAAGGGCTATCGGCTGGGCGAGCGGCTGCTTCGCCCCGCCCGGGTGGTCGTGGCAGGGGAGCCGGTGGCCTCCGGCGCGACGCAAACCGGCGGGGAGTCCCCGGAGGACGTGAATTGACGACGGCCGTGCATGATCGGGCCTTGAAACCTGCAAAGCAGAGCCCATTAAAAGCCCCAGTCGGCGGCAACCCTTTTAGCGGCCGAATTAGCGACCTAACCAGTGGATGGAGCGACGGATGAGCAAGATTATTGGTATCGACCTCGGGACCACGAATTCCTGTGTGGCGGTCATGGAAGGCGGCAAGCCCAAGGTCATCGAGAATAGCGAGGGTGATCGCACCACCCCGTCCGTCGTGGCGTTTACGAAGGATGAGGAAGTACTGGTTGGCCAGTCGGCCAAGCGCCAGTCCGTGACCAACCCGGCAAACACCCTGTTCGCTGTCAAGCGGCTCATCGGCCGCAAGTTCAAGGACGAAGTGGTGCAGCGGGACATCGGCATGGTCCCGTACAAGATCGCGGCGGCGGACAACGGCGATGCCTGGGTCGAGGTGAGCGGCAAGAAGATGGCGCCTCCGGAGATCTCCGCGCGCGTCCTTATGAAGATGAAGAAGACGGCCGAGGACTATCTCGGCGAAACGGTGACGGAAGCCGTGATCACGGTGCCCGCGTACTTTAATGATTCCCAGCGGCAGGCCACCAAGGACGCAGGACGGATTGCCGGTCTGGACGTCAAGCGCATTATTAACGAGCCGACGGCAGCCGCTCTGGCCTACGGCATGGACAAGCAGCGGGGTGACCGCAAGATCGCCGTGTACGACCTCGGTGGTGGCACCTTCGACATCTCCATCATTGAGATCGCAGAGATCGACGGCGAGCACCAGTTCGAGGTGTTGGCCACGAATGGCGACACCTTCCTGGGTGGCGAAGACTTCGACATGCGGATCAACGAGTACCTGGCGGGCGAGTTCCAGAAGGAGAGCGGTATCGACATTCGCCGCGATCCTCTGGCCATGCAACGGCTCAGGGAGGCCAGCGAGAAGGCCAAGCTCGAGTTGTCCGCCCAGCAGCAGACCGAGGTCAATCTGCCTTACATCACGGCGGATGCCAGCGGTCCGAAGCATCTCAACATTCGCCTGACCCGCTCCAAGCTGGAGTCACTCGTGGAAGAACTGATCGAGCGGACCATTGGCCCGTCCCGGACAGCAGTGAGTGATGCCGGCCTCAAGGTGGGCGACATAGACGACGTGATCCTTGTGGGCGGCCAGACGCGCATGCCCAAGGTCCAGGAGGCGGTGCGCAATTTCTTCGGCAAGGAGCCCCGCAAGGACGTCAATCCCGACGAGGCCGTGGCGGTGGGTGCCGCGATCCAGGCGGGCGTGCTGTCCGGCCAGGTGAAGGACGTGCTCCTGCTCGACGTCACCCCGCTTTCACTGGGTATCGAGACGCTGGGTGGCGTGATGACGAAACTCATCGAGAAGAACACCACGATCCCGACCCGGGCCAACCAGACGTTCTCCACCGCCGATGACAACCAGACCGCCGTGACCATCCACGTGCTCCAGGGCGAGCGGGACCAGGCAAGGCACAACAAGTCGCTGGGCCGTTTCGATCTGGCGGACCTGCCGCCGGCGCCGAGGGGCATGCCCCAGGTCGAGGTCACGTTTGATATCGACGCCAATGGCATCCTGAACGTGTCGGCCAAGGAGAAGGCCACGGGCAAGGAGCAGAAGATTGTCATCAAGGCATCGAGTGGCCTCGCCGAGGATGAGATCAAGCGCATGGTGGGTGAGGCTGAAACCCATGCCGAGGAAGACCGGCAGTTCCGGGAGCTCGTGGAGGTTCGCAACCAGGCCGATGGCCTGGTGCATACCACCGAGCGCTCCTTGCGGGACCTGGGTGACAAGGTCGATGCCGCTGATCGTGGGCGCATCGAGTCGGCGCTCTCGGACCTGAAGGACGTGATCAAGGGCGACGACAAGGCCAAGATCGAGCTCAAGAGCAAAGCGCTTGGCGAGGCATCTGCAGCACTGGCTCAAAAGGCCTACGAGCAGGAGCAGGCCGCCGGCGCGGCGGGCGGCCAAAGTGGTGCGCAGAGTGGCGGCCAAGGTAGTGGTCAGGCCGGAGGCGGGGACGATAGTGTCGTCGATGCTGAATTCGAAGAGGTCAAGGACGGCAAGGGCGGACGCTCTGGTACAGGCTAGACGCTCTGGCACAGGCTAAGTGATACCGGCACTGGAACCCAAGGCAGGGCAGAGGCAGAGCAGAGCAGCCCAGCACACGCTCCAGGTCCGGCAAGTTCTCGATAACCCAACGGCCCGGTGCAGCGCACCGGGCCGTCATTGCATTGGTTTAACGCATGGCGAAGCGTGACTATTACGAAGTGCTCGGCGTCGGCCGCGAGGCCGGCGAGGCTGAGATCAAGAAGGCGTACCGTCGGCTCGCCATGAAGCATCACCCGGACCGTAATCCGGACGATCCGAAAGCCGAGGTCGCGTTCAAGGAAGCCAAGGAGGCTTACGAGGTCCTTTCCGACGCGCAAAAGCGTGCGCTTTATGACCGGCACGGCCACGCTGGACTGGAGGCAGCGGCTGGGAGTGGGCGGGGCGGACCGGGGATGAACCCCGGCGACGCTTTCGGGGACATCTTTGGCGATGTCTTTGGCGATATCTTTGGCGGCGGACGCCGCGGGCGATCGACGGTGTTCCGCGGGGCGGACCTGCGCTACGAACTGTCCCTGACGCTGGAGCAGGCGGTCTTCGGGGACACCATCAATCTCACGCTGCCCACGCTGGTCAACTGCGAAACCTGCAAAGGCTCCGGGGCCAAGCCGGGCACCAAGCCCGTGACCTGCAAGACCTGTGAAGGTGCGGGCCAGGTCCGCATGGCCCAGGGATTCTTTTCTGTGCAGCAAACCTGCCCGACCTGTCGCGGTGCCGGGCAGCAGATCGAGCAACCCTGTGGCGGCTGCCAGGGTCGCGGCCGCGTGCAGAAGAACAAGACGCTCGCAGTCAAGGTGCCCGCCGGCGTCGACAATGGCGATCGCATCAGGCTCACCGGCGAGGGCGAGACGGGCCAGAATGGCGGCCCGCCCGGTGACCTGTATGTGGAGATCCGGACCCAGCCCCACGATATCTTCGAGCGTGACGGCGCGGACCTTTCCTGCGGCATACCCGTGAATTTTGTCCTTGCGGCTCTCGGTGGCGTCGTGCAGGTTCCCACCCTCGATGGCGAGGTGGCCCTGAAGATTCCGGCGGAGACGCAGTCCGGGCGAGTGTTTCGCCTGCGTGGCAAGGGCGTGCGACCCGTCCGGGGTAGTGGTCCCGGCGACCTCTACTGCCGGGTGGAAGTGGAAACCCCGGTCAATCTGACTGCGGAGCAGAAGCGCCTGCTTGAGGCATTTAACGAAGCGCTGCTGTCCGGCGGTGACCGGCATCGTCCCCGCAGCCAGTCCTGGCTTGACGGGGTTCGCCAGTTTTTTGAGAAGATGACGCCCTGATGCGGCACTGAGGGTTGGTGGTTGATGGCGCGGCTGACGGTACTCGGTGCAAGCGGCCGGATGGGCAGGGCCCTGATCCGGCTGATTATTGAAGGCGGCGAGCACCAACTGGTGGGAGCCCTCGGGGAGGCCGGGGATCCATCGCTGGGTCGTGATGCCGGCCAGGTCGCCGGCCTGGATCCGCTGGGGGTCCTGATCACAGACGATCTGGCTGCTGCCCTCAAGGGTCGCGGGGTTGGGCCCACTGCCGGCTGTGAGGTTGCCATCGACTTCACGGCTCCCGTCGTGACTGCGCGCCATGCCCAGGCCTGTGCGGCGGGTGGTCATGCACTTGTCGTCGGGACGACGGGCCTTGGCGCTGGCCAGCTGGATGCTCTGCAGGTGGCTGCGCGGCGAATCCCGGTGCTCTACGCGCGCAACATGAGTCTTGGCGTTACGGTACTGACTGAAATCGTGCGTCAGGCCGTGACGCTGCTGGGTCCTGAGTTCGATGCAGAGATCATCGAGGCGCACCATCGCCACAAAAAGGATTCCCCCTCCGGCACAGCCCTCCAGCTTGGAGAAGCCGTCGCGGCGGCCCGCGGGCGCCAGCTCACTGACGTTGCGGTGTATGCACGCTCAGGCCTGACCGATGCCCGGGCGGAGGGTGCCATTGGTTTTGCCTCGGTTCGGGGTGGGGCGATCGTGGGTGACCACACCGTGTTGCTCGCCGGAGCGGAGGAACTTCTCGAACTGACGCATAGAGCCACGGACCGGGCCCTGTTCGCCCGGGGGGCGCTGCGGGCGGCGAGTTGGCTCGTGGGCCAGCCAGCAGGCCTGTATTCACTTCGGGACGTGCTGGGGCTTCCTGCGAAATAGAGCCCGTCAAGGGGTGTCCTCATTTCGCCCCGTCGTATTAGAATGCGGCGGGTTCCAGGAGAGAGAAATTGAGAGCGGGTTCGGCCCCATCTTGGAGGGTGGCTGATTCCTGCTTGGCAGACATGCGCCTTTCAGCTCCCTATCTGACGATTTCCTGGCGAGAACACGTCTCCACCAAGGCAAGAGCGTAATGGAACCCGCGTTACTGGCATTGCAGGACGGCACGGTGTTTCGGGGCGTTTCCGTCGGCGCACCGGGTCGCACCATTGGAGAGGTCGTCTTCAATACGGCAATGACCGGTTATCAGGAGATCCTGACAGATCCGTCCTACTGCCGGCAGATCGTCACCCTCACTTACCCCCACATCGGGAACACCGCGACCAACAGTGAGGACCAGGAAAGCGACCGGGTGTTTGCGGCTGGGCTGGTTATCCGGGATCTGCCTGCGGTCTCCAGTAGCTGGCGGGCTGAAGTGGAGTTGCCCGAGTTCCTGCGCCGCGCGGGTGTCGTGGCGATTGCAGAAATTGACACCCGCAAGCTGACTCGTGTCCTGCGCGACAAGGGCGCGATGTCCGGTTGCATCATGACCGGGGTTGTGGACCCCGGAACTGCCGTCGACCACGCCCGGCGCTTTCCCGGGTTGGCGGGCATGGACCTGGCCAGAATTGTCAGTGCCAAGGATGCTTACCAGTGGAACCTCGGCACCACGTGGCCAGGCCCGGCGCCGATCCGGCCCAAACGCAGCGGTGTGTTCGATGTGGTGGCCTACGATTTCGGCATCAAGCGCAACATTCTCCGGCTGCTGGTGGAGCATAACTGCCGGGTCACGGTGGTGCCCGCCGAGACTCCGGCGGAAAAAGTATTGGCTCTGCGGCCCGATGGCGTTTTCCTGTCGAATGGTCCAGGCGACCCCGAGCCCTGCACCTACGCCATCGAGGCGATTGGCAAGATCCTGGCTGAGGGTATTCCGGTCTTCGGCATTTGCCTTGGCCACCAGCTGCTCGGCCTGGCGAGCGGGGCGAAGACCATCAAGATGAAGTTTGGTCACCACGGTGCTAATCACCCGGTTCAGGACCTCGCCACCGGGCAGGTGCTGATTACCAGTCAGAATCACGGCTTCGCGGTTGACGAGTCGACTTTGCCGGAAAACCTGCGGGCAACCCACCGGTCACTCTTCGACAATTCACTGCAGGGAATCGAGAGAACTGATTGTTTAGCCTTCAGTTTTCAGGGTCATCCCGAGGCCAGCCCCGGGCCCCACGATCTGCGCCCGCTCTTTGCGCGCTTTGCCGGGTTGATGCGCCAGCGGGTGCAGCAAGCACCCGGCCTGGCGGCCTCCGCCAAGTCGGCACTGAAGACGAAGTAGCGGGGATCCGTCCATGCCCCGGCGTACTGATCTCCACAGCATCCTGATTATTGGCGCGGGGCCCATTGTTATTGGCCAGGCCTGTGAGTTTGATTATTCGGGTGTGCAGGCCTGCAAAGCCCTTCGCGAGGAAGGGTTCCGCGTCATCCTGGTCAATTCCAATCCCGCCACGATCATGACCGATCCGGACATGGCCGATGCCACCTATATCGAGCCGGTGAACTGGCAGACGGTGGCCCGGATCATCGAGCGGGAGCGGCCCGACGCCTTGTTGCCGACGATGGGCGGGCAGACGGCTCTCAACTGTGCGCTGGATCTCGAGCGCGAAGGCATTCTCGCGAAGTTCGGTGTGGAGATGATCGGCGCCTCGCGGGAGGCCATCGACACCGCTGAAGATCGTGAACTCTTTGGGCAGGCGATGAAGGAGATCGGTCTCGACGTCGCGCGTGCCGCGACCGCCCGGACCATTGAGGAGGCCATCGAGGCCCAGGCCGCCATCGGGTTCCCGACCATCATTCGGCCGTCGTTCACCCTCGGCGGCAGTGGCAGTGGCATTGCCTACAATCGCGAGGAATTCGAGGCTATGGCGGTCCGCGGGCTCGATCTCTCGCCGACCACGCAAATCCTCCTTGAGGAGTCGCTGATCGGCTGGAAAGAGTTCGAGATGGAAGTGGTCCGGGACAAAGCGGACAACTGCATCATCATCTGCTCTATCGAGAATGTGGACGCGATGGGCGTGCACACGGGCGATTCCATCACAGTGGCCCCTGCGCAGACGCTCACCGACAAGGAATACCAGCGCATGCGCGATGCCTCGATCGCCATTCTCCGGCGGATCGGGGTGGATACTGGTGGTTCGAACGTGCAGTTCGCCATCAGTCCGGCCGACGGGCGAATGCTGGTCATCGAGATGAATCCCCGGGTCTCCCGGTCTTCCGCACTGGCGTCCAAGGCTACTGGCTTTCCCATTGCCAAGGTGGCCGCCAAGCTGGCTGTGGGTTACACCCTGGACGAACTCCGGAACGACATCACCGGGGGCGCTACACCGGCTTCCTTCGAGCCTACGATTGACTACGTGGTCACGAAGGTGCCGCGATTCACCTTCGAGAAGTTCCCCGGGGCCAACGACCGGCTGACCACCCAGATGAAGTCGGTGGGCGAAGTCATGGCGATGGGTCGAACCTTTCAGGAATCGCTGCAGAAGGCTCTTCGCGGGCTGGAGACGGGCATCAACGGTCTCACCGAGAAGCTGTCCGCCTCGCCGACCGCTGATGACATGGACCTGTTGCGACGCGAGCTGCGGATGCCGGGCGCCGACCGCCTGCTCTATGTGGGGGATGCGTTCCGGCACGGCTTGTCCCGCAGCGAGGTTGCCCAGCTGTCCGGCATTGATCCCTGGTTCCTCGCCCAGATTGAGGAGCTTATTCATTGGGAAGGACGCGTCCGTTCCGAGGGCATGCCGCTGCTCCAGAGCGAGGCGTTGCGTACACTGAAGCGGAAAGGCTTTGCGGACAGCAGGCTGGCAAGCCTGCTCGGCATTCAGGAAAACATAGTTCGTCAGAGCCGGCTGAAGGCCGGGGTGCGACCTGTGTACAAGCGCGTAGACACCTGCGCCGCGGAGTTCGCCACAACCACGGCCTACCTGTACTCGACCTACGAGGAAGAGTGCGAGGCTGCGCCCACCAATCGGGACAAGATTTTGATTCTGGGCGGGGGCCCTAATCGCATCGGTCAGGGGATCGAATTCGACTATTGCTGCGTTCACGCCGCCTTCGCCCTGAAGGAAATCGGCTACGAAGCAATCATGATTAACTGCAATCCCGAAACAGTCTCCACGGACTATGACACCTCAGACCGCCTCTATTTCGAGCCGCTGACGTTCGAAGACGTGATGGAGGTCGTGGAGCTCGAGCGTCCCAAGGGCGTCATCGTGCAGTTTGGCGGCCAGACGCCGCTGAAGCTGGCGCGTCGGCTGGAGGAGGCCGGCGTTCCAATCATTGGGACCAGTCCGGAGTCAATCGATATCGCGGAGGACCGGGAGCTGTTTCAGAAGCTGGTTCAGCGGCTGGGGTTGCGCCAGCCACCGAACTGTACCGCCCGCACTCCTGAGGAGGCCGTCCGTCAGTCTGCGGAAGTCGGGTTTCCGCTGGTGATCCGTCCCTCATTTGTGCTGGGCGGCCGGGCAATGGAAGTTGTGCACACGGAGGAAGACCTGCGCAGCTACATGAAGGACGCCGTGAATGTCTCCAATGACAGTCCGGTCCTGCTGGATCGTTTTCTGGATCTCGCTATAGAGGTGGACGTTGACCTGGTCAGCGACGGCAAGGACGTGCTCATCGGCGGGATCATGGAACATATCGAGCAGGCAGGCGTGCACTCCGGTGATTCCAGTTGCTCGCTGCCGCCGGCCACCTTGAGTCCAGAGATCCAGGCCGAACTCATCAGTCAGGCAACCAAACTGGCGAAGGCGCTCAACGTCGTCGGCCTGATGAATACCCAGTTCGCGATCCAGAACGGGATTGTCTACCTTCTGGAAGTGAATCCCCGTGCGTCGCGCACCGTGCCATTCGTCTCGAAAGCCATTGGCTTGCCGCTGGCCAAGGTGGCTGCAAAAGTAATGGTGAACGTCACGCTCGCAGAGCAGGGTGCCACGGTCCAGCGGATTCCGGATTTCTACTCGGTCAAGGAGGCAGTATTTCCGTTTGTAAAGTTTCCCGAAGCCGATCCGATCCTCGGGCCAGAGATGAAGTCCACCGGTGAAGTCATGGGCACCGGCCGTACCTTTGCCGAGGCCTATGCGAAGGCGCAGATTGCCTCCGGGGTTACGCTGCCGCGGCGGGGCACGGCGTTCCTGTCGGTACGCGACCGGGACAAGCCGGCGGCGGTCAAGCTGGCCCAGTTACTGCTTGATCGGGGTTTCGACATCATCGCCACCGGGGGCACCGCCATTGCTCTCGCGAAGGGCGGGGTCGCGTGCCGCCGAGTCAACAAGGTGCGCGAGGGCCGGCCCCACGTGGTGGATATGATCAAGAACGATGAAATCAGCCTGATAGTCAACACGACTGAGGGCAAGCAGGCGATCAGGGAGTCCCGTTCCATTCGCGGCGCAGCGGTGCACGGCAAGGTGACGTACTACACCACCATGCCTGCCGCCTTGGCGACCAGTTACGCCCTTGATCACCTGGACGACGTCAGTGTGAACAGACTGCAGGATCTGCATGCCGGAGTAGTGTTGTGAAAAGGGTACCCCTGACGGTCGGCGGCGCCGAGAAGATGCGCGCTGAAATTCGCACTCTTAAGACAGAAGCACGCCCCCGGGTAATACAGGCCATCTCCGTGGCGCGGGGTCACGGCGACCTGAAGGAGAACGCCGAGTATCACGCCGCCAAGGAAGAGCAGGGCTTCATTGAAGGCCGGATTCGTGAGCTGGAAAGCCAGCTGTCGAACGCGGAAATCATCGATGTGGCGCGACTCGCCGGCAACAAGAAGGTCGTGTTTGGCGCGATCGTGAGTCTTAAGGATGAGGCTGATGGTAAGTCCAGCCGCTACCAGATCGTGGGCGAGTACGAGGCAGACATGAAGCAGGGCCTGATTTCGATTACATCCCCGCTGGCGCGGGCGCTTATCGGCAAACTGGAAGGTGACGTGGCCTCATTTGTTGTGCCGGGCGGTGAGAAAAACCTGGAGATTGTGCGCGTCGAGTATCTTTGAGATACGGCGGCCATGGATGGCCCGCGACGTGCCGGGGTCACTCAGTCGTCCGGAAGTTTCAACCTCGCCCCGCTGGGGCATGGCCGGTAGAGCACAGCAACATTGCCAATCCGGGCGATCAGATTGGCGCCGGTTCGCGCCACGATGGATTCGATTGCCGCATCGCGTTCCAGCCGGTTCGCTGCGGTCGCCTTCAACTTGATGAGTTCGTGATGGGCCAGTGCTGTTTCCAATTCGCTCAGAAACGCCTCGGTAACCCCAGCCGACCCGAGGCGGGACACCGGCTTAAGGGCGTGAGCCAGGCCTCTCAGGTGTTTCTTCTGCTTCTCCGAGAGCGGCTGATCTTTACTGGTCATGGATTGCGAGTATAGCGATGAGCCGGAATTCATCCAGCGCCCGGTGGAAGGCCCGGCAGGCCCGCGACCCCTTCGTGAAGCGTGCTCAGGCGGAGGGCTGGCGTTCCCGCGCGGTCTTCAAGTTATCCGAACTGCAGGGCCGGGAGCGACTCATCAAGCCAGGCTCGGTGGTGGTTGACCTGGGCGCGGCACCAGGCGCATGGAGTCAGTTCGCGGCTGGTGTGGTTGGCGACCAGGGGAGGGTCCTGGCGGTCGACCTGCTGCCGATGACGGCGCTGGCCGGGGTTGAAATCCTGCAGGGGGATTTCCGCGAAGAGACTATGGTGAAGACCTTGCTCGCCAGACTGGCCGATCGCCCCGTAGACCTTGTTCTGTCTGATATGGCCCCCAATATGACCGGGACGCGGGTCGTAGATCAGCCCCGCACCATGGAATTGGCCGAATTGGCCGCTGACTTTGCGAGCCAGGTCCTCCGTCCTGGCGGCAATCTGGTGGTAAAGCTGTTCCAGGGCGAGGGTTTCAAGGAGTATGTGGAGGCAACCCGGGCTCGATTTGCGTCAGTGCGGATGCGGAAACCAGCCGCGTCCCGCTCCGGTAACCGGGAGACTTATCTGGTAGCTAGAAACTTTCGGCTGTAGTAGTGTCTAAATTCAAGTCGCGTCAGGCTTTTGACGCATAGCCCCTGAACCAGAAAAGGCCAAATCCCGTGCTGAATGACCTGGCCAAGAACATCATCCTCTGGATCGTCATCGCCATTGTGCTACTGACGGTTTTCCAGAGCTTCGGTACTGGCGCGCGTCAGTCCGACACCGTCGAGTACTCGGAATTTCTCAATTTGGTCCAGGCGGGCCAGGTCGAACAGGTAGTTTTCGAGGGCGATACCATCAAGGGCGCCAAGGTTACCGGCGAGCGCTTCACCACATTCAGCCCCGAGACGGATAACACCGCACTCATCGGCGAACTCAAGAAGAACAAGGTGCGCATCAGTGCAATGGCCCCGAAAGGCCAGAACATCCTGGTGAGCCTCCTGATCAATTCGTTTCCTGTCCTTCTCCTGATTGGCGTCTGGGTCTACTTCATGCGCCAGATGCAAGGTGGGGCTGGGGGGCGCGGAGCGATGTCCTTCGGCAAGAGTCGCGCCCGACTTCTCGGCGAGGATCAGGTCAAAGTCACTTTCCTCGACGTGGCTGGCGTCGAGGAGGCCAAGGAAGAGGTCTCTGAGATCGTCGAGTTCCTGAAGGATCCCGCCAAGTTTCAGCGGCTCGGAGGAAAGATCCCCAGGGGTGTGCTGATGGTCGGCTCCCCGGGCACCGGCAAGACTCTGCTGGCTCGTGCCATCGCTGGCGAGGCCAAGGTTCCGTTCTTCACGATATCCGGCTCGGATTTCGTGGAAATGTTCGTCGGTGTGGGTGCGTCCCGCGTCCGGGATATGTTTGAACAGGCAAAGAAGCACTCGCCGTGCATCATCTTCATCGATGAGATCGATGCCGTGGGTCGGCACCGGGGCGCCGGCCTCGGCGGCGGACACGACGAACGGGAGCAGACGCTGAATCAGCTACTCGTGGAGATGGACGGCTTTGAGGGTAACGAAGGCACCATCGTGATCGCGGCGACCAACCGCCCGGACGTGCTGGATCCGGCGCTGCTCCGGCCGGGCCGCTTCGACCGGCAGGTCGTCGTGCCCCTGCCTGACGTTCGTGGCCGCGAGCAGATCCTGAAGGTCCACATGCGGAAGGTGCCCC
>Ga0209254_10002525_pt1 | contig 16641 bp, 21 predicted proteins | sample FrelakmetDIP11DI_FD_187148 | JGI IMG/M metagenome (GOLD analysis project Ga0209254, IMG submission 187148) | Freshwater lake sediment microbial communities from the University of Notre Dame, USA, for methane emissions studies - DIP11 DI (SPAdes)... | ecosystem: Environmental > Aquatic >... | reverse complement strand
CCGTATCAGAAAAACGAGGCGATCAACACGGAGATCAGACTGATCCATGCCCACGCGACCATCGCGACCACCAACACCATGGGAAAACCCTGAAAAGTCAGAAGCTGTTTCATTTCGCGTACTCCATTAAGATTCGCTAATTTTAGTTTATTCGTCCTTGCTGCTCAAGCGGCGCGTCGGCAGCATGGGATCGTCGTCGTCCATCAGGATGCGCTCGGCCGGGCCTTCCAGATCGTCGAACTGGCCGCTCCTGATCGACCAGAACACGCCCACGATGATCAGCAGCACGAATACCCCCGACAGCAGAAACAGATACCCCAGAATGCCGCTCATGGCGCTACCAGTTCCTGAATGCTGTGAAAGTGCATCTCGCCATCCTGCATCAGCCGAAACTCGACCAGCCAGCGGCCCGCGGCAGGCAAGTCCAGCGATCCGCTGTAGACGCCTGCGCCAGCCGCGTTCAGCGGCAGTGTGAGCACCGGCGCTGGCGTACCGGGACGCTGCAGCCGCAGTTCAGCTGTCACGCGGTCGACCGGCAGGCCCGTGCGATCCTTGACGCGAACCTCTACAGGTCGAATGCGCCCCGTGCTGTCCAGCCCGCTCACCTCGACCTGCCAGCCGAGCTGCGATTCACGGTGCGCTTCGCTCAGTTCGGACGACACCGCCTTGGCCGCATTCTGCCCGTGGGCAACCACCCCGGAAAATCCGCTGTACACAGCTCCGCCGTCGCTGCCCAGCCACCATCGCCCGATCGGTTCAGGCAGGCCTTTGGTCGAGATATACAAGAGTGCGGCATTGATGAACACCAGGCCGATGAAAAAGCCGGTCAGCAGTTTGGGCGCCCAGTGCATGCGTTCGGCGCCGCGGTGCCGGAACTGGACCATCGCAAACAGGACCAACGCTGCAACAAGAAAAACAGAAATGTGGATGGCTACCACGTCCATTCCCGGCCAACGTCCCATGATGAGAACGAAGTACCCCACCAGGGGGAGAACGCCCGCCAGCAAGGCACGCAGCATGGGCGGCAGGCCCCGGAACAATCCGCCGATCGCGAACAGGACCAGCACCGCGCCCAGCCCGCCAAACAAGGTGATCATCGTATTCATGGGCGTTGGCTCGGGCTGTCGAAGCGGACGGTTTCGACTCGTGCTTCCGCTGGCTTACCCTGCGGCGTGATCACCAGCTCAAAACCCTTCGTTTGCATCGCCAGCGCGGGTGGCAACCGTACGCTGGCCTGGACCAGTCCACTGTGGCCGGGTTTGATGGTGATTTCACGGAAATTGCCGAGATCGAGCGCCGCGTCAGGGATGCCGCGCGCGCTGATCACATAGACCTGGTCCTGCGCCGCCTTGTTGGTGATGCGTATCTGGTAACGGTTGCGGATGTCGCCACCCGACAGCACGACATACAGGGGCTGGCGAATCTGGTTGACGGCCCGATCGAAACTGCCGCGGGTGCTGATGCTGTAGACGAGATAGGCGCTCATCAGGATCAGCGCCACCCCATAGCCGATGGTTTTCAGCCGTTTCCATTGGACCTTGGGCCGGGCCGGCTTCTCGGCAGCCAGGTTCTGTTCCGAATCGTAGCGGATGAGGCCGCGCGGGAAACCGAACGAATCCATGATGGTATTGCAGGCGTCGATGCACAACCCGCAGGAGATGCACTTGTACTGCAGGCCGTCGCGAATATCGATGCCGACCGGACAGACCTGCACGCACAGGCCGCAGTCGACGCAGTCGCCGAAACCCTTTGCATGCCGCTCGGCGAGCGCACGCTGGCCTGCGCTCATATTTGTCTGCCGACGCTCGGCTGCAACCTCTGCTTCTGCAGATGCGCCGGCACGCCGCCGCTCGACGACGATGCCCCGACCGGCGCGCACGACAGCCCGTCCCGATGCCCCTTCACCGCGCCGGGCGTCGTAATGCACCGCCAGCGTTTCCGGTTCGTACATCACGCTCTGGAAGCGGCCATAGGGGCAGACATACGTGCAGATCTGTTCGCGCATCAGGCCGGCGGCAGCATAGGTGGACAGCGTCAGAATGCCGACGGTGATATATGCGGCGGCAGCGGCTTGCCCGGTGAAGAAATCCGTGACCAGTTGCGGGGCATACGTGAAATAGGCGACAAAGCTGATGCCGGTCCAGAACGAGGCCAGTACCCAGAGCGCATGCGTGCTGGCAATTTTGATGATCTTCTCGCGATCCCAGGGTTGCCGGTAGAGACGCACCCGCGCCGGGCGTTCGCCCTGGATCTTGTATTCGATCCAGATGAAGAAGTCGGTCCACAGGGTCTGGAAGCAGAAGTAGCCGCAGAATGCTCGCCCGACCAGACCGGTGACGAAGAACAGCAGGATGGCGGCAATGAACAGCAGCAGCGCCAGCCAAATGACATCCTGCGGGTAGATCGTAAGCCCGAAAATCAGGAAGCGGCGGCCGGGAACGTCGAACAATACCGCTTGCGCCGGCGCATCCAGGCGTGTCCATGGCAGCCAGGGCAGGAGAAAATAGATGGCATACGCCAGCACCAGCACCGATGTCTTGAAACGCCGGAAACGTCCCTTCACCGAACGTGTGAAGATGGGAATGCGTTTCTGGTAGAGACCGAGCTGGTCTTCTAAACCTGTTTGCATGGTATGACCCGTAGCATCGATCGGATGCAAAAGCCCCCGTGAACGGGGGCTTTGCTTGTCTCGTCAGCCTGCGGTCTTACTGACCGCCGCCCAGTTCATGGACATAGACCGACAAGACCTTGATCTGTTCGGGTGTCAGGCGCCCTGCCCAGGCGGGCATCACACCCTTGTTCAGGCCGTTGGCGATGACGCCGCGAATCGCTGCCACCTTGCCTTCTTCGCCCTGCGTCGTCGGCACATTGGCCCATAGCCAGATTTTGTCGGTCAGATTCGGCGCGCCGATCTCCTTGCGGCCCTTGGCGTCGCTGCCGTGACAGTAATAACAGGCTGCGGTTTCACTATGGAACAGCGCATCTCCGGCCGTCGCCTTGGCGGCATCATGGCCGATGCCTGACAGCCTGGCCACATAGTTCGCCAGCTGGTCGATCTGCTCGCCGCCCAGCACTTCGCTGAACGCTGGCATAAAGGCGCGGCGGCCCCCCGTCAGGGTTTCGTGGATCTTGTCGTAGGAACCGCCGTACAGCCAGTCGTCGTCAGTCAGGTTGGGAAAGAACCCGACCACGCCCTGGCCGCCTGCCTGGTGACAGGCTGCGCAGTTGTCGGCAAACAGAGCCTTGCCGGACGACAGGATGAAGCCGTTCATCTCCGGGTCCTTGGCAATTTGCGCGTAAGACATCCCCGACACCTTGTCGAAGTAGGGCTTCTGGGCCACCGCCGCCTGGTTCAGGTCTTCCAGCAGCAGCGCACGGGTGTTCCAGCTATGCGTCTTGGTCTCGCCTGCGCTGTTGACGTAGGTGATGTCCGACACGCCACCGATCCAGCCTTTTCCCCACGGCCACGACGGGTAGATCGTCCAGTACACGATGGCGAATACCACCGTGGCATAAAACGTGTAGACCCACCATGCCGGCAGCGGATTGTTGAATTCCTGCAGGTCGCCATCCCAGGCATGTCCGGTGGTCTGCACGGTTTGCGATTCCATTTTTTGCTGACGTAGTTTTTGCTCGCTCATTGCTTGTCCTTCGTGTCGTCCTGATCGCCTGGCTGATCGTCGAGAAACGGTATATCGCGGTAGGATTCGAGTTGCTTGCTCCGCTTTTTGCTACCGTAGACGTAGATCACGATGCCGATAAAGGTGCAGAAAAAAATGATCAGGGCCAGTGGCTTGGTGTTTTCGGGTTTCGAGAACCACATCAACCATTCCATCAGCAAACCTTTGGCCCGAACCGATTAGCGGTTGTCGACGAATGCGTCGTCGTCGTACTTGCTGAAATCAACCATGGTACCGAGCACCTGCAGGTAGGCCACCAGAGCGTCCATCTCGGAAATGCCTGAGCGGTCGCCATCGTAGTTGCCGAAGTTGGCCTGCTCGACCAGGTTTTTCTGCGCATCCGGAATGTGCAGCTGGCGGGCGACGGTTTCACCGAATTTGACCACGTTGGCGTCGTATTCCGCCTGCGACAGCGAATACGGCACACCCACCTTGCGCAGCGCCTTCAAGCGGTCGGCGGCGTCGGATATGTCCAGCGGCGTCGACAGCAGCCAGGGGTAATTCGGCATCACCGACTCGGGCACCATCGAGCGCGGCGCGGCCAGATGCTGCACCTGCCATTCGTTGGAGTACTTGCCGCCCACCCGCGCAAGGTCGGGACCGGTCCGTTTGGAGCCCCACTGGAAGGGATGGTCGTACTGCGATTCCGCCGCCAGAGAATAATGGCCGTAGCGCAGCTTCTCGTCGCGGAACGGGCGGATCATCTGCGAATGACAGGTATAGCAGCCTTCGCGGATATAGATGTCGCGGCCGCGCTGTTCCAGCGGGGTATAGGGCCGCACGCCCTCGACCTTTTCGATGGTCTTGTCGATGAAGAACAGGGGGGCGATTTCCACCAGGCCACCAACGCTGATCGCCAGCATGGTCAACACGGCCATCAGGCCGATGTTGGTTTCAATCCATTCGTGTTTGAAATTCAAGTTCATGGTTATTGTCCCTGATTCATGCCGCAGCCAGCTTGGCGGCCAACTTGGCTTCCAGTGCGGCGCTCTCGCGCTTGCCCTGACGGATGGTCATGAACATGTTGAACGCCATCATCGCAGTCCCGGTCAGGAAGAACATGCCGCCGATGGCGCGCATCGCATAGAAGGGCATCATCGCCGCCACGGATTCGACGAACGAGTACTGCAGGTTGCCGAACTCGTCGAACGCACGCCACATCAGGCCCTGGGTGATGCCGGAAATCCACATCGCGACGATGTACAGCACGATGCCGATGGTGGCCAGCCAGAAGTGCCATTCCACCAGCTTGCGGCTGTAGATCTTGGTATCCCACAGCTTGGGCATCATGTGATAGAGCGACCCGAAGGAGATCATCGCCACCCAGCCCAGCGCGCCGGAGTGCACATGACCCACGGTCCAGTCGGTGTAGTGGCTCAAAGCGTTGACTTCCTTCAGCGACATCATCGGGCCTTCGAAGGTCGACATGCCGTAGAACGACAGCGCCACGATCATGAAACGCATGACCGGGTCGGTACGCATTTTGTCCCAGGCGCCGGACAGGGTCATGATGCCGTTGATCATGCCGCCCCACGAGGGCATCAACAGCAGGATCGAAAACGCGGCAGCGAGCGAGGAAGTCCAGTCGGGCAGCGCGGTCCAGTGCAGGTGGTGCGCACCCACCCACATGTACATGAAGCCCAGCGCCCAGAAGTGCACGATCGACAGGCGATAGGAGTAGATCGGACGGCCTGCCTGCTTGGGCACGAAGTAATACATCATGCCGAGGAAGGCAGCAGTCAGGAAGAAACCCACCGCGTTGTGGCCGTACCACCACTGCGTCATAGCGTCCTGCGTGCCGGAGAACAGGCTGTAGGACTTCATCGAGAACAGGTCGATGGGCATGGCCAGGTTGTTGAAGGTGTGCAGCAGCGCGGTCGCCAGGATGAAAGCCAGATAGAACCAGTTGGCGACGTAGATGTGCGGCTGCTTGCGACGCATGATGGTGCCTACGAACAGGATCAGGTAGGTCACCCACACCACTTCGATCAGGATGTCGATCGGCCACTCCATCTCGGCATATTCACGGCCTTGCGAATAGCCCATCACATAGGACAGCGCTGCCAGGACGATGATGGTCTGCCATCCCCAGAAGGTGAAGCTGGCCATGCCGTCGGAAATCAGGCGGGTCTGGCAGGTACGCTGGACCACGTAATAGGAGGTGGCGAAAAGCGCCGAACCGCCGAAGCCGAAGATTACGGCACTCGTATGGACCGGACGAAAGCGCCCGAACGAGAAATAAGGGCTGTCGAAGTTCAGAAACGGCCAGGCCAGCTCGGAGGCGATGTACACCCCCACGAGCATGCCGACCACCGCCCAGACCAACGCCATGACGGAGAATTTCTTAACGATATCAAAGTTGTACTGCTCCGCCCCGGAATATGTGCTTACCGCCATGGACCGCTCCTGTTGACCTGAAAAAGCGTGGCGAACCGCGCCTTGAACAGCATATGCTTATATTAAAAAACTGCGGGATTATATGACAGCCCACTCGCCTACCGCAACCAGAAAACCCTGTTCAGGGCGATGCCAGCAAGGCTTTCAGATCGTGTGCAATCGTATCGGGGCTGCTCCCATAGGGCATCAACAACCGCAAACGCCCTTGCGGATCATAAATATAGGTGCCGGCGCTGTGGTCGATCAGGTAATCGTCGGCCGACTTGATCGATGCCTTTTGATAGACCACCTTGTATTCTTTTGACAACTGCTGCAGGGTTTGGGCATCCGTATACATCCCGAGAAAGCCCGGATTAAAGGCCGGCACAAACTGTTTCAGCAAATCCGGCGTGTCGCGCTGCGGGTCCACCGTCACGAAAATCACCTGTACCCGCTCTGCCAGTGGCCCCAACTGCGTCAATGCGGCAGCAAAATCGGACAAGGTGGTGGGACACACGTCGGGGCAATGCGTATAGCCAAAAAAGACGGCAACAACCTTGCCCTTGAAGTCCGCCAGGGTGCGGACCTGGCCGTTGTGGTCAGTCAACCTGAAATCTCGTGCAAAGGCGGCGCCGGTGATGTCGGTCGCCTGGAACACCGGCGGCGGCGGGGCAGGCTGGCAAGCGGACAGCAGGAGTGCAGCGACGAGACCGGCTGCAGCGAACCAGCCATTCACGCCTTGATCTGCTCGAACAACTGTCCCGGTACGTCGGCCAGGCGGTATTTCCCCGTTACAACCGCCTTCGCCAGTTTTTCCAGTGTGGTTTCCTGCAGCAGGTCGATGATTTTCTTCTTCACCGGAATCCAGCGGGAGTGCAACGGACACGCGGTTTCATCGCTGCATTTCTTCAACCCGAGCAAACAGCTCTGAGTGAAAGCCGGGCCTTCGGTCAAAAGCAAAATTTGCATGAGGGTGACCTTGTTTCCCCCCTCGCGCAAACAGAACCCCCCAAGGCGACCACGGAACGAAAACAGCAGGTTCCCCTTCGCCAGGCTTTGCAGGATTTTGGCCAGATAGGGCGCGGGCACGCCGAGCTGGGCGGCTATGTCCTTGTTCAATACCGGACTGGCATTCGGCTGGGTCGCCATGTAAATCAAGGCCTGCACGGCATACTGGCTGGTTCGGGAGAGGATCATCTCGTGCCCCTGGATATGGATAGGGCACAATATAAAACAATCCTGTCCTAATATCTACATAAAGGCCCGAATCCCCATTGAAATCAAATGGGTATTTGGAAATAGTGGTCGACCAGCATGGCGCCAAACAGTAGGCTCAAGTACCAGATGGAAAAGCGGAAGGTTTCCTTCGCCAGCGCGTCACTGTATTGCCGATACAGCCGCCAGGCATACTGGACGAAGCGCCCCCCGAGCACCACGGCGGCAAGCAGGTAAATCCAGCCGCCCATGCCGGTGCCGACCGGCAGCATGGTCACTGCAAACAGCAGCAGCGTGTACAACAGCAAATGCAGGCGCGTGTAGGCTTCGCCATGCGTCACCGGCAGCATCGGCAATCCGGCCTTGGCATACTCGTCCCGCCGATAAAGCGCCAGCGCCCAGAAATGCGGGGGCGTCCAGGCAAAAATGATCAGGAACAACAGCAGGGCGTCATGGTGAATCTCGCCGGTGGCTGCCGCCCAGCCCAGCACCGGCGGCATTGCGCCGGAAGCGCCTCCGATCACGATGTTCTGTGGCGTGGCCGGTTTCAGCAGCGCCGTATAGATCACCGCATAACCGACAAAAGTGGCCAGCGTGAGCCACATGGTGAGCGGGTTGACGAAAACCTGCAGCAGAACCAGTCCGCTGCCGCCCACCACACCTGAAAACACCAGTGTCTGCGTATTGGTCAGTTCCCCGCGCGGCAGCGGGCGGGCACGGGTACGTGCCATCAGGGCATCGATTTTCTGCTCGACCAGGCAATTGAACGCCGCCGCTGCGCCCGCCACCAGCGCGATCCCAAGTGTCCCCGCCCACAACACGTTCCAGTCGGGCCAACCGGGCACGGCGAGAAACATGCCGATGACTGCCGTAAATACGATCAGGCTGACCACCCGCAGCTTGCACAGCGCCAGAAACTGCTGACAGCGACAGGCCGCGCCTTCAAGCATCAGGGATTCCATCCTCATCACCTGCGTACCCGATAGTTCAGCGCCACCAGACTGGCCAGCAGCAGCGCCGCCCCGGCGTTATGCGCCACGGCCACGGCCAGCGGCAGGCTGAACAGGACATTGCTGATGCCCAGCGTAACCTGCAGCAGCAACAGCCCACCGACAACCAGACCCAGGCTGGCATAACCCGGCGCCCGCAGCAGGCGCAGCACCAACCAGCCCAGAAACAGGAATACGACCAGCGCCATGACCCGGTGCACCCAATGGATAGCCGTCAACGCAGTCATCGGCAACAAATCCCCGGAAGCCGTCTCGCCGAGTTCGCGATGAAGCGTGAAACCGTGCGCAAAATCCATCGGCGGCACCCACACCCCCTGACACAAGGGAAAATCCGTGCAGGCCAGGGCTGCGTAGTTGGTGCTCACCCAGCCACCCAGCGCAATTTGCGTCACCAGCAATGCCAGCCCGATCGCCGAGCTGCCCCGCAAATGGTCGACGCGAGCATGGTAGGCGTGCGCGTTTTGAGCGCGCTCACGCAACCACAGCCACACCAGCAGGGAAAGCGTGGCGAGGCCACCGAGCAAATGCGCACTGACAATGAGCGGCTTGAGCAACCGGGTGACCGTCCACATCCCCAGCAACGCCTGAAACACGATCAGGCCCAGCAGGATCAGCGGCAATCCGGGGCCGCCGCTCGCCTCGCGCCGCTCGCGCCAGCCCAGTAGGGCGATGCCCAAGACGAGCAATCCCAGGATGCCGGCCAGGTAACGATGCAGCATTTCTTTCCAGGCCTTGGCGTGCGAGACCGGACCATCGGGCCGCACGGCCAGTTCGGCGTCGATGGCATCGGCTGCAAGGTGCGGCGTCAGTTTGCCGTAGCAACCCGGCCAGTCCGGACACCCCAGGCCGGCATCCGACAAACGCACGTATGCGCCCAGACTCACCACGCCAAATGCCAGAATCAGCGCTGCCAGAATGAAATTACGATATAGCTTCATGTTCGGTTTGTCTGCCTCAGCCTATCTGGGAAGCTTTGAGCAGCAGCTTGAGGTCTTTCATCATGCGTTTGGGGTCGACCTCAGCAGGGAAACGCATCATCAGGTTACCCAGCGGGTCGACCAGATAAATATGTTCAGACCGACCGCCCGCGGCAGGAAACTGCTCGGCGAAGGCCGCATCATCGGCTCGCCAGACCCACAACCCGGGATGTTCGCGCAATAGCGCCGGATCGGGACTGCCTGTGTCCGTCAGCACCCACAGCCGTTTGATGCGCGACTGCTCCTTACCCTGTGCGATCCGTACCTGCCGCATGATGTACAGTTGCTGTGCGCATGCCGCATCGCAGCTTGCCGCCCCCACGTGCACCATCACCCACTTCCCCTGCAACGCATCCAGATTGAAGGGTTCGCCGTCTAGCGCCCTCCCCGCTGTGTGCTGCAACGGGGTGACCTTGAGGAGATCGCCATAATTGGCGTGGCCCGACGGACGCCAGCCAAAATAGGCCAGATAGGCGGCAATCACCGGCACCGCGAACACACCGAGCATCAACAGGAATTTACTGCGCGAGGTCAATTGCATCTTCAGGAATCACTTCGGTCATCGGGTCCGTCACTCGCCATCACCCTGATGACGTTCCAAATTCAACACCAGCCACAACACCGCCAGCGTTGTCGCCAGACTGTACCACTGGAAGGCATAGCTGACATGCATGCTGACACCGGCATCAGGCCGCGGCCAGTTCCTCAGCAAGCCATCCTGCACCTGACTCGTCTGCAACAGCAGCACTGGTTGCAGGGTGCCCTCGTAGCTCGACGCATAACGTTCGAAGTCCAGGTTCTGCCACACGCGTCCCTGTGGCGTCGTGTGCGCCAGTTCGAAATAGCGGCTATGCGGATCGACGGCCACCCCCTCCAGGCTCACTTCACCACGCGGAGTCGGCGGCAGCTGAACCTGGTCACGGCTGCGTCCTGCCGGCATCCAGCCGCGATTGACCAGAATGGCTGACTGGCCGTCGTCGACCTTGAGCGGCGTCAGCACGTGATATCCGGCTATCCCTTCATGCACCCGGTTGTCGAGCAGGATCGTTCGGGCATCCTCAAACACGCCCCGCACTTCCAGCCTGCGATGCAGTGCGCTGTCGCGATCCAGCAGAGTGCCGCCGACATGAATGGGCGTCTCCCGCATGGCGACATCGTAACGCGCCTGCAGGGCGCGCTTGGTTTCGGCGCGCCCGTTCTGCCAGTTGCCCAGCCACACCGTCAGCACGAGGAAAAACAGCGTCGCCAGTGTCGGCCAGAGCGTCGGGGCAAACTGCCACGCTCCGATACGCAGCTTCAGCAAGTGCATGGTGCAGGCAATCCGGTTAGACTGAAGCTTTGCCGAGCATCCCGTTCCATGCGCATCATTGCCCTGCTTTTCATCGTCTTCATCCTGGCCAGTCTAGCCAGCGCCCTCTACTATCTCATCAAGGACAAGGGGCAGTCCGATCGCACGGTGAAAATGCTCACCGTGCGTGTTGCGCTTTCCCTCACCCTGTTTCTAATGCTGATGGGAGGCTATTACTTCGGCCTCCTTCCGCAAAGCGGGTTGCGCTGACCCCATGCCACCCAACAAAAAGCCGCGCAACACGCGGCTTTTCATCCAACCTGTGCCGTGCCAAGCGCGGCTTTTTATTGCTTTGTCTGGGCTGTCCTAGATCAACCAGTAAACCAAGATAAACAGCAGCACCCACACCACGTCTACAAAGTGCCAGTACCACGACACCGCTTCAAACGCGAAGTGGTGGTCAGCGGTGAAATGCCCGGCGATCGAACGCAACAGCATGACGATCAGCATGGTCGTTCCCATCAACACGTGAAAGCCGTGAAAGCCGGTCAACATGAAGAAAGTTGCGCCGTAGGCGCCCGCACCCAGGGTCAGACCCATCTCGGTGTAGGCATGGTGGTATTCGTAGGCCTGGAGGCCGAGGAAGAGAGCACCCAGCGCGACGGTCATCGCCAGTCCGATGATCAACTGGCTGCGCTTGTTCTTCTTGAGGCCCCAGTGTGCCCAGGTCACGGTCACCCCGGAACTCAGCAGCAGCAGGGTGTTGATCGCCGGCAGGCCCCAGGCCCCCATCGGAGTGAACTTGAATCCATCTGCCGTCAGCCCCGGACCCGCAGTCGGCCAGGTCGCAGTGAAACCCTCCCAGAGCATGCTTCCGGTTTCAGCTTCCGCCAGCCAGGGCACCGACAGCACCCGGGTGTAAAACAATGCACCGAAAAAGGCGGCGAAGAACATGACCTCGGAAAAAATGAACCAGCTCATCGACCAGCGGAACGAGGAATCGACCTGCTTGTTGTAGCGTCCGGCCTCGCTGTCGCGGATCACTTCGCCAAACCAGCCGAACATCATGTACAGCAGGATCGCCAACCCGGCGAGGAGCACCCAGCCGCCATGGTCGATCTCGCGCATGGTCATGACGCCGCCCACGGCCATCACCAGCAGCGCGACCGAGCCGATGATCGGCCAGAGCGAAGGTTGCGGCAGATAGTACTTTTCGGTTTGTGCCAGGCTCATGTCTTCCCCCTATTTCTCGTCTATTGATTGTTTAATTCACGAACTGCAACGCCAGATACACCAGCAGCAACATCGTCAGCACGAACATCACGCCGCCGATCAAGCCGGCGATGATGATCTGCGCCGGCGTCAGGCTTTGGGCGTCGGTGTCATAGTCGCGCCGCTTGCGCACCCCAAAGAAACTCCAGAACACGGCAAGTGCGGCTTTGAGATTGCCTCCCTTAGCCATTGGGCGTTGCTTCCTCCGCTGGCTGCAGCGCCCCTGTCGACTGCGCCTTCTCGTCGGTATTAAAGAAGGTGTAGGACAGGGTCACGGTCTGGACCTCCCGGTCCATCGCCGGATCCAGCACGAACAGCACCGGCATCGTGCGCCGTTCGCCTGCTGCCAGGGTTTGCGGAGTGAAGCAGAAACACTCGATCTTCTTGAAGAACGCTGCGGCGCGCGCCGGGCCATAACTCGGCACCGCCTGCCCGACGATCGCGTGGTCGCTGTTGTTGGCCACCTCGTACTCGACCTGCACCAGTTGCCCCGGGTGAACCTTGAGGCTGCGCTGCGCCGGCTTGAATTGCCAGGGCAGGTTGGAATTGGTGTTGGCATCGAACTCCAGCGTCACCCAGCGGCTGGTGTCGACCTGGGTGTTTTTCACCAGACTTTGTTCATCGCCCGAATTGATGCCGGTGACCTCGCAGATCTTGTAATAAAACGGCACCAGGGCGAAGCCGAAGCCGAACATCCCCAGCGTCACCACGACGAGCTTGGTCAGCGTCCTGGCATTGCCGACGGCCATGATTTATTTCAGCCCGGTGTACAGCGTAAACAAAAACAGTCCGAGTGCGAATAACGCCAGGACGACCGCTGTGCGGTATTTGCCGTTGCGCTTGTCGGTCATCGTTGCCGCACCTCCGCTCATTTCACCACCGGCGCGGTTTCAAAGGTGTGGTAAGGCGCCGGTGACGGCACCGTCCACTCCAGGCCTTCCGCGCCTTCCCACACGCGGGCGGGTGCCTTTGCCCCGCCCTTGATGGCTTTCAGCACGACCACTAGGAATACCAGCTGGCTGAAGCCGAAGATGAAGGCGCCCACCGTCGCAATCTGGTTGAACTCGGTGAACTGCAGCGCATAGTCAGGGATGCGGCGCGGCATGCCGGCCAGACCGAGAAAATGCATCGGAAAGAACACGATGTTCATGCCGATGACCGACAGCCAGAAGTGCCACTTGCCCAGCGTCTCGTCGTACATGTGGCCGGTCCACTTCGGCATCCAGTAATAGATGCCGGCGAAAATGGCGAACAGGGCGCCCGACACCAGCACATAGTGGAAGTGCGCCACCACGTAGTAGGTATCGTGCAACTGGATGTCGACCGGTGCGATCGCCAGCACCAGGCCCGAGAAGCCGCCGATGGTGAACAGGCAGACGAAGGAGATGGCGAACAGCATGGGCGTCTCGAATGTCATCGAGCCTTTCCACATGGTGGCCACCCAGTTGAACACCTTCACTCCGGTGGGCACGGCAATCAGCATGGTCGAAAACATGAAGAACAACTGCGCCGCCGCCGGCATGCCGACGGTGAACATGTGGTGCGCCCAGACAATGAAGGACAGGATGGCGATCGACGCCGTGGCGTACACCATCGAGGCATAGCCGAACAGCGGCTTGCGCGCGAAGGTCGGGATCACCTGCGAGACGATACCGAACGCCGGCAGGATCAGGATGTACACCTCGGGGTGAGCGAAGAACCAGAAGATGTGCTGGAACATCACCGGGTCGCCGCCACCGGCTGCATTGAAGAAGTGGGTGCCGAAGTTGCGATCGGTCAGCAGCATGGTCACCGCGCCCGCCAGCACCGGCATGGTGGCGATCAGCAGGTAGGCGGTGATCAGCCAGGTCCAGCAGAACAGCGGCATCTTCATCAGCGTGAGGCCGGGCGCACGCATGTTGAGGATGGTGGTGATGATGTTGATCGAGCCCATGATCGACGACAGGCCCATGATGTGCACTGCCAGAATCGTCAGGTCATAGGAAATGCCGCCCTGGATGAAGAGCGGCGGATACATCGTCCAGCCGCCCGCTACAGCACCGCCCGGCAGCAGGAACGAGCTCATCAGCATCAGGCCGGCCACCGGCAGCACCCAGAACGCCCAGTTGTTCATGCGCGGGAACGCCATATCGGGTGCGCCCAGCATCAGCGGCACCTGCCAGTTCGCGAATCCCGAGAAGGCCGGCATGATCACCCCGAAAATCATGATCAGGCCATGCATCGTGGTGAGCTGGTTGAAGAAATCGGGGTGCATCAATTGCAGGCCCGGCTGGAACAGTTCGGCACGGATCAGCAATGCCATGCTCCCCGCCGCGAACAGCATGATCAGCGCAAAGAACAGGTAAAGCGTGCCGATGTCCTTGTGATTGGTGGTGGTCAGCCAGCGCATGATTCCGGTGGGATGCGCGTGGTGTCCGTGGTCGTCGTGGGCGTGTGCTACGTCAGACATGAAGTGCTCTCCTCTCGGTTATTCACTGCGCCGCGGGGGCGGCAGCTTCGGCTGCGCCCCCGCGAGCGGCTGCGATCGCGGCAGGTTGCGCCGCGTCGCCCATCTTGTTATCCCAGGCATTGCGCTGATAGGTCACCACTGCGGCAATGTCCGCGTCGGACAACTGTCCGGCGAATGCCGCCATCGCAGTACCCGGCCGGCCGTTCATCACGACGGCGACGTGATCTGCGATCGGCCCGGTTGCAACTTTGGAACCACTGATCGCCGGGAATGCGCCCGGCAGTCCCATGCCGTTGGCCTGATGGCAGGCCGCGCAGTTGGCCTGATAGACCTTCTCGCCGCGCTCCACCAGTTCGGCGGTTTCAAAGGTCTTGCTGTTGTCGTCTGCGGTGGCCTGCGCACTGCCTTTTTTCTTGGCAACCCAGGCCTTGTAATCTTCCTCCGATACCACTTCGACCACGATCGGCATGAAGCCGTGATCCTTGCCGCACAGTTCGACGCACTGGCCGCGGTAGGTGCCGATCTTGTCGGCCTTGAACCAGCTGTCGCGGATGAAACCGGGGATGGCATCCTGTTTGGCGCCCAGTGCGGGAACCCACCAGGAATGGAGCACATCGTTGGCCGTGATCAGCAGACGCACGCGCTTGCCGACCGGCACCACCATCGGTTCGTCGACTTCCAGCAGATAGTTCTCGCCTTTGGTGGCGGTTCCGTTGATCTGTTCACGTGGCGTCGAGAGATTGCTGTAGAAGCTGATGCCGTCGTTGAGATAGTCGTAGCCCCATTTCCACTGGTAACCGGTGATCTTGACGGTCATATCCGGATTTCTCGTATCCTTCATGTCGATCACCACCTTGGCCGCCGGATAGGCCATGCCCATCAGGATGACGAAGGGAATCACCGTCCAGATGACTTCGACCGTGGTGTTTTCGTGGAAATGCGCGGCCTTGTGGCCGACCGACTTGCGGTGCTTGAACAGGGAATAGAACATCGCGCCGAACACCACGACGAAGATCCCCAGGCACACCAGCATGATGAGGTTGTGCAACTGGAACACATGCTGCGCCACTTCGCTGGCCGGCGCCTGCAGATTGAACCCCCACTCGGCCAGCGCCGGCTGGCTGATCGCCAGAGCCGTCGCCACCATCCCTGCTCGTTTCCACATGCTCTTCATCAGTTCTCCCCCGTCCTCTCGTCCCTGTTATTTGTCGTCATTGCGGCGGCCAAGCCTGCAACTTGCTACGTAAGGTGGCGGCCAGTTTCAGACGCGCCTCGTCACTGAGATGATGTCCGACTAGTGTTTCGCAGCCATGCGATCGCACGCTGAGCCGGCAATTCTTTCCCGGCGCCGAGCAATCGCATGCGACCTGGACCCACTGGCGATTCAACTCGCGGCGCCCGTACTGTTTTCCTGCACGCCATTCCAGCACCACCGCATCACCATCGATCGTAAGCGTCTCGTAGTCGGATTCCCGCTTGCGCATGGCTTCCAGCGCCCACGCCAGCAACCCGATCTCCAGTCCCGCAAACGGTAAAACCAGCCAGTAACCCAAAACCGCAAAGCCGATGGCCGCACCGAAGCACACCCCGACCAAGCTCCAGAAAACCAGACGCTCCTGGGAACGCGTCAGCGAACATCTGGGGCGAGAGTGGAAGACAAACCCGCCTGCCAAGCTGCGTGCAACACCGTCTGTATCCAACTGTTCCATATCGGTTTAGGGAAACCGTGTGCGGCAATTCGTCGCAGACAGTACACGATGCCACCCGCGTAAACAAGCCGAAATGTAATTTTAACTATTTGATTTGAAACAGAATATTTGTATTGTCGACTATTCTAAGATACTAACGCTTCAGGCAGAATCAACCATTGCGGCGAATCAGCTGCAAGAACCGGGTCGGAAATAAAGTCCTGCACCCCCAGGCAAGGTCCTGGCAAGCGGGCACGAAGCGCCTCAAGGTTGGCTGCACGTAGCGCCATTACCGGGTCGATCGTGTTGCCCACCCAGCCAGCCCAGGGCAAGCGCCTGGTGGCAATCGACTCCACGGTCAGCAGCGCATGGTTCAGACAGCCCAGTCGCAGTCCCACCACCAGCACGATGGGCAGGCCGAGCGCCTGCGCCAGATCCGCCATGTCTTCGCGTTCGTTCAAGGGAACGCGCCAGCCGCCCGCGCCTTCGACCACCACCACATCGGCCTTGGCTGCCAGGCGGGAATAGGCCGCGACGATCACCGCCAGGTCGATTCGCACGCCCGCCTGCTGTGCGGCGATATGCGGCGCAATCGGCTCGGCAAAGGCATACGGATTCACATCGCGCAGATCGGCGGCAACGTTCGCCGCCTGCAGCAGCGCCGCCACATCCTCGTTCAACCCGCC